>Ga0335075_10015534_pt1 | contig 11405 bp, 7 predicted proteins | sample Lox_Sample_24_FD_206723 | JGI IMG/M metagenome (GOLD analysis project Ga0335075, IMG submission 206723) | Soil microbial communities from Loxahatchee National Wildlife Refuge, Florida, United States - Lox_Sample_2.4 | ecosystem: Environmental > Terrestrial > Soil > Wetlands | place: USA: Florida...
GACCGGCCGCCGAGACGGTTCATCGCGATCGCGATGGTCTCGTGCGCCTCAGCCGAGATCGAGCCGTAGGACATCGCACCGGTAGCGAATCGCGCGACGATGCTCGATACCGGCTCAACTTCCGCCAACGGAACGGGTTCGCGGGCCGAATTCCCCGCCGAGGAGTCAATTCCCCGGATCCGCAGCAGGCCCCGGAGTGTCAGCAGCTTGGCCGACTGGTCGTCGACCAGCCTGGTGTACTCGCGGAACACGCCCTCCTGCCCGCTGCGGGTGGCGTGCTGCAGCTTGAACACGGCCTCCGGGCTGAACAGGTGCGGCTCGCCATCACGGCGCCACTGGTACTCCCCGCCAGTCTCCAGCCGCAGGTGCGGTCGGCCGCCACGGGCCGGATAGGCCGCGGCATGCCGGCGGCTCACTTCATGCGCGATGTCATCGAAGCCGATCCCGCCCAGCGGAGATGCCGTGCCGGCGAAGCACGAGGCGATCACGTCTGGACCGAGGCCCACGGCTTCGAACAGCTGCGCGCCGGTGTAGGAGGCGACGGTCGACACGCCCATCTTGGACATGATCTTGAGCACGCCCTTGCCCAGCGCCTTGATCAGGTTGGCACCGGCCGCGTGCTCGCTGATGTCGCGCAGTGTTCCGCGGCGGACCATCTCCTCGACCGTCTCGATGGCCAGGTACGGACAGACGGCCGCGGCACCGTAGCCGAGCAGCAGGGCGATGTGGTGGCACTCGCGCGCGTCGCCGGATTCCACGACCAGTCCGACCATGGTCCTGGTCTGCTCAGCGATCAGGTGGTGGTGTACCGCCCCGGTCAGCAGCAGCGACGGTATCGGCGCGAGATGATCGCCGCGGCTGTACGCGGCATCCCCGGCACCTTCCACTGGCGCCGCTGGCTGCGGGCGGCCACCGCCGGCCTCAGCGCCCCGGTCCGACAGCACGATGATCCGCGCGCCGGAGGCGATCGCCGCCGATACCTCCGCCCTGATTTCCGCCAGCCTCGCCTGCAGCGCGGAGCCGCCGCCTGCTACCTCGTAGCGGCCGTCGACGACGTGCGCGGCGAAGCCGGACAGGTCACCGTCGTCGTTGATGTGCACGATCTTGGCCAGGTCGCTGTCGCTGATCACCGGGAACGGCAGCACCACCTGACGGCAGGATGCCGGGCCAGGATCGAGCAGGTTGTGCTCCGGCCCGGTGGCGGTGCCGAGCGCCGTCACGAGCTCTTCTCTGATGGCATCCAGCGGCGGGTTGGTGACCTGAGCGAACAACTGGCTGAAGTAGTCGTACAGCAGCCGCGGCCGGTCCGACAGCACGGCAAGCGGAGTGTCGGAACCCATGGAGCCGAGGGCCTCAGCGCCGGTGCTGGCCATCGGCGCGAGCAGCACCCGAAGGTCCTCCTCGGTGTAGCCGAACAGCTGCTGCTGGACGAGCAGCACCCTGCTGTCGGGCAGTTCCCTGGTGCGCTCAGGCAGGTTGCGCAGGTGAATCATGCCGGCGTGCAGCCAGTCGCCATACGGGTGCTCGGCCGCCAGCTGCGATTTGACTTCCTCGTCCTCGATGATCCGGCCGGCCCCGGTGTCGGCCAGGAAGATCCGGCCCGGCTGCAGTCGTCCCTTGCGCACGATCCGGTCCGGGTCAATGTCAAGCACCCCGACTTCGCTGGCCAGCACGACCAGGCCGTCGTCGGTGATCCAGTACCGGCCCGGCCGCAGCCCGTTACGGTCCAGCACGGCACCGATCACGGTCCCGTCGGTGAACGCGATCAGCGCAGGCCCGTCCCAGGGCTCCATCAGCGAGGCGTGAAAGCGGTAGAACTCGCGGCGGGCCGGGTCCATGCTGAAGTTGTTCTCCCACGGCTCCGGGATCATCATCAGCACCGCGTGTGGCAGCGACCTGCCGCCAAGGTGCAGCAACTCCAGGCACGCGTCAAAACTCGCCGAGTCGCTCACTGTCTCGTCCACCATCGGCAGCAGCCGCTCGATGCCGCGCCCGGCGGTGTCCCTGCCCAGCACGTCAGCCGTCAGCTGCGCTTCCCGCGCGCGCATCCAGTTGCGGTTGCCGCGGATGGTGTTGATCTCGCCGTTGTGGGCGATCAGCCGGTACGGGTGGGCCAGCGGCCAGGACGGGAACGTATTGGTGGAGAAGCGGGCGTGCACCAGCGCGATCGCCGAGGCGTACAGCGGGTCGGAAAGGTCGGGGAAGAACGGCTCCAGCTGGAGCGCGGTCAGCATGCCCTTGTACACGATCGTCGCGCTGGCAAGGCTGCACAAGTAGATCCCGGTCTCGTGCTCGGCCCGTTTGCGCAGGCAGTACGCCTTCCGGTCGAGCGCCAAACCGGACTCTTTGGCTAGCCCCGCAACGATGAGATGGACGAGCCTGGGCAACGCCGCCCTTGCCTCGTTCCCGCAATAATCCGGATCGTGCGGAACGTCGCGCCAGCCGAGTACGGTCAGCCCCTCCTGGATCGCGATCCGCCGCACTGCGGCCATTCCGCTCGCGGCATCGGTCTCGTCGGCGGGCAGGAAGGCAAGCCCGGCCGCGTAGCTTCCGGCCGGCGGGAGAGCGAAGTCACAGCGCGCCCGGAGCAGTTCGTCGGGCATCTGGGTGAGGATGCCTGCGCCGTCGCCCGAGTCCGGGTCAGCGCCCTTCGCCCCCCGGTGGTCGAGGTTGCGCAGCACGGTGAGGGCATCGGCAACCGTTTGGTGCCGCCGCTCACCGGTGAGATCTGCCACAAAGCCGACGCCGCACGCGTCGTGCTCATTCCTGCTGTCGTAGAGGCCGGTACCTAGCTGTTGGGTGGCAGCTGCCATCCAGCGTGCTCCTGTCGTCTCGCCCGCCGCTATGGCTAGCGGAGCCGCCATAGCGGGCGGAAGGTGCATGGGATCGGGACGACACTGGCCCTGTCTCGCGGGACAACACTGGCCCAGCCCGCGCGCTGTGCTAGCTAGCCCCGTTGGCAGGTAGCCCCTGAGCAGGCAGCACTGCAGCGCTCGCCAGCAGTATAACGAAGGCTGCTGGCCGTCATCAGACCTCGCTCACGTGAACATTTGGCGAGCCCCTGGCAAGATCATCCGCGCGGCGGCGCTGAGATTCCTTGATCGTTGTGGATTTCGGGGGGCTATAGCCCCGCTAATCTCACAACGATCAAGGACGGGCGAGCGGTTAGCGGCCTGCGCGGACCCCGCCGGCGAGCTCGCGCGCCAGCTCGCGGACGCCAGCCAGGCCAGCCGCCGGGCTGTCGGCCGCCAGCAGCCGCTGCACGAACGCCGAGCCCACGATCACCCCGTCGGCGAACGAGGCCACCTCGGCCGCCTGCTTGCCGTCCCGCACGCCGAGCCCGACCGCGACCGGAAGGCTGGTGTGCGCCCTGACCCGGCGCACCAGGCCCTCGGCCTCGCTGCCCACCGAATCCCTGGTGCCCGTGGTCCCCATCAGCGAGGCGGCATACACGAATCCCCGGCAGGCCGAGGTGATCAGCTCGATCCGCTGCTCGGAAGAGCTAGGGGCGACCAGGAAGACCGGGTCGAGGTCGAGCGACGCGGCTGCTGACAGCCACGGACCGGCTTCTTCCGGGGTCAGGTCCGGGGTGATGAGGCCGCTGCCGCCGGCCTCAGCCAGGTCAAGGGCGAACTTTCCGACGCCGTGCTGGTCCACCGGGTTCCAGTAGGTCATGATCAGGGTCGGTATCCCGGCCCCGGCCACGGCTCGCACGGTACGCAGGACGTCGGCTACCCGGGTGCCGCCCGTCAGCGCCTGGTGCACCGCCTCCTGGATCACCGGCCCGTCCATCAGGGGGTCGGAGTACGGCAGCCCGATCTCGATGACATCGGCGCCGGCCTCGGCGATCCCGATCGCCGCTTCGATCGCGCCGTCGACCGAGGGAAAGCCGGCCGGCACGTAGCCGATCAGCGCAGCCCGGTGCTCCGCTGCCGCCTTCTCGAACGCAGCGCTGAGGGCGCTCATTGAGCTGTGCCCAGGTGACCGAACCACCGGCCAGCGATGTCGACGTCCTTGTCGCCGCGCCCGGACAGGTTAACCAGCAGCACGCCGCCGGGCCCGAGTTCACGCCCGAGTTGCAGTGCGCCGGCCAGAGCGTGCGACGACTCGATCGCCGGGATGATGCCCTCGGTGCGGCAGAGCACCGAGAACGCCTGCATCGCCTCACTGTCAGTAACCGGCCGGTAGCTGGCCCGGCCGGTTTCCTTGAGCCAGGCGTGCTCGGGGCCGACGCCCGGATAGTCAAGCCCGGCTGAGATCGAGTGGGTTTCCAGCGTCTGGCCGTCCGCATCCTGAAGGATGAACGTGCGCATCCCGTGCAAGACACCCGCAGAGCCGAACGTCAGCGTGGCCGCGTTCCGCCCGGTCTCCTGGCCGTCGCCGCCCGCCTCGCAGCCGATCAGCGCGACCCGGGGGTCCGGGATGAAGTCATGGAAGATGCCGATCGCGTTCGAGCCGCCGCCGACACAGGCGATCACCGCATCCGGCAGCCGGCCGGCGGCTTGCAGCACTTGCTCGCGTGCTTCGACGCCGATGATGCGCTGGAAATCGCGCACCATCATCGGGAACGGGTGCGGGCCGCCGACCGAGCCGATGCAATAGTGCGTGTACTCAACAGTGGAGACCCAGTTCCTGAAGGCCTCGTTCATCGCGTCCTTGAGTGTGCGGCTGCCGGTCATCACCGGGACGACCTCGGCGCCGAGCATCTTCATGCGGGCCACGTTGAGCGCCTGCCGGCGGGTGTCTTCCTCGCCCATGAAGACCACACAGTCCAGGCCAAGCAACGCGGCCGCTGTCGCGGTAGCCACCCCGTGCTGGCCGGCCCCAGTCTCGGCGATAATCCGGCTCTTGCCCAGCCGCTTGGTGAGCAGCGCCTGGCCGAGCACGTTGTTGATCTTGTGCGAGCCGGTGTGCGCCATGTCTTCCCGCTTCAGGAAGACGCGGCACCCGCCGGCCTCGGCAGCAAACCTCGGCACCTCGGTGAGCAACGTCGGACGGCCTGCGTAGCCAGTCAGCAGCGCTCTCAGTTCGGCCTGGAACACCGGGTCCGCCCGCGCCTGTGCGTAGGCGGCGGTGAGCTCGTCCAGGGCGGACATCAGCGCCTCAGGGGCCAGCCTGCCGCCGAAGCTGCCGAAGTAACCGGCCTCGTCCGGGAGCGCCGCGCCCGCGCCGGAACGAGGGTCTGTCATGACGGTTCCTCGCCCTGGCCCTGAGTGCCGGGAGAGCCGCCGCTTGCGCTGCTACCGCGATCGCCGCGCAGGGCCGGGTGCGAGCCGGCGGTCACCAGGTCGGCAACGGCGGTACGCGGATCCTTGCCGGTCACCAGGCTCTCCCCGACCAGGACAGCGTCCGCGCCCGCGGCGGCGTACGCCAGCAGGTCGTGCGGTCCGCGCACGCCCGATTCAGCGATCTTGATGACTCCGTCCGGGATGTGCGGAACAAGCTGAGCAAACACGCCGCGGTCGACCTCCAGCGTGGCGAGGTTCCGGGCGTTGATGCCGAGCACCCGCGCCCCCGCTGCCATCGCCCGCTCTAGCTCGCCGAGCGTGTGCACCTCCACGAGCGGAACCAGGCCGATCGACTGAGCACGCTCGACCAGTGAGACAAGCGCGTTCTGCTCGAGGGCCGCGACGATGAGCAACACGAGGTCGGCGCCGTATGCCCTGGCCTCCCATAGCTGGTACGAGCTGACGATGAAGTCCTTGCGCAGTATCGGAACGGCAACGACGTCCCTGACAGCCGCCAGGTCGTCCAGGCTTCCGCCAAAGCGCCGCTTCTCGGTCAGCACGCTGATGATCCGCGCCCCGCCAGCCTCGTAGTCAGCTGCGAGCCCGGCGGGGTCGGCGATTGCGGCAAGGGCGCCTTTCGACGGGCTAGCCCGCTTCACCTCTGCGATGACGGCGACCCCCGTGCCCGCAAAGGCCGCCATCACATCCCGCGGCGACGGTGCCTTGGCGGCGAGTGCCTTCAGTTGCTCCAGCGGGGCCTGGCGCTGGCGAGCCGCCAGGTCTGCGCGGACTCCATCGAGGATGTCGTCAAGCACGCTCACGCGGTTCTGCCGCCCCCTCGGGTGGGATGCCTTGCGTCAAAATCGTAGCGATAGCCCCATCGGCGGATTGCCGGCCCCCTGTTCTGCCGGTCCGACCGGTATGTCTGGTGAGCTCGCGGCCAGCTGCCGCTCCCGGGCTGCAAGCCTGCCCGGTCCGGCAGGACGGGCCGGCCAGCCAGGGCTAGTGACGAGCTCACTCAGGCGGACCTTGACCCGGCCGACGTTGGATCCTCGCCGCGGCTGAGCGACTCCCAGATAGTCGCCGAATCAGCCGGGGGCGACTCCTCGGCCGTGGCCCAGCTCTCTCCGGCAGGACCAGCTACGGAAGAGCCTGTTCCGGCTGAGCGGGAGGGCGCCTGGCGCCCGGCGCCAGCCGGCGAGTCGTACCGGCTCGACATGACTGCCATCCGGCCCGACCGCAGTACCACCAGGATTCCGGCGGCCACCATCATGATCGCGCCGATGACGACGATCGCCTGCCACCCGGCGGCCGCGAACGCCACGTGCGGCGCGGTGCCAGCCACATTCGGCACGGTAGCTGACACACTGCCGCTCCCGGCCGTGACCGACCCCGCAGCGGCCGACTCCGGGCTGACGTTCGAGCTTGCAGCGGACACCGCTCCGGCCTTGGTCGGGGTGAAAGCGGATGCCCCGAGTGCCAGGCCGATGATGCCGAGCAGAGCGCCAGTCAGCCGTCGCAGCAGCCCCTTGCTCGCCAGGACCGCGGCCAGCGTCGCGAGGCCTGCCACCACCAGCGCCTCGGAGTAAGGCACCAGAGCTGCCCCGGTCACGCTGACCGAGCTGGGGGGCAGCGGCTTCGGCGGGATGGTACGGATCTGCGCCCAGCCCTGCTTGGTAGCCAGGAAGATCAGCCCGGCACCCAGCGCGCCGAGCAGCAACGCGAGCCAGAGCTCCTGCCGTGGCGAGCGCTGAGCCCACCCGGACAACCGCCGCCAGTCCGACCGGGTCGCCCGGCCACCCGGCTGCCGCTCAAGGCCGCTGCTCATCCCACTCCTCCCGGGGCTAGGCGCTTAGCAGAAGGCTAGCCGCAGCCCGCCAACGGCCGGACCGGCGGTCGCCTCAGGCCACCTGCCACCGACCGCGGATGTCCTACTATCAGGACAGTGTTACGCATGCCGGCCCGCTGCGCCTGGCCGGTGCCGCGAACCCCGCTGCGGTGATCAGTCAGTCTGGCTGACGTGAGGAGCACCAGTGAGTCATGCCCAGGATGAGCGCCGCGCGATCTGCGATCTTCTCGCCGAGCTAGGACCCGGTAAACCGACGCTGTGCGACGGGTGGCAGACGGGCGACCTGGCTGCCCATCTCGTCCTGCGAGAGCGCCGCCCGGACGCCGGCGCCGGGGTCATGGGCGGGCCGCTGGCCGGCTACACCAAACGGGTGCAGACGCGGCTCACCGAGCGGACCCCGTTCCCCCGGCTGCTCGATCTCATCAGGACCGGCCCGCCGCGGCTCTCTCTGTTCGCATTGCCCGGCGCGGACGAGCGCCTCAACCTCGTGGAGTACTTCGTGCACCACGAGGACGTTCTCCGGGCCCAGCCGGGCTTTCAGCCCCGGCCGATCAGCGGGGAGCTGGCCGACCTGCTGTGGGACCGGCTGCCGCTGGCCAGGCTGATGCTCCGGCGCGCACCAGTGGGCGTCGAACTGGTCCGGGCGGACGCTGCCAGCGCTGCGGCGGATACACCCGATCAGGGCGGGAACGGCCGGGTGCGAATCACCGTGAAAGCCCGTACGCCGCTGGTCACGGTCTCTGGCGAGCCTGCCGAGCTGACGCTGTGGGTCATGGGGCGGACCAGCGCCGCCCGGGTCGAGCTGGAGGGCAACGACGGTGACGTTGCCGCACTGCAGGCCACCGGCTGGCGGCACTGAGGTCGCAGTTCGGCGCTTGGCCACTTTGCCGGGGTTGACCGTCGTGGCCGGATGCTAGCGCGGGCGAAGCCGCGCCAGCGGGAACGGCGCTGCCATCCGAAGCTCAACGTTGCGGTCTGCATGCGTTCCTGGCCGCACCGATTCCAGCCCAGCGAACGGCATGTTGGCAGCCAACTCGCGGTGTAGCGCTGCCAGCTCGCGGCTAGATCCGAGCGTGCGCGGGCCGACAGGGCTGTCGTGGTCGATCATCGTGCAGAAGATGGACAGCTCACCGGCCGACTCCACGAGCTCGACCAGGCGCGCCTGACAGGGCCAGTCGATGATGCTGCTCGTGGTCACTTCCCAGAAGCCGCGACTTGGAGCGCCCTGCCGTCGCCGCGGCCGGACCGCGTTGAGATGGGTGTGGCCGTTCAGCCAGAGCACGACGTTGGGGAAACGGTGGAGCAGTTTGACGATGTCATCGGCACCCAGCAGCGGCTGACCGTCTGGACCAACATGGCCGACTAGCGGGTGCACGAGACTGTCGACTCCGTGGTGGGAGAAGATCATCACCAGGCGATCCGCGTCGGAGGTGCGGATCTCAGTCCCGTCCGGCGCCTCGTAGGCAGAGTGCACGGCGGCGAGCTGGGCTTCCAGCCACCGCGCCTGATCGCGGTCGAGGCAACCGGCCGCGCCTCCGGCCAGGCAATTGGTATCAAGCGCGATCAGCCGGACCGACGAGATGTCGTAGGCGTAGTAGGCAGTGCCGTCCCGGCGATTTCTGTCAGTGAATCCATGCCCGGCTGGCCGCGCCCCAGCCCGGAAGTGCGACGCGACGAACTCCTGCCGGCTGACTGGCCGGCGGCCAGGGTCGGCGGCGACCGGCCTGGACGGTCCGGCCAGGAAGACCTCGGGATGGTGGGTGAAGATCTCAAGCGCCCTATCGTGGTCGAAATCGTCGGCCTGCCGCCACGGTTTGGAGTCGCCGACAAAGGCCGCCTCGAGCTCGGCGGTGACGACGCCTACGCCCTGGTTGAGCGCCTCGTGGTTGCCGAAGCAGGACAGCCACGGCAGCTGGAGACCGGAAGCGATGAACGCGGCCATCGCCCGGTCTAGCAGTCCCGGATAGTGCGGGAAACCAAACGCCGCGCGGAACAGGTCAGGTCCGTTCTTGGCCTCCCCGTCAGGCTTCCAGAAGATGTCATCGGGCCAGTCCAGCGACTGCACGCCGTGATAACCCGGCCCGCCGGAGTTCATCGCGACCCGGCCACCGTCGAACAGAGCCAGGAACGCCTGTACCTCGTTCCACTGCGCGTTGTCGATCGAGTCACCCGTCGTCACCACGAGCTCGGGCGGCGCACCGGTAGCCGGGCCGTGCGCCGTGCTTACCGTCCGCAGCATGGAGTCGACAGCATGCGCTGTCAGTGCCTCCTGTGGGCGCTGGACAGGCAGGATCTCGGCATACCGCGGATCGGCGAACTGCCGGTTCAGAAACTCGAACCTGGTCGGTGACTGGACATCGGCGAGCTGCAGATCGGTCAGGTGCGCAAGGCTGAGCAATAGCCGCCGCGAAGCACCGGACCGTACGCCGGAGGCGCCGAACTCGGTCCTGACAAGATGCGGCTCGCCCTCGATCATAGCGAGCGAGCGGTATGGCGCCGCCGAACCGGTACGCTGCACGGCTCCCGGACCAAGCCGCCGAGCCGTCGTCAGCGGCGCGCGACCGCCGCTCACTCCTGCGGCTCGGCCGAGGTATCCGCTGACACGAGCACCGGATCTGGCCGGATCGTCAGGGTCACCCGGCTCCCGGCCGACAGCTCAGTCGCCTCTGAGGTCGGCAGCTGAGCCATGATCGTGGCATCGCCGAGGTCCACGGTTACCCGGCTGGTCGCGCCCAGGAACGTGGAGGCGATCACGGTACCGGTCAGCGGACCGGACTCCGCCAAGCTGTCGGCAGCCAGCGTGACGGCCTCGGGCCGGATCAGCGCGATCACGGCTCCCGGCGGCGTGGCGGTGTCCACCAGCGGGAGGTCGCGGCCTCGCACGGTCACGGTGGTCCCGCTGACAGTCCCGACGAGGCGGTTGCTCAGGCCGACGAATTCCGCGACGAATGCGGTCGCCGGACGGGTGTAGACGTCGGTGGGCGATGCTAGCTGCTCGAGGCGGCCTGCTCGCATCACGCCGACCCGGTCTGCGATCGCGAGCGCCTCTTCCTGGTCGTGGGTCACGAACAAAGTGGTGATGCCGACATCCAGCTGGATCCTGCGGATCTGGTCCCGGAGCTGCGCGCGCACCTTGGCGTCCAGAGCGGATAGCGGCTCGTCGAGCAAGAGCACCTGCGGCTGGATGGCGAGCGCGCGGGCCAGCGCGACCCGCTGCTGCTGCCCGCCGGAGATCTGATGCGGGTACCTATCTGCCTGTGAGCTGAGCTCCACCAGCTCGAGCATCTCCATCGCCCGCTTGTCTCTGGTCGCAGCCGCCATCCGGCGCAGGCGCAACCCGAAGGCAACGTTCTGCTTGACAGTCATGTGCGGGAACAACGAATAGGCCTGGAACACCATGCCCATGTCGCGCCGGCTGGCCGGCAGGCGGGTGATATCGCGGCCACCGACGGAGATCGTGCCGCCATCGGCATCCTCCAGGCCGGCCACCAGCCGCAGCGTGGTGGTCTTGCCGCAACCCGACGGCCCGAGCAGGGCAATCAGCTCGCCCGGCTGCACCGTCAGGTCGAGGTCGTCGAGCGCGAGTACCGAGCCGTACCGCCGGCTAAGGCCCCGCATCTGGACCTCGACGGCAGTCCTGGTCGCGTCCGACTGGACGGGAATCGTCGAACTCACGTCTTCCACCTCACGGGCGGCCGCGGCGAAGGCGCCGGCCAACGTAGGAAAGGACCATCAGCAGTACGAAGGCGAACCCCAGCGTCGCCGCCGAAGCCGAGAACAGCACGCCCGCGTTCTCCGAGCTGCGGCTGATCTCGAACAGGTTGGCCTGCAGGTTCACGTAGCTGAGCAGGTAAGCAACGGTGAACTCGCCGAGCACTAGGGCCACCGTAAGCAGTAGGGCGTTGAGGATCGCCTGCCACATGTTCGGGACGATGATCCGGAACATGACGATAGGCCAGCGGGCGCCGAGACCCCGGGCAGCCTCCGACAGCGTCCGTGCGTCAACAGCGGCCAGCCCGGCGGCGAGCGCCCGGTAGGCGTAGGGCAGCGCCAGGATTACGTAGGCCCAGAACAGCATCAGCGCGGAGACGTTGTACCGCTCGATCTGGTTGTAGATCGGGGCGAGGCCGACTACCAGCACAATCGCCGGGATGGTCAGCGGGAGCAGGCAGATGAACTCCAGGATCCGGCTGAACCACTGCACCCGCAGCTGAACCCAGATCATCGTAGGCACCACGAGCAGCAGCATGACCGCGCTGGTGATGACAGCTAGCTCGAGCGTGATCTCGATCGAGGACAGCAGCGGCGGTGGGCCTGGGTAGGACACG
>Ga0335075_10015535_pt1 | contig 11404 bp, 14 predicted proteins | sample Lox_Sample_24_FD_206723 | JGI IMG/M metagenome (GOLD analysis project Ga0335075, IMG submission 206723) | Soil microbial communities from Loxahatchee National Wildlife Refuge, Florida, United States - Lox_Sample_2.4 | ecosystem: Environmental > Terrestrial > Soil > Wetlands | place: USA...
TCCCAGGCGTAGTACTTGATTACACGCATTGAGCTGAGGATTTCTTGGGTGATTCGTACTCGTGCATCGGTGAATTTAGTAGATTTGAAGCGCTTGATAGCAAGTTTCCTCACAATGCGACCCAAGATGGGAGCAGATAGGATGAGCAGGGCGAAACCAGCGAGAGCAGATGGTCCAATGTTGATGAGAAGAATAGCGAGGATAACGCACATCTGGATAGGTGCAACCCATCCGATGTGACAATATCCCGCAGCAAAGTCGACACGTGAAGTATCTGTCGACATCAAATTTGTGACCTTGCCGTTTGTGAATTCCAATCGAGCTTTGTTGGAAAGGAGCATAGATTTGCGATAGATGACGGAGATTAGAGTTGAGCGGGCCATTGCGCCAACCATCATACTTCGGTAGAAAAAGTGATGTTGACAGAGAGATTGTAGAGTTTGCATTGCTGCTAGTGCAAATGCTAGACCAATTCCATGACCCACATTTGGACCTGGTTGGCCGGAAGTGTTTGCAGCATAAGCTTCATCAGCGTATTGAATGAGAGCTTTCATAACAAGTGGCGATGTTGCATTGGTACAATCGCCGAGCAACTAGAAATGTCAATTGTGTTCGTTGTCAAATGGTGGCACATACCTTGAGAAGGCCAGCTGACCAAAACTGCCAGAAGAAGGTATCATTTAAGGCCTTGAAGAGAATATGCTTGGTTTTGCCGTCATTTTTCCTCTTTTCGATGTTGGCCATTAACTTGTCGGCGAGGGCGCGCGTTTCTCTAGCCTCGTCATATCGCCACAAATCCTCCTTCTGCAACGGTCTCTTGTACCCAACCTACACACATCAACACAGATCCAAAGAGTGAAAGAAATCAAAAGTGTAGACATACCATCATCAGAGATCCCATCCAGCCCCAAGTCAATTTACCCCACCAACCTGCCTGTAAGTCAGGCACTAAACCGGCATCTTCAGCAGGGACAGGTGGTGGGTCTCCAAAATAAAGGGGATTCAACTTTTTATACCACTTTTTCTTTTGTTGGCCATTAACAGGATTGGTATCGTCAAACTCGTGCTTTTGATTATGATCTTCGTCGGTGGAAACAGATCGATGACTGGGTGCGGGTCCAGACTTTTCGCTGTACTCCATGGCGAGATCGGCTGATGGTGTGATAACTTTTTGCGTACAGATACAAAATATGGGTATATGTATAGGTACAACAGACTACTCACTCTGACAACGAATATGCAGAAATGCAGAGGAGATGCGGAGGAGAGTAAAGAGGGAGGAGGGAGAGGAGAGGAGAGGAGTCTGGAGTATAAAGAAAGAAAGTTGTTCCGGGGGAATTAGTATGGCAGCAGCGATGATCCGAGCATTTATCCAGGAGATCAGAGACAAGAAAAATGGAGCAACGAAGCGAAGGGCGGCGGGCGGCAGGTACTCCGACTCTGTGGCCATGGGTCAGTCAATCGGTCAATTACGTGGGTGCATTACAGTAATCGACTATGTGGGGAATGAGATGGCCACTTGATTGGCTGCATGCAACATTTGCCGTGTGATCCGACCTAACCGCTTTCAAATCAAAATCTCAGTCTCCATACAAAATCAATGCACGCCGAAACTTCGCCGACCCTCCTCAGCCACTCTGGTCATTCAACCCCAGGAAATTATTAAGTGCCGAACTCCCCATTTTGACTCTAAATAATACGGAATATTCAATTCATCGCTTAGTTTAGCCAATCTCCGGTCTTGAGTCGTCTTCATTGACTGCGTGCATTTAATTGAATCATGAATCAATGTCGGTAGCATGCAGGCGATCAGCGCTACGCTCGAACCTCACACTCGGAACTGAAATTCCGTCGGAGTTCTCCGATCCATCGGTTCCAAGGCTCCTCCTCCATTGCGATCGCATTTACCGATGAAACCTCTGTCAACGGTAACTCTCCCTCAGAAAGGACATCTCCACATCTTCTCATCTTCAAAGACATTTATTTCCTCCCATCCTTATCAGGAGCACAGACGGAAGACGGGGGATTGGTTGAGATTATCTGTTGGGTTCGGAAAACTTTATTGCGGAATCGCACACCATATTTATATCGAATGAGCAACCACATCCCACCCTGGTCCTGGGCCTGGTCCAAGGCACAGCTTCCCACGTGTTACAAGCTGTGTCCCGACCTCTTCCGACTCTGATGCAGATAGCAAAGTAAATCGATTGAATGCACCGCAATCGTTGGATGTGCGACTATCTTATCGGTGTAGCCTCTCTCTTGAAAAAGGCTCGCGTTGTATTGCCAATTTCCTACACTAGGCAAGTGCTCATGTCTGAATGCAACACAATTCGATGGATGCGATGTAATCGTCTTCTGCTGACCATATAACCATCGTATTGATATTCAGTATATCTACTATCGTCTGATTGATCATGATCAATCAAAGTATCGTTGCAGACATCATCTTCAAAGATTCTCACTAGCTGCTTGTATTCAATGAGAAGCAAAGTTATTATTTTCAAGTTTTCTGACTATGTGATGAATGAGACGAGACTGCTATCCTAACCCTCCACACCAGACAAAAAAGAGGCCATCTCCAGACACAAGAAACACACACGAAAAAAGAGAGATGAAATCTACAAAACAACAATTTAGGCTCCAGAACTCTCCACTCTCATCTCCTTTGGTCTCCATATAAGCCGCACACCATGCTTCCACTTTGCAAAATTATCCAAATACCTATCAGCTCTCCTTCTCTGTCGATACAACCTCCGAGATGGATCAGCCGTTTGGTCTCCTCAACCACTGGCTTCGAATGAGAAACCAATTTTGTGAGCTGCTTCTTGGAGACGTTGAGTATCAATTGATGCACCGACTCCGACTTTGATGCCTGGACGGAGGGTTTGGATGTATGATACTGCTGCAACACCAGAATTGTTGATCTTGCCCTAATAAACGTCAGCGTGTTCTTACTAGAGAATTGTGAGAGTACCTTGACGAAAGTGTCTTTGTCGAGGAGGTATTTTGCGGCTACTTCAAGAGCAACGCCTCCAGAGCTGGCTTTTGGATCGAAACTAGCTTTCCCAGCAGCCTGCAATTAGCAAAAGAAGGTAAAATAGTATAGTAATCGAGTAATGGAATCGTACCTCAAGAAGCGGACTAACTTTGTGATGATAACTTGCCGAGAAAGTCTTGAAATTGTTATGTGCCTGAATTGTTGCGGAATATTCACTCTGCGCATAGCCTACTGCAGCAGCATACTTTGTCAATCGTCCATCCATAACATCATATCCAATATCACCACCCAACAAGAAGCCTTCATGTGCAACAACCGCATCAGCAGTGAATGTAGGTCCCTTAAACAAATCTAAGTAAGCACGGGCATGGAACGCAGGCTGTCTATAGAATAATCCGACTTTAGCGTTTTTCGTGCCTACGCTAGGGAGGAAGGAAGTTCCTAGTTCGAGTTTCACGCCGCGTGCAATTTGGTTGTCGAGTTCGATTTTGGTGGTGAGCGAGTTGGCGGTCGTCCAGCCTTGAGTGAGAGCGATGCCTCCGTCCGTGTACTTTCCCTCGAGTTCACCGGTGATAGATCCTAGTCTCGTGAGTACTTGCAATTGGGGGTGCGCTTGAACTAGAGCGCGTTTTAGGTGGATGGGGAGGGGAAGTACCCTTTGTAGGATCTTGGTTTCCCTTTACTGTGAATTGAACGCCGTTAGGAGTTTTAGTCTTGACCTCAAGCTTTACACCTACGACAATCAGCCTTCAATCGATCCGTATGAATAGCAATCAAGAGACAATTCCGGTTTATACCTGAAGTAGGGAAATCCTAGTACATTAGCACGCGTTCAATTGACCACAAAACGAGAAAACACTATAAGAATCGGAAATTTACCTTTGAAAAGGTATCATTTGCAGCTTTGCCGAGATCACCGAAGTGAGCAGGGGAGACGACGCCAGGCTTAGCATCGGCCTTCTCGACTTTTTTTGCAGCAGAAGCAATTGTATCAGCGATGGAGTTACTGCTCATACTGGATTGGCCGCGACTGAATCGGATTGACTAAGGAATCAAGATGATTGTGATGATTGATGGCGATGGGAAGAGAAAAAAGGGATGTGGAAAGGAGAATACGTGTGTGTTGAGGGCGTGGAAGAAGTCGGAAGATTTGATTCGGTCACGGCGTAGAAAGCCATGACACAATTTCTGCCAGCTAATCCGACTCCTTCCGTAGACGCATTCAGAATACACCCAACCACACCCAAGATGGAGATCCGAAGGAAGTCTACTCAGATGTATCTACTGCTATGAGGAATATCTATAGAACCGTCAAAATAAACGCCAAGGAAGTTCTTAATGTTTTACCAGTCCTTGCAAGTATCCGCGAAAAACACCTTCGACACATTCACCCAATCGTTCAACAACATATCCACCTTCCAAAAGAAAACACGTCTCTGCTTCAACATCCCTAACAAATTTACCAATTTCTAACCCAATCGACACATAATTTTGCTGCGTTGTGAAGCCAGCAAGACCACCAATCGGGTCTTCAGAAAGGGTATCTAATCCAAGAGATACAAGAACAAGGGTATTCTGTTCGCCATTGCATTGTATTGCATTGTCGAGGTTCTGACGGAGGAGAGAAATGTATTGTTCTGAGGAGACAGATTTGGGAACTGGAGTCGGAAGATGTGTTGTATAATAGGGATAATCAGGGTGAGCATGTAATGAGATATAGTGACATCTTTCCCTCCACTTGGCAGCCTCATCCTCTCGTTCTCGTTGCAGAATTTCCTCAACGCCATTTCCATGATGGAAATCGACATCGATAATGATACATCTCATCTCAGGATGAAGGTTGAGAAAGTGAGAAGCACAAATAGTGACATTGTTCAAATAACAGTACCCTCCACAGAGATTTGTTGTAGCATGGTGACCAGGTGGTCGTATGAGCGCAAACGTCGCGGCCGTTCCGCTAGTGCTTTCTCCATTTGTCCTTCCAGGCAGATATTTAGGAGCTAATTTCAATGCTGCTTCCGTTGCTGTCAACGCAGTTTGAACAGCAGCATACGCAGAAGTCCATGTATCTAAGACATGTCAGCTCTGTTGCTCTCAACACAAAGAACGGAAGACTACCCCCTGTGATGGTAGAAGATAAATCGAAATGATGCATTCCCACTTTCCCAATTGAGTGTTTCAAGTTTGGTGTAAAGTTTGCAGGAAGAAGATCTTTATGTAACATCATTTCAGGCACAACCCCAGACTCTGGATTCCCTCCTTCACCGACCCTACGTCTCAGTCTCGTTCCACAACTTCCGAATGCATTCTGGAAGCAATACCATTGTTGATAAATAGTTCTTAAGTAGTCCACATATTTAACATCGTGGATGACCAAAATTGGATCAATTCCAAAATCCTTGAGGACTTGTGACGGAAGAATTGGGAATTCGTTGGGGAATTGCTCCAAGTGCGATTTAATCGCTTTTACTCTGTCGGGAGATTCTTGCACCGTATCAATTCACTTCCGAAGACAGGGGCTGGGGAAAAGTACCGAACCATTGGGTAATATGACCACTGAGTAATTCATATGGAGGAGAATGGAGGAGACTAATGGCATCATCAGACAAAAAGCACATGCAAGTGGCACATACCATTTTTCGTCGTAGTAAACTGCAACTCGAGACATGTTGCGACAAACCGAAAGGGAATAGAAGAATTGGAGGACAAGCGCTTATTATATTCTATCGGTCAATCATGATGATAGCGCATACGCTTTCCAAACACGACCTGAAAATTGGCGAGAGATGGGATGAGTGAGGTTGGGATGGGAGGCTGGCAGAGGATAAGAGATAGCCACGGAACTACTTCTCGTAAATCCACAACGTAAATTTTGATTGCGGTAGAAACTAAATAAATAAATATCTGGCTGCGGCTTGCAGTTCGGAGACAAACATCGGAAGACCCTGAACACCGGCTCGCGATTGATTGACGAGTTACCACGCGCCTTTGGCTTCTTTACGCAGCCACTCCTACCAGTAACCACAGGAGCCAGCATTCATCGTGCGACTTTGAGAAACTTGGAAATCTTGACAGTAATCTGCCAATGAAATGCCGTTGACCAAAGTTCGTTCCCTGTACGAGTTCTGCTAATTCAGGTTGTTATCATTGGCGCAGGAATTGCGGGACCTGCTCTTGCGCTCTTGCTCAAGTCGAAACTCAACATTTCCTGCACAATCTATGAACTCCGTTCCACGCCAACTACTCTCGGTGGTGCCATAGGCGTTGGTTGGAACGGGCTTCGTATCCTCGACGAGCTCGGAATCTACAAAGACCTCCAAACCGCCTGCGCAGAAACGCTCGACTTCGAAACATATAACGCCAACGGTAGAAAAATCGGCACACTGGGATTTGGAGCTTTCAAACGCAAATACGGATACGGAGTAATGAGGATTTTAAGGACTGTTCTCCACCAATTATTATTGCGCCGACTTTATGAAGAGGGCATCGAGGTCAAATATGGCATGAAACTGACTGAAATCGAGGAAACCAAGGATTCTGTCAAAATTACATTCGAGGATGGCACGACACAGATTTGCGATTTGCTCGTTGGTGCAGATGGCATCCGTTCGGCTGTGAGATCGTTGCACGTCGATCCTGAACATGAGCCAGAATACACTGGTATCAGTGTGTTGTACGGACTTGTTCCTACATGTACACTCTCTGAACCAATATATTTCTCTACCAACTTTGCCTCAATCATGTCTAGACGAGGACTGTTTGCAACGGGATTCTGTGATCCTCAACACGAAACGATATATTGGTTCGTCAGCCACGAAGTGCCTTTGAGAAACCCAGAAGGCTGGAGTACTCAGGACAAAGAATCAGAAAAAGTGAAAGCTGAAGTGCGTGAACGAATGAAAGATATCAAGGTTCCACTCATGGAAGACATTCTCAATAAATCCCCCTGGTTTCGTTTTTATCCTGTATTTAAACTTCCGCCACAGGGCAAGTGGTACACTGAACGAACTGTTCTAGTCGGGGATGCAGCACATGGTACCTCTGCTTTATAGTCTCCTAACATAGCCATCCCGCCGCATGCCGGACAGGGAATTGGAATGGCACTGGAAGACGCATATCTCTTGTCGCGTTTATTGAAGAAGACAGATGACCTTGCCGAAGTCTTTCGACAATATGATACTATTCGTCGTCCGAGGATAAATGTCTTTGCCAAAACTGCTCAGCGTCGCGGGAATATGCGCAGGGAAACTGGGGCATGGCAGCAGTTTGTAAAGGAGACATTGCTCTGGCTTTGGCTCAAAATCATGTCGCGGTTAATCTGGTTGATGGCGAACGCTTTGCCTGAAAGGTGGATCCCGAGTTCCGTTAGTTACGATGTCACTACTGTAGCGCTTGATTAGTACTTCACCCTGAGAATAATATAACTCCACTCTATAGGTTGGCATACTCGCTGGGCTTCCCCCAATCTATATTAAATGAAGAATTTCTGTCGTCTCAGGAGGTAAAGATGGGACCGAAATTTAGGGTGTGAACCCGCATGCACCTTCCTATTTTGGACGTGTTGACGGAGTTTCGCACCTGGCTTTGCAGATCATCGTCATGGGAGAGGATGACAGAGGCAAGCACAGGAAGGATGAAGGAGGGGATTCTTCACATTCTCATTCTCATTCTCGACACAAGCATAGGGATAAAGAAGACAGAGACAGACATCACAGAAAGAAGAGACGACGGCATGACCACGAAGACGACAACAGGCACCATAGCAACAAACAGGAGGATGCAAAGAATCGACATCGCGGCGATCAAAATCCTCCGCCTGAGAAAAGTCTAGCCGATGAATTCGAAGAGGATATGTGGGAAGAGAAACCACCGGAAGCCTCTACAGTAACACCCAAATCAGCAAGGCAATCTTGGATGACCGAAAGCAAAGGCGATGACAAAAGCGATCCCTTCAGTTCACTGCTCGGAGCTCCTGTCAAAGAGAAGAAACCAGTCGAAAAACCTAGACCAGTGGAACCAGGCATGTCAGCACGGGAAATCAATACTGCACTACGTCAGGCTCCTCCCTCGTCGTCCGACGAAGAAGATGGCGATGATGAAGACAAATATACTCCTCCAATATACACGATTGGTGACGCGGGATCAGCATGGAGAATGATGAAATTGAAGAACATTTATACTGCTGCGAAAGAAAGTATGCGTCCAGTTGAAGAAGTAGCGCTAGAAAGAATGGGAAGTCTGCAAGCTTTCGACGAAGCAAGAGAAGAAGAAGCTGAACTTGAACGACGAAAACGAGATCGACGCAACGAAGGAGTAACAAAAGTCAAAGTTACTGGAGAATTATATCAACAACGTCTACAAAAAGAACAAAAACGACAAAAACGTCAAGAAGAATTATACCCTCCGCCAAAACCTAGTCTATTAACTGAGATGATGACTGAGAAACCGCGTATCACCCAGTCGGATTTGAATAAACTACAAGCTGCATTGCTTCGCGCGGAAATGTCGAATGCACCGAATGCGAAGAAGCTAGCTGAAGACTATGCGGCAGCAGTGGAACAATTCAACAATCAAGACGCTATCACAGAAGTCGTCGCACTACCAGCCTCCCACTCCGCTCTCCTCCCACACATCTCCCGCGAACAATCCAAGTCCGAAACCGAAATGACGATAGAAGACATGGTCAAAGAAGAACGAGCTTTGAAACGAATGGCCACTGTAGACCGTATCGCTAAAGATCGTCGCTTCAAAGACGATTTAGATTACCTTGATGAAAATGCTGAACGGTTGGCTGCACCGACTAAGAGAAAGGAAATAAATTTGAAGGCGCAGAGCATACAGGATTACAAAAAGCAACAGAAGATTATGGAGAATTGTCCATTGTGTTATAAGGATGATGGACGTATGCCGTTGGCCCCCGTGATTAGTCTTGGAACCAGGGTTTATTTGAGTTTACCGACTGAGCCGGAATTAACGTCGGATGGTGCGATGATAGTACCTATTCGTCACGCAAAAAATTTAGCTGAGTGCGATGACGACGAATGGGAGGAAATCAGAGTACGTTCCCCTTCTTCTTTCCTTGCAGTACTTATTGATTGTAGAATTTCCAAAAGTGTTTGATGCAAATGTACGGATCGAAAGGAATGTCAGTACTCTTCTATGAAGACGCATCGCATCCGGGAGCTCATCGTCATCCAGCATTAATCGCTGTCCCCATGGCACAAGATTACTTTGACCAAGCGCCCGCATACTTCACGCAAGCCTTAAACACAGCTGAATCAGAATGGGCAACTCACCGTCCAATCGTGCACACCGGAACTCCGGAACTAGGAAAATGGGGTTTTCGAAAACGAATAGCTAAGGAAGCGCCTTATTTTCACGTTTGGTTTTCTTTGGAGGGTGGGATGGGACATATTGTCGAGGATGAAGAGAAATGGGGCAATGGTGAGATGTGGGTTAGGAGTATACTTGGTGGAGGGTTATTGGATATTGACAGGAGTGTTTGGGGGAAGATGGGCAGGTGGACAGGGTATGACAAGAGAGTTGATGGCTTCAAAAAGAAATGGGATAAGTTCGATTGGACGAAGGCATTAACTCAGGAAGGGTGATATAACACCAATACCTGCATAGTTGAAATGAGATGTCAGTGTAACATTATCACGAAAGGTCCCGTTCCGATCTCAATCAACCATGGAGGCATTAGAACCAGATACAGATGAGAAGACTACCATATAGTCGCACTCGTCGGAGAGACGCAACTCCAAGAATCTTATTAATTTTTGTAGGACCTAAGAAAGGTGGGGTAATAGGCAGACCAAACTCGTTCCATCTGATTCGCATAAACTGAACCCCGCAGTTGAGATGTCCTGCAGATTTTCTGGCCGTGATCTGCCAATCGCTTAGCTCCCTCTTGGCATGTGTCTCGATTGAGGAGACCCTTGAATTCAAGCAACTCCTCCTCGCTTTGCTTGGAGGAGGCCCCATGTCTCGACCAAAGGCCGTGATATTTGACCTGGGAGGAGTCTTGATCACTTCTCCATTGAAGGCAATTGAAGAATACGAAGATGAATATGGCATCCCGCGAGGATACTTGAACTATGCAATGTTCGAACCTTCTCGGAAATTTCTCACGAGTAGAGCATCGGCACAGCCGAATGCATGGGCAGAGCTCGAAACAGGCAAACTTCAAACAGACGAAACATTCTACGCTCGTTGGAGAGAGGATCTGAGTTCATCGAAGGCATGGAGCGAGTTCCATCGTTCGAAGGGATTGCAAGAAAAAGGGTCACCACCTCAAGTTGACCCAGAAATACTTTTAAAACGAATGATTATTCCCAAGGAAGGTGGAAGATTAATACCTGAGACTTTTACAGCTTTGAAAAAGCTGAAAGAGAACGGTGTTACAACATGTGGATTGACCAACAACTTTGTATCCAGCCATTGATGTTCCTTACTAACTCCAAGATTATCGGACCTGGGTCTCCCTTTCAGGGACTCAGGGATCTCTCGTCACAGCTACTACCTTATTTCGATCATTTTGTTGAATCCGCTGTTCTAGGAATTCGTAAACCAAGTCCAGAGATATTCAAGCATGCGTTACAATTAGTTGGATGTCTCCCAGAAGAAGCTGTTTTCCTAGATGATATCGGAAGCAACTTGAAAGCTGCGAGTAAATTGGGTATTCGATGTATTAGAGTCAGGATAGGCAAGGAACGAGAAGCTGTAGAGGAATTGGAGAGAATATTGGATATGAAATTAACCTATGACAAGGCACGACTATAGGGAACATGACAACGGATTTATAAATCTTCATCCGAGTCTGAATATCCATCTAAGCCAGGTAATATCCCTAATGATGCTCCGTTTTTCAAGGTCGAAGGAATCAATTGAGGAGATGATGCAATTCCTGGGGTCTTTGATTCGGAAGTCTCTTTCAAGAGTGTAGGGCTGGGTAAAATGACCGCAGAACCGTCTATCGGGGATGATTGTGTTGCACTTGATCTCCTTCTCTTATTAATTCCTCCCTGAGACTCACTCTTCCGCTTGACAAGAATACCAGAAATCGGAGCAGGACGAGAACCGGAACTTGTCCTCCGAGGCGGTGGAGGTGGTATAATCTCCCCAGCACTCGGTCTAACAACTTCAATTGCACCTTGTGCCCTATTCTTAGCTCATTCCCACAAAAAGGAACTAAAATCTAGAAAATGGAATAGGGAAAGGACTTTTTAAAAGCATCCACTTGCTCATTCTCTGCTCTTCTTTTTTCCTCCTCTTCACGGTTTCTTTCTTGTTGTAGATTCGCTAGGAAATCGCTTTCTCGATCATCGAGTCGTTTGATCAGGTTGCCTTTAAATGAGATGAGAATTCAATTGGAAGGAACTGAATTTATGAGCTTCTTGAAAT
>Ga0335075_10015536_pt1 | contig 11404 bp, 11 predicted proteins | sample Lox_Sample_24_FD_206723 | JGI IMG/M metagenome (GOLD analysis project Ga0335075, IMG submission 206723) | Soil microbial communities from Loxahatchee National Wildlife Refuge, Florida, United States - Lox_Sample_2.4 | ecosystem: Environmental > Terrestrial > Soil > Wetlands | place: USA...
CGATGCGATCACCGCCAGCACCTACGCCGATCAGACCTGGGGCATCAATCACTCCGGCTCGAACATACCCGATGTCCCGGAAACCATGGTGCCGGGCGCCGTCGCCATCAAGTCCGCCGTGACGGTGCCGGTGCTCGCCTCCGGACGCATCGAGCTGGGTGACGCCGACCGCTACCTCGGCGAGGGCAAGTTCGACTTTCTGGGCCTGGGACGGCCGCTCCTCGCCGACCCGCATCTCGCGCGCAAGCTCCTGGAGGGCCGCGCCGCCGACGTGCGCCCCTGCATCTACTGCTACTGCTGCGTGAGCCAGATCTACTTCAGCCGACCGGTCAAATGCGCCGTCAACCCCGAGACGGGCCTCGAGCGCGAGCTTGCGGTCGCGCCGGCCGCCTCGCGCAAGCGCATCGTGGTGATCGGCGGCGGCCCGGCGGGACTGGAGACGGCGCGCCGTGCCGCGCTCGCCGGCCACGAGGTCGTGCTGCTGGAGCAGTCGGATCGCCTGGGAGGTACGGCGCAGTTCGCGGCCATCGCCTACGAGCCGAACGAGCGCATCGTCGAGTGGCTGCGTGGCCAGATCGAGCGCTCGGGGGTCGATGTGCGATTGAAGACGCGCGCGACGGCGGAGCTGGTCGCGGCGCTGCGCCCCGACGTGGTGGTGGTCGCGACCGGCGCCGTGCGCACGATGCCTGCGATCCCGGGCGCGGATCGGCCGAACGTGCTGAGCGGCGATGAGATGCGCCGTCTGCTGCTCGGCGAGGAGCTCGGCTCGCTCAGGAGCAAGACCGACTGGAGCACGCGCCTAGCCACCAAGGTCGGCGCCCTCACCGGGGCCACCAAGAGCTTCGAGCTGATCCGCTCCGCGACGCGCAGCTGGATGCCGCTCGGCAAGCGCATCGTCATCATCGGCGGGGAGCTGGTGGGCCTCGAGCTGGCGGAGTTTCTCGCCCACCGCGGCCGGCAGGTCAGCGTGATCGAGGAGGCGGCCCGCCTCGGAGCCGGACTCTATCTGGTCAGGCGCTGGCGCGTGCTCGCGCAGCTGCGCGAGCTCGGCGTGGCGCTGCTCGCCTCCGCGCGCGACATCATCATCGGCGAGAGCCGCGTGACCTACGTGAACTTGAACGGCCAGGCGCGCACCCTGGGGGCCGACCACGTCATCGTTGCGAAGGGGGCGCAGGGCGATCTCGCGCTCGCCCGGGCGCTGCGCGATGCGGGACTCGAGGTGCTCACGGCCGGGGACTGCGAGGGCGTGAGCTACATCGAGGGGGCCATGGGCAGCGCGGCGCGCGCCGCGGCGGCGCTGTGACGCGGCCGCGCTCTGACGCGGCCGCGCTCTGACGCGGCGGCGGTCTGACGGCCATCGATCCAACAACCCAGTCAACCGGGAGTCATCATGAACATCCAGGAAATATCCGATCGACTCGAGATCCAGCAGCTCATGGCGAGCTACAGCAACGCGATCGACTCGCGCGACTGGGACCGCCTCGATGAGGTGTTCACGGCGGACGCCTACATCGACTATCGCGCCCTGGGCGGGATCGACGGACGCTTCCCCGAGATCAAGGCGTGGCTCAAGCCGGCGCTCGGGAAATTTCCGCACTACTATCACCTCATCGCGAATACCGACATCGTCCTGTCCGGCGATAGCGCGCGCGCCCGCACGGTATGCTTCAATCCGATGGAATGCACCTTGCCCCACGGCGGCCGTCAGGTGATGTTCCTCGGACTCTGGTATGTCGACAAGCTGGTGCGCACCCGGGCGGGCTGGCGAATCGAGGAGCGGGTCGAGGAGAGCTGCTTCGTGCACAACGTGCCCGCTTCGCTCGACACGCAGCCGGTGCCGGCGTAGCGCAGCGCGCACGCCCGGGACCCTTTGCCGCCGGCCGAGCGCCGGGGTACTCAGCGGTCGCGGCCGCGCTCGATGGTGTGCAGCGGCACGGCATCGACGGGCGCGATGCGCGGGCGGTCGGGCTCGGGCGCCGGCAGCGGCGCGCATTCCCGGAACGAGGCGAGGCAGCGCCGCGCCAGCTCTTGATACTGGCGGGTGCCGCTCGCCTTCCACTCGATCTCCTGCGCCTTGAGCTCTCTTACCACCCGCGCGGGTGAGCCGAGCGCGAGCGTGCGGCGCGGCACGACGAACGCGGCGCGCACGAAGCTCAGCGCTCCGACGAACGCCTCCTCCTCGACCACGACGCCGTCCATCAGAACGGCGGCGATGCCGATGAGAGCGCCGCGCCTGACCGTACACCCGTGCAGCACCGCGCCGTGGCCGACGTGCGCTTGCTCCTCGAGCAGCGACACCTCGCCGGGGAAGGAATGCAGGATGCAGTTGTCCTGCACGTTGCAGCCCGCCCCGACGACGATGCGGCCGAAGTCCCCGCGCAGCGACGCGCCCGGTCCCACGTAGCAATCGGGCCCGATGACGACGTCGCCGATCAAGGACGCGGTCGGATGCACGAAGCTGCTCGGATGCACGACGGGAATCACGCCCTCCAGCTGATAGCTCGGCATCACTGCACCTCGATAAGACTCAATCGAAATTCGCCTGCCCGCCGTCGAGCGGAATGGTGGCGCCGTTCAGGTAGCCGAGCTCGCCGACGATCGCGACGACGGCGCGGCCGATGTCCTCCTCGCAGTCGCCGATGCGCTTGAGCGGTACGGACTTGAAGAACGTCTTGCCCTCCGGGTCGCTCTCGGTCCACGCCTTGAGCGCGGGCGAGAGAGCGAGCGGTGCGATGGAGTTCACGCGGATGCCATCCGCGCCCCATTCCGCGGCTGCAGCCCGGGTGAGGGCGCGCACGCCCTGCTTGGCGACGGTATAGGCGCCATAGTTGGAGCTGTCCCAGCGCACGGCGGCGGAGGTCGCCAGGTTCACGATGCTGCCGCCGCCGCGGCGCTTAAGATGCGGATGACATGCGCGCATGAAGCGAAACGAGGCGAGCGGCCCGGCGATGATGCCGCGCATGAAGGCCTCATCGTCGAGGGACAAGAGCGGGCCGAACGCGCCCTCGTAGGCGTTGTTCACCAGGATATCGATGCCGCCGAGCCGCTGCGCGGTCGCCGCGACGGTGCGCTCGATGTCCGCGGGCTTCGCGACGTCGCAGACGATGGCAATCGCGCGCCCGCCGCGCGCCTCGATCTCGCGCGCCGTCGCGGCGACCTTCGACTCGGTGCGCCCGGCCGCGGCGACGGCGGCCCCGGCGCGCGCGAGCGCGAGGGCGATGCCCTGGCCCACGCCCTGACCTGCACCCGTCACCAGCGCCGCCTTGCCGTCGAGTGTGCCCATGAACGCTCTCCTCGCTGTCAGGGATCGTGGAATTGCGCGAGATAGGCGATCAGATCCGCACGATCCTGCGCGCCGGGAATTGCGACGAACACCATGTCGGTGCCGGGAATGAACGTCGTCGGATTGGCGAGCCAGGCGTTCAGGAGCTCGGGAGTCCAGACGAGGTTGCTGCGCTTCAGGGCCTCGGAGTAGTAGGGAAACCCTTGCTGCGTTCCGGCCCGGCGGCCGAAGATTGCGAACAGGCTCGGACCGTTGTGGTGTCCGTAGCCTTTCTCAGGGTAATGGCAGGTGCGGCAGGGCGCGAAGATCTGGCGGCCGCGCGCGGCGTCGCCGGTGGGCATGGCGGAAGCGGCGACGGGCGAGGCGGTGCCGGGCGGCGCGGCGCGCGATGCGACCGCGCCTGCGGCGGCGATGCACAACGAGGCGGCGGCGAGGAGACGCATGGTGACCGTCCTCATGCGCGGCGGGCCACGGCGTGCATCGCGGCGCGCCGGCCGAAGAAGGTGCTGTCGCCGATCGACAATCCGCTCGCGTAATACGGCGCCACCGGGATGCCGGCCGAGGTGCGCCCCGCTGCGTACAGTCCCGGAATCACCTCGCCCTCGACGTTGAGCACCTCGGCGTTCACGGTGGTCTCGAGGCCGCCGAAGGTATGCACGGCGTAGAACGCCTGCTCGATGGAGAGGTCGTAGGCCTTGAAGGGCGGCGCCGAAAGCGGCGCGAGGTAATCGTGCGCCTTGCGCAGCAGCGGATCCTCGCCGCGCTCGGCGTAGCGGTTGTAGTACGCCACGGTCTGCTGCAGGGATTGCTGCGGCAGCGCGAGCCGCGCCTCGAGCGCCGCGATGCTCGGCGCCTCGGCCGCCACGACCAGCCGGTAATCGGGCGCCGCGTAGTCGCTGGCTCGATCCACGATGAGGTAGCCGCGGCCGCCCTGATTGAACAGCAGCTCGTGCCCGACGACGCCGTAGTAGGAGTCCTCGCTCACGCAGCGCTGACCGCGCAAGTTCACGACCACGCCCTTGAGGACGTTCTCGGGCGGATAGAGCGGCAGCACGGCGAAGCCCTGGCGCATGTGCAGCACGTTCGCGCCGATGCTCATGCCCATGCGGATGCCGATGCCGAGATCGCCGGCACGGCCCCAGTGCGGAGAGCAGGCAAACAGCTCCGGCGCGTGCTGCTTCAGCATCTGCGGATTGTGAATGAATCCGCCCGCCGCGAGCACCACGCCCTTGCGCGCACGCACGGCGCGCATGCCGCGCGCGTCGCGCACCTCGACACCGAGCACCGTGCCATCGCTCGCGAGAACGAGACGCTCGCAGGAGGCGCCGGTGATCACCTGCACCCCGTGCTGCTGCAGGGAAGCGAGCAAGCTCTGCATGAGACTGCGGCCGCCGGTCTGGTTCTTGGCCGGCGGCACGTGCCCGCGCGGCGCCGGGCGCGCGATGTCGCGGTACGGATAGGCGCGCTCGTTGCCGCAAAAATAGAGCGACGCCGCTTCATGCGACAGCTCCTTCTCCGGGGAGAAGCGCTGTGCATACTTGACGCCGTTCGCCACCAGCCAGTCGAAGTGCGCGAGGCTCTCGTTGCAGTACACCTCGATCTTGGCGAGCGCAGCGTACCTGCCGCTTGCCGCGACCATGAAGCGGTACATGTCCTCGCGGCTGTCCTCGAAGCCGAGCGCCTTCTGCAGCGGTGTGCCGCCTCCCATGTAGCACACGCCCCCCGAGAGGCACGAGGATCCGCCCGGGATGGGCAGCATCTCGTAGACCCGCACCTCGGCGCCCCGGCTGCGCGCCTCGAGGGCGGCGCTCACCCCGGCGCCCCCCGAGCCCATGACGAGGAGATCGGCCTCATCGTCCCAGCGACGCGGCTCCGCGGCGGGCGCATGCGGCGCGCCCGAGAAGGCGGCCGCCGCCGCGGCCAAGGTGCCTGCCCGCAGAAACTTGCGTCGCGCTGGTGAAGTGGCTCGCTCGCCCATGTCTTTTCCTCCATGACATGTTGTGCGCGATTCTTCGCCGCGTCCAGAGGCGGCATCTAGTCCATCCGGACGAGTCCCGCTCGATGCGCAACGCGAGTTATCATCGCGCATCGTCGCGGGGAGAGGGCTCGTGCGCCATACCGACTATTCGCTCGATCGCTGCTGCGCCTTCGGCGCCGTGCCGCGCTGGGATTTCGAAGGCGACGTGCTCATCGTCGGCTACGGCGCTTCCGGCGCATCGGCGGCCATCGAGGCGGCCGCCGCCGGCGCGCAAGTCGCCCTGTTCGAGACCACGGCCGCGAGCGGCGGCGCCTCGGCGCTCTCCGGCGGGGAGTTCTATCTGGGCGGCTCCGGCGGCACGCCGATGCAGATATCGGCCGGTTTCAAGGACGCCACCGAGGACCTGTACCAGTATCTCGCCGCGGTCGGCGGTCCGAACGCCGATCTCGCCAAGGCGCGGCTCTATGCGGACCATTCGCTGCGCCATTTCGAATGGCTGCGCGCGCAAGGCATCGAATTCAAGAACTCCTACATCGCCGAACGCATCATCGAGCCGACCACCGACGATTGCCTGATCTGGTCGGGGAGCGAGGAGGCTTACCCCTTCGTCAACGAGGCGCGGCCCGCGCCGCGCGGCCATTGCCCGAAATTCATCGGCATGGGGGGCGGCCGCTACGTGATGGACCAGCTCGCCGGCCGCGTGTCCCGGCTCGGCGTATCGGTGGTGTACGAGGCGCGCGCGGTCGCGCTCGTGGCGGACGAGCGTGGGCGAGTGCTGGGATTGGTGGTGCGCAAGGACGGCGAGGACCGCTTCGCGCGGGCGCGCCGCGGCGTCATCCTCTGCACCGGCGGCTTCATCATGAATCGCGACATGGTGAGGCGCCACGCGCCGCTCCTGCTGCGCTCGCGCTATCCGCTCGGCGCGGTGGATGACGGCTCGGGCATCCGCATGGGCGAGAGCGCCGGGGGCGCCGCCGTCAACATGGCGGAAGGCTTCACCACCGTGCCGTGGTATCCGCCGGGGTCGCTGGTGAAGGGAATCTTCATCAATGAGCGCGGCCAGCGCTTCATCAACGAGGACTGCTATCACGGGCGCGTCTCGCACCGCATGCTGCAGCAGGACGGCGAGCGCATCTGGCTGCTGGCCGATCAAGGCACCTACGGGACGAGCGAGATGCATACGCTCGCGAAGATCGAGATCGGCGCGGCCGCGGACACCTGGCAAGAGGTCGAGCGCGAGCTCAAGCTCCCGCAGGGCGCGCTCACCAGCAGCGTCGGCATCTACAACCATTACGCGGCGCGCGGCGAGGACCCGATGTTTCACAAGGCCAGGAAATGGCTGAAGCCGCTCGATCAGCCGCCCTTCGTGGCGCTCGACTGCCGCAAGGATCATTGCTTCTTCTCCTCCTTCACCCTCGGCGGTCTCGACACGCTGCCGACCGGCGAGGTGCTGAGCGAGGCGCGCGCGGCCATACCCGGACTGTTCGCGGCCGGTCGCGCCGCCTGCGGGCTGCCCCGCTGGGGCGAGGGCTACAGTTCCGGAATGTCCCTCGCCGACGCCACCTTCTTCGGACGGCAAGCCGGCCGGCGCGCGGCAACGGCCTGAGGCTCCATTGCACATCGGGAGATCATCATGCGATTCACGCTGGCGCTCGGTTTCTCTCAATACCCCGACTTTCAGCACATTGCGCGCGCGGCCGAGGAAGCCGGCTGGACGTCGATCTGCATGCCCGACACGTTCTTCTTTCCGCGCACCACGCAATCGGAGTATCCGTACGCGGAGACACAGAGGATCCGCGCGTTCATCGAGGGATCGCGCTTCATCGAGCCGATCGTCTGCATGAGCTGGATGGCGGCGGCGACGACGCGCCTGCGCTTCTTTCCGAACGTCATGAAGGTCCCGATGCGCCAGCCCCTGGTGCTCGCGAAAGCGCTCAACTCCCTCGCCGTGATCTCGGGCGAGAGAATCGCGCTCGGTGCCGGGCTCAGTCCCTGGAAGGAGGACTTCTCCTACAACGGCGCGGATTTCTCCAGGCGCGGCAAGCTCATGGACGAGTGCATCGCGATCCTGCGCGGCGCGATGAGCGGCGAGTACTTCGAATATCACGGCGAGAACTTCGACTTCGGCCCGATGAAGATGAGCCCGGTGCCGAAGAAGCCGATACCGATCCTGATCGGCGGGCATTCGAAGCCGGCGCTGGCGCGCGCCGCCCGCCTCGGCGACGGCTGGGTCTCGGCGAACACCGATTTCGCCACGCTCGCGGCGATGATCCGCGCGCTCAACGATCTCAGGCGCGAGCACGGCACCCTCGATCGCCCGGATTTCGAGATTCACGGCATGGACGTGGGCGCGGCCAGCGCCGCGGATTTCCGCCGCCTGCGCGACATCGGCGTCACGGATGCCTGCCTCGTGCCCTGGGGAATGGACCCCACGGTGGGTAGCGCCGCTCAGCTCGATGCGATCCGCCGCTTCGGCGACGAGATCATCGCCAGGCTCGATTAGAGCTGCGAGAGCTTCACCACGCGAGACCTCGGTATCGGATGCGTCTTCGCGCCCGTCCAGCGCAACAGCATCGTGCCGGTCGTGTGGCCGGCGGTGTAGAGAAAATTCCCCACCCCCTTGTCCTGGTCGGCGATGACGAAGGTCACCGAGCCGTCCGGGTTGTAGCGCGCCGTGTGCTTGTTCACCGTGACCGGCAGATAGCGGTAGTCGAGCGACTCCATCCAGTAGTCATCGAGCTGGATGTTCCAGATGTCGCACTCCGGCACCGCCGTGTCGATCACCAGCGCCTCGTCCTTCGCCAGCGAGAAGTAGCCGTGCAGGTAGAAGATGCGCGGATCGCCGCCCGACTTGTAGTAGAGCGCTTGATCGACGTTCTCGAGCGTGTTCGGCTTCAGGCGAAAGGTCTGCGTCCAGTCGGCGAACGTGCGCGCCGTGCCCTGGACGAACGCCGCGGCCGCGGCAAGGCCGCGGTCGAGGCGCTCGGCGCTCAAGGGCTGCGGGCGCGCGGGTCCGCCGATGCGCTCGATGCTCGCGCTCGCGGGCTGCTCGCGCGGGCGGTCGAGAAAGGTCTGGCGCACGATGATCATCGATGAGTCCGCCGCGAGCGGCAGCCAGTTGCCGGGGCGCTCCTCGGCGCTCGCGATCACCTCGTAGCTGCCGTCCGGCGCGCACCTGAGCGCGTGCGACTCGATCTCGCCGGTCGAGGCCATGGTGCCGTCGATGGCGTAGCGGTTCGCCTTGCTGCCGAAGGAGAAATAGGGAACCGTGCCGCGGTTGCCGCGGATGCGATACTCCCGATCCCCCCTGATGGTCGCGTTCCAGTAGATGTTGTCCGGGTTGTCGGCGCCGATCTTCACCGTCGCATGCGAGGCCATGTAGAAGGTCGGGAAGTCGGGGTCCGCGTGCTCCAGCATCATCTCGAGCGCGACGCGCGTGAGGCGCGAGAGATAGCGCCAGCCTTCCGCCCGATCGAGCTCGGTCACCGGCGTCTCCGGGCGCAGGATCACCTGTCCCGCCGCCTTCAACTGATCGCAGAAGTCCTCCCAGGTGCGCCCGCTCAGCACACGATCGAGTGGTTGGGACTGGTCACTCATGAGCGATCTTCTCCTCTGTTACTTCGCCGTCTTCCACGAGGCGGTGATCTTCGCCACGCGATAGTCGTATTTCAGCGTCTTCGCCGCGATCGAGGTCTCGACGTGGCGCACGCCCGGGAGCGTGAGGATGCGGTTGTTGGCGAGATCGATCACTTCCTCGAGGGTCGGAAACAGCCCGATGGCAAGCACGTCGAAGCGGCCGAGGGTCACGATCACGCACCTCACCTCGGGCATCGCGCTGAGCGCCTGGCACACCGATTTCAGGTCGCCGCGCTCGAGCTGCACGCCGATCAGCACGACCTTCGGCGAGCCGGTGTACAGCGGACTGGTGACGGCGGTCAGGCGAATGCAGTTGTCCTTCTCCAGCCGCTTGATGCGCCCGCGGATGGTGCCCTCCGTGACGCCGAGGCGCACCGCGATCTGCCGGTTGCTGACGCGCGCATCGCGCGCCAGGAGCTCGATGATCTTGCGGTCGAGGTCGTCCAGCTGAGGCGTCATGTGAGATGCGCCCGGTCGAAGTTGTACTTGATCACATCGACCGCGATCGCCGGGGTGAGGCTGCGCACCCCGCGGATCCTGGCGATGTCCACCAGCAGAAACTCGTGCAGCTCCTCGAACTCCTTGAGCGCGACCAGGATCTCGATGTCGCGCGCCCCCGTGACCAGATGCACGGCGAACACTTCGTGCAGCTTCGCCAGGTCCTTGGCCACGTCCTCGGCCGGCCGGCCCTTCACCTCCACGCCGATCGCCAGCAGCAGCTTGTAGCCGAGCGCCTCGAAGTCCGTGACTGCGACCACGCGCATGGCATTGAGCTCCTCCATGCGCCGGATGCGCATGCTCACCGTGGCCGCGGCGATCTTGAGCGAGCGTGCGATCTGCTGGTTGGTGGCGCGCCCGTCGGCCTTCAGCGCGGAGATGATTTCGCGGTCCAGCTGATCGAGCTCGTAGGCGCCATTCGCGTCGTAGGCCATCTCAGCGCACCTCGAACAGGGCCGCAGCGCCCATGCCCGCCGCGACGCACATGGTGACCACGACGCGCTTCGCGCCGCGGCGCCGTCCCTCGATGAGCGCGTGTCCCGTGAGACGCGCGCCGCTCATGCCGTAGGGGTGCCCCACCGAGATCGCGCCGCCGTCGACGTTGAGCCTCTCCTGGTCTATCCCCAGGCGGTCGCGGCAATAGACGGTCTGGACGGCGAAGGCCTCGTTGAGCTCCCACAGATCGATGTCATCGAGGCGCACGCCCTGCTTGTGCAGCAGCTTCGGTACGGCGAACACCGGGCCGATGCCCATCTCCTGCGGGGCGCAACCCGCCACCGCCATCCCCCGATAGACGCCGAGCGGCTCGAGCCCGCGGCGCGACGCCTCGCCCGCCTCCATGATCACGCAAGCCGCGGCCCCGTCCGAGAGCTGCGAGGCGTTGCCCGCCGTGATGAATCGACCCTCGGCGATGAGCTTGCCGCCGCTCCAGACCGGCTCGAGCTTGGCGAGCCCCTCGAGCGTGGTGTCCGAGCGCGGACCTTCGTCCCGGTCGAGCACGACGTCCTGGTAGCGCGTCTCGCCGCTCGCCTTGTCGACGATGGCCTTGCGCGAGGGCAAGGGCACGATCTCCGCCGTGAATCGCCCGGCGGCGCTCGCGGCCGCCGTGCGCTTCTGGCTTTGCAGCGAGTACTCGTCCTGCCTCTGGCGGCTCACGCCATAGCGTTCGGCGACGACTTCCGCGGTCTCGATCATCGGCATGTACATGTGCGGCGAGCGCGCGAGCACCGCCTCGGACTGGGCACGAAAGGTGTTCATGTGCTTGGTCTGGGTGAGGCTGATCGATTCGACCCCGCCCGCGACCACGACGTCCATGCCGTCCGCGATCACCTGCTTGGCCGCGGTCGCTATCGCCATCAGGCCCGACGCGCACTTGCGGTCGATGGTCATCCCCGCGACGCTGTCCGGCAGGCCGCCCGTGACGGCGGACAGCCGGGCGATGTTGTACCCCTGCGCCCCCTGCTGCGTCGCGCAGCCGAGAATGAGGTCCTCCACCTCGGGCCCTTCGAGCCGGGCGCGCTTCACCGCCTCGCGCACGGCGTGCCCGGACAGCACCGTGGCCTCCGTATCATTGAATGCCCCGCGATAGGCCTTGCCTATGGGTGTGCGGGCGAAAGAGACGATCACGGCTTCGCGCATGCGGATCCCCATCAAAAATAGAATCGGCTCACGGTGTCGGCGACGCACGCAGGCTTCGCGCCGTCCTCGACCTCGATGGTTACGCGGATCATGACCTGCACGCCGCCCTCGACGTTCTCGGCGCGCCCGATCTCGCCGCGGGCGCGGATCCGCGCCCCGGAGCGTACCACGGACGGAAATCGCACCCGCTCGGTGCCGTAGTTGATGCCCATGTGGGCGCCGGGCACGCGCACGAGCTGCGGCAGGAACAGGTTGACCAGAGCGAGCGTGAGATAGCCATGCGCGATCGTGCCCCCGAAGGGGCCGCTCGCGGCGCGTACCGGATCGACGTGGATCCACTGGTGGTCGCCGGTCGCGTCGGCGAACTTGTC
>Ga0335075_10015537_pt1 | contig 11403 bp, 13 predicted proteins | sample Lox_Sample_24_FD_206723 | JGI IMG/M metagenome (GOLD analysis project Ga0335075, IMG submission 206723) | Soil microbial communities from Loxahatchee National Wildlife Refuge, Florida, United States - Lox_Sample_2.4 | ecosystem: Environmental > Terrestrial > Soil > Wetlands | place: USA...
GATCCTGATGGCCGGACTGCAGGGCTCGGGCAAGACGACAGCCACGGCCAAGCTCGCGCGCTATCTGCGCGAGGAGCGTGGCGCCGCGGTCGCCGTGGCGGCCTGCGATACCTACCGTCCCGCCGCGGTCGAGCAGCTCGTGAAGGTCGGCACGCAGGCGGGGGCGGAGGTGTACGAGAGGGGAACTGAATCCGATCCGGTCGAGATCGCCACGTGGGCGCTGGAGCGCGCCCGGGCGGAGGGCAAGGACGTGCTGATCGTCGACACCAGCGGGCGGCTGCACATCGATGAGCAGCTGATGGCCGAGCTGGTGCGGATGCGCGCGGCGGTCACGCCGACCGACGTGCTGCTCGTCGTCGATGCGATGACCGGCCAGGATGCCGCGGCCGTGGCCGAGCGGTTCGCCCAGGAGGTCGAGTTCGACGGCGTCGTTATGAGCAAGCTCGACGGGGACGCGCGCGGTGGCGCGGCGCTGTCGGTGAAGGCAATCACCGGCAAGCCGATCATGTTCGCCTCCACCGGAGAGCACCTCGACCAGTTCGAGCGATTCCATCCCGATCGGATGGCCCAGCGGATCCTCGGCATGGGCGACGTGATGAGCCTGATCGAGCAGGCCGAGCGCCAGTTCGACGAGGACGAGGCGCTCGAGCTGCAACGCAAGCTCAGACGGGACGAATTCGGCCTCGACGACTTCCTCGCCCAGCTGAAGACCGTCCGGCGGATGGGCCCGTTGACCAACCTGCTCGGCATGATCCCGGGGCTGGCGGGCCATCAGTTGCAGAACATGCATGTGGACGAGCGCGAGCTCGACCGGGTGCAGGCGATCATCCTGTCGATGACCCCCGCCGAGCGCGCTCGGCCGGAGCTGATCAAGGGCTCGCGCAGGCTGCGGATCGCGCGCGGGTCGGGCACAAACGTGCAGCAGGTCAACCAGCTCGTCCGACAGTTCGGCCAGACCCGCAAGCTGATGAGACAGGTGGGGCGCGGCCGGATGCCGGACATCGGCGCGCTCATGCGCCAGGCGCGCTAGTCCAGGTCAGCGGTGGGCCGATTGGTAGCGGTGGGGCCGCGGGGCCGCGGATTGGCGCTGTCGCAGCCGGGATTCGCGCCGCGATTGCCAAGTGCGCGCCAAACCACTAAGCTCAGCGTTCGTATAAGACTTTCTGCGAGTGCACCCGCTAGGCGCGTGCAACGCAACGAGACCGCATAGAGAGGAACACATTGTCGGTACGGCTCAGGCTCACCCGGGTGGGCGGCAAGAAGGACCCGATCTGGCGCGTGGTCGTCGCCGACCAGCGCTCGCCGCGCGACGGTCGCGTGATCGAGACGATCGGCCAGTACAACGCGCAGACGAACCCGTCGACGATCGCGATCGACGCCGAGCGCGCACGCAGTTGGCTGGCACGCGGAGCGCAGCCGACGAGCACGGTGCGCAAGCTGCTGCGCATCCAGGGCATCACACATTAGGGCGACTGACGCGACTGCGCACAGGGGCACGGACGGTGGCCACGGACAACACGGACAATACGGCCAACACGCACGACAGCCGCTCCAGCGAGGTCCCGCGAGCGCTGCTCGAGTACTTGGCCGAAGGCTTGGTCGACGAGCCCGAGGAGGTCTCGGTCGAGCAGTTCGATGAAGACGACGGCACGATCGTGCTCGAGCTGTGCGTCGCCGACGGCGATTACGGCAAGGTGATCGGTCGCGGCGGGCGCACCGCCCACGCGCTGCGCACGGTCGTGAAAGCCGCGGCGACCGGCGCGGGACGCAGGGTGCTCGTCGACATCGTCGATTGACGCGTCCCGCACACACGCCCCGCAATCACCTCCCCCCATCCGTCTCGGCAATGGTTGATCTCCCAGACTCGGCCGCGGAGGATCGATCGCTTGCGGAGGATCGGCTGCCGGCGGAGGATCGATCGCCTGCGGAGGATCGGCTGCCTGCGGAGGATCGATCGCCTGCGCAGGATCGGCTGCCGGCGGAGGCGCAACTGCCCGCCGGCAGGGTCGGCCGCGCCCACGGTCTCGACGGCAGCTTCTACGTGACCGGCGCCCGCCCGCGTCTGCTCGAGCTCGGCACCGCTGTGACGATCGCAGGCAGGACCACGGCGATCGTGCGGCGCGCCGGAACAGATCAGCGTCCGATCGTGCGCGTGCAGGGCGTCATCGACCGGGATGGGGCGCAGGCGCTGCGCGGCCAGACCCTGACCGTCGCGGCGGCGGACGCCCCGCGGCTGGGAGAGGGCGAATGGTGGGCGCATGAGCTCGAGGGCTGCACCGTGCTCGACGGGCAGCGCCAGATCGGCACAGTCCTGCGAATGCTCGAGCTGCCCTCGTGCGAGGCGCTTGAGGTGCGGCGGGAGATAACCGGATCCAGCCCGGACGGATCCCGCCCGACCGAATCCCACCCACCCGAGCCGCTGCTCGTACCAATGGTCTCCGACGCGATCCGCCATGTCGATATCGCGGCCCGGCGGATCGACGTGAACATGAGCTTCCTCGAGGATTGAGTCGCGGGGATCGAGGATTGAGTGGCGGGGAGATGGAGAGCGTGTGTTGTTTGTGGTTCGCGTTCCTGGTGTGAAGGTCTTGTAAAGGAGGGGGTTGGGCCATATACTTTTTCAGATTTGATTACTATGGTAGCGACTATTACGTCGTTTGAGAACTATCCCTCCCAGTCTCCCCATGCATATACTATAGTAATCAAGAGGGCTTGAAAAACACATTCTGGGAGCGGGAGACAGAGTTGGAGCTAGGGCGTATGGAGATAGACATAGTCACGCTGTTTCCCGAGTGGTTTGCGTGGATGACCGAACAGCGTCACGTGCGTAACGCGATCGCCGCCGGCACGAGCATCGAGTGCGTGAATATCCGCGAGCACACCCCGCTCGGCGCGGGGCAGGTCGACGACACGCCGTTCGGCGGTGGCGCCGGGATGGTGCTGCGCGTCGACGTGCTCGACTGCGCGCTGCGCGCCCGCTATGAGGTCGATCCGGTGCGCCTGCGCGAGCAGCGCCGGGTGATTGCGCTCACACCCGGCGGGCGCCTGCTCGACGACGAGCTCGCGTCAGAGCTCGCGCGGGAGCCGGCGCTGACCCTGCTGTGCGGACGCTATGAGGGGTTCGACGAGCGCATCATCGAGCACTTCGCCAGCGAACAGGTCTCGATCGGATGCTACGTCCTGGCCGGCGGCGAGCTCGCGGCGATGGTCGTGTGCGACACCGTCCTGCGTAAGCTGCCCGGCGCGCTCGGCCACGAGGAGTCCGCGATCGAGGAGTCATACAGCCAGGCGCTCGACGGTCGTCCCGAGTACCCCCACTACACGCGCCCCGCCGAGTATCGCGGCTGGCGCGTGCCCGAGGTGTTGCTGTCCGGCCATCATGAGCAAATCGCCGATTGGCGACTGCAGCGCAGCATCGAACGGGGCGACCGGGGCACCAGCGGTGACGCCGGTAGACGAGAGGATGACTCGAAGGAGTGAGCCGGATTCGGAGGAGTGAGCCGGACTGGCCCGGCTTATCCGTGGCCGCGGGACGTTGTGCCGTGAGGAAGGCGGCTTGGTGAGGCGAGAGTAACCGGCCGTCCGCTACCATTGCTGACCGCGCCGACCGCCCATCCCCGATCGGGATCCGATGAGCGGTCCTGCAGGCGCGCCTCCAGCACTCCCGTTCACCATGAGCAGCGTCATCGAAACCATCGAGCGCGCGCAGTTGCGCCGCGTCCCCGCCTTCGCGCCGGGCGACCGTGTCAAGGTCCACTTCCAGGTGATCGAGGGCACGCGCCGCCGCGTGCAGGTGTTCGAGGGCGTCGTGATCAAGCGCCAGGGCCATGGTGCGCGCGAGACGTTCACCGTGCGCAAGCAGTCCTTCGGTGTTGGCGTCGAGCGCATGTTCCCGGTGCATTCGCCCAAGATCGAGCGGATCGAGCTGGCTGCTCGCGGCGATGTGCGGCGGGCCAAGCTCTACTACCTGCGCGATCGCGTCGGCAAGCGGGCGCGCGTACGCGAGCGCCGTTACACAGGCCCGGAGGAGACGATCGAGCCCGGCCTGATGCATGAGCCTACGGGAGCGACCGATGCGGAGGGCATGACCGCGGAGGAGGCGGTCGCCGAGGATGTGCAGGCAGTCAAGGACACAGGCGATACGGCGCCTGTGCCGGACGTTGAGGCCGCCGAGGTCGAGGCCGGTAGCGAGGCGTCGGCCGAGCCTGCATCAGAGTCCAAATCCGAGCCCGAGTCATCCGGGGAGCCCGAGGCATCTGGGGGGGACGAGTCCGAGTCCGAGGCATCTGCTGAGGCTGCGGCCGAGTCTGAGTCTGAGTCTGAGGCGTCGGGCCCCGATTCCACCTCCCCTGATGCCGGCGACGCGCAGGGAGGCGAGGTCACCGGCGACCAGCCGGCGTGAAGACCGGCGCTGACAAGCGCTCGGACGCGAACGTCGCGGACAACGCGGCGCTGACGGCTAAGACCGGTCGTAAGCGGTCGAAATCGACGAGGGGCGCGATCGCCGAGCTGGTCGTGATCGTACTCGTCGCGCTCGGTCTGGCGCTCGCGATCCAGGCATGGATCGTCAAGCCCTACCGCATTCCCAGCGGATCGATGGAACCGACGCTCACAATCGGCCAGCGCGTGCTCGTCGATCGCATCGGCACCCACTTCAGCGACCCCCACGTCGGGCAGATCACGGTGTTCCACCCGCCCGAAGGGGCGGAGCAGGAGGAGTGCGGACCGGTGCCTCATACGGTCAAGCTGGGTGGCGCGGCATGCTCTGAACCGATCCCGAAGGAGGACACGAGCATCAACTTCATCAAGCGCATCGTCGCGGGCCCGGGCGATGAAATCTACGTCAAGGAAGGCCACGTCTATCGCAGGGCGCCCGGCACGAGCAAGTTCGTGCGCGAGCAGGACTCCTATATCCGCGAATGCCCCTCGAGCCCCGAGTGCACGCCTGGTTTTCCGACCCCGATCAAGATTCCGGCCGGACACTGGTTCATGATGGGGGACAACCGTGGCGAATCCGACGACAGCAGGTTCTGGGGGCCGGTCCCCACATCGTGGATCATCGGCGAAGCATTCGCCACCTACTGGCCACCTGACCGCATCGGGTTCTTCTAGCTCCAGCGGCCATTCCACCGGCCGGGATCTCACTGCGGCGGTGTCTGGCGCTCCCGCCCTCGCTGCTGTTGCTGCCGCCCTGCCACCGCCGCCACCACCGCCGGTCCGGTCACAGCGCCCGGGGCTGTGCAAATGAAGACCACCATCGATCCGGTCACAGCGCCCGAGGCTGTGCAAACGAAGACCACCGCCGCCAAGTCGTCCGGGAGCTCGGCTCGTGCCAGGCGCCGGCGCGCGCGGGCGCGCCGCACCAGCGGGCGGCGACTGTTCTCCTTCGACCGTCGTCTCGGCGTGCCCCTGATCGCGGGCGCCGACGAGGCGGGTCGCGGGTGCTTGGCCGGGCCGCTCGTCGCCGCGGGAGTGCTGTTCGACTACGAGGCTCTGACGACGCGGGAGCTGCGCACGCTGAGTGCGCTGAACGACTCCAAGCAGCACACCGCGCAGGCGCGCGAGGAGCTGTATCCACTGGTGCTGCGCTGCGCTGCTCGCGTCGCGGTCATCTCTCGCTGTGTCGGTGGGATCGACGAGCGCGGACTGCACAACACGAACCTCGCGGCGCTGCGCGACGCGCTGCGCAACGTGACGACAGACGTCCCGGGCGAGGTGTTGTGTCTCGTGGATGGCTTCTCCGTAGCAGAGTTCGAGCGCCCTCAGCGCGCGATCGTGGACGGGGACGCCACGAGCGCCGCGATCGCCGCCGCATCGATCGTCGCGAAGGTGACCCGCGACCGCTACATGCGCCACGCCGACACCGAACACCCGGGCTGGGGGTTCGCCGAGCACGTCGGCTACTCCACGCCCGTTCACCGCGACGCGATCGCCCGCCAGGGCGTATCGCCGCTGCACAGGATGTCGTTTCAATCGCTGGCCTACCAGCAATTGGCGCTGTGACGGCGGGGCTCCTGGTCTCACGACGGGCCTCACCACGCCCCCTCCACATGATCCAACCGCAGCAGCCGGTCGCGGCTGTCCACCATCACGCCGATCGCGTCGAACCGGATCGTGTGGGCTGAGGGACGGATGTGCTTTGCGTCGGCCAGCCACGCAGTCGCGAGCCGGCGCAGACGGATGCGCTGGCGGGGACGCAGGTAGACGAGCGGGAATTGGTCGGGGCGGGGCCCGCTCGGACGGGCATCCACGCGGCGGGTCTTGACCTCGGCGAACACGAGCGTGCGGCCGTCGAACGCGATCAGGTCGATCTCGCCGTACCGGGTGCGCTCGTTACGTCCCAGCGGGGTGAACCCCATGCGGTGCAGGTGCTCGGCGGCCAGCTGCTCGCCGCGACGGCCAAGCGTGCGACGTGGATCGGTGCGCGCGGCGTCCTCGCGCGCAGGGGCTGGCTCGTGGCGGGAGGCGGAGCTTGGTCCGGATCCGGGCTCGGGCTCGGGCTCGGATTCGGGTGCGGGGGTGCCGGTCTTGGACATGTCGACCACACTAGATCGACAGGTGTGACTGCAGATGCGCATATGTGACGACTTTTGCGCAGGAGCGTGACAAGTCTGTGACGTGGCGGGCCGATCTGGCGAAAGAGCGCGAACCGGTGCGGTTCGCGTAGCCTCACATACATGCGCGAGACCACCGCTGATGGACATGACGTAGCCGAGGAGCCTCAGTCGCCTGACGGTGAGCACGGCCCCGCTGAGAGTCGGTCACCGGATGGCGCGAGCGAGATCGAGGGGGCCCGCGAGGGGGCCCGGTCGCGGGATGATGCACCGGTCGAAGGACCCCAGTCACTGGACGGCGTCAGCAGTTTTATGGGTATGCGCTGGGACGATCCGCAAACGGTGCGCCTGCGGATCCGCCCGGAGCTGATCAACGCCGGTGGGCTGCTCTCAGGCGTTGTCACGTACGCGCTGGTCGATTACTGCATGGGCTCGACCCTATGGGTACAGACGAGTGCCGAGGAGCGGGTCGCGACGATCAGTATCTCGATCAACTACATCCAGACCGCGACCGAGGGCGAGATCGTGTGCTCGACCGTGCTCGACCGGCGCAACCGCACGACCGCGGTGATGCGCAGCGAGGTGCGTCACGAGGATGGCCGTCTGCTGGTCACGGCGATCGGCAGCTACACGATCTTTCCGCGCCGCCGCGTTCCCCGCCGCCGCGCATAGGCTCGCGCGTGTCCAGAACTCCAGTCGCGCTGACGATCGCGGGTTCGGACTCGGGTGGCGGGGCCGGGATTCAGGCCGACCTGAAGGCGTTCGCGCGCTGCGGCGTGCACGGGTGCAGCGCGATCACGGCGATCACTGCGCAGAACACGCTCGGCGTGCAGGCGATCCACCCTGTGCCGCCGGATGTCGTGCTCGCCCAGGTGCGGGCGGTTCTCGAGGACATCGGCGTGAGCGCGGTCAAGGTGGGGATGCTCGGCACCGCGCCGGTCACGCTCGCGGTCGCGCGCGCGCTGGATGAGCTGCCCGCCGGAACGCCGGTGGTCGTCGATCCGGTGATGGTCGCCGAGTCGGGTGCGCGCCTGCTCGATGCCGAGGCTCAGGGAGCGCTCGTCGCGGAGATTCTGCCGCGCGCCACCGTGCTCACGCCGAACCTGCCGGAGGCGCGCGTACTTGCGGGACGCCAGCACCCGCTGGAGGCCGCGCCGGGCGAGGACTCAGAGCACGAGGGCGAGAGTCGGCAGGAGCGCGACGCCCGGGAGACGAGCGAGGCGCACGAGCTGGCGCGAGCGGTGCTCGCGCTCGGACCCGAGGCGGTCGTGCTCACCGGAGGGCACCGCGCGCGGACCGTCGACACGCTCCTGGACGCCGCCGCCGGCGAGCTCGTTGAGATCCCCGGCGAGCATCATCCCGACGGCGCGGCGCACGGCTCCGGGTGCACGCACTCGGCGGTGCTCGCGGCGCGGCTGGCCCTCGGCGACACGGTTCTGGCGGCGGCGACGATCGCGCGCAGGCTCGCGGGGGAGGCGGTCGCGAACGGTCTGCGCGAGCTGGGCGCGGGCGCGGGCCCGGTCGATGTCATCGATCTTGCCGCTCAGCGGGGCAGCCCGCACGTGCCATAATCGATCGGCGATGAAGCTGTTGCGCATGAAGCCCGGCCATGGCGAGATCGTGCTCGCCGAGGGGGACGTGGAGGTCGCCGAGCAGGAGCGATATCTGATCGAGGCGTTCAGGCGCGAGCTGGACGCCGGCATGTGGGCCGCGGTGCCGACCGAGACGACCGACGGGCGGCGCGAGGCGGAGCTGGTCAAGAGCTTCGCCGACGTTCCGCGCGACGCCGAGCGCGTGATCTTCTTTCCCCGCGCGGCCGGTGGGTCTCTGCCTGAGCGAACCGGCACGATCGGGGGTCGCGTAGCTGGTACGGACACGACTGGCGATGCTCATCCGGCACGAACGTGCGCGGCCGGCGGTGCGCACGGAACGGCGCTGTAGGGCACATGCTGCTGGGCCTGGCCACCGCCGCGCTCGTGCTGAGCGCGCTCGTGTGCGACCTGGGCCGAGCGCGGCTGGCGGCGGCGCTTGCGCGTTCGCGTGCATGGGCCCGCCAGCGCGGCATCTTTTTCCTCGGCCCCCACGGCTGGCCAGGCGATCGCGGGCACGAGCTGGACTATGACCCCGGTCGTGAACGCCGCGCCGAGCAGCGGGCGCGCGAGCTGCTGCGCTCGTGCGTGAATGAGCACGAGTGGATGATGTATCGCGACCTCGGATTCCTGCGCGTGTTCGGCGGCTCCGACGATCGCTATGCCTACCTGATCTACCCGCACAAGCCGATCGTCGCCTACGTTCCCCGGACGGGCGCGCTGCTGAGCGAGTACTGCGTCGCGTTCCCCGACCAATCTGGTCCGACTGAGGCGGGGCGCCTGCACGCGACCAACAGCACGCGACTGCCCGACTCCGATGACGTGCTCGCCAAGTGGATGGCGCTGAACGCCGACGAGCACCGGCTGATCGCCGAGGCGAACATGCACCTGCCCGGGCGCCAGGTCGATCCGGCGCGTGTCAGACGCGACCTTGAGAGGCTCGCGCGCTGGGAGAGCGAGTACGACGGCGTCCTCGCGGCGAGGCCGCCCGGCGGGCGTCGGAGCGCACCGGCCGCCGGAGCACCCCGGGTACAAGCCCCACGCGCAGACCACGAGCGACGGGCCGCGTGGGTCGATAACGTGCGCGCTGCGTGAGCACGGAACCGTTTGACATCAGACATCGCAGCCGGGCCCTGACCGAGGGTCCCGCGCGCGCGGCCGCGCGCGCGTACCTGCACGGGATCGGCTACTCCGCCGAGGATCTGGCCAAGCCGATCGTCGGTGTCGCGCACTCGTGGATCGAGACGATGCCGTGCAACTTCAACAACCGTGTGCTCGCGGCGAAGGTCAAGGAGGGCATCCGCGCGGCCGGGGGCACGCCGATGGAGCTGAACACGATCGCGATCTCCGACGGGATCACGATGGGAACCCCGGGGATGCGTGCCTCGCTCGTGTCACGCGAGCTGATCGCCGACTCGATCGAGCTCGTCGCCTCCGCTCACTGCTTCGACGCGCTCGTGACGATCTCCGGCTGCGACAAGACGATCCCGGGCTCGGTGATGGCGCTCGCGCGGCTGGACATCCCCGGGTTGATGCTCTACGGCGGCTCGATCCGACCCGGGCACTACAAGGGCGCGGAGGTGACGATCCAGCAGGTGTTCGAGGCCGTCGGGCAGTTCGCCTCGGGCAAGATCTCAGAGCAGGAGCTGCACGAACTGGAGGAGGTGGCCTCACCGGGCGCGGGCGCGTGCGGGGGGCAGTTCACCGCCAACACGATGGCGATGGCGTTCGAGGCGCTCGGCATCTCGCCCGCGGGCACAGCGATGGTGCCGGCCGAGGATGGGCGCAAGCTCGAGGTGGCGCGCGAGTGCGGAGAACTGGCGATGGATGTGCTGCGCGCCGGGCGGCGGCCGAGCGCGGTGATCACCAAGCCGGCCCTGGAGAACGCGATCGCCGCGGTCGCGACCAGCGGCGGCTCGACCAACGGCGTGCTGCACCTGCTGGCGGTCGCCCGCGAAATGGGCGTGCCGCTCCAGCTCGAGGAGTTCGAGGCGATCTCCGAGCGCACACCATTGCTGTGCGACCTGCAGCCCGGCGGGCAGTATGTCGCGACCGACCTGTACGAGGCCGGCGGGGTGCCGCTCGTGCTGGCGCGACTGAACGAGGCGGGCATCCTGAAAGCCGACGCCGAGACGGTCACCGGTCAGACGATCGGCGAGCACGCCGCCCAGGCGCGAGAGACCGACGGCCAGCGCGTCGTGCGTCCCCTGAGCGACCCGATCAAACCGACCGGGGGGTTCGCGATCCTGCGAGGCAACGTGGCGCCGGACGGCTGCGTGGTCAAGCTCTCCGGGCACGAGCGCCGCCGCCACGTCGGTCCGGCGCGCGTGTTCGACGGCGAGGAGGCGGCGATGGCCGCCGTGCTCGACCATCAGATCAAGGCGGGCGACGTGGTCGTGATCCGTGGTGAGGGTCCCGCGGGCGGCCCCGGTATGCGCGAGATGCTGGCGGTCACCGCTGCGCTTGTGGGAGAGGGTCTTGGCGAGGAGGTCGCGCTGATCACCGACGGGCGCTTCTCCGGGGCGACGCATGGCTTCATGGTCGCTCACGTCGCGCCGGAGGCGGTCCGTAACGGACCGATCGCTGCGCTCGAGAATGGCGATCGCCTGACGATCGATGCCGACGCACGTGTCTTGGAAGTGGCTCTGTCCGACGGCGAGATCGCCGAGCGCATAGCCGCCTACGAGCAACCTCCGCGCGCCGACGAGCATGTGGATGTCGCGATCCAGAAGTACGCTCGCCTGGTCGGCTCCGCTGCCGAGGGCGCGATCGCGCGCTGAGCCTGCGTCACCCGATCACGTGCACGCCGGGCGGCGACGAACCCCGGGCGGCGACGAACCGGATCCTCGCCACGCCACGGTCTACTCCTCCAGAAACTCCGCCAGCAGCGCATTGAACGCGTCGGGTCGCTCGACCATCGCCAGGTGGCCCGTGTCGTCGAAGATGACCTTGCGCGATCCTGGAATCAGCTCCGCATAAACGGCCGCGTCGCGGACGGTCACGATCCGGTCGTGGTCGCCCCATACGATCAGCGTCGGACACACGATCTCGTGCAGGCGGTCGCGAAAGTCGTAGTCGAAGTTCGCCGCAAGCGCCTGCATGAACCCGGGCTTGCCGGCGCCGCGCACCAGCTCGGCGGCAATCGTGGCGGGCAGCCTGCCCGGATAACGGACGAGATCGCCCAGGACCGCTTGGCGCAGCGCCGGTCGGCTCGTGATCGCATCTGCACGGTTTGCGCCCCACGCCGTGAGCGCCGTGAG
>Ga0335075_10015538_pt1 | contig 11403 bp, 7 predicted proteins | sample Lox_Sample_24_FD_206723 | JGI IMG/M metagenome (GOLD analysis project Ga0335075, IMG submission 206723) | Soil microbial communities from Loxahatchee National Wildlife Refuge, Florida, United States - Lox_Sample_2.4 | ecosystem: Environmental > Terrestrial > Soil > Wetlands | place: USA: Florida...
CCGTGTCCAGGCCGGCGGCGGGCTCATCGAGGCACAGCACCTGCGGCCGCGCCGCCAGCGCACGGGCGACCCCCACCAGCTTTCGCTGCCCGGCCGACAGCGACGAGGGCATCGAGGCGGCCGCCCAGTCCATGCCGACCAGGCCGAGGACCTCGCCCGCGGCGCCCCGGCCCGGGGTGGCGACGGTCAGGTTCTCGCTCACGTCCAGGTCGTCGAACAGCTCAGTGGACTGCCACGTCCGGGCCAGGCCGCGACGGGCCCGCTCGTGGGCGGGCATCCGGGAGACATCGCCACCGCCCAGCTCGACCTTCCCGCTGAACGGCACGAAGCCGGTCAGGGCATCGACGAGAGTCGTCTTGCCCGCGCCGTTGGGGCCGATGAGCCCGACGAGCTCCCCGTCGCGCACCTCAAGCGACACCGCGCGCACCGCGCGGACGCCACCGAAGGAGACCGACAGGTCACTGGCCTTCAGCAGCGCCTTCGCGCCAGAAAAGTCCCGCCGGGCCGGGCGCGCCCGGCGCCCGGGGGCCGGCCCGGCGCCCGGGGCCGCGGCTCGCGGGCGGCGGTGCAGCCTGCGGTACAGGTCGCCGGCCACGCCTGAGGGGTTCTGCAGCAGGGTGAAGATCAGCAGCACGCCGCCGAACAGCAGGAACCAGTTGCCGTTGAGGCCAAACCACTTGTCCAGCGCGTAGGGGATCATCGCCTGGACGGAGATCAGCCCGGCGAAGACCGCGCCGGAAATGAGCGTGATGCCGCCCGCGTAGGCGAAGGCGATCAGCGAAAGGGCCGTGAAGGCGTCGAACCGGTCGCTGCTGACCGAGCCGAAGTTATAGGAGTACAGCACGCCGGCGACGCCCGCGATAAAGGCGGCGATGGTAAAGGCCTGCAGCTTCACCAGGCGCGCGTTGATCGCGGCGGCGGCGGCCGCCCGCTCGTTGGAGCGCACGGCGAGCATCTGCTGGCCGAGCCGGCCGCGCCTCAGGTAGCCGACGCCCACGCACAGCAGCACGCAGCAGGCCAGGGCGACCCAGCCGAACACCGGGCTGGGGATGTTGCCGTCGATGCCGCGGAAGGGGGCGTTCGGCCCGAGGTCAACTCCGAGCCACTTCGGGTCGGGAACCGGGGAGCCGGTGCCGCCGCCGCCCCAGGTGGTGTTCTCGAAGCCGAAGTTCTCGATGGCGACCGCGCCCGCCAGCGTGACGACCGCGAGGCTGACGCCGCGCACCCGGACCGCCGAGATCGCGGTGATCGCGCCGATGACGACGGCCACCGCGATGCCGGCCAGGGCCGCCAGCGGGAACGTGATCCCGAAGTTGGTGAACATGTGCGAGACCGTGAACCCGGCCGCCCCGGCCAGGCTGAGCTGCACCACCGAGATCTGCCCCACGAAGCCGGTGATCACCACCAGCGACAGCGCCATCAGGATGCCGATCAGCGTGTTGATCAGCGCGTTGCGGAAGTCGTAGGGGAGGACGACCAGCAAGATGGCCGCCGCTCCCCCGAACACCAGCGCCGAGCGCCACAGGTGCCGCGGCCGCGGCGCCTGCGGCAGCCGGCGCTCGAGCACCTCGCCCCGGCTGGGGAGCCTGGCGCCCCGCCAGAACAGCACGCCGATGATGATCAGGAAGGACAGCAGGTCGGTGACGCCGGGCAGGGCGACCCCGCCGGACTGAGGGAACCACGACTGGACGGAGGCGTACTGGACAAGCGAGTCGAGGATGCCGATGCCGATGGCGGCCCCGCAGGCCAGGCCGAACGAGGTGAACCTGGCGATCAGCGCGGCCGCCAGGGCCGGGATGACCAGCAGGGGCAGGGTCTGCGGGTCGAGCTGGGTGATCGAGGAGGCCATGATGCCGAGCGCGCCGGCGATCAGCGCGGCGATCAGCGTGTTGACCAGCGAGATCGTGGTCGGCGAGAGGCCACCGAGCATGGCACCCGTTTCGCTTTCCGCGGCCGCCCTGGTGGCCAGGCCAAAGCGGGTCCACCGGTAGACGGCCCACAAGCCGACGGCCACCGCCACCACGACGGCGGTGAGGATGAACCGGTCGAGGGTGATCACCGAGCCCAGCATGTGCAGGGGGGTCTGCGGCAAGACGGCCGGCGCCGGCTGGGCGGTGATGCCGAACGCGAGCAGCATCGACGACTGGGCGACCAGCAGGACCCCGAGCGAGGCGACCAGCTTGGCCAGCGGAGAGGAGTTGCGCAGCGGCCGGTAGACGACGAGCTCGGTGACGGCCGCCACGGCCAGGACGAACAGCAGGGCCGCGGTGAGCGCGACCCCGAGCGGGAGGGAGGCGATCTTGCCCGAGTCCAGTGACCAGAAGGCATACCCACCGAGCATCGCGATCGCGCCGGTCGACAAGTTGATGACCCCCGAGCCCCGGTAGGTGACGACCACGCCGAGGGCGATGCCCGCGATGAGCGCGCCTGAGCCCAGGCCCAGCAGGATGAAGAGCAGGATGTTTTCCACGGGGCGCTATTCCTTGACAGGTCGTGCGGGCGGTGCGGGGCAGGTGCTCGCCGTACCCGCTCGCGAGACGGCCCGCGAGCGGGGCGGGATGCGGCGCCTGGTCAGGCGGCGGGCTTGAGCCAGCCCGCGGCCTTGACCCAGGTGTTGTGGCCCTCGTACTCGAAGAACTGGGCCTGGTCATTGCAAATGCCGGGGGCGGACGGGAACTCTCCGCAGTCAAGGGAGGGCGCGCCGAGCGCCTGCGGCCCCTTGAAGGCCTTGCCGGCCGCCAGGATCGCCGACGGGGTGAGGCCCGCGTAGCCGACCTCGTTGAGGATCTTGTCGACGGTCAGCAGCTGGCCGAAGTCGACGATCTCCCAGGGGTCGGGGGCGTCGGACTGCGTGGTGTACTTGGCGGCGACCGTCTCGTAGGCCGGCATGCCCGGGTCGGTGGTGTCACCGAACAGCGAGCTTGCGATGGAGTAGGTCCACTTCGGGAAGTCACCGCCCATCCCCGCCGCCACCTGGCCGTTGAGGCACAGCGGCGCGGAGACCACCTTCTTGATGTCGGTGATCCCCTCCGCGATGAGCGCCTTGGCGATGGCGACGCAGCCAGAGGCGTCGGTGTAGGGGATCACCATGTCCGCCGAGGCGGCACCCGTCGCGGCCAGCACGCTCGTCAGGTCGGTGGCGGTGGGCGGGTACGGTCCCATCGTCACCTTCACCCCGGCGGCCTTCAGGCCCGCCTCGATCGCGAGGGCGCCGGGAGAGTCGGCGCTGTCGTCCGGGTAGAGCACCACCGCGTCCTTGGCGTGCAGCACCGTGGTGGCGTAGGTGCCCATCGGCCCGAGCACGTGCGTGCCGTCACCGAACAAGACCACCGTGTTGTTCTGGGCCCCGTCGATCGGGAGCGCGGCCACGCCGTCGATGACCGGCAGCTTCCCGGCCAGCGTGGCGTAGAAGGACTGAACGCCGATGACGACGCCGCCCATGGCGACGGCCTTGATGTCCTTGTCGGCCAGGAACTTCTGGGCGCAGCCGGTGCCTTCCTCCTCGGCGGAGGCGATGAAGCAGGTGACGAGCTTGACCGGATGGCCGTCCACCCCGCCGAGCTGCTTGTTGATGTAGCTGACGGCCATCTCGGCGCCATTGGTCGCCAGCAGGCCGACCGCCGTCGGGCCGCCCTGCTGGTTGATGTAGCCGATCTCGACCGGAGCCAGCGAGTTGTTAGCGGGACCGGCCTTGCCGCCGACGTACTGCAAGTAGTTGGTGACCGACGTGTGGTTCTGGTTACCGGTGATGCCGCTGCTCGTCGCGACGCTGGTCGGCGCGGCCGAGCCACCGGAGCCTGGGCCGCTGCTGCTGGCGCTTGAACTGCAGCCCGCTGCGAGCACCACCGCGCCTAGGGCCGCGATGCTCAGGAAGGCCGGTCTGGGGCCTGATCGGTATCTGCTCACTGGCTTGCTTCCTCCTCGGTGAGAAATTCCTGGTCGTATGGCGGTGGGCCGGATTGCCGCCCTGGCCTGGCTGCTCGCGCGCTCAGCCGGCCGACGGGCCCCACAGCTGCCTGGAGGCGATCCGCGCCCCCTGCGCGAGCGCGGCGAGCTTGGCCCACTGGATCTCCTCGTGGACCCGCTGGATGAAGGCGCCCTGCGCGAACCCGCAGTCGGTGCCGCCCATCACCCGGTCCGGGCCGACCACCCTGGCCAGCCGGACGAGTCGCTGAGCGACCAGTTCCGGGTGCTCCACCACGTTCGTGTGGTGGGTGACGACCCCGGGCACGAGCACCTTGCCCTCGGGCAGCGGCACGTCCTCCCAGATCCGCCACTCGTGCTCGTGGGCCGGGTTCGCCTGCTCGGTCAGGTAGTACTTCGCCCTCACCTTGAGGAGCAGGTCCACGGTGTCTCGCAGCGGGGGGTCGAAGGCGTGCGGGCCATGCCAGCTGCCGAAGCAGACGTGATAGCGGACCTGCTCCTCGGGCAGCCCGCGCAGCGCGTGGTTGAGCGCCTCGACTCGCAGCTCGGCCCAGGCCCGGTAGTCCGCCCAGGACTTGCCGAGCGACAGCATCGAGTCGGCCTCGTGCATCAGCACCGCGTCGTCGACCTGGAGCAGGAAGCCCGCGCCGATGATGCCCTTGTACTCCTCGTGCAGGACGTCGGCCAGCGCGAAGACGAACTCCTCGTCGGTCTGGTAGTACTCGTTGGTCAGCCAGTAGGCGCTGGCCGGCGCGACCACTGGGAGGAAGACCCCGGCGGTGCCGGCGATGCCCGCGTCGGCCAAGGCGGCCCGCAGGTTGGCGATGTCCCGTTGCTGGGCGGCCGGGTCGTAGCTCAGCGGACCGGTGACCGCCCACGTCACCAGGCCGGGGCCCGGCTGGTCGTCACCGGCGGCCGCGCGGGTGCTTGAGCTGGTCGCGGCGGCGTCCAGGGTGTCCTGCCTGGCGTAGGCACCGGGAAAGTGCTGCCGGTCGCGGCTCGGTGGCATGAACCGCCCCCGGTCCTGCTGGAATGGCCGGGACTCCAGGCCCCTGGTTCGCTCGTACAGGTAGCCGATCCAGTTGGACTTGCCCATCTCGCCGTCATCGATGACGTCGATCCCGGCGGCCCGCTGCCTGGCGACCACCCGGGCGACCGCCGTGCGCAAGGCGGCCGCGTAGGCGTCCTGGTCGTAGGGCTGGCCGCGGCCCATGGCGGCAAGGAAGGACAGCAGCTCGCCCGGCCGGATCAGGCTGCCTGCATGCGTGACGGTGATCCGCGACATCGCGCCCTTTCTGCGATCGTGGCTGGAGTAGCTGCCGAAATACTCTTTTAGTAATGTCGCGGCTGGGGCGTGCGTCAACGGGCTTATCACCCGTCCAGGTCACAATCGAGTGAAGTGTTAGCAGGCCACAAGCACCTGCCGGCCAAGTTGGCGACCATGCCAATGACCAGCAGACGCCTTCCCTTGACCTTGGCTAATGGCTGACAATGATCGCGTTGGGCATTGAAGCGAGGCGGGAGAAAAGTTTCGTGAAGGAGCAGGCCGATGACTGAGGCACCGTCGCCAGCGGATCCGCCGGCCAGCGCTCCCGAGGTGGCCCCCGTGCTTGAGCTCGACGGCGTGAGCATCGCCTACGACCGCGCGCCGGTCGTCCGCGACCTGACGCTGACGGTCCGGCCCGGCGAGGTCGTCGCGCTGCTCGGCGCGAACGGCGCGGGCAAGACCACCACGCTGCGGGGCATCTCCGGGCTGCTCAAGGTGACCAGCGGCCGCATCCGGCTGGCCGGGGAGGACCTGGCCGGGACAAGCCCGGCCGCGCGCGCCCGGCGGGGCATCGCGCACGTGCCGCACGACCGGGGCATCTTCTTCGGCCTGACCGTGGCCGAGCACTTCCGGCTGGACGGGCTGGCCACCCCCGCCCGGCAGCAGGCCGCGTTCGAGCACTTCCCCGCGCTGGCGGGCCTGCGGACCCGGCGGGCGGGGCTGCTGTCCGGTGGCGAGCAGCAGATGCTGGCCCTGGCCCGCGCCTTCGCCCGTGAGCCTCGGGTGCTGATGCTCGACGAGATGAGCCTCGGCCTCGCGCCCGTCGTCGTGGAGCGACTGCTGCCCGTCGTCTCCGGCCTGGCCGCCAGCAAAGGGGTAGGCGTGCTCCTCGTCGAGCAGCACGTCCATCTGGCCCTGCGGATCGCCCACCGGGGCTACATCCTGTCCCACGGCGAGCTCGTCGCCAGCGGCACCGCGGGCGAGCTGGCCAGGGACGGAGCCCTGCTTGAGGCCAGCTACCTGGGCACGCCCTTACCGGTAGTGGGCGAAGCCCCAGTTGAGCATCGCCTCGGCGTCACTGGCCGCGGCGCCCATGTCGCTGATCGAGCCTGAGCTGTGCAGCGCCACGCCGACCAGGGACTTCCTGGCGCGGGTGGCCGCGAACAGCAGGCAGTCCCCGGCGGCCGCCGTAAACCCGGTCTTGATGCCGGTCGCTCCTGAGTACCGGCCGAGCAGCGGGTCGATCGTGTCCCAGGTATGGGCGCCATGCCCGCTCCCGGCGGCCAGGTGGTAGCTGCGCATGGCGACGACCTGGCGAAACAGTGTCAGTCCCATCGCGGTCCTGCCCAGGCTGACCAGGTTGCCCGCGCTGGAGTAGGTCGTGTACTCGCCGCCGACGGGCAGCCCGCTGAAGTCGTTGAAGTGCGTATGGCCCAGCCCGAGCGACTTAGCCGCGGCGTTCATCTTCGCGATGAACGCCGACAGCCCGGGCCCGTAGGCATCAGCCAGGGCGTAGGCGGCATCGCAGCCCGAGGGCAGCAGCATCGCGATGAGCAGGTCCCTGGTCGTCAGCCTCTCCCCCGGGCTGAGGCCGGCGGTGCTGGCGTCGTAGGCATCGTCATAGGCGATGATGCCGCGCGGGACGGTGACCACCCGGCCGGGCGCGCCCGCCTTGATGACCACGTAGGCGGTCATGACCTTGGCGATGGACCCGATCGGCACGCTGACATTGGACGAGCGCGACCAGATGTCCGCCCCGGTGGCGGCGTCGGCGAGATAGGCGTGCGGCGCGCGGATCCCGGCCGGACTGGCATCGGGCACCACTGGCGAGCTGCCGCCCAGCTCCGCCGCCTGCGCGGCCGGGGCGTCGATCAGGCCGGCCCCGGTCAAGCCAGCCGCGGTCAGCCCGGCGATCCCCATGCCCAGCACGCCCCGGCGCGAGACGACCCGCGGTTCCATCCTCATGCACCTCAGTCCGACGGAATCGAACGCATCGTGACGTTCTGAACTGCTATCCACGCAGATTGTCTCAGCGGCACTTGTCCTATGTATACATCTTCACCGTAACATTACAGAAAATCGTGGGCTGTTCCTTGGCGGGCGGATAGCGCACGAGTAATGTGACCTTGGGGGGTTACATACGATGAATATGAGCGGGAACAACACGCCCGGAAGCGGTGCATCTGGAAACTCGCTGGCGGCGTGCGGCCATCCGCTGCAGCCAGGCAAGCGGTTTTGCACGATCTGCGGGCAGCCGATGCCCGGCGACTCGCCAACCGAGACGGTGACGGTCCGGCCCAGGGCCGGGCAGCCATCGTCGCCAAGCAGCGGGCCCGCGAACCAGCCTTGGGAGCCCGGTCAGGTGTGGGTGCCTGACAACGCGTGGCCGTCCCAGCCGGAGCAGTCCTGGCAGCAGCCCGCTCAGCCGGCGTACCCGGCCTCCGGGTACGCGGCACCGGACTACGCAGTGCCGGACTACCCAGCGCCGGACTACCCAGCGCCGGACTACTCAGGACCCGAGTACCAGCAGCAGGCCTTCCCGCAGCCGGGCTACGGGCCGACAGGGCCGCAGCCGGCTGGCCCAGTGACCGGCGGCTCGCCGCCATCGGGCGGACGCCAGCCGCGGTGGCCGGTCGTTGCCGGGATCATCCTGGCCGCCGCCCTGCTTGGCGGGGGCGCCGGAGGCTACATACTGGTCGCGCACCCGTTCAGCCACTCGCCGTCGTCCGCCAACAACGTCGCGGACTCGTCAACGCTGCCGGCCACGTCACGGCCGGGCAGCTCGGCCCCGGCCAGCACCGCGCCAGCGTCATCCGCGGCCGCGCCGGCCACGCCGGTGTCCACGCCGAGCCCGTCACAGTCGCCGGCCGAGGAGCAGGCGGCGAGCGCCCTGTCCAGGCTGCTGACCCAGAGTGTCTCCGACCGCAGCGCCATCAACCAGGCGTACAACGACGTGTCCGCGTGCGGGTCGCTGCTCAGCCAGGACCAGCAGACTTTCCAGCAGGCGGCGTCCTCGCGCCAGAGCCTCATCAGCCAGTTGTCCAGCCTGCCCGACGCCCAGTCGCTGCCGGCCGCGATGCTGTCGGACCTGACGGGCGCGTGGCAGGCCTCGCAGCAGGTGGACCAGGACTACGCCCAGTGGGCCAATGACGAGAACAGCCAGGGCTGCACCAGCCAGGACTACACCGACCCGAGCTACGAGGCGGCCGACTCTCCGAATCAGCAGGCCACCGCAGACAAGACGGCCTTCGTCGGCCTGTGGAACCCGATCGCCTCGAAGTACGGCCTGCCCACTTACAGCCAAGGCGAGATCTAGGGCGCGGCAGGCGGCCCGGGCCTACTGGCCCAGCCCCTGCCACACCATGGACCCGAGCGAGTTGAGGGTGTCGATGCCGTACTGCTCGCTCGGGTTGCCGGTGCTGAGCATGGCCAGCAGGTAGTCACGGCCACCGCCGTCGACCCAGCCGATGCTGTTGATCTGCCAGTTGTCGTTAGCGGCATCGAGCGGTAGCCAGCCATCCTTCAGCGCCACGGTCACCCCGGCCGGGACGCCGCTGCTGACTCCCCACTGCTGGTCTTGCGTGACGTTCTCCATGAGCGACAGCGCGTACTTCCGCTCGCTGGCCGTCAGCGGCCCGCCGGGCTCGACGAGCCGGCGCAGCAGGGTGATCTGGTCCGCGGCAGTGGTCGTGGTAAGCCCCCAGCCTGGCCAGGGGAAGCCCGAGCACACGACGCACGGCGAGGGAGTGGTCTGGGTGAGCCCCGCCTGGCTGTTGAACGCACCGATGCCGGTGCTGCCGCCCACCAGGTCCCACAGGCTGGTGGCCGCGTCGTTGTCGCTGTCCTCGATCATCGCCGTCGCCAGCGACTGGTCGTCAGCGGTCAGGCCCGCCGGCCGCTGCGACAGCAGCGTCTCCAGGATGTCGACCTTCACGATGCTGGCCTCATCCTGGGCCGTGCCACTGCCCAGCGACCACTCCTGGCCAGTGGTGAGGTCGTAGACGGCCACCCGGACCGTTCCGTCCCGGCCGTCGGCGTAGGACTGTGCGGCCGGGCCAAGCGGGCTGGCGTGTGAAGACGACCGGGCCGGATGGGTCGTGGCCGGGGACGCCGCACCACCGGTCGACGGCGCGGCCATGGACGGCGACGACGACGAGCCCGCGCCGGCCAGGCCCCCGGACAGGGTAGGGCCGACGGCGCTGCTCGCCACGCGCCCTCCCGACGAGGGCCCGCGCAGGGCCAGGTAGAGGATGCCCAGCGCCACCGCGAGCACGATGATGCCACCAGCCGTGCGCAGCATGATCGCCACGTGTGCCCGGGACTGTCCCCGCCCATCCAAGTCCATAATCGCCCACACTACCGGGTTGGTCACGAACTCTCCGAGGGTTGCCCGGGGGGACTCGCCGCGCCTTCCAGTTCTGCTGGCTCGCTGACCTGGAAGAGCTGCCATTCAATCCTTGGAAAACCTCAAAGAAGTGCGCGTTCCGGTTGGCGAGCGCCGTCATCTGCACTAGCCTGCTGGGGACTTGAAAGGGAGTCTGTGGTCGGTTTGGGTAGTTCCTGGGGTCCGGCGTGCGGTCATCCCGTACAGCCGGGGGCACAGTTCTGCGACGTCTGCGGGCAGCCGTACGCGCCCGTGGCCGACGGCGGCTCGGCTATGCCCACAATGACGACGCTTGGCCCGGCGAGCACACCGCCGCCTCCGTCGCCGGCCTCACGGCAGGCCTGGCCCGCGCCGCCGCCCGAGATCCACCAGCCTCCGATCAACCCAGACCAGGCCGACGATCCCTGGGCCTCGTGGTATGGGCCAAAGAGGCCTTCGCAGGACAGCCCGTCGGCCACCCTCCCCCGAGTCACCCCGGCTCCCGGGCCGCCGGGCGGCTCTTACGACGCCCAGGGCTACGGGCCTGGCCCGGGTTACGGACCCGACCAGGGCTACGCGGGCGGACCGCAGGGCTCCTACGCCGGACCTGACCAGGGCTACGCGGGCGGACCGCAGGGCTCCTACGGGGGACCTGACCAGGGCTACGCGGGCGGACCGCAGGGCTCCTACGGAGGGCCTGACCAGGGCTACAGCGCCGCCCCGACCTATGCCGGCAGCGCGGCCCCAACCTACGGAGGCGGGCCGCAGTACGGCGGTTCCCCTCAGCAGTGGGCTGGCCCGCAGGACCCGGGCGGGCCGCAGGGCGGCGGGCCGCAGTATCCCGGCCAGCCCTATGGCGGCCCCCAGCAGTACCCCGACGGCGGTTACCAGGGGCCGATGGCGGGCGGCCCCCAGTCCATGGGCTACGCCGGCACCCAGCAGTACGACCCTCGGTACGGCACGGAGCCGCTCGGTGCCGCCCCGCCTTACGGTCCCGACCAGTACGGCGATCCCGGTGCCGGCCAGCGGCCGGGGCTGCTCGGGTCGCTGCGGTCCCGCGGCCCGCTGATCCCGGCCCTGGCCATCGGCGCGGCGGCGGTCATCGCGGTCGTGGCGCTGGTCCTCGCGAACGGCAGCTCCGGCGGGTCGCCCAACGCGACCGCCGCGACGAGCGGCACCACCGGGTCAACCACGGGATCCTCGGCGCAGGGCGGGAACGGCGCGGCCGAGCAGACGGCGGCGGTCGCGCTGAACAAGCTGCTGGCGCAAAGCGGCAAGTACCGCGCCGAGGTGAACGCGGCGCTCGGCCACGTCGAGGCCTGCAAGTCGCTGCGGGCCTCGCGGGACGCCTTCGGCGCGTCGGCCTCGAACCGCAAGAGCCTGCTCGCCCAGCTCGCGGTGCTGCCTGACCGCTCGGCGCTCCCCGCGGGGATGCTGAGCGACCTGACCACTGGCTGGCAGGCTTCGGTCCAGGTCGACAGCGACTTCCAGGCCTGGGCGCAGGATGAGATGGGCGGCGGGTGCAACCCCAAGACGGTCACCTCCGACCCCCACTACCAGGCCAGCAACCCTTACGAGAACCCGGCGTCCTCAGGCAAGGCGGAGTTCGCGCAGGCCTGGAAGCCGATCGCGGCGAAGTTCGGGCTGCCCGAGTACACCCAGTATCAGCTTTAGCCGCCGCGGGCCGCTAGTAGGCGGACGCGGCGTCGGCCGCCAGCCACTGGAACGTGTCTCGCTCATCCCGGGCGGGGGCGAGCCAGCGCAGGTAGGGATCGGCGAGGGCGAGCCGGGTGTCGGCACGGCTGCCCCGGCCGCGCAGGCTCGTCCCCACGAGGCACAGGGCATTGCG
>Ga0335075_10015542_pt1 | contig 11402 bp, 12 predicted proteins | sample Lox_Sample_24_FD_206723 | JGI IMG/M metagenome (GOLD analysis project Ga0335075, IMG submission 206723) | Soil microbial communities from Loxahatchee National Wildlife Refuge, Florida, United States - Lox_Sample_2.4 | ecosystem: Environmental > Terrestrial > Soil > Wetlands | place: USA...
TTGAGCAGCCCGCCATTCGACCCGGGCGGCTTGGTCATCGAAGTGAAGACGCTCAGCGACAGGCCGCCGACACCGAGATACAGCAGCGTGAAAAGGATCGAGGCGAGCAGCAGCAGGCCGATGAGCGTTGCAGCAATGCAGAGTATCTTGGATAGGAAATTGACGCGCTTGCGCCGTCGACCGAGTACTCGCGCGACTGCCATGTCCTTGCTTGGGCCATACTGGGCCGGTGCGGATGTGGTTGCGCTCATCCGGTCAGACTTTCAGCCGTGGGCGCAGCAGAAAGCGTGAGATCGCCAGCACGATGAACGAGATCACGAACAGGATGAATCCGAGCGCCAACAACGAGGCAAGCTTCAGGCTGCCGGCCGGGCTTTCCGGAAATTCCAGCGCGACGATCGAGGCCACGGTGTTGCCGGAGCTGAACAGGCTGGGAGATATGCGATCGGCATTGCCGATCACGAAGGTGACCGCCATGGTTTCGCCCAGCGCGCGGCCAAGCCCCAGCATGATGCCGCCCACCACCGAAACGCGCGTGTAGGGCAGCACGATCGAGCGCATCACCTCCCACGTGGTGCAGCCGACGCCGTAGGCGGATTCTTTATAGACCGGTGGGACCGTGTCGAACACGTCACGCATGGTGGCCGAGATGAACGGAATGACCATCACGGCCAGGACTATGGCAGCGGTGAAAATGCCGGTGCCGAACGCCGGACCCTGGAACAGGTCGCCGATCACCGGCAGATCGCCCAACTGGTCGATCAGAAACGGCTCGACCGTTTGCGACATGATCGGCACGATCACGAAAAAGCCCCACATGCCGTAGATGATGGAGGGGATCGCGGCGAGCAACTCGACCGCGGTCCCCACGGGCCGGCGCAGCCACATCGGTGCGAGCTCGGTGAGATAGAAGGCAATGCCGAACGAGACCGGGACGGCGAACACCAAAGCCAGGACGGACGTCACCAGCGTGCCATAGACCGAGACCGCGGCGCCGAACACCTGATGGACGGGATCCCAGCGCGTCGAGGTGAGGAACCCTGGCCCGAACTGGCGGAATGCCGGCAGCCCGCCGATGAACAGCGACAGGATCAGGCTGCCCAGCACCACCAGCACGAACACGCCCGACACGCGAGCGGACGCGGCGAATAGTGCATCGCCGACATGCACCTGCCGCCGCACGGCACCCGTACGTGGCAGACTGAGGACGGCTTCCTGCACTTGACTCACGTTTTGTTTTGACGCCGCGGGCGCGCCGGATCAGGTCCGTCGCGCCCGTTCAAGCCAACATCCACCGACATCACTCTCACATCGTGCCCGGTACTTGTGCCTTCCAGGCGGCGCGAATAGCGTCATGGACGGTGCCGGGCAACGGGATGTAGAGCAATTGTCTGGCGATGTCGTCGCCGTGAGTGAATCCCCAGTCGAAGAATTTCTTTACCGCCGCACTCTGGTTCGCGTCCTTGGGATCGGTGGGCAGCAGCACGAAGGTCGCCGATTCGATCGGCCAGCTTGTCGCGCCTTGCTGGTCGTTGAGGTCAATTGCGAAATGCTGCACTTTCGACCAGTCGGCATTTGCTGCCGACGCCTCGAAAGCCGCCATGGTCGGGGCGACGAACTGGCCGGCCTTGTTGCGCAGCAGCGCGGTGGTCAGATGGTTTTGCGCGGCATAGGCGCTTTCGTCATAACCGATGCCGCCACGGATCTGCTTCACCGTGCCGGCCACACCGTCGCTGCCCTTGGCACCGGCGCCAACCGGCCAGGCGACGCTGGTCGAGGAGCCGACCTTGGATTTCCAATCCGCGCTCTGCATGCTGAGATAGTCGGTGAATACGAAAGTCGTGCCGGACCCGTCGGCGCGATGCACCGGGGCGATCGCCAGATTCGGCAGCTTCAGCCCCGGGTTGAGCGCGGTGATCTGCTTGTCGTTCCACTTGGTAATGTTGCCGAGGTAGATATCGGCCAGGATCGGGCCGGTCAGCTTCAACTCGTTCGGCTTCACTCTTGGAATGTTGACAATGATATCGACGCCGCCGATCACGGTCGGAAACTGCATCAGCTTATGCGTCGCGAGCTGATCGCCGGCGACCGGCATGTCGGATGCACCGAAATCGACGGTGCGGTTGTTGATCTGATTGATTCCGGCACCGGAGCCGATTGCCTGATAGTTGAGCTTCACCCCGGTCGTGCTGGACGATGCCTCACCCCATTTGGCGTAGATCGGTGCGGCGAAGGTAGAGCCGGCACCGGTGATCTGCGCCGTCTGCGCTTGGGCCTCGGCGACAACAGCCAAACCGGCCATCGCGATGGCCAGCGTCACGGTCTTGAGTTTCATGCGACTCCACCCCTTTTTGCTCGCTGCGGAACCCCGCGGATCACGCGTCGGCTGCCGAACGAGGGACTACGCGCGACGGCTTCTAGGCTGGTTCCGTGACAGCGGGATTGCAGATTTATGAAGCTTCGATGACGGAGCCGATCCCAATCGACAGCAGGACATCGGCCCGCCCGCGGTTCACCGCGATCTCCGCGAGGCCGTTTGAGTTCTCGTACCAGAATGGCTCGCCCTCGGGCACGTCGGCAAACACGCGGGCGCGGACGAGGGACCGGCCGCCGACGGTCAGCCGGGCCGTTGGCGGCAGGGCGGATGCGCGCAACCCGGTCATCGCGTTGCCGTAGTGATCGATGTAGATGATTCGCGGCAGGTCGTCGGGCCAGTCGAGTCGGCGGGTGGGGGGGCGTTCTGTGCCCGGTGGTGGCTCCCCGCGCGCCAGCATGGCGGCCACCGGGGCGAACAGGTCACGGCCATGGAAGCTGGCCGAGAGTGACGTTGGCCGCCACGTGGTCTCCCAGCTTCGCAGCGAGGTGGCGCGACGGGTGACCAGCTCGAACACGGCGTTGTCCGGACCGACGAACCAGCGGCCATCGGCCTCTATGATGACGGCCGCACGGTCGCTGCCTACGCCGGGATCGATGACGCACAGGAACACAGTTCCGGGCGGCCACCACGCCGCGTAGGCAGCAAGCAGATAGGCGCCAGAGACGGGGTCGCCCGCCGGCGCATCGGCGAAGAGGTCGATGACCGGCAGGCCAGGCGCATCGCGCACCAGCACGGCTTTCATCTGGCCGGTGTACGGGCCTTCGAGGCCGAAATCGGTGAACAGCGCGATCAAGCAGCATGCCTCCTTCCAGCGTCCGATCCCCGGCGCTGCTTCCGATATCTAGCGCCGCTTGGCGCGTGCACCATCTTTGACTAAGTCCAAATGCCCTAGTCTAAGGAGGAACCGGTGCGGACCGTTAACATGCATGAAGCCAAAACCCACCTGTCGCGGCTGGTTGAGCAAGCTGCCAAAGGCGAGCCATTCGTGATCGCGAGGGCGGGCAAACCGCTGGTGAAGGTGATGCCACTTGAGGCTCCCGCCGGGGGGCAGATGAAGCGGCTGGGATTTATGGCCGGTGAAATCGCGGTACCGGATGACTTCGACCGGATGGATGAGGCGGAGATCGAGCGGCTGTTCGACGGTGAAGCGTGAAACTGCTGCTGGATACGCATATCCTGCTCTGGGCCGCGAGTCAGCCCGAGCGATTGTCGGTCGCCGCGCGCAGATTGATCGATGCGCCTATAAACGAGCTTTTGTTCAGCTCGGCCTGCATCTGGGAGGTCGTCATCAAACGTGGTCGCGGGCGCAAAGATTTTGAGGTGGATCCTCGGCTGTTGCGCCGAGGCCTCCTGGATAACGGCTACGCCGAATTGACGATCACCAGCCAGCATGCCATTGTCGTAGATACCCTGCCGCCGCTCCACAGGGACCCCTTCGATCGCATTCTCGTCGCGCAGGCGATGGTCGAGGGCGTCACTCTCATCACCGCAGACCCGATCGTGGCCAAATACCCGGGATCGATTCGAAGAGTGTGAAGCGTGATCGCGGTCAAAAGGGCGTTCCGGGCCAGATGGACCTCGGGGTCGAATTCCGCGAACGGCGCAATCAGGTGGAAACCATCTTTCTCAGGTTCGCGGCGCGGGCGGTGGCGCCGGCCATCAGGATGGCGGCATCGCCACCGCCCAGAACGAAGCGGGCGCCCATCTCGATGTATCGTTGCATGATGCTTTCCGTATAGATGCCGGCCATGCCGGGATGTTTCTTGTGTCGCTGGCAGGCTTCGATCATGTGGCGATACGCATCGGCGAGGCGATCATGCGTGAACTCGCCGGGAATGCGCATCTCGGCGCACAGGTCGTTGGAGCCGATCAGTAGCACGTCGATCCCAGGGACGGCGGCGATCGCTTCGACATTCTCGATCGCGGTGGGCGTTTCCAGCATCACGATGGTCAGGTTGGCGGCATTCATTGCGGCCGCGGCGTCGCCCACCTTCAGGGAGCGCAGCGCATAGTGCGGCCCGATGCCGCCGATCGAGCGATGTCCGACCGGGGGGTATTTCAGCTTCTGCACCACCTCGCGGGCTTCGTCGGCGGTATCCACGTGCGGGATGACGATGCCGAGCGCGCCGTTGTCGAGGATGCGCGTGGCCAGCGAATACTCGCCGTTCGGCACGCGCACGATGGGTGCGATGCCGCATTCCAGCGCCGCGATGGCGATCTGCGCCGCGGCTTCAAGTGACAGCGTGCCGTGCTCGCAATCGAGCCAAAGCCAGTCGAAACCGGCGGCTTTGGCGGCGAGCGCGACCTCCACCGTGCGCAGCATACGCACCGAGAATCCGAGCGCGAGGCCGCTGGTTTCCAGCTTCTCGCGGGCGGGATTGGGAAGCGTGGTCATCTGGCGTTTCCTTCCGTGCAGGTTCTCTTCGCTGGTAGTCTGCGCGGTGGCTTGACCGGATTCAACCTCCGCCCTATCGGGGCCGCATGCGCATCACCGACCTGAAATGCGCGGTCATCGGGCAGAACCCGGTGGTCCGCATCGTCACCGACGAGGGTATCAGCGGCTATGGCGAGGTGGAGTCCTTCAAGCCATACCTTAAGCCGCATGTGCTGAGCTTCCGAGATCCGCTGATCGGTCAGGATCCAACGAACGTCGAGCGGGTGATGCTGCGCATCCGTCAGCGCGGTGCATTCAAGCCGTGGGGCAGCGCGGTGAGTGCGATCGAGATGGCGCTGTGGGACATTGCCGGGAAGGCTGCGGGGGTGCCGGTTTACAAGCTGCTCGGCGGCAAGGTCCGCGACCGCGTGCGGGTCTATAACGGCGCGATCCGCTTCCCGATGAGTGGGCAGTCGCCGGACGATTATGCCGAAGCGATGCGCAAGATGACGGCGCGGCCCGAAGGGTTCACGATCATTAAGCAGGCGATCGGATTTCATTCGCCTATGAAGCGGGAGCCTGGGTTTTTCTATGGCGAAGCGCACGAGAACCCGTGGCATGGCTGGACCGATCGCGGCCTGATGACCGAGAAAGGGTTGAACCACGTCATCGCCTGCGTCGAGGCAATGAAGGAAGTTACAGGCGATGCTGTTGGCCTGGCGCTGGATTGCGGCCCTGGCTGGATGTTGCCGGACGCGATCCGGCTGGCGCGCGCGCTGGAACCGCTGAACGTCATGTGGCTCGAGGACCTGCTGACCGGCGATTACACGCCCTTCGTCAATGCCGACGTATATCAGGAGCTGACCCGCAGCACGTCCACGCCGATCCATACTGGCGAGCAGATCTATCTGCGGCAGAACTTCAAAGCACTGATCGAGGGCAAGGCGGTGAATGTCGTCGGCCCGGACCCATGCGATGTCGGCGGCATCGCCGAGCTGAAATGGATCGCGGAATATGCCGACCTGCATGGTATCCTGATGGCGCCGCACGGTACCGGCGACGGACTGCTGGGTCTGGCGGCACTGGTGCAGGTCTGCGCGGCGCTGCCGCAGAATTACATCGCATTCGAATATCCGGTGGGCCGGCCGGAGTGGTGGTATGACATTGTTACCGGGCTGCCGAACCCAATTGTGAAGGACGGCATGATCGAAGTGTGGGATCGTCCCGGGATGGGCATTGAACTCGACCCTGGGAAGGTGGCTGCATATCTCGGCGACGAGGACAAGGCTTTCTTCGATTGATGGGCCTTGCCGCAGTGGCAGAGACACCGTCGCTTATTGAAGAACTTTGTTCGGCGTAATGCTGAATGATATAAACCGAGCAATTGACCACTCGCCATTCGGTTGTCGTTTGAAGATGTCGACCCCGGCTTCAGTACTCGTGTCCGTGCCGACGCCCTTTCGCGCGGTTAGCGTCCAGAACAACCGCACGACGGCGATATCGCCGGAGACGATAATCTCGCGAATGTCCGGGTTGTCGTAATGGAGCTGCCGCCCAGGTTTCGCGAGCAGAGCGTCAAGCCTGGCGCAGAGCGTTTCACGGCTGCCATCCCGGACTCCTGGGACAGTATAGATCAGATCCGGCGCGAACACGTCGCAGATGCCGTCAGCATCGCGAGCATTGAACGCCGCGGTCCACTGCTCCAGCCGCTCAGTGATGGCTGCCTTATCTGAATCCACGTTTGCGCAAGCGGAAGTCGTGCTATCAAGGCATGCTAACGCCGCGACAGTCGCCAGCAGCCCTCGTATCATGAGAGTCTTTGCCGTGGGGTTCATCCGTTCTTCGCCCCTGTGCGATCGAGCCAGTCTAGAATACAGTGCGCCAAAGCATTGTGTCGCGTGTTGAAGTAATGATCGGCACCTTCGAGGAGCATCATCTCGACGTTTGCGTTGCAGGCGGCTTTGGCAAGTTCGGCGGCGCGATCGTCCGCCGCAATAAGCTGATCTTCCGCACCCTGAACGACAAGCGTCTCACCCAGAATTTTGGCTGAAGAGGCAAGCACGGTTTCCCAGGCCTCGGGCTTATAGGCTTTGACCGCACCAAGCGTGGCGAGGATGCGGCGGAACGGGCGCGGGTCCCCGGAAAGACTTGAATAGCACAGGATCTTGTTGCAGCCATACCCATGGCCGAGCAGCACAACTTGACCGGAATCATGGCGTTCGAGGAAAGCAATGCCGGCCGCTATGTCATAACCGGAAAGGCCGAAGTCCGGCACTTCCTTGAGGTCGTGGTCGCGCATATTAAGCGCGAGACAGGGATAGCCGGCGGCGACGAATAACGGGGGAAGCCAGCGGGATGGTCCACGGTAGAAATTCCAGCCGAGGCCATGGACGATCAGAATCGAGGCAGTACGGCGCGGGTTCCCGGTTGGAGGGGAATACCACGCGCCATCCAGCTCGACCTCGTCGGTGGTTTCCATCGTTACGAGCTCAAGATACATGTGGCGATCCCCGTTCAATCAGGTCTTTTCGATGTTCCAGAATACAAGATTGTTTGCACCAAGCACACCGTGGACGCTGCGACGCCACACGTAAGGTTGGCGGACCTGGCCGAGCGGCACATAAGCAACGACTGACCAAAGCCGCTTGTGCATTTGGGCCAGCAGATCCTGACGACGAGCTGGATCTGTCTCACGCACATAGTCACGACGCAGACTATCCTCCTCGGCGTCGCAAGGCCAACCTGGGAAGTTCTTGCCATCGCAGGTCATAACCGTCGATGGGCTGATCAAAGGGCTTTCGCTGGCCGCCCCAGTGGCCATCGTATGAAACATGTTCCAACCACCTGCCGAGGGCGGGTCCTTCTTTATTCGTCGGGCAACGAACGTGGCGACGTCGCTGAGCTGCAGATCGACATTCATGCCGATCTTTCCCAACGTTTGTGCTGTGACGAGGCTCATCTGACGGAACATGGGGACATTGCTGGCGCCGATCATCACTACCTTTTCGCCACGATAGCCTGAGTCTGCCAACAGGCGTCGGGCAAGATCGAGGTCCGGAGATTTGTAGGGTTCAGATCCCACCTCGGTCCCATTCGGGCTGCCGCAGACCCAGAATGCCTGGCAGGCACGCCAGTAGCGGGGGTCGCCGATGGCCGCCTCCATCTCATCTTTTTGGCTGAGCGCATGCGCGACAGCCTGACGCGCCTTTAGATTGTTGAAGGGAGGCCAAAGCCAATTAAACCGCAGCACGGTCTGACCCTCGATTGGCCAAAGCTCGCGGATGATGATGGCCGGATCGTTCGCAACGGTGGGTATCAGGTCTATTGAGGGAGAGTCGAGCAGGTCCACCTCATTGGTGCGCAACGCCTGATACCCGACTTCGGGGTCGGGCATGATCGCCCATTCCACCCGCTTCACTTTGGCGACCTTGCCTCCGGCGAAGCCGCTTGCCGGCTCCGCCCGAGGTATATAGCCGCCGAAGCGCTCCCAGACGATGTGTGCACCGGACTCGTACTCGTCGGGAAGGAAGCGAAATGGCCCGGAGCCAATCAGGGTTCGCACTGGAGAGTGTGGGTCCGTCTCTGCTTCCTTCTCACGCATGATGGCGCCGCTGATGTTGTTGCCGCCGCCCAGCAGGAATTCGACGAAGGCGAATGGCTCGTGCAGGCGCAGAACGAAGGTGCGATCATCGATCCGGTCCATGCCGGCCACATAGCTGGCGAATAGCTGATTTGTGGTGTCTCCGGCGAGCATCCGCCGCAGCGAGGCAATAACGTCGCGTGTGGTGACGTCGCTGCCGTCGTGGAAGCGGAGGCCGGATCGCAACTGGAAGCGGTAACTCAGTCCGTCGGCGGAGCGCTCCCATGCTTGCACCATCTGCGGCTGGGCCGCCATGTTGGCGTCCCAACTGAACAGCGTGTCGTAGATCATCAGCGCGGCATTAGTGGTGGAGTAAAAACCGGTGACGACAGGATCGAAAATCGTAGGCTCGGAGAACGGTACCACGCGCAACAAGTCGCGATCGGCCGGCGCGGTGCGACCGGTGCGTGCGCCCGCCGCGAGCGCTGTCCCAACCGCGGCTGTAAGTAACTGGCGACGGCCCAACATTCTGGTCTTCTCCCCCGCAATTGCCGCCCACCATGCTCCATTCCGCCGACGCCGACTATCGCTTCCAGCAACACAAGCTGGCCAGGCAGTCGGAACGAGCCTAACCGCTGGTTGGGTTGCGATGGCTCAACAAAGACGGTGCCCGGTCGCGGAGCAGACTTTCCGCCTGGCCGACGACATCCTCCATGATCGCGGCCGCCGGGCGGATGTCATGGATCAGGCCGATCGCTTCACCAATGAAGATACCCGCCTCCTCCGTCCGGCCCTCTTCTATTGCGGCGAGATACGCCGCGCGAGTGGAAGCGGCTTGCGTGCGTTGTTCGGCCTCTCGCCCATGCCAACGCTGCACGAATGCATTGTTCAGGACGCGGCCGGTGAAGTCCTTCGGCCAGTCATAGCCACGCGCGATATCAGCCGCGGTCTGGCGCACTGTGCCATCGCCGTTCGCTGCTATCGCCACGCGCTGATGGTTCGGATGGATCAGCGCTTCAGCGCTGGCCCAGAAACGCGAGCCTATCAAGACGCCGTCCGCACCCAGCATCAATGCGGCGGCGAGACCTCGACCGTCGGCAATGCCACCGGCGGCGACCAACAGGGTATCCGGGCTTTCGCGCGCAATGATGTCGGCAACTTCCGGAACCAGCGTGAGCGTAGCGCGCGACGCGCCATGGCCGCCCGCCTCCGTGCCCTGGGCGACGATGATGTCCGCTTCGGCCGCCAAGGCGGTACGTGCGTGCGCGACGGTTTGCACCTGGCAGAGCAGCGCGCTGCCGGCGGCTTTGATTTGCGGCAGGAAAGGCGTGGGGTCGCCGAAGGACAGCATTGTTGCCGCCGGAACGTGTGCAAGTACTTGGTCCAACAGCTCCGGCTGCCGAGCCAGCGACCAGGTGATGAAGCCGCACCCGACACGGGCATTGCCGGCGGCGGCGAATTCTCGTTCGAGCCAGGCCGCGTCACCGTAGCCACCACCGATCAGCCCGAGACCACCGGCATGAGTGACAGCGGCGGCAAGCCGGCCTCCGGCGACATTGGCCATTGGCGCCAGCAACACCGGATGGCGGATGCCCAGCCGCTGGGTAAGGCGGGTGCGGAGGGGCATGTCAGTGACTCCAATTGAAGCGCTCGCTGACGGCGCTGGCGACGTCACATCCGGACCAGCGCCGAGCCCCAGGTCAAGCCGCCGCCCAGTGCCTCCATCAGGACCAGGTGGCCGCGGTGGATGCGCCCGTCGTCCACCGCCTCGGCCAGCGCCAGGGGCACCGAGGCCGCCGAGGTGTTGGCATGACGGTCGACCGTGATCACCACCCTGTCGGGCGGCAGGCCGAGGCGCTTTCCCATTGCGTCGATGATCCGAAGATTGGCTTGGTGCGGCACCAGCCAATCGACGTCCTGCCGCGCCAAGCCATTTGCCGCCAGCGCCTCATCGACCGCTTCGGCCAGGCGCAGGACGGCGTGGCGGAACACCTCGCGGCCGTTCATCACCAGCGTGCCGGGCCGGTCGGGCCGCCCGACCGCGCCATCGACGTAAAGCAGGTCGCCCTGCGCTCCCTGCGCGTGCAGATGGGTGGACAAGATGCCGCGGTCGCTCCCGTATCCGGACCGCTCATTCGCGGCACGCAGGAACACCGCCCCGGCACCGTCGCCGAACAGCACGCAGGTGCCGCGATCCTGCCAGTTCAGGATGCGGGAATAGACCTCGCTGCCGATCACCAGCACGCCGCGAACCTGGCCGGCGCGGATCATCCCGTCCGCCACCGACAGCGCGAAGATGAAGCCGGCGCAGGCCGCCGAGAGGTCGAACCCGAATCCGCCGGGCACGCCAAGCGCCGCCTGGACCCGGAGCGCAGTCGCCGGGAACGCCTGGTCCGGGGTGCTGGTGGCGAGGATGATCGCGTCAACCTCGGCCGGTTCGGCCTCGGCGTGGCGCAGGGCGGCGCGCGCCGCCCCGGTCGCCATGAAGGTGCAGGTCTCGTGCGGCGCGGCGATATGGCGCTGGCGGATGCCGGTCCGGTCGCGGATCCAGGCGTCCGACGTCTCCAGCCGCCGCGCCAGCTCGTCGTTGGTGACGATCCGCGCGGGGAGATAGCCGCCGACGCCGGCAAGGATCGAGCGGACCTGCATTGGAGGCTCTACCGAGCCGTGGCGAGGCGCGCGGCGCCCCCGCCTTCTTTGGCCCGCACCACGCCGGCCGCGACCATCCGTGCCAAGCCCTCGCCGATTCGCTCGTTGAACCGGTGCGTTACCATATCGATCGCGACATCGACGGCATTGGCGAAACCCTCCGCGTCGGTGCTGCCATGCGACTTCACCACCACGCCATTCAACCCCAGCATTACCGCGCCGTTGTAACGGCGCGGATCGAGCCACTCGCGCAACCGGTCCAGCGACGGACGAATCAGCAGGTAGGCGATTCGGGCCGACAGGCTGGAGCGGAACACCTGGCCGAGCAGCTCACGGATCAGGCGCAGCGCGCCCTCGCCGGTCTTCAGCGCCACGTTGCCGGTGAAGCCGTCGGTCACGATCACGTCCGTGGTGCCGCGGGT
>Ga0335075_10015543_pt1 | contig 11402 bp, 9 predicted proteins | sample Lox_Sample_24_FD_206723 | JGI IMG/M metagenome (GOLD analysis project Ga0335075, IMG submission 206723) | Soil microbial communities from Loxahatchee National Wildlife Refuge, Florida, United States - Lox_Sample_2.4 | ecosystem: Environmental > Terrestrial > Soil > Wetlands | place: USA: Florida...
CGATCGAGGCCGGCCGAGGGCTCGATCACGTGCGGCAGATATCTCTCTCCCTTGTGGCCGCCGTTCGCGAGCAGCTCCCCACGCTCCGAATCGAAGTACTCGAGCGAGCTCTTCGAGTGGGTCTGGTGCTGAGCGAGGTCGAAGCCCGAGCGGTGCGCGACGCCCTCGAGCTCTCCGAAATCGGGCGCCGTGAAGGGGAAGCGGTACTCCACGTCGCTCGTGCCCGCGCCCTCGCGAGCATAGTGCGCGAGCTCGTCCCGCGCGTGCTCGCGAAGACGCAGGTTCTCTCCCGCGAGTCCGAGACTGCGCCACCACGCGAGGCGCTCCTCGCGCCAGAAGGCGTACCACTCTCGCGCCGCGCTCGGGTGGCAGAAGAACTCCATCTCCATCTGCTCGAACTCGCGGCTGCGGAACGTGAAGTTTCGCGGCGTGACCTCGTTGCGGAAGGCCTTGCCGACTTGCGCGATGCCGAACGGCACCTTCACTCGCGTCGTATCGACGACGTTCTTGAACTGCACGAAGATGCCCTGAGCCGTCTCGGGCCTGAGATACGCGACGTCGTCCTCGGTCGCGGTCGCACCGACGTAGGTGCGGAACATCAGATTGAAGGCGCGCGGCTCCGTGAGGGTACCCGGCTTCGCCGCCCCGGGCGCGAGCACACGGCTCCATTCCCCCCGAGGGATCTCGGCGAGCGCCATGGCTCGCACCGCGCCGAGCGCCTTCTCGGCCTTCTTGCGCTGTTGGGCCTCACTCGGCGTATCCGGCATGAACGCGTAGAGCAGGCCCTCGGATGAGACGCCCCCCGTCGCGCCTGCCGGGGCGTAGACGAGCAGGTGATCGAATCGATAGCGACTCTTGGTCTCGCGGCAATCGACCATGGGGTCGCTGAACCCCGCGATATGCCCGCTCGCCTCCCACACCTTCGGATGCTGGATGATGCTCGTGTCGAGGGGCACGACGCGCACGGGCTCCCCGTTCGGGCCGGGCCGCCCTGCGCAAGGATCGAGCACCATGTCCTCCCACCACGCGTCGCGCAGATTCTTCTTCAGCTGCGCGCCGAGCGGCCCGTAATCCCAGAAGCCGCTCAAGCCGCCGTACAGCTCGGAGGCCGGGTAGATGAAGCCGCGGCGCTTGGCGAGCGCCATGATCTTGTCCATCGATTTTTCGGGCACGGTCACTCCCAAGCGCGTGACAGAAGCTCATCCAGGGCACCGACGATGATATCGCCCTGCTGGGCGAGCGAGTCGACGCGCTCGCCGAGCCGCTCGAGGGAGACGGAGACCATCTCCAACGGATGCAAGACGACCGGAATGTTCTTGACCTTGAACGTGGGATTCAAACGGGGATTTGCGATCACGCCGACCGAAGATTTGCGAACCAGCGGAACGACGACGCGGCGGTGGTAGGCATCGTAGATCGAGGATTGGACGACGACCGTGAACGGTATGTCCCGGCCGGTCTTGCCGGGATTGCGGTGAACGTCGAACTGAGCCATCAGAGCATCGAATGCTCTTCGGCGAAGGACCCCGACTTTTCGGCAAACTCGTTCCAAGTTGCCACGGCCGCGCGGATCGCCGCGCGCTCCGCAGTTCGCCGGACTCTGTCCTTCTCGAGGAAGTCGGCGAGCAGCGTCTCGATGACACCCGAGAGATTGGGGGTCAGCTCACGGACCCGAGCCACGAGATCCTCGTTGAGCGTCACGTTCACGGGGCGCTTGCGCGCAGTCACGTCGTACCTGGGCTTCACGGCTCACCTCGCAAGCGCGCACCGACTCCTCACGTCGGCTCCCCTCGCTTCGAGTGCGCATTGTATGCGCATTAAGGCGTACGGGCAAGTCGCTCGCGAGTCCGGCGCTGCACAGAGTCAAGCCTTGCGAGACGCCCGGTCCGCGTCGAAAGCTTGCGCGAGCAGGCGCGAATCGGCTTTCAGGAGATGCTTGGCGACACGGTGCGACGGCGTGTGCGGCAACGACTCGGCCATCACGACGAACCTCGGCACCTTCATCGCGGTCAGACGGGATCGACACCACTCGACGATCTCGAGCGGCGTGACGCGCCCACCCGTCCTCAGCACCACGACCACGAGAATCTCCTCCTCGCCGAGCTCCGAGGGCACTCCGATGGCGGCGGCCTCTGCGACGGCCGGGTGCTCCGAGATCACCCGGTCGAGCTCCGCGCCGGCGATGTTCTCGCCGCGCCGGCGGATGATGTCCTTCTTGCGCGCGACGAAGTAGAAGTAGCCGTCGGCGTCGCGCCGCACGAGATCGCCGGTGAGGAACCAGCCGTCGCGGAACGCGGCGGCCGTCTGAGCCGGATCGTCGAGGTACTCCTTGAACATCATAGGTGTGCGCACCACGAGCTCGCCCACCTCGGACACGGGCAGCTCGCGCCCCGCATCGTCGACGACGTGCAGCTCCGAGAACTCCCCCGGGTAGCTCGGATGGACCGCCGGACGGCCGATGCTGCCGGCCTTGTGGGGTCCGAGGAAGGGATTGCAGCAGGCGCCCGGGATCTCCGACATGCCGTAGCCCTCGATCAGCGTGGGCACGTGAAACTCCTCGCGAAAGACGCGCTCCATGCGCTCGCTGATCGGGCCACCGTAGAGCTTCGCGATGCGGTGCGCGGCATCGAACTCGCTGCGCGGCCGGTTCATGAGGATGCTGCCCACCGCGGCGAGGAAGTTGAACTGTGTCGCGCCCGATTCGGCCGCGATACGCCAGAACTGCGACGCGCTGAACTTCGGGACCGTGATGAGCGCCCCGCCCGCGGCGAGCGCCCCGCCCAGCGAGTAGAAGAGCGCGTTGATATGGAAGAACGGCATGACCGTGAGCAGCCGATCGCTCGGCTGCAGGTGCATGCGCGCGACGAAGCCCTCGGCCGCGAGGATGTACGTGCGGTGGGTGTGCACGACACCCTTCGGGAAGCCCGTCGTGCCGGAGGTGTAGATCACCACCACGGCGTCGTCCGGCCGGCAGGCGGGGGACTGCGTGCCATCCCCGCCGGCGAGCGCCTCGATCGCGCCGACGACATCGGCCGCGCTCTGCGCCTCGAGTCCCCACTCGGCGAGCGCGGCAACGGGCGCCGGTCGCGGGAGCGCTAGAGCGACTCTCCGCACTCTGTCGAGATCGTCGGGCTGGGCCACGATCAGGGTCGGTCGCGTATGTCCGAGCAGATACTCGAGGTCGCCCTGCGTCGCGGCCGGATTGAGCGGGACGAACACGGCGCCGAGACGCGCCGCTGCGAGGAACAGAAGGACGGCAAGATCCCCGTTCGCGGCGATGAGCGCGACTCGGTCGCCCTGCGCAATGCCGCGCCGCGCGAGCACGCGAGAGAGCCGCTCGCTCGCGTGCTGCAGCTGCGCATAGGTCCAGCGTCGCGGCGCGACTTCGAGGACGAGCCGATCCGGCTGTGCGCTCGCGCGGGTCGCGAGCAACGAGGGAATCGTGCCGTCGTGCGGCGGATAGAGCGCCAGCACGGCTGCCGGCGACAACGCGGAGCTCGAGCGGTCGGGCACGATCAGCCGGTCTTACGCAGCCTTGCGCAGTCGAAAGTCGAATTGCGCCGTGTAATACGGCACGTCGATGCGCTCGCCGGAGGCCTCGCCGGGCGGATGCCGCTCAAACTTCACGATGAGCGATTCCTTCACACCGAACACGGCGTCGGAATCGAGGTAGGCACTGCCCGCGGGGAACAGGTGCGTCGTCACGGTCTCGTAGCCCGGCGCGGAGACGATCATGTGGATGTGTCCCGGACGGTAGGGATGTCGGCCCATCGCCCGCAGCATGTCGCCCACCGGACCGTCGGTCGGCACCGGGTAGTAGGTCGGCATGATGGATCGGAAGAAGTACCGACCCTCGGCGTCCGTGCGAATCTTGCCCCGCGCGCGCATCTGCGTCTCGCCGGGGATCTGCATGTCGTAGTTGCCCTCGCCGTCTCCGGACCAGATATCGAGCAGCGCTCCGGCGATCGGACGTCCGTTCGGGTCGACGACGCGCCCCGAGTAGAAGGTCGGCTCGCCCTTGACCCCCTCGGCGAGGTTGGCGCCGAGAGGCCGCTCGGGCACGCCTTCCCAGTAGTACGGGCCGAGCACCGTGGACTCCGCCGAGCCGCGGTCGGTCGGATGGTTGAGGGAGATCACGAGGATCGACACCCCCAGGGTATCGGAGAGCAGGATGAACTCCTGGCGCTTGTCCGTGCACGTCTGGCCCACGGCCGTCAGGAACTGGATCGCGCCCAGCCACTCCTGCTCGGTGAGCCGCACATCGCGGACGAAATCATGCAGGTGCGTGACGAGCGAGGTCATCACCTCCTTGAAACGCGGATCGCGGCAGCCGCTCAAGCGGTCGAGGACGGCGCGGGTAATGCTCTGCTCGTCGAACTGCGTCATCGTGGCTTTCCTCGTGAGGCGCGCGGACGGACACCGTTCCGCAACGCCGCTCAACCGACCGTTAGACCCCCATCGACCACGAGCGTGTGCCCGGTGACGTACGACGCCGAATCCGAGCACAGCCAAAGGATGGCACCGGCAATCTCCTCCGGCCGCGAGATGCGCCCCATCGGCACGCTGTCCGCGATCGCCGCGACGTCGATGTGCCCGGCGACCATGCGATGGAGCAGCCCCGTATCGACCGGGCCCGGAGCGACGGCGTTCACGCGCACGCCAGACCGCGCGAGCTCGAGCGCCGTCGCCTTCGTGAGCCCGACGACGCCGTGCTTGCTTGCGGTGTAGAGCGCGACGTTCGCGATCCCGGTCACACCGGCGCTCGATGCCGTATTGACGATCGCGCCGCCGCCGTGCGCCAGCATGTGCGGGATCTCGTACTTGAGGCCGTGCCACACGCCCTTGAGATTGACACCGATGATCGAATCGAAATCCGCCTCTTCCGCCGACTGCACCGGGCCGAAGCGCCCTTCGATGCCCGCGTTGTTGACCGCGGCGTGAATGCGGCCAAACCGCTCGGCGGCGCGGTCGATGACCCCACGCACCTGATCGGCCCGAGACACGTCCGCCTCGATGTAAAGCGCCCCAGCCGCGAATTCTCTCGCGAGCTGCGCTTCGACAGCCCGGCCTTCGGCGGCGCCGAGACCCGCGATGACGACACGCGCGCCCGCGGCACCGAACGCCAGCACGGCGGCCCGACCGATACCCGCCGTCCCACCCAATACGACGACGGTCTTTCCGGAGAAATCGCTCGCTGGCATGCTCTTGTCGGCCCGAAGGGGCGCACGCCCCCGGTGACTGTAGTCGCGCACCTTCCGTGCGGCAAGCGCCGACCGGAGAGATCGGGCCGGCCAGGGCGCGCCGGCGTGAGATCACCCCGCTGCCCTGGCATAATCATCCCGGTTGTTACGATCGAGATACCGTCGATGAGCGCTCCATTCCGTGCCGACCAAGTCGGCAGCCTCCTGCGCCCCGCTTCCCTCATCGAGGCCCGGCATGCCTTGCGCCGCGGCGAGCTCGACGCGGCCGCGCTGCGCGAGCAGGAGGACGAGGCCATACGGGCGGTGGTCGCGAAGCAGGAAGCCATCGGGCTCGAGGCCGTGACGGACGGCGAGTTCCGCCGCGAGTGGTGGCACCTCGATTTCCTCGAGCAGCTCGAAGGCGTCACGCTGCGCGAGAACCCCGGGCCGAAGTTCTCAGGCACCCTCGAGCAGCCGCCCATCGCGACGGTCACCGGCAAGGTGAGTTATCGCGCGCCGATCATGATCGAGGACTTCAAGTTCCTCAAACAGACGACGCGCCGGGTCGCCAAGATCACCATCCCGTCCCCGTCCATGCTGCACCTGCGCGGCGGCCGTAGCGCCGTCTCCCAGGAGGTGTATCCGGATCTCGAGGATTTCTGGTCGGACGTGGCCGCGGCCTACCGGCAGGCCATCGGCGCTTTCGCCGCCGCGGGCTGCACGTACTTGCAGCTCGACGATGTGGCCTTCGCGTATCTCGGCGACGAGAAGTTTCGCGCGAGCTGCCGCCGCAACGGCGACGATCCGGACGATCTGCCGCGGCGCTACGTCAATACGATCAACGCCGCGCTCGAGGAGCGGCCCGGCGGGCTTGCGATCACGATGCACACCTGCCACGGCAACTTCCGCAGCCACTGGGCGACGGAGGGCGGATACGATTTCGTGGCGGAGACGATGTTCCAGAGCAACATCGACGGATTCTTCATGGAGTTCGATTCGGACCGCTCCGGCACGTTCGAGCCGCTCAAGTTCCTGCCGCCCGACAAGAAGGTGGTCCTTGGACTGGTCACCACCAAGGTCGGTGAGATCGAAAGCGAGGAGCAGCTCCTGCGTCGCATCGATGCGGCGGCGAAGATCGTGCCGCTCGAGAACCTGTGCCTGTCGCCGCAGTGCGGGTTCTCGAGCCACGAGACCGGCAACGCCCTGTCCGAGGACGATCAGTGGCGCAAGCTCGAGCTCGTCGTGCGCGTGGCCCACAAGGTGTGGGGCGCGGCGCACTGAGATCTTCTCGCGCGTCGGTCTATCGCGAGGCGACCTGCGCGGCGACAGCGGCGCGATCGAGCGGCACGATCTCGATTCGGCCGTAGGTCCGCGGCACGTGGTTGAGCAGATGGACCGCGCGCCATGCGTCGAACGCCGCCAGTCGCAACCCGTCGGGCTGTGACCAGGACCGCGCCTTCAGATAGCGCCACACGTACTCGCGCAGATATCCCGCGGCCTCGACTCGCGAGAGGTCCGCGAAATAGGCCGAGCGAAAGGCCGGATGCTCGCGCCGGAGCTGGCGGTAGAGATACACCGCCATCAGGCGGCCACGCACTTCCTCGTCGAAAGATGCGGTGTGCTCGCCGAGCGGCAGAGCGACCTGACTGCTCTCGGCCGCGACGAGCGCCGCGCGCGTGTACAAATAGGTCGCCCAGAGCTGGCGCTCGGCCGGTGGCGTCGCGGGATCCCACTGAACGGCCACGTCAATTTGGTCGGCTGCGGGCGGCGTCGGTGGCACGGACGGGTGAGCGATGGCGCGCCCGAGCGCGGCGAGCGATTCGCTGCGGCTCACTTGCCCGTCCGGCCCGAAGCCCTCGTGAACGCTGAAGTGCATCTCGTATAGCCGCCCGCCGCGCGCCGTGATCCACAAGTAGCGTCTTCCGCGGAAGCTCGCGTCGCGGCACGCGAAGACCGCTTCGCGCGCCGTGATCGGCCCGACCGATGTCGACGTCGAGGCGGACGGTGCTGCGGCGCCGGACGCGTCGAGCAACACCGTTCCACTCCGGATCCTCTTCGCGCCTTGTGCGAGCAGCGGCTGCTCCATGCGCGCGAGCTCGCGCGCCACGAGCGGGGAATTCACTCCGTTCGGCAGCCGCGCCGGATCATAGTCGAAGACGTCGATATCGAGCCCGAGGCCCGCCGCACGATAGGAGTAAGAGTGGCCGGGGCGCCGATCGTGACGGGTCCGCTCGCCCATGTAGTCGAGCACACCGATGTACTGCGGCAGATCGAGAACGGCGGAGCGAGGCAGGCTTCGGCTCGCCGCGGGCAAGGCGGCAGCCGCGGCGACCCCGAGCGCGGAGCATGCGAGCATCGCCGCGGTTGCGGCGAGCGGCGCACGGCCTCGGAGGATGTCGCATCGATTCGTCCGCAGCATTCGCCCTCTCCATACGCTCACGACCCGAGGGGTGCAGAAGGTGCAACGGCCATGCCGCGGAGAAGATCTCCTCTCAGTGCAGCGACTTAGCCGTTCGCGCGCCGCGCGCCCGCGCCTCGAGTGTCAAGGGCGCCGACACGCGTGCGAGTCTCGCGGGTCGAGCCGCGCCGTATACTGCCGAGCCTCGCCCTGCGGAAGCCGTCCGATGCTCTGGCTGAAAGCCTTCCACATCGTCTTCGTCGTTACCTGGTTCGCGGGATTGTTCTACTTGCCGCGGCTGTTCGTGTACCACGCGGCCGCGGCGGCGGCGGCGGAGACGCTGCTCGCGGAGCGCTTCGCGGTGATGGAGCGGCGCCTGTTCGGGATCATGACGATCGGCGGTGCCCTGGCGGTCGCTCTCGGCATCGCCATGGTGGTCGCCGCGCCGGCCTATCTCGAGTTCGGCTGGCTGCACGTGAAGCTCGGGCTCGTCGCCCTGGTCATCGTGTACCACGTATGGTGCTATCGGCTGATGGGCGCGCTGCGCGCGGGCCTCGCGCTCCACTCCGAGCGCTGGTACCGCTATTTCAACGAAGTGCCGGGCCTGCTGCTCATCGCGATCGTGGTGCTGGCGGTCGTCAAGCCGTTCTGAGCGCTGCGGCGCTCGCAGCGCTCAGAACAGACCGACGATTTTTCCGTCGTCGTTCACGTCGATGGCGTTCGCCGAGGGCACCTTCGGCAGTCCCGGCATCGTCATCACGTCGCCGCAGATCATCACGATGAACTCCGCGCCCGCATTCAAGCGCACCTCGCGGATGTTCACCACGTGTTCCGACGGGGCGCCGAGCAGCTTCGGATCGGTCGAGAAGGAGTACTGGGTCTTGGCGACGCAGATGGGATAGTGACCGTAGCCTGCATCCTGCAGTTGCTTGATCTGGTTGCGCACCTTGGTATCCGCCGTGATGTCCGCGGCGTGATAGACCTTGGTCGCGATGTCCTTCATCTTCTGCCACAGCGTCTCGTTCTCGTCGTAGACGAACTTGAAGTTGCTCGGTTGCTCGACGAGGCGCAGAACCTCGCGCCCGATGTCCTCGGCACCGGCGCTGCCTTCAGCGTAGTGCCGGCCCAGCATGACCTTCGCGCCGTGGTGGCCGGCGCGCTCGATCAGCACGCGGATCTCCGCGTCGGTGTCCTCGGCGCGATGGTTGATCGCGACCACGCACGGCACGCCGTAGACGCCGCGCACGTTATCGATGTGGCGCTCCAGGTTCACGATGCCCTTCTCGAGGGCCGCGACGTTCTCCTTGCCGACGTCAGCCACCGGGACACCACCGTGGAACTTCAAAGCGCGGACGGTCGCGACGATGACGGCGGCGGAGGGCTTGAGCCCGGCCTTGCGGCACTTGATGTCGATGAACTTCTCGGCGCCGAGATCCGCGCCGAAGCCAGCCTCGGTCACGACGTAGTCGGCGAGCTTCAGGGCCGTCTGGGTCGCCATCACGGAGTTGCATCCGTGCGCGATGTTCGCGAACGGGCCGCCGTGGATGAATGCCGGATTGTTCTCGAGCGTCTGCACGAGATTCGGCGCCATGGCATCGCGCAGCAGCGCCGTCATCGCGCCCTGCGCCTTCAGGTCCCGGGCGAGGATCGGCTGCTGCGCGGCGGTGTAGCCGACCACGATCTTGCCGAGCCGCTCCTTCAGATCCTTGATGCTGGTCGCGAGACAGAAAATGGCCATCACCTCGGAGGCGACGACGATGTCGAAGCCGTCCTCGCGCGGGTAGCCGTTGCCCGGCCCCCCGAGCGCCACGACGATATCGCGCAGCGCCCGATCGTTCATGTCGACGACGCGCCGCCACGCGATGCGGCGAACGTCGAAGCCGAGAGCATTACCGTGATGGATGTGGTTGTCGATCAGTGCCGCGAGCAGATTGTTGGCGGCGGCGATCGCGGCGAAGTCGCCGGTGAAGTGCAGGTTGATGTCCTCCATGGGCACCACCTGGGAGTAGCCGCCGCCGGCCGCTCCTCCTTTGACCCCGAACACCGGCCCCAAGGCGGGCTCGCGCAGACAGATGATCGTCCGCTTGCCGAGTCGATTGAGCGCATCTCCGAGGCCCACGGTGGTCGTCGTCTTGCCCTCTCCGGCCGGCGTCGGCGAGATCGCGGTGACCAGGATCAGCTTGCCGTTCGGGCGATCCTTGAGAGTCTGGATGTAGTCGAGCGAGATCTTCGCCTTGAAACGCCCGTACGGAAGCAGGCTCTCCTCGGGAATCCCGAGGCGGTCCTTCGCGAGGGCGAGGATCGGCCGCATCTTGGCCGCTTGAGCAATCTCGATGTTCGTGAGGGCCATTGAAGGTATTCCAGCGGATTTCCGTATGAAGGCCCGCAATGTAGCATGGGGCTTTGCCCGTCCCCTATCGCATTGACGGATAGCAGATATTGGGAGAGTCGATATGGCCCAGGTGACCGGTGGAGAGCTGCTCGTCCGGACACTCGCGAGCGCGGGCGTCGAGACCGTCTTCGGGCTGCACGGCGCGCATCTCGAGACGATCTTCCAGTCCTGCGCGGCGCACCGCATCCCGATCGTCGACACGCGGCACGAAGCTGCGGCCGGCCACGCGGCCGAGGGCTACGCGCGCGCCGCGCGCCGCCTCGGCGTAGCGCTCGTGACCGCCGGACCCGGCTTCACGAACTGCATCACCTCACTCGCCAACGCCTATCTCGACCGTACACCCGTGCTCTATCTGAGCGGTGCCGCAGCGCTGCGGGACGCCGAGACGAACACGCTGCAGGCCGGACTCGATCAGACGGCCGTCGCCCGTCCCATCACCAAGTGGGCGCACGCCATCACAGTGACCGCCGACATCCCTCGCCTGATCGCCCAGGGCATCCGCATCGCGACTTCCCCGCCGACCGGCCCCGTGCTGCTCGATTTGCCGGTGGACGTGCTCACGGCGACTCTCGAGGAGGCCGCGGTGCACATCCCGGCGGTGCACGGAATGGACGCGCGCGCCGCGCCTACCGGCGACGCCATCGAGGCCGCGCTCGAGCTGCTCGCCGCGGCGCAGCGTCCGATCCTGATGGTCGGTCCCGGCGCCTGGCAATCGGGATGCGCCGAGCCGCTCAAGGCGTTCGCCGAGCACCTGCGGCTGCCCGTATTCTCGGACTTCCAGGCGCATGGCCTGCTGCCGAGCGATCACCCGCTCTACGGCGGCACCTTTCACAAGCTCGCCGATCTGACCGAGCCCGCGCGTCCCGATGTCGTGCTCGCGCTCGGCGTGCGGTTCGGACTGTTCACGCTCGGCGCGAGCGACCGGCTCGTGCCGCGAGCGGCGAAGCTGATCCACGTCGAGGTGGACCCGACCGAGATCGGCAAGCTGCGCGAGGCGAGCATCGGCATTCCCGCCGACTCGGGCGAGGCCCTCGAAGCGCTGCTCGCCGCGGCGCGGGCGCGTCAGTGGCCCGACTGGACCGCGTGGCTCGAGCGCATCGCCCGCGCGCGCAGCGAACGACGCGCGCGCCTCTCCGAGGCGCTGCAGCGCACCGCGCCTCCGATCCATCCCTATCAGGCGGTGAGCGCGATCGTCGAGCATCTGCCCGAAGATACGATCGTCGTCGGCGACGGCGCCGAGGCCTATCACTGGATGAACGAGGTGATCCGTCAGCGCCGGCCGGGCAGCTACATCACGCACGGATTTCTCGGGGCCGTGGGATTCGGGCTCGGCCTTGCGATCGGCGCGCAGACCGCGCATCCGAAGCGGCCGGTCCTGTGCCTCGCGGGCGACGGTGCGGTCGGCTTCACGATCGCGGAATTCGACACCCTC
>Ga0335075_10015544_pt1 | contig 11401 bp, 8 predicted proteins | sample Lox_Sample_24_FD_206723 | JGI IMG/M metagenome (GOLD analysis project Ga0335075, IMG submission 206723) | Soil microbial communities from Loxahatchee National Wildlife Refuge, Florida, United States - Lox_Sample_2.4 | ecosystem: Environmental > Terrestrial > Soil > Wetlands | place: USA: Florida...
TTGTAGTGGTGCGCCTCGTCAACGAACAGGTAGTCGATGCCGGTCTGTTCCCAGCAGATCCCGCCGTCCCGGGCGCGGTCGAGTTTCTTCCGCAGCCGCTGTTCCCGCATGAGCTTGCGGGTTTCCATCTTCTTGATCATCCGCTTGCTCTGGCTGGCTTCCCTGGCCCGTTCCAGCCAGGCGTCGTAGCCGGCGAGCTGGGCGGTGATGTACCGCTCGATCTGGGGGGCGGACATGGGGATGCGCTCGAAGACGGACTGGGACATGATGACCGCGTCCCAGTTCCCGGTCGCGATCCGGGCGACAAACTGGTGCCGTCCGAGGGCCTGCAGGTCGTCGTTCCCGGCGGCCAGCACCCGGGCCTGCGGGTAGAGCTGGAGGAACTCGCGCTGGAACTGCTCGAGCATGTGGTTGGGGACCACGATGGCGGGCTTGGCGGCCAGGCCGAGGCGGCGCAGCTCCATCGCGCCCATCGCCATCTCGGCGGTCTTGCCCGCCCCGACATCGTGGGCGAGCAGGACGGCGGGCTCGTTGATGATCCGCGCGACGGCGGCGAGCTGGTGCGGGTGCACCCATTCCCGGAACCATCCCGCCAGGCCCGGCAGCGCGGGCCGGGCGCCGTCGTAGGAGCGCAGCACCAGGGAGTTGAACCGCTCGTTGTAGGTCTTGACCAGGTCCGCGGTCCGTTCCGGGTTCTCCCATAGCCATTCGCCGAACCGGCGGTTCAGCTCATCGGCCTTGGCCCGCGCGGTGACGGTCGCGGCGGCGGCTTGCAGCCGTTTCCGGTGCTTGTCCTGGGCGGTGTCGTCACGTTCGGAGCGTTCCGGGCTGACCTTGACCGGGCGCTGTTCCAGCAGGCAGGCCGCCAGGCTGACCGCGTCCTTCTCTTCGGTTCCCCATACCTGGGTGGCCAGCACGCTGGTCTTGTTCCCGGTCACGGCCCAGGAGGTGCCGTGCCCCTTCTCGACCGTCAGCGCCGGGTCTTCCAGGATCTCCCGCAGTCCCTGCTGGACGTAGCGCGGATCGATCCAGGACGCGCCGAGCCGGGCGTCGATCTCCCCCGGCCCCAGGTCAGGCGGCAGCGCCCGGCGCAGCGCGGCGACGTTGATCTCGAACTGCGGGTCGTCCTCGGCGGCCTGCCCGGCCTCGCGGATCTTCTTGCGGACTTTCCCGGACAGGTATTCCGCCGCCGGGACCAGGCGGCCGGTGCCGGGCTCGTCATAGACCAGCTCACCCAGCGCAGTGCGGGCCTCGTCGGCGGAGGCGCAGCCGAGCAGCCGGGCGGCGTCCTCGATCCGGACCTCCCCCGCCTGGTCCATGCAGATCGCGACCGCGTCGGCGGGGTCGGACGCGGCCGGGGGGGGCTGCCGGGTGGTGACGACACGCTGGGCGAAGATGACGGCCTTGGCAGCCTGGCCGGTCTCGGGGTCGAAGTCCTCCAGCGCGTACACGGCCGCGGCATAGGGGTCCTCGCTGAACTTGCCCTGGGGCGGCCGGTGCCGTGCCAGGACGTCATTGCCCTCCGCGTCGGTTTTCCCGGTGCGCTTCCAGCCCGTCCGGTTGACCGGCCCGTACGCGGCGGCGTAGGCGTCATAGCGCTGGTTCAGCTCGGCGCGGAGCCCGGTGATGGCCGGGGTGTCCTCCGGTGAGGATGCCTCGGCGTCCAGCAGCGCGGCGACCGTGTCCCGCAGGCCGAGCAGGCCGCGCAGTTCCCCGGCCTGGGTGGCCGGGCACGGCCAGTGCTGCCACAAGCCGTCGCGGAGCACGCTGAAGCTGCCGTCGTCACCAGCTCGCAGGGTCCCGTCGAACCGGCCGGTCTCCCCGGCCGGGACCTGCTGCGGTGTGACCGTCACCCGGCGGGTCGCGAGCCGGGCGGCGAGCTGGCCCGCGACGCTCGACAGGTCCCCCGACGGCCGGACGGTCAGGTCATGGTCGTTGTACTGCCCCTGGCCGACAGTGAAGCTGCCCAGCACGTTCCCGGGATGGTCGCGCCAGTATTCGTTGATCCACGCGGTCCCGCCGTCCAGGCTGGTCTCGAACGCACGCCGCCACTGCGGCTGAGGACCGGGTGTTCCGGGTTCGTGGCGGCGCAGCACGAGCAGGTCGGTGACGGCGTCGGTGCCGGCCGCGCGGCGGTGCGCCCCGGTGGGCAGCCGGACGGCGGTGACCAGGCCGGCCAGCCCGGCCATCTCCTCCCGGGCGGCGGGGTCCTGCGCGTCCATGGTGTACCGGCTGGTCAGCACCGCGAGCAGGCCGCCGGGCTTGAGGAACGTCAAGGACTTGAGGATGAAGTGGTTGTGCATCGAGTACCCGGCCGGGTTGTGCCGCCGGTCGTGCAGCCTCGCGGCGCTGAACGGGACGTTGCCGATCACCAGGTCGAAGTGGCCTTCGGGCAGCCGGGTGTCGGCGAAGGACTCGCACCGGATCTCCGCGTCGGGGTACAGCCGGGCCGCGATCGCGGCGGTCACCGGGTCCAGCTCGACCCCGAGTACCTGCGCGCCGGGCGGCGCCAGGCCGATGAAGTTCCCGCTGCCGCAGCCCGGTTCCAGCACCTGCCCGCCGTCGAACCCCAGCTCGGTGACGTGGTCCCAGACGACTTCCGCCAGCGCGGCGTCGGTGTAGTGCGCGTTGATCGTGGTCCGCCGCGCCGCCGCGTACTCCGCCCCGGGCAGGAGCTGGCGCAGCTCGGCGCGGGCAGCGGCGAACTCCTCCCGGTCGTCATCGAACACTTGCGGGACCGCGCCCCACCCCGACCAGCGGGCCAGCACCGCCTGCTCGTCCGGCGCCGCGGGACGGTCCTGGCCCTGGAGCACCCGCAGCGTCCGCAGCGCGGCGAGGTTGGCCGCCACCCGGCTGGCCGCCCCGGACGGCGCCAGGTCGTCCTGGCCCCGCGGCCGGAACCGGGCCTGGCCGGTAACCAGACCGTCATGCGTCAAGGTCATCGGCGCTGGCGCCAGGTTCGGGCGGGAGCAGGACGAGGTCGGCGAGCACGATCTCCTCGGCCTGCTTGCGCAGCGCGTTCAGCCGCCCGACCCGGGAAAGGTAGTCCTCGCCGGGCGGGTTCCCGGCCCGGGCGCGCAGCCCGGCCCACAGATCGCAGATCTCCTGGGCGACCCGGTCGCCCAGATCGGTGAAATAGCCATCCGGGTCGGTGATCTCCGCGTAGCTGGCGGGCCGCCAGCGCCGGTAATGATCGCGGGCCATTGCCCCGTATTCGTTCACTGCCTGTGTCCTTTCGTTCCTGGCTCCGCTCACGGCTGTCCGGTGGCGGCACTGTCGCCGGGCATGTCCGGGGCGCCGCCGCCGGGTTGCGCGGGCCACAGCGGAGAATGGATGCCGCCCGCCTCGTCACCGGTGCCGGGATCATCGCTGCCGGTGTCCCACCAGCCGGGGGGCGGCGGGTCGGCCCCGGCGGTGCGCGGGTCGATGTGCTCGTCTTCGCTGCAGGCGGCGAACGGGCCGCCGCGGCCGAGCAGGACGGGAAGCTGATGGTCCAGGCAGTCGCGCAGCCAGCTGATCATCCCGGTGCCCGGTTGCAGCCGCATCGCCTCCCACGACTGCCACAAAGCGGTGAGCCGGGTGATCGCCTCGGCGTGCCGCCACCACTGCGCGCACCACCGGTACTCCCCGCCCAGCGGGCGCCGGTACAACGGCAGGAAGTGGCCGGTGACCCAGTCCTGGACGCTTGCGTACAGCGGGTCAGGCGGCTCGTCACCGTCTGCAGCGGGCGGGCGCAGCGCGGGATCAGCGGTCATGGCGCTGCCCCCGGTCACCGCTGCTTCCACCACGAGCGGAGCTTGTCGTGTGCACGGCCGGGGACGCCCGGCCGCCGGACGCGGGCGGGCGGCCGGGGGCGGCGGCCTGGGCGGCGCGCTGGATAGCGGCCTCGGCGCGCAGCCGGGCCGCGTCGATCCGTGCCGCGTCCGGGCTGGCGTACCAGGGGCGCAGGTCGAGCAGGGCGGGACGGTTGCCGGCCGACAGCAGCAGCGCGGTGCCGCGTTCGATGGCGGCGATGTCGGCGGCCTCCAGGATGAGCCGCCGCTGCCAGGAGATCTGCTCGCTGGCGCGGCCGTCGCCGACGCTGACGGACCGGACGGGGACGTCGTGGTGGCCGACGAGGACGGCGACGTCGCGGGCGAGCCGGGGTGAGTGGACGCTGGCGCCGATGAGCTTGCGGGTGGCGGCGCCCCACAAGGCGGCCATGCCCTTGGCGCCCCAGACCGTCTCGCCCTGCTCGTAGCTTTGCAGGATGGTGACCGGGACGATGCCCCGGCTGCCGAGGTGGGAGTACAGGTCGGGCAAGTCGGCGATGCGGCAGATGTTGGCGGCCTCGTCCAGCATCGCGACCAGGGGCGGGTCCAGCCGCCCGCCGGCCTGCTCGGCGCGGCGCCGCCCGGCCCGCAAGGTGGTGTCGGTCAGCCCGGCGATCAGCGGGGAGGCCGCTGACCGGGATTCAGTCAGGAGATACAGCGTGTCGCCGGTGACCGGGAACCGGTAGGGGTCGAAGGCCGGGAGCTGCCGGTCGTGGGGCGGGGTGACCCAGGCCATGATGTCCTCGTCGTGCAGGCACTTGGCTGCGGTCCTGGCGGTCTGGTAGATGCCGTCCCGGGTCTCGGGGGCGCCGTTCTGGGCGCCCCGCAGGGCCGAGCCCAGTGCCGGGTACCCGGCGTCTTCCAGCAGTTCGGCGGGGGTCGGCGAGACCGGGTCATCCAGCCAGCGGGACACCTCCCGCAGCGTGCGCCCGGACGCGGCGGCGGCCAGCAGCAGGCTGGTCAGCAGTTCCTGGGCCGCGGGTCCCCAGATGTCTTTTTTGGTGTCGTCGTCGATGGTGAGCACGAAGTGGCTGGCGAGCCGGTGCGCGGCCTCCACGGTGGTCAGCGCGGTCAGCGGGTTCCACCACCAGCGCTGCCCGGCGGCGGCGATGCGGTTGGGGTCGAACACCCAGACGCCTGAGCCCGGGGCGGCGCGCAGTTCGGCGGTGGCGGCCCAGAGGTCGGCCTTGTTGCTGGTCGCGATGACCGCTCCGGGTGCCGACAGCACGTACGGGATGGCCAGGCTGGTGGTTTTGCCTGACCTTGGCCCCATGAAGGCGACCAGGGTGTCTTCCCAGGAGGCGTACAGGTCCGGGCCGTTCCCGCCGGGCTGCTTGAGGCGGCCGAGGACCAGCCCGATGTCGGCGGGGGCCAGGCGGCCGGGCCGTGTTCCGGCCAGCGAGGGCCGCAGCCGGATGCCCTGCCCGGCAGCGGAGTCCCCGGCGAGCTGGCGGATGGACCGGTCCTGGCTGAGCGCGGCGACCGGGTCACCGGGCCGGGTGAGGTGCCGGGCGATGATCCGCCACGCGGTGACCGTGATGGCGGCCAGGACAGCGGCCAGGAGGGCGCCGGTCACCGCGACCAGGGGGGTGGGGGTGCCGGGCCAGGCTTGCGCGGTCCGGTCGTGCAGCAGGGCCGAGACCCAGCGGACGGTGAACGGCGGGATGCGGGCGCCGGCCACGGCGGCGGCGAGCCGGGCGGCGGCCCAGGCCAGCCAGGCCAGGGCGGCCAGGCCCCAGAGGAGTATGATCAGCGTCCAGGCGAGCGCGGCGTTGCCGGCGGCCAGCGGGGGCCGTGGCCCCAGCGCCCGGCTCATCGCGGGCTCCGCGGCCAGCCGGCGCGGATGGCCTGGTCGGTGTCGTAGAGGGCGTATTCCGCGCCGACGAGGCTGAGTTCGACCGGGATGCCCAGTCTCTCACCTGCCTTGATCAGGTATTTTCCGCGGCCGGGGTGGCGGGCGCCGGGCTGCCAGGAATCCGGCGCGGACCAGGAGGTGACCAGTTCCATCTCCGGTCCGGTCAGCGGGGTGATCTCGTGGACGCGGGCGAGTTCGCGGGGCGGCAGGCCGCTCATGATGGTGATGGCGCTGCGCTCGACGAACCCGCGGGCTTTGGCCCGGTCTTCTTCGGTGGGCAGCGCGTCCAGGTCGGCGAGGGAGTGGGTGATCATCACCGATGACATGCCCTTGGCCCGGTTCAGCCGGGTGAGGCTGTCGGCGTACTCCACCAGGCCGGGTGCGCCGCGCAGCGCCCGCCATAGCTCGTCCATCACGCCCATGTAGGAGCGGCGGGGGGCGATGTCCTGGTCGGCGAGCGCGGCGGCGGCGTCGACCACGCCGAAGCCGTATGCCCAGGTGCACAGCATCGCGGCGGTCAGCAGCTTGTCGCCGGCTGCGCCGACCCGGGAGATGTCGACGGAGACTGCGGGGGCGTCCAGGTCGATCGGCCGGGTGGTGGGGCCGTCGAACACCCCGGCCAGGCTGCCGGTGCACAGCAGGTCGAGGGTGAAGACCAGGTCTGCGGTGCGCTGCCGGAATGCGCCGGGGGTGCCGGCGCGGGCGGCGGCGCGCAGGATGTCGGGGCCTTCCTCGATGACGGTGAGCACGTCGGTGACCGCTGGCTGGCTGCCGGGCGGGTGCCGTTCGTCGAGCAGGTCGATGGCCCGGCCGAGGATGACTTCCTCGGCGTTGGCGAGCGGGGTGCCGCGGACCAGGGTGCACAGGGCCATCAGCAGCGACAGCCGCCGGGACCGGACTTCCCAGCGCAGCGCGGCGGCGTCGGGGCCGGACATGCGGCGCAGCGCCGCGCCCAGGGGTCCTGCGTCCAGCGGGTTGATCCGGTCCAGGCCGCGGCCGATGCGGATCACCTGCCCGCCGAGGTGCTCGGTGAGCATGGTGTAGTCGGGTTTGGTGTCGCCGAGGACCAGGACCCGGGTGCCGGTGGCCACGGCCCCGGTGATCTGCCGCTTGACCAGCGTGCTCTTGCCGGTGCCGGGCTGGCCGAGGACGAACTCGCCGGGGTTGGTGACCAGCCCGGCGCGCAGCCAGGCCAGCGGGTCCAGGCACACGACCTCGCCCCACAGCTGGTGACGGCCGACCGGGGTGCCGACGGCAGGGGTGCCGGACCCGGCGACGTACGGGTACAGGCCGCAGACCTGGGTGGTGGTGGCCTGGTATTCCGGTGCCGCCGTCACGTGCGCGGCGCGTCCGGCGAAGGGAGCCTTCCATCCCCAGGCGGGCGGGACCTGCGCTGGCGGCAGGCCGGGGCTGGCGGCAGCGGCGGGGGGACGGCCGGGCGGCTGCCGGATCGCGGTCCCGGCGCGGTGCCGGGCGGCGGCAGGTGGCCGGGCGTTGTGCAGCATGGTCATGGTGACAGGGCTCCTGTGGCTAGTGCGGCATCCGGCGGGCCAGTTCGGCGGGGCAGATGCCGGCCGGGAGGGTGGCGGCCCATCCGGCGGCCTGGCTGTAGGTCATCCGGCGCAGCCGGATGCGGGAGGATTCGGCGGCGGCCTCGGTCTCGGCGGCGGCGCGCGGCAGCTCGCCGGGGTCGGTGACGGTCACGGTGACGTACATCGAGACCAGGCACACCCCGGCGCCGGCGGCTTCCTCGGCGGCGGCCTGCCGGGCGCGGGCCTGGTCGTGGGAGTCCCGCGCGGTTTCGTCCCGCCCGGTGCGGCGCTTGTATACCGACCTGAACTGGGCGGCGTTGACCTCGGCTTCCAGTGCCCGGGTGGCTTCCGCGGCTGAGAACGGGCGGTACTGGAGGCTGACCCGCTTGGGGTAGCGGCCGGGTGCTACCAGCCGGGCGAGCACGTCGGCGGTGACGTTCTGCCGGGGTGCCTCGCTCCAGGACCAGGAGATGCTGGTCCCGCTGTCGTGCCGGTAGCAGCCGGGTTCTTCCTCCGCGCCGACCGGCCCGGCTTCGGACCAGCTCAGGCCCGGGACCGGGCGGCCATCGCCGGCCTGGGCCAGCAGCCGGTTGACCTCACCCCGGGCCGCGGGGTCGCAGGCGGTGCGGACCACTCCGGCGATCTCGGCGGGGGTGGCCCGGCCCAGCACGGTGACCCCGCAGGTGCCCAGCGCCGATTCCAGGCCGTGCAGTGTCCGGCCGGTCTCGGCGGCGGATTCGGTCAGCCCGGCGGGCGCTGAGGGCGAGGCGGCCGGGTTGAAGGTGATGCTGACCCGGGTGTCGACGTCGGCGGCGGCGGCCGGGGCGGCATCGACGAGCTGGCCCATGATCTGCCGGGCGGGCAGCGGCGCGGCCGGGTCGAGTGCGGCGGCCACCGAGTCCGCTAGTGTCGAGCCGGGTTCGGGGGCGGTGTCGATGGTGACCGTCACCCACCGCACCGCGGGCAGGTAGCCGAGGGAGGCCAGCCAGCCGCCCCAGTTCGCTACCCAGGTGTCGGCGTCGGCCCGGTCGGCCAGCCAGGTGGAGGCGGGGATGACCCGCAGCGTCGCGGTCATCGTCCCGGTGCGGCGGTCCAGCACCAGGGCGTACCGGCCGCCGTAGCCGTCCTCGGCGTCCAGCAGCGCCAGCGGGGCCAGCACCCCGGGCAGCCGCCAGGCCGGGGAATGCTCGGCGACCACCTGGACCCGGTACCGGGTCCAGTCCCGGGAGGAGGCGTAGCGCCAGCGTGCCCGCCGCAGCGCGGCCAGGGCCAGCGGCTCGCCGCCCACCCGGGCCAGGCCTGCGCCGCCGCCGATCAGCAGGGGCGGCGCCACGTACAGCAGGGCAGCCGGGCTGGCGGCGGCGGTGATGATCAGCACCAGCAGGGCGCCCAGCACGGCGGCGGTCCCGCCAAGCCCGAGGCCGAACAGGCCGATCCCGCGGCGCAGCCGCCAGCCGCCGTAGTCCCGCGGTCCTTGTGCCTGGTCATAGCTCATCACTGGCCTCCCTGTCCTGCGGGCGGCTGCATGGCCTCGGTTGCCTTCCGGCTGGCGCTGCGTGCCCCGGCCGCGAGCCCGGTTGCGGCGAGCCCGGCCGGCCCGCCTGCTGCGGCGGCACCTGCGGGGGCAGCAGAGGCGCCAGCTGCCGCGCTGCCCGCGACGGCTGCCGCGTCGCCGGAGGCGGCGCGGGATGTCGCCCCGGCCCCGGCGGCGGTGCTGGCGGTTGCCGCGCCTGCGGGCGTCCCGGCTCCGGGCGGCGATGCGCCCGTGCCCGCGGTGGCTGCCGGGCGGACGCCGGCGGCGGGGGCCTGGGCGCCGCCCGGCCCGCCGTCGGCCGGGCCGAGCCGCTGTGATTGCTGGCGGGCCTGGTCGGCGGCGCCAGCCCCGCCGAAGCCGCCGGAATTGCCGCGCAGGGCGCCGACCGCGACCGCGCCGGACAGCGCGGCCTGCATGAACCCGCCGCCGGAGGACGCGTCGGTGACCTGGCCGGTCGTCCAGGTGAAGAACCGCATGAGGACGGGCAGGGCCAGCAGGGACATGGCGACCATCGCAAAGCCCGTCAAGACGGTGCCCAGGTTGTTGCCGGTGCCGATCAGCATGAACGCGACGGCGTAGACGGCGGCGGCGGCCGGCTTGTAGAAGACCAGCGCCAGCATCCACCCGGTGACCTTCTTAAACCACGGGCGGGTCGCGGGGGTCAGCGTCCCGGCGGCGGCCAGCGGCAGCATCCCGGCCAGGACGACCAGGGCGCCGTCGCGGAACAGCATCAGCAGCGCCTGGAGGGCGCTGATGATGATCGCGATGATGCCCAGGACGACGACCACGGCCGGGGCGTTGATCCCGGTCATGGCCAGCAGGCCGGTGAGCCGCGCGCCGAACTGCCCGCCAGTGCTGGCGTTCAGCACCCAGTTGCTCCAGGAGTCGCCTGCCTGCAGCAGCAGCGTGGGCAGCAGCACGCCGACGGCGGAGGTGACCGCGATGGTCACCAGCCCGGACCCGGCGTCGATCAGCGGGTTCGGCTTGCGGGTCAGCGCCATCTTCCCGCCGGCCACGATCACGCCGAGCACGGCGACGATGGCCGCTACCGGCAGCATCCACTGCTGGAGCTGGGTGACGGCGGGCTCGCCCGCCAGGTTAGGGGAGGGGACCTTCACCCACCAGCTCACGCTGTTGGCGGTGATCCAGGTGACGCCGGACTGGATGGCGCTGGCGATGCCGCTCAGCGCGTCATTGGCGGCGGCGCCCGCGGCGGCGCCCGCGACTGAGCCGATCACCTTGCCGACAATGCAGGCCGGGTCGAGCAGTACCGGACATGACATCAGTGATCACCCCTGGCCGGGAAAGACGGTGTAGCCGGACAGCGAGGACAGTTCGGTGGCGGCGTTGCCCCAGTCCCCGCCGGGCGGGGCGATGACCCGCCAGTCGCCGCCGGACCAGACGACCTCGATGCGGGTGGTTGCCATGACCGTGGTGCCCTGGCTGCCCGGCCCAGCGCTGACCACGTCGACGGTCGCGTCCGAGGGGGTGTAGGCGACCCAGCGGAAGGCTTCCTCCGACACGTACGCGTTGCCCAGCGGCGCGCCGCCGGTGATGTGCGCGGCCTGGCTGGCCTGGGCGTAGCCCGCCTGGCAGCTGGCCAGCAGGGCGGCGGCGTCGGGTCCGGTGACCTGGTCGCGGATGGTGGGGCCGTACACCGGCGGCCCCCATTGCGCGTTGGCCCGGACCGCGATGTTCAGCGCGGCGAGCAGGGCGCCCAGCGGCGTGTCGGTGAACCCCGAGGCCAGGCCGCCGCTGGTGTCGCGCGGTCCGGCGGCGGGTGAGGACGGCAGTTCCACGCCGTGGTAGTCGCTCCACCGCAGTCCGGTCAGGACGGCCTGCGGGAGCAGGCTCCCGGCCGGGGCGCTGGCAGGCGCGGCCGGCCGGCCGCCCGTCGCGGGGCTGCCTGCCGTGCCGCCGCGGGCGAGCAGCAGGGCCAGGCCCGCGCCGGCCACGGCGATGACGGCGGCGGCTGCCGGGAGCAGGCGGCGCCGTGCCCGGCGGGCGGGGGTCACAAGAACACCGCCACGATGCCGGCCGAGGCCGCGACCAGGCTCAGGCCGCCGAGCACCCACGGGATGCCGGTGGCCCCGTCAGCCGCCAGGGTGCTGCGGTTGCGGTGGCCGACCGCCATCTTCCCGCCGGAGATGAGCAGGCCCGCGACGCCGCACATCAGCACGCCCCACTTGCCCCAGCCGATGATCGTGTCCGCCTTGCCGGTCAGGCCCGGCGGGGCCGCCGGCGCGGGGTTGGGAACGGCCGGGCCGCCCCCGGCCAGGACACGCCCCGAACGCGCGGCGCTCAGGTGCCCGGCGGCGGCAACAGCGTGCACCACCAGGGCGTGAAGAAGGATCGCTTGCATCAGGATCTCCCTTGAACTCGGGTTGCCTGCGCCGGGCGTGGCGCAGGCTCGCAGGTAAGCGCCCGGATCTCGGCCAGCGCCTGGCGTGCCCGCGGCGGCAGGCCCACCTGGGCCGGGTGCCCGGCCACGCGGAGCGCCGGGACGAACGGCATGCGGACCACGGCGCCGACGCGGCCCTCCAGGACCCGGTACCGGTACCGGGCCTCGGCCGGCTCGGGCAGCCCGTCGCTGACCACCACCAGCACCGCCACCGGGGTGCCGGCCCTGGCGAGGGCGCTGACCGCGGTGATCGCCCGGCCTGCCGCC
>Ga0335075_10015546_pt1 | contig 11400 bp, 12 predicted proteins | sample Lox_Sample_24_FD_206723 | JGI IMG/M metagenome (GOLD analysis project Ga0335075, IMG submission 206723) | Soil microbial communities from Loxahatchee National Wildlife Refuge, Florida, United States - Lox_Sample_2.4 | ecosystem: Environmental > Terrestrial > Soil > Wetlands | place: USA...
CCGGGCATGACCATAGCGATCGAGCCGATGGTTAACGCCGGGCAACCGGCTGTAAAAATATTAAAAGATGGCTGGACAGTGGTCACACAAGATGGTTCATTATCCGCTCATTTTGAGCATACCGTCCTTATTACGGACGGGGAACCGGAGATTTTGACGTGCCCGGCCGCGACGCTTTCAAAGTTGAAGGTCGCGTGACGGAAGTTCTGCCGAACGGAACGTACCGGGCCGAACTGAAGAATGGACATCGCCTGACGGCGTTCGTCGCGGGAAAAGCGAAGAAACAGTTTGCCGGATTGAAAGCCGGCGACATAGTAACAATGCAATTGACGCCCTTTGATTTGAGCACGGGACGCGTCATTGCGGCGGAATAAAGATTTAAAAATGAAAGTTAGAGCATCAGTCAAAAAGATGTGCGAACACTGCAAAATAGTGCGTCGTCGCGGCGTCATTCGCGTTATATGCACGAATAAACGGCATAAACAGCGGCAGGGTTAACCGTTAACGATTATTTAACAATTTTATGGCACGCATCATTGGAGTGGAAGTTCCGCCGAACAAGCGCATCGACATCGCGTTGCGGTACATCTATGGCATTGGCCCCGTCAACGCGAAGGAAATTCTGGAGCGAGCGAACATCGACCCGGCCATTCGGGCAAAAGATCTGTCTGAACAGCAACTTTCCCAGATAGTTCACGCGATTCAGGAAGGCAAATACGTCATCGAAGGCGATTTGCGCCGCGAAATTGGCATGAACCTCAAGCGTCTCCAGGGTATCAAATGCTACCGCGGAATCCGCCACATGCGTGGTTTGCCTGTGCGGGGACAACGCACCCAGACCAACGCGCGCACGCGCAAAGGGCCGCGCAAAACAGTGGGCGTGCAGCGCAATCCGAATGCCAAGACTGGCATCCACTAATTTCAACTGACATTCAACTATGGCTGACGAAACGAAAAAGAAAACGCCTCCGAAGAAAGAGGGCAAGCCGGCGGGAGAAAAGAATCCGGCTAAAGAAAACGCCCCGGCCGAGGCGGAGATCGCCAAACCGGCCGAGACTGCGGTTGTCGCCGCGCCCACGGCAGCCGAGTTGCTGGGCGAGGACGCCGCCGGAAAAAAGATCATCAAGGCCAAGCATGCCAAGAACGTCGTCGCAGGCGTTGCGAACATCCTGGCTACGTTCAACAACACTTTGGTCAGCATCACGGACATGCACGGCAACATCATTGGATGGTCCAGCGCCGGCCGTGTGGGATTTAAGGGCTCGCGCAAAAGCACGGCTTACGCCGCGCAGCAGGTGGCGCAAGACGCCGCGCGCCAGGCGATGGCGCACGGAATGAAAGAGGTCGAAATTCGCGTTAAAGGCCCTGGTTCCGGCCGTGAATCAGCGATTCGCGCTTTGCAGGCGATTGGTCTGGAAATCTCAGCGATCAAAGATGTTACGCCCGTCCCGCACAATGGGTGCCGTCCCCGCAAGAAGCGGCGCGTCTAAAGTCAGGAACCGCAAATCAAATATCGAAAATCGTAAATTTTTATGGCTCGTTACACAGGTCCTCGCGTTCGCATCAGCCGCCGGTTTGGCACGCCGATTTTTGGCCCGACAAAATACCTTGAGCGCCGAAACTACGGCCCGGGTGTTCATGGTCCGAAGTCCCGGCGCAAAACCACCGATTATGGACTTGGCCTGATCGAAAAGCAGAAACTTAAATATTATTACGGATTGCTGGAGCGCCAGTTTCGCGGCGTGTATGAAAAGGCATTGAAACGCCGCGGCGTTACAGGCGAGCAGATGCTTCAGATTTTGGAGACACGCCTGGACAACGTGGTGTATCACTTGGGCTTTGGGAACACGCGTGCCGCCGCGCGCCAGATGGTTTCGCACGGCCACGTGCTCGTGAACGGGCGCAAGGTCAACGTCCCGTCGTTCAGCCTGAAAGTGAACAATGTTGTTGAAGTCAAAAACAACAACGTGTCGCGGCAATTGGCTACGAAGAATCTTGAGATTTCAACGAGCCGATCAGTGCCGGATTGGCTATTGTTGAATAAAGATGAATTTAAGGGCACGGTCATGCGCATTCCTACACGCGATGAAATCCAGCCCATAGCCAATGAACAGGCTGTCGTTGAATTTTATTCCCGATAAACCAAATGAAGCGGATTAATGGAATATTGGATGAGTGGATAAGTGGGGAGAAAGACCGGCGCCTCTGTGCGCTGATGTCTTTTCCCATGAATCCATCAATACGCTTATCCATCAATCCAGAACAATTATACGGACTGCGCCGGAACCGGGAATAATAAGCCGGGGCGGTCAGATTAAAATTGTTGAAAGGAAAATATGCCAGTTAGATTAGGACGTTTCGAAATGCCCAAACGGTTGCAAAAAGATGACGCAACCGCCACGGAAACCTACGCAAAGTTTGTCGCCGACCCCTTTGAAACGGGGTACGGCCATACCGTTGGAAATTCGCTGCGGCGCGTGTTGCTCTCGTCGCTCGAAGGCGCCGCCATCACGTCCATCAAAGTGGACGGGGCCATGCACGAGTTTACGACAATTGAGGGCGTGGTCGAGGACGTGACGGACGTCGTCCTGAACCTGAAGAAAATCAAGTTCAAGGCCCACACCCGCGATGAGCAGGTGCTGTTGCTTTCAGTAAATAAGGAAGGCTCCGTGACGGCCGCGGACATCCAGACCAACCAAAACGTGGAATTGGTCAATCCTGACCAGCACATTTGCACGCTGGACAAAAAGAAAAAGTTTGAGATGGAATTGACCGTCAAAATAGGGCGCGGTTTTTGTCCCAGCGACGAAAACAAAAAGCCCGGCCAGCCGATTGGCGTGATTGCGATTGATTCGATTTTTTCGCCGGTCACCCGGGTGCGGTACAATGTCGAGGCCGCTCGCGTGGGCAACCGTACCGATTACGACAAATTGATTTTGGAAATTTGGACGGACGGACGGCTTACACCGGATGATGCCCTGACGCAATCATCGGCGATTTTGTCGCATCACCTGGACGTGTTTGTGGGCTACGACAAGAACGCGGTGGAATTTGAAGAAGCCGCGGACAAACAGGACGAGGAGAAGCTCAAGCTCAAGAAGCAGCTCAATATGAGCGTGAACGAAATCGAATTGAGCGTGCGCGCGGCGAATTGCCTGAACAACGCGAACATCACCACGGTCGGCCAGCTCGCCATGAAGACCGAGCAGGAGATGCTCAAGTACCGGAATTTCGGCAAGAAATCGCTCAACGAAATCAAAGAAAAACTTTCTTCGCTCGGCCTCTCCCTGGGCATGAATTTTGAGCCCGGGCTGATTGAGCCGCCAAAGGAAGAAGCCAAAACGGAATAATTTTATGCGACACCTGAAACGCACGGCCAAACTCGGCCGCACTTCCGAGCACCGCAACGCGATGCTCTCCAATCTTGTGTGCAGTTTGATCACGCACCGGCGCGTCACGACGACGCTGGCCCGGGCCAAAGCGGCGCGCTCCGTCGCCGAGAAAATGGTCACGCTGGGAAAAAAAGGCACGATTCATCATCGCCGCCTGGCCGTCGCCCGGCTGCATCAGGAGGACGCCGCCCGTATCCTGTTCAAGGAAATCGCGCCGGCGTTCAAGGATCGCAACGGCGGTTACACGCGCATCATCAAAATGAATCAGCGCAACGGCGATTCCGCCCAGCGCGCCATTTTGGAATGGGTCAACGAAATTCTCCCCACGGCGCCTGCCGAAACGCAAACGCCCGCGGCGGAAGCCAAACCGGCTGAAACCAAAACGGAGAATCCGCCGAAGGAGTAGCCGTTTTTTCCAAAAAAACGGCTTGCACGAAAACCGCAAGTTGTTAGAATTATTTTTCGCTTCTATAAAAGTGGAAGCGTGATACCATTAACCATTAACAGATAATTGTTCTTTGTATGGCTGCACAACGCATTCGAATCCGGCTTAAGGCCTTCGACCATCGTGTCATAGATCAATCCGCCCGCGAAATCGCGGACACCGTCAAGCGCACCGGAGCCCGCGTGGCCGGGCCCATCCCCCTGCCGACCCGCGTGGAACGCTTCACGGTTCAACGCTCGCCGCACGCGGATAAAAAATCGCAGGAAACCTTCGAGCAGCGCACGCACAAACGCCTGATCGACATTCTCGATCCCACGGCCAAAACGGTGGACGAATTGAAAAAGCTGAATCTGCCCGCGGGCGTGGACATCACCATCAAAATCTAAACGTCCCAACCTTCAACGAATTAACTTCAAGAATTTATGCCAGTCGGACTTTTAGGAAAGAAACTCGGTCACACGCGCGTGTATAATGCGCACGGTGTCATCACGCCTGTCACAGTCGTGCTCGCCGGTCCCAACCGCGTGATGCAGGTCAAAACACAGGCCGGCAAGGACGGCTACAATGCCGTTCAACTTGGTTTTGACGACCAAAAAGACCAGCGCGTAAGCAAGCCGTTGCTGGGACACATCAAAAAACACAACGCCGCGGCCGTCAAACGAATCAAGGAATTTCGGAATTTTTCCAAAGAGGTCAAGGCTGGCGACGTCGTGGGAGTGACTTTGTTCGCGCCCGGCGATTTCGTGGATGCCATTGGCGTCACCAAGGGACGTGGTTTTGAAGGCGTTGTCAAACGGCACAAGTTTGCCGGCGGCGACTCGACGCACGGCGCCAAAGGCTGGCACCGTCGTAGCGGCGCAATCGGACAGCGCCTTTTTCCAGGCACGGTGCAGCGCGGTTTGCGGATGCCCGGTCACATGGGACAGGTGCAACGTACGACCCAAAATCTTGAAGTCATCCAGGTGCGCGAAGCAGAGAATCTGCTTCTGATTAAAGGCTCGATTCCGGGCCCCGAAGGCGACTACGTCGTCATTCGCGAATCCAAGAAACGGCCCAAGGGCTGGAAGCCGCCGGTCAGTCTGGCGCCCATGAAGAAGAAGGCGGCGGCAGAGAAGAAACCGGATGCCAAGGCCGAAGCCAAGAAATAACGCTTTAACGCAAAATGAAAATCGCGATTAAAAATCTCGAAGGCAAAGATCAGGGTGAGCATGAAATCAAGTTCCCTTTGATCGAGGACGGCCGGGGCACGCAGGCGGTCCATGACGTAGTTGTGGCCTATCGCGCCGGCCAGCGCAGCGGCACCGCCAGCACCAAGACCGTGGGTGAAGTGGCGGGCACCAACAAGAAGCCGTGGCGGCAAAAAGGCACTGGCCGCGCCCGCGCAGGCTCGTTTCGATCTCCGTTGTGGGCCGGCGGCGGTGTCGTATTTGGTCCCAAACCTCGCGATTTTGCGAAAAAGGTTTCCAAAAAGACCAAACAACTCGCTTTGCGCAAGGCCTTGAGCGAACGCATCAAAGCCGGAGACGTCGTGGTCGTGGACGATTTGAAGCTGGAATCACCGAAAACAAAAGAATTTGCGGGCGTGATTTCAAAGTTGGAATTGAAGGGTTCCACGCTGGTTGTTTCCGCGGGCACGGACAAGAACCTTTCACTGGCATCGCGCAATGTTCCAAACGTGGCGCTCGCGACGAGTGATTCGCTGAACACCTACGACGTTCTGCGTCCGGCCAAACTGCTCTTCACCCGGAGCGCGTTTGAAAAAGTCGAATCGCGGCTGGCTGCTGAATAAATTCCCGAAGGGCCAAACACATGAATGCTTTTGAAATCATCAAGACCGTGCGCCTCACCGAAAAGGGGACCCGGCAGGGCGAGAAGTACAACCAGTACACCATCGTGGCCGACCGCCGCGCGAACAAAACGCAAATCCGCCAGGCTGTGCAGGAGTTGTTCAAGGTGAAAGTCGCGCGCGTCAATACGTTGAACGTCCACGGCAAACTTCGCCGTCAGCGCACCATCCAGGCCGGCCAGACTCCGGATTGGAAGAAGGCCATTGTGACCCTCAAAGAAGGGCACAAGATCGTTTTGACTTAACGGGCAAAGCGTTGGAGCGCCTGAGGCTCCACTTCCCGGAAAGCCAAAAAAAAGCGAACATTTAATTTCCGCGCGTCCGGTGACGTGGATTTTAGCCCTTTGTCTGCCTGTTGTTCCTCGTAATATTCATGCGTCCCAAAGCGGCGCGCATGACCATTTCCTGAAAGTTTAACCACTCGTCATCGGTATTCCGTTTCCGTATCATTTCCGCCTAAATGGAACCGAAAACCATACCTGGATTCCGGACCGTGCCTCGGACAGGCGTCATTTATGTGACGCACGAGGCGGCCCGCCACGGATTTACTTACGGCGATCCGCATTGGGCAAATCTGGGCCAGGGCTCCCCTGAAACAGGTGATATCCCCGGCGGCCCCGGGCGCGTGCTCGAAGTGAAGATCTCGGAAGCCAGCCGCCAATACAGCCCGGTGGCGGGAAACCATCGGCTCTGTCAGGCCGTGGCTGATTTCTACAACGCCGCTTTTCGCGCCAAAAAGAAGTCCAAATATACCGCCGAAAACGTGAGCATCGCCAGCGGGGGCCGGTTGGCGCTCACTCGGCTGGCCAGCGCCCTGGGCAATATCAACATGGGCCATTTTATTCCGGACTACACTGCCTACGAAGAATTGCTGAGCGTGTTCAAGGCCTTCACGCCAATCCCGATTTTGTTGGAAGCTAAAAACGGCTATAAAATTTCCGTAACGGATCTGAAAGAGGAAATTCTCGGGCGCGGTTTGAGCGCGATGCTGGTCAGCAATCCGTGCAATCCAACGGGCCAGTTGTTGGAAGGCAGGGAATTGTCCGCGTGGTGCGCTCTGGCCCGCGAATGCCAGTGCTCAATGATTTTTGACGAGTTTTACTCGCATTACGTGTACACAGACGGGAAGGCAGTGAAACCGAAGATGATTTCGGCCGCTGAATTTGTGGACGACGTCGATCAAGACCCGATTATTGTCGTGGACGGTCTGACGAAAAACTGGCGTTATCCAGGTTGGCGGATTAGTTGGACGCTTGGTCCCAAAGCAGTGATTGAGGCGATTGCCAGCGCTGGTTCTTTTTTGGACGGCGGCGCAAATCATCCGTTCCAAAACGCTGCTCTGAGTTTGCTCAGTCCTGAAAACGCGACGGCGGAGGCCCTGGCGATTCAAAAGCATTTTGGAAAGAAACGGGCGCTGGTGTTGTCCAGGTTAAAAAGAATGGGCATCACCGCGGACGCCGCTCCGGCCGGGGCATTTTATGTGTGGGCAAATTTATCCAAATTGCCGCCGCCATTGGATGATGGAATGAGTTTTTTTCGCGAATGCCTCAAGGAAAAGGTCATCATTGTACCGGGCGTTTTTTTTGACGTGAACCCCGGGAATCGGCGTTCGATGATGCGATTCAAGAACTATTGCCGAATCAGCTTTGGCCCGGAAATGGAGAAGTTGGAAATGGGGCTCACGGCCGTGGAACGGGTCATTGCGAAGTTTAAATAAGCGGCTTTAGAGATTTTCGGATGGTGAAAGGGAAATCGGTTCGCCATTCCCGACGAGAGACCCGTCATTGGCATAAGATTTGCAAATAGAACCGTCGCCTATGGAGGAAAGCCAAAATCCGCGTGGAAGTGTAACGCAATTTGCACTTGGACTTGCAATATTCATTGTCACGGCGCTGATTTTTGTGGGCTGCTCCTCGCAGGAAATCACAAGCCCGGCTCGTTCTGCGACGGAGCAATTGCTGTTGAGTTCGGCGGCTGACCAGGCTTTGGCGACAGCCAATTTAAGTATTTTCGCCGGCCGTAAAGTCTATTTCGATTTCACCTACTTCGATAGTTATGACTCGAAATATGCCGAAGGCGAAATCCGGGACGCCTTTAGCCGGGCGGGCGCGTTAATGGCCTCGGACAACAAAAGTGCGGACGTCGTCGTGGAGGCCCGGGCAGGAGCATTTTCAATTGATACGAACGCAGGTTTCTTTGGGCTTCCCAGCATCCCGCTCCCGATACCCGGGACGGCCGAGGAACCTGTGACACCTCAAGTGGCCTTCTATTCATCGCAATCGCAAGTTTCTTATGCCAAGATCGCTTTGCTGGCTTATGATAACAAGAGCCGCGCTCACATCTATTCCAGCGGTCCGTTGGACGGCAGAGCCTACAATACATACAAAGCCATCTTGTTCCTTTCCTGGTGGGCGACGGATGTTCCCGAAAAGGCCAAAGCCAAAAAGAGGCAGAAATACGAAACGTGGTTTCCGCAATATGATATCGAGAATATGCCGCCGCCTGGCGAGAAGAAATGAATGAGAAATGGCATTCGGAAACATCGAATGCTTTCGCCCTCAATTCATTGTGTGTGATTTTCAATAGTTCGAAGTTTCGGAGTTCACTTGCTGTTCCGTTCGCGCCAGGGTTTTCCCTCTCGATACTGTGCCAGTAACCGGCGGGTTGTTGCCGCTGATCGGGTGTCGCCGGCTGCGATGGCCAATTGAATCGCGTTTTCGGCGGCGCTGATGGCGTCGGAAAATCGTCCTGCTTCGGCATAAGCGGCCGCCAGGGTATTGACCATGCCGGATTGTTTAAAGCCGGTGAGATTGCACGCTTGTTCGGCGTCACTTACTGCCTCTTTGCCATTGCGGACGGAACCGTCCGGACATGTGGCCAATGTCCATGCCAGATTATTCAACGCGGTTGCCCGGGTAGATGAATCAGGTTTGAGTGACAGCACCCGTTGCAAATCAGTTACCACACGGTGCCAGTTTCCAGTCGCATAATCGAGCGTGGCCAAATCCATGGCCGTGCCGGCGTCCGGGTTTAAGCAAACGGACATCTGCAAATGCCGGATGGCCTCGGTATTTTGTCCCCGGAGTTCCAGCAATCGCGCATACATCTTGTTGGCTACGGGTTCGCGCGGGCTGATTTTTAATACGGCGAGATATTGCGCTTCGGCAGCCGGATAATTCCGTTGCAAAAGGAACGCATATCCCAAATTCAGGTGCGCGTCGGTGTCGTCCGGGTTGTATTTGAGCGATTGCTGAATCAGGTCGACGGCTTTTGGATAATCACCATAGTCCTGGGCATAGATGACGCCCAAATCATCGAGCGCGCCCCACGCGGCGGGATTTTTTGCAATGGCGTCTGCCATCAATTTTTTCTCGTCCTGAAATACGCCCGCGCGTTTGAAGCATAACACTGACGAGAGAGCCAGCAGGATGATTGCGACGGTCGGAAACGCGACCCGGCCGGCCAATGCGGCGAGTGTGCCCGCGACGAACGCGACGATGGCCGGCAGCGCGCTGTATTGAAGATGGTCCGATACCGGCAACAGCACTTCGAATTGGGCATCAAAAAAACCCAGCGCCGGGAACAACATAACGGCGAAACAGGCGAGCGCGAATAGAGCGTGCCGCCCCCAACTGCGCCGGTAAAACAGGCACACCAGGAAAAGAACGACCACGAGAAGATCTGGCAGAAACGCCATGGCTGCGGCAGCGTCAATGTTCCAGCGCGGATATTCCAGGTTGAGGTGAACGGGGAAAATGGCCTTGCCAAGATAGAACCAGAAATCATATCCGGCGACGGCCACCCTGCGCGCAAAACTTGCCGCATGAAGCGTCAACGGGGACGTGGGCAGCGCCTGATATTTCTGGAACCAAATAGACATGAGTCCGAAGGCGAATGACAGTAGAAAAAAAGGCGCTGTATGGATAACGTCCCGCCGCTGGATTTTGTGTCGCTGCCACATCGCGCAGAGCAGCAAGACCACCGGCAACATAATGACAGTGGTTTTTGCCATTAACGCCAGGACAAAGGCGGCAATTGAAATGAAATACCACAGGGCGGCGAAATTCGTGGACTGCCGGTCCGGCGGATCCATTGGGTAAAGCCGGCTGGTTTCGTAGCGGAGATAAGCAATGAAACTGGCCAGGAAAAACGGCATGGACAGCGTGTTTTTCAATTCGGCAATGCGCGCCACGGAATTGACGCAAACCGGATGCACCGCAAACAGGGCTCCCGCCAGCCATGCTGCCGGGATTTTCAGCCGGGCCAATAAACGCCATAGTAAAATGGCGCTAAGGGCCTGAAGCGTAATGTCGACGAGATGATAGCCGGCCGGATGTTGTCCAAATGCAAGGTGTTCCAGCCACCATATGAATGTCGTCAACGTGAAATCAGTTCCAAACCAGAGGGAACGCAATGTGAGATGGCCATTGACGAGCGGATTGTCCCAACTGGTGAGGCGTTCGTCGTCCATGACAAAACTTCCCGGCACCACCGGGATGTAGACGGCGAACGTCAGAACGGCGATGGCCAGTGCCCCCAAAAACAATCGGGCTGGCGGTTTCAGGTTCAAGGTGTCAGGAAACGTTGAAGCCTTGCAGTGTTAATGCGAAGAAGCGCCGTTGGCAACTCCAAACAAAAAAGGCGAGCCGGGGTCGGCTCGCCTTGTTGAATTGCGTAAAAAATCACAGACCGCGTCCGATCATGTATTTCAGCAGGTCGGCCACGCGGCAGCTATAGCCCCATTCGTTGTCGTACCAGCTGATGAGCTTGAAAAAGCGCTTGTTCAGTTCGATGCCGGAGCCGGCGTCAAAAATGGAACTGGCTTTGTTGTGAATGAAATCGGTGCTGACGACTTCATCCGCAGTGTACTCCAGGATGCCTTTGAGATAAGTTTCGCTGGCGCGCTTCATCGCGGCGGAGATGTCAGCGTAACTGGTATCCTTGACGGTCCGGACCGTGAGGTCGACGACGGACACCGTGGGTGTGGGCACGCGGAACGACATGCCGGTGAGTTTGCCTTTGACTTCCGGACAAACCAGGCCGACCGCTTTGGCTGCGCCGGTAGTCGATGGGATCAGGTTGATCGCCGCGCTCCGTCCGCCCTTCCAGTCCTTTTTGCTCGGGCCGTCCACGGTTTTTTGCGTGGCGGTATAGCTGTGGACCGTGGTCATCAATCCTTCTTCGACGCCAAAGCCTTCTTTGAGCAGGACATGGACGATTGGCGCGAGGCAGTTGGTGGTGCAGCTCGCGTTGGAGATCACCGCGTGTTTGGCGGGATCATATTTTTCGTTATTGACGCCCATCACCACGGTGATGTCGTCATTTTTGCCGGGTGCGGAAATGATGACCTTTTTGGCGCCGGCGGTCACGTGGCCATAGGCGGATTTGGGATTGTCCTTTGCCGCGTCGGTGAAAAGGCCGGTGGATTCGATTACGACCTCGACGCCGAGGGATTTCCACGGCAATTCGGCGGGCGTTTTGGCGCTCACGACTTTGATTTCCTTGCCGTTGACGATCAGAACGTCGTCTTCGGCTTTGTCGGCGGCGGATTTTTTCGATCCGACCTCGCCCTGGAACCGGCCCTGGGTGGAATCGTATTTCAGCAGGTAGGCGAGGTTGTCAGCAGGCACAATATCGCCGACGGCAACAACCTCGACGTCTTTTCCGATCATGCCTTGCTCGACGATCGCGCGGAAAACGAGGCGTCCGATACGTCC
>Ga0335075_10015547_pt1 | contig 11399 bp, 12 predicted proteins | sample Lox_Sample_24_FD_206723 | JGI IMG/M metagenome (GOLD analysis project Ga0335075, IMG submission 206723) | Soil microbial communities from Loxahatchee National Wildlife Refuge, Florida, United States - Lox_Sample_2.4 | ecosystem: Environmental > Terrestrial > Soil > Wetlands | place: USA...
CCCGTGCAACCTCGACGGCTGCTGCCGCACCCACCACCTGATAAAACACCTGCCCGGCTGGCACCTCCAGCAGACCAGCCCCGGCTACTTCACCTGGACCACCCCAGCAGGCCGCAGCTACCTCGTCGAGCCCGACGCATACCCCATCTAGCCGCCTTCCAGCAGGAAGGTGACACCGAGCGCGCTAGTCGGCTCGTATGAAATGAATGGCGCTCACCGTGCAATGCGCGCGATGTCACCCAGTGCCTTTCGGTGCCCTTGGGAGTGCCGGACCCAGGCGCTCCTCGACTGTGCACCGGCCTGCTGGACTGCTCGTGGCTCGCCGACTTGGCGACGGCGCGTCGTTACTGAGGGGCGCATCCAATCAGGGCGCTGAGGCTGGTCAGCGCTTCGGGCCGGGCCCGGTAGTACGCCCAGACGCCGCGCTTCTCACGTTCGACCAGCCCGGCTTCGTGCAGCACCTTGAGGTGATGACTGATCGTGGGCTGGGTGAGGTCGAACGCGTCGTTGAGGTCGCAGACGCATGCCTCGCCGCCGGGGTTGGAGGCGACGAGGGACATCAGCCGCAGCCGGACGGGATCGGCCAGCGCCTTCAGCAGCGGGGCGATCTGCTCGGCCTGATCCTGAGTGAGCGCCTGGGCGGACAGCGGCGGGCAGCAGGCCAGCGCGTTCACGGGGTCCAGCAGCGGGAGGGAATTAGACATAGATCTATATTGACAGTAGTCGATGTCATGTGGCAAGCTCGCCAGCGCGCACACATAGACAGTCATCGATATTACGGAGGTTGCTATGACTGGCCGCATCCAGCTCGCCCTCAACGTCGACAACCTTGAGGAGTCCATCGCCTTCTACAGCAAGCTGTTCGGCACCGAGCCGGCCAAGCTCCGGCCGGGCTATGCCAACTTCGCGATCGCCGAGCCTCCGCTGAAGCTGATCCTGATGGAGAACCCGGGGCAGGGCGGCAGCCTGCACCATCTGGGGGTCGAGGTCGCTGACACCGACGCCGTGGACGCCGAGCAGACCCGGCTGGCCGAACTCGGCCTGGCTTCGGTCGAGGAGCGCAACACGACCTGCTGCTACGCCAAGCAGAACAAGTTCTGGGTGCAGGGGGCGCCCAACAGCGAGCAGTGGGAGATCTATACCGTCCTGGAAGACAGTCAGACATTCTGGGGCGAGGACGGCAGCCAGAGCTGGGACGCAGCGGAAGCGGCGCTGGATGCATCGGCTGTCCGGACCGAACAGGGCTCGCATTGCTGCGGTATGCGAGAGGCCGACGGCCAGTCAGGACCGCCCGGCGCTTGCTGCGCCTGACTGCAGACGAAGACGCTAGCTGACCGGGACTGACAAGAGCCCGGCCATCCGCTCCAGCGCGGCAGGTACCAACCGGTAGTAGACCCACGTGCCGCGCCGTTCGCTATCGATGAGCCCGGCCTCGCGCAGCACCTTTAGGTGATGGCTGATGGTGGGCTGGGACAGCTCGAAGGCGCTGGTGAGGTCGCAAACGCAGACCTCGCTACCCTGCCGCGCGCCGATCAGGGACACCAGCCGGAGCCGGACCGGGTCGCCGAGTGCCTTGAAGACCTGTGCCAGGACGGCCGCGGAGGTCTCGTCGATCGGCTCGCTGACCAGAGCAGGCCGAGCACAGGCGTCGGGACCTGTGACCGCAACGACCGCCAGACCACCGGGCACACCCTGAATTGACATGCCTCTATGTTGACGAGGATCGATGCAAGATGGCAAGCTGACGCCTGAATCGACAGATGTCTATGAAGGTCCGGGAGCGTGCGGGAGTGGGCGCGGTTGCGCTGTGGCGGCGACTGGCTGCCGAGTTCCTCGGCAGCGCGTTCCTAGCCGCCCTAGTCATCGGCTCCGGCATCGCCGCGCAGCGCCTGTCGCCGGGTAACACCGGCCTTGAGCTGCTGGAGAACGCCGCCGCGACCGCCGGCGGGCTGTTCGCCATCATCTTGATGTTCGGGCCGGTCTCAGGCGGTCACTTCAATCCTGTCGTGTCGTTCGTCGACGCGGCCTTCCGCGGCGTGTCGTGGCGTGACGCCGCGGCTTACCTACCCGCGCAGGTGGGCGGATGCATTGCGGGCGCGGTCGCTGCCAATCTGATGTTCGCCCTGCCCGCGGTGAGCATCTCGGTCAAGGACCGGGCGTCGCCAGCGCATTTCCTTTCCGAGGTCATCGCGACTCTCGGCCTGATTCTGGTGATCTTCGCGCTCGCCCGGTCGGGCAGAAGCCGCGTCACGCCTGCCGCTGTAGGCGCTTACATCGGGGCTGCCTACTTCTTCACCTCATCGGCTAGCTTCGCCAACCCGGCGATCACCATCGGCCGGATGTTCTCGGACACCTTCGCTGGCATCGCCCCGGCCTCCGCGCCGGTTTACATCGGCGCGCAGGTCGTCGGCGGTGTGCTCGCGATCGTCGTGGTGAAGGCGCTGTACCCGGGCGTGACACCGGCCGAAGCTGCGGACGTAGTCGTCCCGCACCGCGCGAGCACGAAGTCAGACCAGACCGCACCCGCAGGAGGCCGATCCCCGGCCAGTTTCAGCGACTAACAAGAACGGAGCCACGATGCACCTGGTGATGATCGGCGGCAGCGACGCCTGCATCAGCGCCGCGCTTCGCGCCCGAGAGCTCGACCCGTCGGCCGAGGTGACCGTGGTCGTCGCTGACGCTTACCCCAACTTCTCCATCTGCGGCATCCCCTACTACGTCTCCGGCGAGGTCACCCACTGGCGCAACCTGGCCCACCGCACAACAGCCGATCTTGAAGCGACGGGGATGCGCCTCCGGCTGGACACCACCGCAACTCGCATCGACGTCGGAGGCCGCAAGCTCCAGGTCACCGGCCCGCAGGGACGCGACGAGCTGATCGCCTACGACAAGCTGATCATCGGCACCGGCGCCGTTCCTGTCCGGCCCCCGATCGCTGGGCTGACAGAGCCCGCCGCGCTCGGGCCGGGAGATGGCGTGCACCTGCTGCACACCATGGGCGACACCTTCGCAGTCATGCGCACCCTGGAGACGGCATCCCCGGCCAGCGCAGTCATCGTCGGCGCGGGATACGTCGGCCTTGAAATGGCCGAAGCCCTGACCGCCCGCGGCCTGCAGGTCACCCAGATCGAGCAGCTAACCGAGGTGCTGGCCACCGTCGACCCCGAGCTGGGCGGCTTGGTCCACGCCGAACTGGCCGCTCACGGCATTGAGATCCTGGCCAGCACCACGGTTCAGCGGATCAGCCGCGCAGATCCCGACGCTTCGGGTCGGCTGCGGGTCACCGCGCGCACCTGCGCGGACGAGACGATCGAGCGCGAAGCTGACATGGTCCTGGTAGTCACCGGTGTGCGGCCCGACACCGAGCTGGCAGCCGCCGCCGGCGCCAAGCTCGGCGTCCGCGGTGCCATCCAGGTTGACGCAGGCATGCAGACCGGCCTGCCCGACATCTTCGCTGCAGGCGACTGCGTCATCACCCACCACCGGCTACTCGGCGAGACCTACCTCCCGCTGGGAACCACCGCCCACAAGCAGGGCCGGGTAGCCGGCGAGAACGCCCTCGGCAGCAACCGGCAATTCGCCGGCAGCCTCGGCACCCAGGTGGTCAAGATCTTCGACCGGGCCGCGGCACGCACGGGCCTGCGTGATCACGAAGCGGCAGCAGCCGGCTTCGACCCGATCACCGTCCAGTCCGAGGCTGACGACCACAAGGCCTACTACCCCGGAAGCCACCGCATCACCATGCGCATCACCGGCGATCGTCGCACCGGGCGGCTGCTGGGCATGCAGCTGTTCGGCCACAAGCACGCCGAGATCGCCAAGCGGATCGACATCGCCGCGACCGCTATCTACAACGGCATGACCGTAGAAGCCATCAGCGACCTCGACCTGTCCTACACCCCGCCGCTCGGGAGCCCCTGGGAAGCCGTCCAGATGGGCGCCCAGGCCTGGAGCCGGGAGGTATCACTGCACAACCTCTGAAGGAGGACACGCAGACGCGCCAGGCCGACGATCCCGGTCAGGCGTCGTAGTCGACCGTCAGTTCCTCGGACATAGGCAGCGACTGGCACGTCAGCACGAAACCAGCGTCAAGTTCGGCTTGCTCTAGCGCGAAGTTACGCCGCATGCGCACCTCACCGGAGACGAGACGGGCCCGGCAGGTTCCGCACACCCCGCCCTTGCACGCGAACGGCAGATCCGGCCGGGCCAGCTGCGCCCCGTCGAGCACCGGCGTATCAGCCGGAATCGTCGCAGTTGTCCGTCGTCCGTCGAGCACGATCGTGACCTCGCACCCGCCGGTCAGCGGCTTCTCCTCGTGGTGCTCTTGCTCCGGCGGCACATCCTCCACGTAGAACAGCTCACGATGCACCCGGTCACCCGGCACCCCGAGCTCAGAAAGCACGGCCATCGCGTCGGTGACCATGCCGTACGGCCCGCACAGCCACCAGTGGTCAGTGCCCGCCACGTCACACAGGGCCGGAAGCATTCTCCGCAGCCGGCCCGCATCCAGCCGGCCGCTGAACAACTCAACCTCCTGCGGCTCCCGAGACAGCACGTGCACGAGCTGCAGCCGGTCCGGATAGGAGTCCTTCAGGTCAGCGATCTCGTCGGCAAACATCACCGATTCCGCCCGCCGGTTCCCGTACAGCAGCGTCGCTTCTGACCCAGATTCAGCTAGCGCCGACGCGGCAATCGACAGCACCGGCGTGATCCCGGAACCTGCCGCGATCAGCACGTGACGGCCCGGCCTGTCCAGCTCCGCAGTAAAGGACCCAGACGGCGGCTGGACCTCGATCTGGTCGCCCCGCCGCACCTCGTTGACCAGCCAGCCAGACAACGCGCCGCCAGCCACCTCGCGCACGCCGATCCGCAGCGGCTGCCCGGCAGGCGCGCAGATCGAATACGACCGCCGCTCGTCTTTCCCGTTGACGATTCGCCGAAGCGTGAGCGACTGACCAGGCTGGAAGACGTAGTCATCCGCCAGGTCGCCCGGCACGTCAAACGTAACCGCGGCCGCGTCATCGCAGAGCCGGTCCACCCGTGCGACCGTCAGCTCATGAAACTGCCGCCGGCCGGCCCGGCTCACCTCCGAGGCGATGGCAGTCACGTCAGACTTCCTTCACGTGCTCGAACGGCTCGCTGCAAGCCCGGCAACGGTACAGGTCCTTGCAGGCGGTCCCGCTGAACGCGGCCGTCCGCACTGTATCGGCCGATCCGCAAACCGGGCAGTCGACCCGGGGGCCAGCTGTAGTCAGCGTCAGCGGCACAGGTTCTCCACTAGATTCAGACCGGGAACGGGGTGGCGCGATGCCAGCCTCAGCCAGCTTGCGGCGGCCTACCGGGCTGATGAAATCACTTGTCCAGGGCGGACTCAGCACCATCCGCACCTCAACATCGGCGAAACCCGCCGCGCCGAGCCGACTCGCCACATCCGCCCGGATCTCGGCAATCGCGGGACAGCCCGAGAACGTAGGCGTGAGCGACACCACCACGCGCGTGCCTGTCACCGAAACATCGCGAAGGATGCCGAGGTCAGCAACCGTGACCATCGGTAGTTCAGGATCGGGCACTGACTGCGCGACCTGACGCGCTCGCACCAGCATGGCCCTGTCCAGCGTCTTCACCATGTCGCCCCCGGCATCGCGCGGGCCACGCTTTGCAACTCGGCCAGCAAGTAGCCCATCGCCTCGGTGTGCACGCCGTCGCGGCCTGCCTGCCCGACAGTGCCACCACGGGGGGACGACCCCCCGGATCCCCCCGCAGCCTCCAGCCAGCCGGCTTCCGTCTCAGTCAGCCCTGCCTCGGCCAGCACCTCAGCGAGCACCGCGTCGAACTCGGCCCGCACGTGCGCGGGATTGACCGCCACTCCGGCGAGCCGTTCCTCCACGGCCGACGGCACGAATAGCTCAGCTACCAGGGGCGCGACGGCTGCCAGCCCGGCTTCCATGTGCTGCCGGGAGTAGTCGGTCCCGTCGCCGAGCCTGATCACCCACTGCGCCGCGTAGTCACGGTGGTAGGTCAGTTCTTTAACGCCCTGCGCCGCGACCGCCGCTAGCACGGGGTCGGCCGAGTCCCGCAGCCGGACCAGCAGCGCAAGCCGCCAGGTACTGAATACCAGCAGCCTGGCGACCAGGCCCGCGAAGTCGGCGTCGGCGACCTCAGCCAGCCGGACGTTGCGGAACTCGCGCTCAGTCCGGTCAAAGGCGTAGTCGTCCTCGGTCCGCTTCGACCCCTCAGCCGTTCCCGCCCTGCTGAGTAGCAATCGCGCCTGACCGAGCAGGTCGAGGGCGATGTTCGCGATCGCGGTCTCTTCTTCTAGCTCCGGCGCCCTGGTGAGCCACTGCTGCAGCCGGTGGGACATGATCAGCGCGTCGTCGCCGAGCATCAGGCAGTACGCCGCCAGGTCAGCGCCATCCACGCCGGCCGGCACACTGGTGTCCACGCCAGCCAGCGGGTCGGTGAACCCGGTGCCGAACGCCCAGCGGTGGCCGCTGTCGCTTTCCTCGGTGATCGCCTCGTAGGCGGTATCGAAACCCATGGCCAGCTCTCAGATGTGCGGAACGGAGTCAGGGATCTCGTAGAACGTCGGGTGCCGGTACACCTTGTCACCGCTCGGCGCGAAGAACGGATCCTTCTCGTCCGGGCTCGACGCGGTGATGTCGGCGGCCTTGACCACCCAGATGCTGACCCCCTCGTTGCGCCGGGTGTACAGGTCGCGCGCATGATGCAGTGCCATCTCGGCGTCTGCGGCGTGCAGCGATCCGACGTGCACGTGATTGAGACCCCGCTTGCTGCGCAGGAACACTTCGAATAGCGGCCAGTTGGACCGCGGCTCTTCTGCCATGCCGCCCTCGCTCATCCCGCCGCCTCCGCTCGTGCTGCAACCTTGGCGGCATGCGCTACCGCCGCCTCACGGACCCAGGCGCCGCCCTCGTGCGCGGCGCGGCGCGCTGCTATCCGCTGCGCGTTGCACGGCCCGTTCCCGGCGATAACGCTCTTGAACTCGGCCCAGTCGATCTCGCCGAAGTCGTAGTGCTCCCGCTCGGCATTCCAGCGCAGCAGCGGATCGGGCAACGTCACGCCGAGCGCCTCAGCCTGCGGAACACTCATGTCGACGAACCGCTGCCGCAAGTCATCGTTTGTGTGCCGCTTGATCCGCCAGTGCATCGACTGCTCGGTGTTAGGCGATTCCGTGTCGGGCGGCCCGAACATCATCAGCGATGGCCACCACCAGCGGTTCGTGGCGTCCTGCACCATCTCGCGCTGCGCGGCGGTGCCGCGCATCATCGTCATCAGCAGCTCGTAACCCTGCCGCTGGTGGAACGACTCTTCCTTGCAGATCCTGATCATCGCCCGCGCATACGGGCCGTAGGAGGACCGGCACAGCGGCACCTGGTTGCAGATCGCCGCGCCGTCGACGAGCCAGCCGATCACGCCGACGTCGGCAAAGGTAAGGGTCGGGTAGTTGAAGATCGAGGAGTACTTCTGCCGGCCCGTAATCAGCCGGCCGGTGAGGTCGGCCCTGTCGGCGCCGAGCGTTTCCGCAGCCGAGTAGAGGTACAGTCCGTGACCCGCCTCGTCCTGCACCTTCGCCAGCAGGATGGCCTTGCGGCGCAGCGACGGCGCCCTGGTCACCCAGTTGCCCTCCGGCTGCATGCCGATGATCTCCGAGTGGGCATGCTGGGCAATCTGCCGGATCATCGTCTTTCGGTACGCATCCGGCATCCAGTCGCGAGGCTCGATCCGCCGGTCCCTGGTGATCGTGTCCTCAAAGTGCCGCTCGAGCTCGTCGGTGCCTGCCTCAGATCGAGTAGCTGCCTCAGATCGAGTAGCTGCCTCAGACCGGGTCATCGGCGCTCCTTAATTAACCGATCATTCGGTCAGTAATTATACCGGCGGCCCCCGCCCCTCCCGCAAGGCCCGCTGCGTCCGGCAGGGCCGCCTGCTGCGGCGGCTGCTAGTGACGATGCGGGTGGCCAGCCCGGCTACTCTGGCGCGCCGAACACAAGCGCATCAGCTGAGGTCATGCCCTGACGCTGCAGGCGCCACAGTGCTCATGATCGTCCGCAGGACGAGGCCGGGCTCGCGTAGCACCGGCAGGTGGTCCATCCCAGGGACGACGGTCAGCTGGCAGCCCGGGATGCGCGCGGCGGCCTCCCGATCTGCCTCGATCAGCGGCGGGAAGTCCTCGGTTCCCACCACCAGCGACGTCGGCACTGAGATCAAGCCGAGCCGGTCGAAGACCGGCGGATCCGGCCGTTGCAGGTCGGCGGAACGCGTGTCGACCCGCGCGGCCGAGCGGAGCTGCTCGAGCACTTCGGGCGTGGGGCCAGCGGTGGCCCAGACCCGCTGCTTGGCGCGCACCATGGCATCCACGTGACTGGCCCCGGCTGACCGGGCGCGCCGGTACTCGGCCGCCTCCTGATCAGTTGGCAAGTACGGCCGGGGAAACCCCGGGACGCCCGGGCACAGCAGGACCAGCGCGGACACACGTTCGGGCTGTTCGAGGGCCAGCGCGAGCGCGCTGCCGCCGCCCTGGCTGCAGCCGACGACAGCAACCCGGTCCAGGCCGTAGTGGTCCAGCACCGCGACGAGGTCGCCGAAGAGCTGATACTTGACCGTAGGTGCCGGGGACTGCCCGTAGCCGCGGGCGTCATACCTGACCACCCGATACGAAGCGGTGAGCGCGGGCAGGATGGGGTCCCAGAACCGCGAGTCGCCGACGCCCGGATGCAGCAGCACGAGCGGCGGCCCGTCACCCCCGCTGTCGTCCGCCCATACCTCGCCGCCGTCTACAGCCACCATCGTCGCTGTCATGAGCCCCACATTAAGCCTGCCCGGCTCTCAACCTGCGCCTGGAGCGGACGCCCAGCCGGGCTCGGGAAAGCGGGGCAAGGTACGCAAGATCAGTCAAAGCGCTAAAACACCCGCCCAGGCACCGTCGAGCGTGGCGCCCGGGCGGGCTTCAGGAGATACCGGAGTGTCAGTGAGTGAACGCAGCTCCTGCGCTCACGCATTCACCGGTCGTGCCAGCGCAAATCGTCTGGCCGAGCCCGTTGGTGCCGGGTACCGAGCGGGCGGCCAGCAAGGTGCCGCTATTGTCACCGACGAGCACGCCGTGGCCGAAGTTGTGAGCACCGACGGAGCTCGCGCCAGCCAGCAGGCAGTCGCCGTCCGCCGCGCACCCAGCGCCGTACAGGTACTCGGTACCGGGCACCACAGTGGTCGTGCCGGCGGCCCCCGCCACCAGGGTGGCGACGACGCCCTGCTCGGTGCTGTTCTCTCCGACAGCCACGCAGTTGCCGACGGACGGGCAGTCGATCCCGTTGAGGTACCAGGCATTCGCCACGTTGACCGCCGCACCGGGGGTCCCCGAGGCGATCGGAACAATCGCGGGAACGTAGTTGACCAGGCCGGCCGCGTAGCACTGGGTCGCAGTGGGGCAGGAGATCGCGTTCAGCCATGGGGTTTCCCCGTCGTTCGGTACTTCGGCCGGTGCCGAGGCCTGACCGTTAGTGATCGTGGTAACCGCGCCCGCGTCGTCAGCGTTGTCGTAGCCGACCGCGTAGCAGGTCGTGCTCGACGGACAAGCGATGCCGTACAGCCCGATGAATGCGGGCAGCTTGGTCACCGACTTGGGCTGACCGTTGACGAGACTGACCAGCACTGCTGCATCCTGGTCGCTCGGCGCAAGGCCGACGGCGTAACACGCCGCTCTGCTCGTGCAGCTCACCGACTCCAGGGTGGACGTGTCGCGGACGACGCTGACGTGGCGACCAGTTGCCACGACACCCTCGCCGCTGCCGTTGTTGCCCACCTCGATGGTGTCGCCGCCGGGATACCGGTACACGCCCTGCAGGGCCAGCGTCCCGCGGACAGTCTTAACGGACTTGCCGCCACGGCTCACCAGCGCGCCGTGCAGGACCGGCCGGGCTCCGCCGCGACCGCGGCCAGTGCCGCTATGCCCGCCTGAAACAAGCGCACGGCCAAGGCTGCCATTGGCCGGGTTGGCAGCGTTCCCGATGTAAGCGAAGCCGTACGCGTGCTCGATGGAACGCAGCACGCCGGCGGTGTTGACGGGAGTGCTGATCGTGCCCATTCCGCGGTCGTGCTGCGAGATCACCACGAGGGGGATGTGCCCGCCGCTTGCCCCGCCGTTGCCGCCAGTGTCGTTGTATCCGGTGTCGAACAGGATGACGATCTGACCGTCGTGCCGGTACCACGGAGTTGCCATGATCTTGGGCAGCTCGCCGGTCAGCCAGGAGTCGCCTGAGTTCATCGTGCCGTTGTCTCCGCCGCTGTTGACGAGGTCGGGTACCACCCAGTTGAAGTCCGGCGCATGTGAGCTCGACAAGTCCGGAAGCAGCGGGCCGAAGTTGGAGATGTGCTTGCACTGGCTCTTGAAGTCGGCGAAGTAGCGGAACGAGTTGTGCCAGTACGGGTAGTTCCCGCTGCCGTCGCCCTGATAGCAGCCTGACCGGTCGCCCTGGTAATAGGCGTGCCAGGAGTCTCCGGCTGCCTCGAGCTGGTCGACGATCTTCTCGTGGTGGAAGTCGGAGCAGCCCTTCTGGGTGATGTCGCAGTCCGACGTGACGCCCATATCGGAACCGGCCAGCAGCTCGAGGTAGTTAGGCAGGCTCGGGTAGTGCCACCCGTAGGCCCTGGTGAAGTCCGCATACTCATGAGCGAGCTGGTTGAACTCCGGCATGGCCGGGCTTGCCGCCATCTGGCTGTAGTCGGTGTTCTCCATGAAGATGACCATCACGCGCGGCGCCGAATGCGAAGGCCGGGCCGCCTGAGCAGTGGCGGCCATGGCCCCGCCTGAACTGCTCGCCGCGACAGCAAGTGCTGCGGCGAGAAGCCCGGCACTCGCGACACGTCTGAACCGGAGCATGCGTATCCCCAATCGACGGGTAGTGATGACCCGACGCTAGGGCTCCCGCGTGACTCACACGGGACACGCAGGTGACCTGAAAGTGACTCGCGGCGCAAGCTCACGCGACCGGCAGCTCCACTACAGGCAGTCCTCGGCCTGTCGCTGCGGCGGTGCCTACCTGACTATGGCCACTGCTTAGCGACCATCGTGAGGACGTCGTATTTCGCCACAGAAGCGCCGTTCTGGTTGGTGACGTCGGCGTCCCAGCGCACTTCGCCGTGCCCGGCATCCTCGCGGGGAATGATCTGCTTGCAGGTCAGCGTCACCGTCAGCTCATCCCCTGGATAAACGGGGGTGAGGAACCTGAGGTTCTCGACACCGTAGTTCGCGAGCACTGGTCCCGGATCAGGCTGCACGAAGAGCCCGGCCGCGAACGACAGCACGAGGTAGCCGTGCGCCACCCTGCCGTCGAAGAACGGGTTGGCCCGTGCTGCCTCCTCGTCCATGTGCGCGTAGAACGTGT
>Ga0335075_10015548_pt1 | contig 11399 bp, 8 predicted proteins | sample Lox_Sample_24_FD_206723 | JGI IMG/M metagenome (GOLD analysis project Ga0335075, IMG submission 206723) | Soil microbial communities from Loxahatchee National Wildlife Refuge, Florida, United States - Lox_Sample_2.4 | ecosystem: Environmental > Terrestrial > Soil > Wetlands | place: USA: Florida...
GGCCGCGAGCGCCGGCGCTGAACCGTAGGGCCCGAACACCACGTCCGGCCGGCTAGCCTCGGCGGCCTGCATCGCGGACGCCGCGGACCGGTAAGCGTCGATGACCCGCAGACTTACTCCGGAACGTTCGGCCCACAGAGCGAGGGCGCTCGCCCCTGCTTTCCCGAATCTGGCCAGCGGCCCCGACAATGGAGTAACCAGGACGGCGCGAACTGCCACGCTCACAACTTAAGCGTGTCCAACAGCCGCCCACTGCCCCTGGGCTACCGATCGTGGCATGCCACTGCGGTTCAACACCGTTGCCGGGGTGCTGTCGATGACCACTCCCGACACGCCTAACCCCTGCCAGATCCGTCGGCCTCGGCCACCCCACCCGCTAAGCGCGCCGACCCCAGCCGGCATCCCGGCCTGAGCCGCAGGGCATCTCGCTGCAGAGCCGCTCCAGCAAATCCAGGCCCTATTCGGCTTCAACCACTCCTCTCCCTGGAGGGACGACCAATACGAGGCGGCGAAGTCCGGGTTGTCGAACTCGACCCGCGCGGACTCCTGGTAGCTCGCCAGCTGATAGAGCTTGACTATCTTGTACTCGTTTTTGGCATCCTCTTCGCGGCGTACGCATTTCGAGGCCCACGGCAACCAGATCCAAGAGCCGTTTTGGCGCTGGAACCCGCACACTGATCTGCTCGACGGGTGCGGTCCGCTGAGCGGACCGAGATATTTTCAGCGGCCTGGAGCGCGACGTATGTTCACCTCGGATCACCCAGACACCCAAAGGAGGTAGACACATGAGCCCGGAGCGGGAGCGTCAGGAGCGCGAGCGGCGGGAGCGCTGGGAGCATGAGCATCAACGCTAAGCCGGCGCGGCCTTAGCCACCGCAGGTGGGCATCGACTGATGGCCGGGCGCCAGCTTTGATAGCCGGGCGCCAGCTCTGCTACTTAGAACTGGCCGCAGTTTGGTGTGTGCCGTCGAACCGGCCCGAACCGGGCACCGACTCGTGCAGCTCGTCGACCGCTGCGGCAAGGGCGCATGCGGGGTCGGCGGACTTGCCGACCAGACGACAGAATTCGGCGCGCTGCCGCGGGCTCGTCGACCGGATGTTCCTGCAGGACCACGAGACTCGAGGACGAGGCGTTAACCGTCCAATCATTCTTCGACGAAAAAAGCACAGGATTAGAAGGGGGACCGGTGCCCGCCACGGTTGTCGACAAGGACGCACAGTACGTCCTGAATCTGTGCACGAAATACCTGGCTCGCGACAACACCGAGGAGCGCAGCAACTTCGGGCAGTACGCCGCCGGAGATGCGCGCGGAGCAATCGCCGAGGCCTGGCGGTTCCCCGTCGTCGACTCCTACTGGGATAACAAGTCCGCCGACAGCTCCTACCCGTTTGACGCGGTGACGTTCGTCTTTGACGGTCACCGCCACCCGGCCACCTCGGTCGCGGTCGTGGGCTCATTCACCGAGCTGTTCAATCCGGTTCCCTTGGCGCAGGTGCCCTTCGCCGGCGCGCCGTCGGGGGTCTGGTCGGTCACGGTGCGGGTGCCCAAGGGCCAGGTCCACCGCTATCGATTTCTGGTGGACGGCAACGACGTCGTCGATCCGGTCAACCCGCAGACCACCCAGATGGACAACGGACAGGTGTGGTCGCGATTCTTCACCTCGGCGTGCGCGATTCCGCTAGTCCTATCCCGGCGCGAGCGAGATGTCCTATCGGCGTTGGTGCGCCACATCATGCCGTTTCGCACCGAAGAGAACAGCCTTTTCATCAGTCAGGTGTACAACACCCTCGACCGCGCCAGTCGCGACGCCCAATTCCCGCTGGCCTATGTTCTCGATGAGGACGTCGGCGCCGTCAACTACATCGACAAGGTTCTCGCCCGCGAAGAGATGCATCACGTCATCGACTACCGCATCTGCATCGGCGTGATCGACAGCCTGATGCGCGTGCGACTTGGCGGGTTGGACCCTCTGCACGGCCCGGTGGAGAACTGGGTGGATCTTTACGGTCAGATGGCCGCCAACCAGGTACCCGGCTGGGACTACGGCAGATACCAAAGTCCCGCATACTTTCTGGGGCTTTTGCGTCGTCACGCCATCACCGGCGCCTTTGTGCATCCCCGCCACGGCGGAAACAGCGGAACCGCCGGATGGCGCTACCTGGAATCGCGCTATGTCGATTCCGGCGGCCAGACCCTGTTCGACTGGGCGAAGGCGATCGAAGCACCGCTGGGCCGCAACGTCGACTATCGAGGATAACACTATGGCGGGCAATGATTTTGACGTGGTGGTAATCGGGAGCGGCGGCGGGGCCGCGCCGCTGGTGAACACCTTGGTGCATGCCGGCAAGAGCGTGCTCGTCCTGGAGAAGGGCCCACTGCTGCGTACGCAATACCAGTCCCCAGACGGTCTGTCGGACTTCAAGCGCGACGAGTTGTTTGGCACCGGATCGGCCAAGACCATCACCATTCCGGTCGACAATCAGGGCCAGGCCTACTATTCCAGCCACGTCGAACCCGACCTCAACGACGAGCCCCACATCTACAAGGGCGACGACGGCCGCGACCGCGCCACGATCGAGGGCTACACCGCGCAGCTCGTCGGCGGCGGTACCCAGCTCTACGGTGGGGTGTCCTTGCGGTTCACCCCAGACGATTTCCGGTTGGCCTCATTCAACGCTGGACGCACCGATCTGGTAGCCGACCCGAACAACGACGTGGTGCGCGAGGCGCGCGACTGGCCGATCAGCTACGACGACCTCGAGCCGTACTACTGCACCGCTGAACGGCTGGTGGGCATCAACGGCACACGGCAAGGACAGCTAAAGCCGGCCTCGGTGGATAACTACCAGCCGCCGCTGGAGCCCAACCCCATCAGCCGGTTCGCCGCCGCAGGAATGGACGCCCTAGGCATGGCGCGCTACAGGACACCGCTGGCGGTGATCACCCAGGACCACCCACCTAGTGGCCGCACCGTCCCTGCGGATCGCGATAGCATCAAGACGGCCTTCGTCAATCGCTACGGCGACCCGCTTGGCATCAAATCCAATGCCTGGGTGTCGCTGCTGTGGCCCATCCACGACCGGCCCAACTTTGCGTTGTGGGCCAACTGCGTGGTCACCGAATTGGTCAGCCAGGGACCAAAGATCACCCAGGTCAACTACCGCGATCCGATCGGTGCCCACCGCTCGGTGTCAGGCAGTGTGGTCGTCGTCGCCTGCTCGGCCATCGAAAGCGTTCGGCTGCTTAAGCTCTCCGCTGCGCGCAACCCGGACTTCGCGCAACGCATCAACGGCAACGGCCTGCTCGGCGCCTACTTCTTGACTCACTGCTTCGGCGGTGCGCAATGCCGGGTTCCGCTGCGCGCCGACAAGTCCAAAACACTGGACTCCGACTGGGCTACTGACCACTGCGCCGACCCCGCGTGGATCAAGGCCAACCACCTGTGGGCCGGCGGTGCGATCTACAACAACACCTCCGACGGCGCCCTGCCGATATCGATGGCACGAACGTGGGAGGCGATGGACATGGACAACATGTGGAAGGGCTACCTGTCCGACACCGCCATCATCGGCGAGGGATTCGTTTCCTTCCTCGACGACAACTTCGGCAAGCGCCTGTCGGTGGCGTTCATGGCCAACCAGGTGCCCCAACGGGGCAACAGGATCGACCTGCACCCCACCGTGACGGACAAATGGGGACGCCCTGTCGCCTACATCGAAAAGACCTGGCATAGCCACGACAAGGCGCTGATGGAGACACTGGCCGAGCAATGCCATCAGATCCTCGTGCGCGCCGGCGACACCTCCGATGTGAGCTTCGGCAGTGTCGAAAACTCCGTCGTGCGCATCGCCAACCACATCCTCGGCGGTACGCGATTCGGCACCCACTCGGCTGACTCTGTGCTCGACCCAGATTGCCGGGCATGGAATTTCGACAATCTCTACATCACCGATGGTGGTTTCATGCCCACCTCGGGCGGTGCGAATCCCACGTTGACCATCCAGGCCAATTCGTTCCGTGTCGCTGACACCCTGCTGAAAAGGATCTGACGATGGATAGTCGCTTCGACCAGATCTTCACCCATCCCGAAAACGAGATCTTCCGGGTGGTGTTCTTCCCAGACCGGATCTATCACGCCCGCTACCTGAGCGCGACCCGCAGCTCGCGTTACCGCTACAACGTCACCGAGGTCCGCTCCGGTGCCGATGCGGTCGTCCTGAAAGGCGACGTCTACCTCGACGGAAACCGGCTGTGCAGCCTACTGCGCGTGGAATACAGCGGACAGCGGCTCGTCGAAGTGGCTCGTCAGTTCGACCGGCGGCTCGGTACCATCACCCGGGCCTGGCTGCGACTGATACCGGAGGGCGCCGACGCGGCCGAGGCGACCATTGCGCTGCACTGGGACCCGATGATCAACGCCTACGCCGCCGAGGTGTGGGAGACCCTGGAGCCGCCGGCGGGTTTGACCCATGACCACCGGGTCTTGACAAGCATGGGCCGCGACGCCCCGATCACCCGCGTCCCTGCGTTCACACCGATTCTGGCAAACCTGGAGAACCTCCACCAAGTGCTGCTGGCGTTCCGTGAGGACTCGCTGCTGTACCCCACCGGGCAGACGATCGGAAACATACAGTGGGACAACGACTTCCTTCGTTCGCACCAGGAGCCCCGCGATCCAACGCCCAGCTCCGACAAAAACACCGTCGACGACCGCAACTACAACCTGGACTTCCGGCGCAGCTGGTTCATTCCCGATGCCGGAGCGCTCAAGCCCGTGTCCTATGTCAATGCGATGAGCGACCCGGGAAACCCAGACCGGCGCCCCGAAAATATCGTTCAAATGCGGTGGCTGTTCCAGCGCGAACTCGGCAGCGACCTTGTCTTCTTCCACGAGGTCACCGTCCCGCCCGGCGCGGTCGAGGGAACCCATCGCCACATCGGATCCGAAGAGCTCTACTACATCGTCTCAGGTACCGGGCTGGCCTACATCCTCGATGGCGACGACCCGACCACTTTGAACTACCCCCGCGTCACGCGGCCGGTCTACGGACTTGACCCGCTGCCGTGCCGCGAGCTGCCGCTCAAACCGGGCAGTGTCTTGTTCACCAAAAGCGGAGGCGTGCACGGCGTGCGCAATCCCGGAACCGAACCGTTGAAATTCGTTGCCTTCCTCTACCAATCCTCGTAAAAGGAACCACCTGTGGTCGATCTCGTGCACACCGACGCGGTGTTCCGCGTCGAACCCAACACCACGCCGGACTACAACAGCGGCAATTCGCTGGTTAAGCTGCTCGACATCCAAGAGTCGTCGTCGTTGGGCGCCGACCGGGAAGTCTACGAACCCACCTCCCTGCAGCATGTGTTTCCGCTCACCTGGCTGCAGCTATACGGTCCGTCGGCGCCCAACACCGACCAACTCGACCCCACCAAGCAAGACGTCAAGACCGACTTCCAGAAGCAGAACGTGCGCGACTTCCACCTCGGCGACGTCCAAGCGGTCCGCGGCTGGGCCAACACCGGCGACTGGCGCGGCCCGTTCCTTCGGCTGTCCTACCGAGCCGGGCCGGATAGCGCGCTTGCCAAGGCCGGCGCGCGGCTGTCGGAGTCCATCGGCTGCCGGATCGCCATTCCCAACGGGCCCAGCGCCACCGTGCCAGCGCACTACGACACGGCCAGCGCACGCTACGGCGTCGAACTGTGGGGCCGCAACCAAGACCAGCTGCGGTCCGCGCTGGGGCCGCGCGGGCAGGCCAGTGTCGACCAAGGAGCGCTGGTCGGCCGTCCGGACCTCGTGCGCGGTGGCGGAGGAGATTTCACCCGCGAAGCGATGACTGAGAAAGACATCCGCACGATCGCACCCGATCACGCGATGCACCCCATTGTGCCGTTCTACCTCGATGTCACCTTCACGCAGGATCCCGACGGATCGGGGCCGTCGGATGGCCCCACCCGGGTCGGCTTCGAGATGCGCCTGCGCGGGTGGGACAACTATCTGCGTGTCGGCACCAGCCCCAACCCGCACGGCGGAGTGGGATTCCTCGAATATCGCAATCTATTCAGCGACTACTACAACGCTGCCGGAGAGATCGACCGCCGGCTAGAGCCCTGGAACTTCGATGCGTTCGGCCACAAGGGCCACGCCAGCGGTGATGTCGAACCGTTCATGGCGGTCAACTACATGGACCTGCATGTGTTGGAAAGCGCATGCGGGATCGGGCTACACCGCCATCGCGACAACCAAGAGATCTTCATGATGATCGACGGCGAAGGCCTGATGGTCGTCGGCGACTGGGCCGACTCGCACAGCCGTGCGCGGTCATTCGAGATTCGCCACCTAGCGGCAGGCGAACTTGTCCTGCTCAAAGGCGGCAATCTGCACGGGCTGATGAACCCGCTGGCACGGCGCTCGTCGCTGTTCATGTTCGGCGGATACGACTAATGCCCTCGTCCTACCCGCTGGGTGATCCCACCCGGCTGGGAGCACGGTTGCACGGCGCGGCCACCAACGTCGCGGTCTACTCCACGGCAGGTGACTACGGTGGCTCAGTTAGCTTTTGCGTCCTGGACGACGACGGCACCGAACGCCGCTTTCCCTTGTCGACAACACCGGCCGGGATATGGCATGCCCGCATCGACGGGCTATCCCCTGGCCTGCGCTACGGCTTCCGCGCGAGCGGCCCAACAGACCCCGCGCGGCGTATCTACTTCAATCCGGCCACTCTGCTCGTCGATCCGTATGCACTGGCACTCACCGGAACCGGCACCCCGCGGGGCCGGTACAGCGTTCTTGTTGACACGACGTTCGATTGGGGAAACGACCACCCACCACGGACACGGCTGGCCGACAGCGTCATCTACGAAACCCATGTCCGCGGATTCACCATGACCCACCCGGACGTCGAGCCGAAGCTGCGGGGAACCTACGCCGGCCTTGCCTCGCCGGTGATCCTGGATTATCTGAGCCGCCTGGGGGTCACCGCGGTCCAATTACTGCCGGTCCACGAATCGCTCACCGAACAACGACTGCTCGACCGCAATCTGACGAACTACTGGGGATACTCCACGATCGGGTACTTCAGCCCCAACAGCCGCTACGCCACGGGCAGCCGCGGCCAACAAGTCAATGAGTTCAAGGCCATGGTGAAAGCGCTGCACGCCGCCGGGCTGGAAGTCATCCTCGATGTGGTCTACAACCACACGGCCGAAGGCCCCATCGACCAACCCGCGCTGGCGTGGCGGGGACTGGCCAACGACGCCTACTATCGCTTCGACCCCAACAACCCCACCCGCTACGCCGACACCACTGGCACCGGCAACAGCCTCAACCCCGGCCGCCTGCAGACCTTGCAGACCATCACCGACTCACTGCGCTACTGGGTCACCGAAATGCACGTCGACGGGTTTCGCTTCGACCTCGCCGGCGAACTGCTGCGTCAGCACGACAACCCAGACCGTGCCGCGGCGTTCGTCGATCTGCTCTACCAGGACCCGATCATCAACAAGGTGAAAATCATCGCCGAACCCTGGGACATCGGCTCCTACGATCTCGGCTACTTCGCCCCGGGCTGGAGCGAGTGGAACGACCGCGTCCGCAACACGATCCGCTCCTTCTGGCTGACCAACACCCCCATCGGGGAACTGGCGACCCGGATCGCCGGCTCCAGCGACGCCTTCCAAGGCACCCATCGCGGACCGGACGCCTCGATCAATTACGTCGCGTCCCACGACGGGCGTACCGTCAACGACCTGGTGACGTTCGCCGTCAAACACAACGAGGCCAACGGTGATCACAACACCGACGGCCCCGACGAAACCGCGGTCAACTACGGATCCGAGGGGCCCTCCGTCGACGCGGCAGTTGAGGCCTTACGCACCCGCGCCATCCGCAATCTGCTCACCACCGCCCTTGTCTGCCAAGGTGTTCCGATGCTTCTGGGCGGTGACGAGCGCCGGCGCACCCAGCAGGGAAATAACAACGCCTACTGCCAGGACAATCCGATCAGCTGGTATGACTGGACGCCCACGCCTGCCGCCAGCGCCATGACGGCATTCGTGACCGCCGCAATCGCGTTGCGCCGCAACCACCCAGCGTTGCGACGCATCACCTTCCTGACCGGCGTTCCGGGACCCACCGGCCACCTCGACATCACCTGGTTTGGCCCAGATGGGCAAACGCCGAACTGGGACAACGGTCCGCCGTTTCTGGGCTTTGTGCTCGCCGGCGACCTTACCGGCCGGGTCGACGCCGATGGGGCGGCGCTGGTGGATCGGGATGTCGCCGTCCTCATCAACAACACACCCGGCGACGTGACGGTTACCGTGCCGGGACGGCCCGATGCCCCCTACACGACCCTGCTGACCACCGCCACGGACACCGGATCACCCCCCGCGGCTGCCCCCAGTGGGACCGTCTCGGTGCCGGCACAGGCCATCGTTGTTGCGACGGCAGCCAGAGCATGATCCGAACTTAGGTAACGCTGCGGGCTGAGGTGCTGGCGGGACATGTCCTGGCCGGCCGCCAACCCAGGCAATGCCAACGCGGCCAGCCGTTTTCCCGCCGACACCACATTGCCCGAGCTGGCGCGGCCACATGCCGTGCTGCCTCGACCCCCCGATTCGACGATCATCCATTCGGCGATGGGCCGGGCGTTTCTTACTAACGGGCCCAAACTGCAAAGCTTCTCATCCAACGCGCGATTTCTTCGCGAGCCCGGCTGCACTCAGGTCGCGCCAACGCTGGCTAACGTTCGCGCGCAGATGCGATCAGAAGACGACGAGCTCTGCAGTGCCCGCCAGTTCCGTCACGGTGTAGAGGTCGTGCTGGCCGATATTCGGCAGAATGCCGCCGCGGCGGGTGGTCGTCACGCCGAACGTGTTGATGTTCAACGATTGGCCTAGTAGGCCAACCGGGGGGACAACCAGCGTGAAGGTCGTGGAACCCGCGTCTACCGTCATCCTGATCGTCACCGTAACAAGGTTGCCGAGCGGCGACACTGTCGTTTGGATCTGATCACCCGAAAACGAAAGCAACTGGCTGCCATCGTGATATTCGAAATGGGGTTTCCCGTCCAGACCGGATAGTGAATAGACAATTGACAGCGAAAACTGGCCGCCTTGAATGACGTTATTGTGAAGAATGTAGAGATTCGGTGCCCGCACGACGGGACCGTGGCCACCTGAACCGGTCGTTGCAGTGTGTGTGCTAGCGGCGGTTGTCATAGCTGTAGGTCTCCTATCTTGGTCTTCTGTCGTTGGCAGTGTGGCTGTGCAAGCGAAAACATGTAAAGAGGCCGGTCCGCTGAGTGGACCGAGCCGAAACCCCAGAACCGGGCAACCCATCGCCAAAAACTTGACGTATGTGGGGCTGGGGACACCGGTTACCAAAACTACTTGTGCGTCAAGGGATTATCTACTCTGGCAGGCGCCCATGGACCGCTAAGCACGAAGCCTTGGCTACGGGTGCAGCGTTGCGATGCTGCGCCGTTGCAGCTGGCCTATGACCGCTGGAACTGCGATTTGGGCTCAGTCCACCTATCCTTTGGGCTCGGGCTGCGAGAAACTGAAGATCAACGGGATGAAGGGCGGCGCCGATGGCTGGACTGGAGTCGATCGACCACGTAATCCTCCTCATGCTGGAGAACCGTTCGTTCGACCACTTGCTCGGATATCTCTACCCCAGATCCGGCGACTTCGATGGACTGGACGGCACGCAGTCCAACCTCGACCTTGCCGGCAACGCGGTGTCCGTCTATCCGATCACGCCGGAAAACGAGAATGCCTACTACTACCCGTTGGCGAACCCCACCGAAGGGTTTGTAGCGACCAACGAACAGCTGTTTAGTTCCGCCACTGCCCCCGCCGACGGGAAAGCAGCCAACGACGGCTTCGTAACCAGCTTCGCTGCCGAGCTCGCCAATCCCGCCCATCCGCTCGACCCGAAGCTCGTCGGTGCCGAACCTTCTTCCATCATGGGCATGTACTCGCCCGAGACGCTGCCCGTGCTCTCCGGGCTGGCCAAGGGCTTTGCCGTCTGTGACCGCTGGTTCGCATCGGTTCCGACGCAGACCTTTCCCAACCGGGCCTTCGCCGTTGCCGGCACGTCGCTCGGCTACACCGACAACTCGGCCCACGGCGTACCGGCATTCAACACGCCGTCGGTGTTCGGGAAACTCGCCGACGCCGGCCAGACCTGGAAGATCTACGGCTACTCCAAGCATCCCCTGACGGCCAACGACTTTCCCGATACCCTTCATCCCGGTCCTCGGTGCAAGGTGGAGTCCGGGTTCGAGAACTTCCAGAGCGACGTCGCCAGCGGGCAGTTGGCGGCCTTCAGCTACATCGAGCCGGAATGGGCCAGCTATCCCCGCCGCAACGCGCCGCCGAGCACCACCCAAGCCGACGACGAACACAACTTTCACGTGGAAAACGACCAGCATCCGGTGTCAAATCTGGCCGTCGGCGAAAAGCTTATCTACGACGTCTACGCGGCACTGCGCGGCAACCAGGCCGTCTGGGAGAAGAGCTTGCTCATCATCACCTACGACGAGCACGGCGGGAACTACGACCACGTTCCCCCCGAAACCGGCGCCACCCCACCCGACAACATCATCGGGGCATCGGGGTTCGACTTCACCCGCTTCGGAGTCCGGGTCCCGGCGGTCATCGTCTCCCCGCTGATTCCCGCCGGAACCCGCTTCCGGGCCCCCGCCGGTGGCCCGCCCTATGACCACACGTCGATCATTGCGACCTTGCGGGCCCGCTTCGCTCTCGGCGCGCTCGGCGAGCGCGACGCCGTCGCGCCGCATCTCGGGCCGGTCCTCGGCCTGTCCACGCCTCGCCGCGACGACCCCTTGGAGGGCGTCACTCCGCCCACGGCGGCCGATCCCGTCCTGCAAGCCGGCTCCGCTCCGATCGGTGAGGCGCCCAGTTCGTTCCTCGAGGCGAAGGCCATCGCCGCGGCCAAGCTGCCCGTTCCCTCCGAACCGATCGAGAACCCGCAGCAGACGGTCGCCGCGCTGTCCACCGCGGCCAAGCAATATGGCTTCATTCAGGATCGGCTGCAGGCCTGGGTAGCTGCGGGCAAACCACTCACCAACACATGAGACGCATGACCCTCGCGTAAGTCCGGGGAAAGGGTCTCGCACAACTTCAGTCTGGCTGCGGGCCGCGGGTTAGTCAGCGATGGACCCCGTCACTGCTCGTACGTCGCCGATGACCGCCAGGTGCTGTCAGGCAGTGAGATCCGCGGGCCGATCGCCCGGGCGGCGTTGGCGTGACCAGAACGGCCGGTCCGGCCACCGGTGTTCGCGGGCGTAGGCCGCCTGCCGTCGCACCTGATAGATGGCGCGAATGTCAGCGTGACGTGCGCTGATCGCGGCCAGGGCCGTGGCGCTGTCGG
>Ga0335075_10015551_pt1 | contig 11397 bp, 8 predicted proteins | sample Lox_Sample_24_FD_206723 | JGI IMG/M metagenome (GOLD analysis project Ga0335075, IMG submission 206723) | Soil microbial communities from Loxahatchee National Wildlife Refuge, Florida, United States - Lox_Sample_2.4 | ecosystem: Environmental > Terrestrial > Soil > Wetlands | place: USA: Florida...
GGTCCCGAAGTAGGCCTGAACGTTTTTTCTCACCGTTGCGTAGCCAAAATCCATGACCGTAACCTTGCGTTTTTGCTGCGCTGCCGCCGGCAGCACGGCGGCCAAAGATCCGAGGATGAAAACAGCAAACTTCGCAACCATAATTTGCCCTCTCCTATTTGCTGAAGGTTGATTCAAGAGTAGATATCTCCTTTTCCGCCTCGCTCATTTCCCTGCGCGTCGAAGCTGCATCACGGTGGTTCAAACCACTGGCGGCGTTCTGCAGATGCGAATGCATCGTTGCATACTTCGCCTTAAGCTCCGGATTCGGCTTGGACCCATCCTCGGCTTGTTCGGCCTCAAGCCTGGTTAGCCTGGCGTCCAGCGCCTTCGACCTCGATTGAAGTTGACCTAGCTCTGCCTTCGCAAGAGCTATGTCCCAGTTAAGAACACTGCGCTTGGCGGACGAAACCAAGGTATGCTCCGACGGTGATGGCTTTAGCCAGTCAGCGCCTCGTGAAGTTGCGTTCGTACTCAAGTAGTAGGGCAAACCGATGAGCGCGGCTGCGAGTACGACTATGGCTAACGCACCCAGTGTGACCCAACCTAGACGCTGGCTCAGGGTTGGCGACTCCGGGCTGAGAGGCGGTACGGAAACAGTTTCGAGAGACCGCACCGGCGCAGGAACGCGCGGCGGTTCCCCGCTGCGCGATCGCCCCACCTGTCCGACCGCTGCGCGACGCGGTGCGGTAATCAGCGGTACCGCCGCGCGATGCGATCCGCGGGGACGCACTGGCGCACCGAACTGTTGGGCATGGGCTGCCAGGGGCTTTAGCGCCCGGGCAAAGGCATCCGCGGACTGGAAGCGGCGGGCCGGATTCTTCGCAAGCGAAGTCAGGATTTGATCGTTCAGCGCCTTCGAAATCAGCGGGTTCACCTCGATGGGCGGCCTCGGCGCCACATTGAGCTGCTGATGCACGATGCTGGAGGCGTCCTTTGTCTCAAATGGACGGCGGCCGGTCAGCATCTCGTAGAGCAATATCCCCACCGAGTACAGATCAGAACGGGCGTCCACTGGGCCGCCGCGCATTTGCTCCGGAGACATATAGTGCAAAGACCCCATGGCGACGCCAGGGCGGGTCAGGTTAGCCCGGACCTCTGACTTGCAAATCCCGAAATCCATGAGCTTTACAATTGAGTTCGGGGTCACCATCAGGTTAGCGGGCTTCACATCGCGATGGATCACGCCCCGGGTATGGGCGTAACTCAATGCGGAGAGAAGCTGCAGCGTGTAGCTCAAAGCATCATCCTGAGGAATTCTTCCTCGCTTGGTTCGGTACTCAACCGGGAAACCCTCGACGAACTCCATGATCATGACCAGCTGGTTTTCAAGCTGAAATGCGGTTCGAAGCTGGGCAATGTTGGGATGAGAGAAGCTTGCCAGGGTCCGGATTTCGGCAGTGAAACGCGATGCGGTTTCCGGCTCCGCAATCAGACCCGGCAGCAGAACCTTCATCGCCTCAATACGATCGGACAGCGTATTCCGAACCCGGTAGACTCGCCCCATACCGCCGGTCCCCAGCACTCCTAGAATCTCGTAATCGCCGACTCTTTGGCCTACTGCCAATCCCATACTAGCGGCCGCCTCCGCTGTCCAGTTCTCAATTGGGGGAAGAAGACTCCGCGAATACAAACGCGCTTTGGTGAAGCTGGGTTAGATCCTTGTGGAACACCAAACTATAACCCGTGTGCTTAGCTAGAACAACAATATCTTTGGGGCTTCGATATCTCTTAGATTCCTGGATAGATCAAGTGTTAACACGAACTAGCTGACACCGATATTCCGGGGACCCACGGGTGTGGCGAGAATGTGACTGGAAGCTAGAGGCGCAGCTAGCCGCCAGTTCGTCGTGCAACTTGTTCTTGTTAGAAGAGACACTACTCCCAGTCGAGGACTCTCGGGGCCAACATGTTGTTGTGGAATAGGTCAAAGGCGGCCTGGCGCCGGACGGTCAAACTATGCATTATCCCGCAATCGCTACTCTGATCGAGCTTCGGCTTCCGCGAGCCAACCACGCCGCAACTCGCTCGATGGAATACTGGACAGATAGGGCTTGATGTCGAGAATCGGGGTCCCATGGAGCATATCGACTCCGCGGACATAGAGCCGGGAACCTTCTCGACGGACAAGTTCCACGACCGTCAAGCCGATCGGATTTGGACGCCATGGTGACCGCGTTGCAAATACGCCATGCGGGCGATGATCGGTCGGCGGGGTGCCGAGCAGCTTGAAGCCTTCTGATCTATCGAAAGCCCAGATCACAAACAGGTGAGAAAAGCCTTCGATGTCGGTGAGTCCAATCTCGAATTGCTCGCTAATCTCAAGAACACCTTCCGCCTGATGCTTTGTGCCCAGCCCCCGAGGTATTTCCTGGGTGGTTTGGTAGGGGCTCATTACGTATCCGATGGGACGCATTGGGAACATGGGTGGTTCTGCCTTCCTGGCTGCTTCCACGACCATTCTTCACTAGCGTGAGATTCGGGTCCAACTGCCCCTTAGGGTCTGGAGTGGTTCGACCGCCGAAACAACCGCTCCAGGGCGATCACAGCTGGAGTTCCCAATGCTCCCCGAGCAGGTCGTGGCCGAAACTGTGATGCGGTTGCTGTTCAACTAATTCGAAGCCGTGCTTCTGGTAAATCTTTCGCGCGTCCGAGAGGCTGTTTTGCGTCCACAGTTTTAGCTGCTTGTAGCCGGCCTGTCTTGCGAAGCGAATGCATTCCGAGACGAGGCGGGAACCGATGCCCAAACCTCGCGCCCGGGGTGAAACGAGTAACAGGCGAAGTTTCGCAACCGTGCTCGACTCCTTCATGACAAAAACACACCCAACCGGCTGGCCTTCGCTTTCAGCAATCCAGCAGCAATCAAACTTAGCATCGAAACTCTCGAGATATTTCGCAACGATCTCTGCTGCCAGCTTCTCGATTTCATCGTTCCATGCATACTCCCTCGAATAGAGTTCACCATGAGCACCGACCACCCAACCGTAGTCGCCGGGCTGCGGCGGACGAAGGATGTAAGCACGGTTTTCCGAGGCTTTTGCACTGAGTAGTCGCCGTATGGTTTGGGCGGCATCGAGAAGATGTCGAACTTCTTCGGTTGAAAGGTCTTTTAGAAGAAGGTCGATTTCTGAGTTTGCGCGGGCATCGAGGGGAGCATAGGCTCGGCGGCCTTTGCCGGTAAGAGTCAGCAACAGCTGACGTCCGTCGGTTTTTGAACGTACCTTTTGAATGAGGCCCAGCGACTGAAAGCGTCTAAGAATTCTGCTGAGATAGCCATGATTGACCCCTAACACCGCGGCGAGTTCCGAGGCTGTACTGTCCGTACGCTGCGATAGTTCGTACATGACTCGCACCTCGGTGAGGGAAAATGGGCTGGCGAGCAGTCCCTCCTGGAGCAATCCGATTTGCCGGGTGTAAAAACGGTTGAAATCCCTGATCAAGGCAATTTCGCGGTGTCTGGCGGGTTTGTTTTCGGCGCGGTTTTTCATTCGTTTATCATTGTCACATATTTATGTGCTCTAGGCAACTATTTGGAGCTGCGCGGAAAGGGATGTCGATGATGAGCAAATTGTCGAATGAGCAAAACTCTTCTGATATGAAGCGGCTATTCCTCGTTAGGGACGCAACCGCAGAGGATGCAACCGCGATTTCAGAACTGCTCGGCTACGCATTCAGGGAATTTGAGGCGATCTACACACCGGATGCCTATCAGGCAACCGTTCTAACGCAACGGGGTGTCCTTGCCCGCATCGAGGAAGGACCTGTCTGGGTTGCCGAGAAAGAGTCGGCAATCATCGGAACCGCAGGCATCGTTTGCCTCGATGACACTGTGCTGATTCGCGGGATGGCTGTGCACCCAGCAAAGCGAGGGCTGGGAATCGCGAGAAGCCTGCTTGACAAGGCAGAGTGTGCGGCGCGCACGGATCGCTATCCGCAGCTTGCTTTGTACACGACTTCGTTCCTTGTCCAGGCGATCCGTCTTTATCAAGCGTCGGGTTTTTGCTTTACCGGCAATGATATCTATCTGCACGGCATGCGGCTGCTGCACATGGTGAAGAATCTGGAGGATGACTCAGGACGATGAGACAACTGGCTTGCCGACTTGCGCGCCGCCGGTTTGCATCACCTTGGGAGCGAACTGCCATTCGCCGCAGGCGATGGAGTGGACCTCATTTTTAAACTGTATATTTCACCATTTGGTTTTTTATGGACAAACGACTGACCTCATGACATAAAATTGGCCCTTGGCTGCGCGTCGCTTGTCGACAGCAATGCTTGCTAAGGCATGCTGGTGTTAGCAAGATGATGCGGGCGCTTGCGGGCCTATATTTCGTGCGATGAGAGTGCGACAATCTAATTCGGCGCCAGTGGGTGTTCTCACCAAAGTCCTGGCAATCTTTGAACTGCTCGACAGGGCTCCTGACGGACTGCAGCTTCGCAGTATCGCGGAGCAGGCAAAGGTGAACAAGAGCACGGCCTACCGTTTTCTTGCACATCTCGAAAAAGCTGGTTACCTGGTGCGCGACAGCACCGGGGCTTATCTTCTGGGGCCGCGGCTGGTTCGGCTTGGCTCAGGCAGTACCTACCAATCTACGATCTGCAAGGTGAGCCGGCCCATTCTCGACAGTCTATGGCATGAGATCGGCGAAACGGTAAATCTGGGCGTACTCGACGGCCGGGAGATCCTATACCTCGACGTGCTTGAGAGCCCGCATAATTTTCGGCTGGTCTCGCAGATCGGCATGCGGCGCCCAATTCACTGTACAGGCCTGGGCAAAGCCATACTGGCTTGGCAACCGTCCAGCTTTCGTGAAGAACTGCTGGCGGTAACTAAGCTCGAGAAGCTTACACGCCACAGCATCACGCGAGCGGCCGACCTGGTGACAGAACTGGGCCGCATTCAGCGCCGCGGCTACGCGCTCGATGATGAGGAAGTTGAACTCGGGGCGCGCTGTGTGGCTGCTCCGGTTTTCGACTCGTCGGGCCAGGTTGCCGCCGGAATCAGCGTCTCTGGTCCGGTAACCCGCATGTCCCGCAGCCACACCGCCGAGATCGCCAACGCGGTGAAAAACGCTGCTCACGAAATCTCGGCGCGACTCGGTTATATCGGCGCGTAAGATCTTCCGACTCATCGGCCTCTGCTTCATTTCTTGCTCCAGCCGAGCCGGCCTCGCGAGAGTCGGGAACTCCGAAATCACTGCGCGGTCCCCTCTGTCAATAACAGGCTGCTCGTTTGTAGCTGATCGCAATTCAGTGATTTCATTATCTGAAATATCGATCCCCGTATTTGGCATCCGTTTCCTGACTGAGTTACTATCTCCTCGCAATAAAAAGACATCGCGGAGTTCCCTTGAATGCGCCGTCTCACTGCTCTCTCGCTCGGCCTATGGATCACCTGCCCTTATGCCATCTGCCAAATCCACGTCGCCCCGAACGGTAGTGACCGGAACAACGGAAGCGAAGATCGCCCAGTGGCGACGCTTCAACGAGCGCTTACTCTCAGCCGCGAATCCCATGACCGCAGTATTCTTTTGCAGACCGGAACTTACCGGCTAACTGCGCCGCTGCGCCTTACTGCGGCTGATTCCGGAACGCCTGGTCATGATCTGGTGTTCGCTGCAGCCCCCGGTGCGCATCCAATCTTAAGTGGGTCAGTACGCATTGAACATTGGCGGCGGATTGATCAAAGTAAGAATCTCTGGGTTGCAAAGGTTCCGCAATTCGTCACCAATTCGCGTCAGTTGTACATCGACGGGGTTCGAGCAACGCGCACACGCGGCCGCGTTCCCGTCTCGCTCTCCGAGACGCCCACTGGATATACGGCTTCGGATGGCACCATGGCGAGCTGGAGGAACCCGTCTGACATCGAATTCGTCTACACAGGCGGAAACAGCATCTGGTCTGAGCACTCGGAAGGTCTTGGCTCGTGGACTGAACCCCGTTGCCCTATCGCTTCGATCAGCGGAACCACAATCACCATGGCGCAGCCATGCTGGGACAATTCGACGAAACGCGTCATGCTGCCAAGTGGTGTGCGTACCGCCAATCTCGTTGGTCCGATGAGCGTTGGCAAGAGCCCGGAGTACGTGGAAAACGCATTCGAACTTCTTGGGACGCCGGGCCAATGGTATTTCGACCGGCCAGCCCACACTATTTACTATGTTCCTCGCCCCGGGGAAGACCTTAGAACTGCGGACGTCGAGATGCCGGTGCTTGAAACTTTAGTTGAAGGCGTCGGAACTGCCACTGCCCCAATCCACAATATTGTTTTCTCGGGCCTGCAATTCTCCTATGCCACATGGCTGGGCCCCAGCAGCAAAGAAGGGTTCTCTGAAATTCAGGCCAATTATCAAGTCACTGGACCCGACGGTTACTCCCGCCAGGCGCTTTGTGACCTGGTTCCCGGCGGAGCATGCCCGTACGGCGCGTGGACACAAGCGCCGGGCAATCTCAGTTTCGCGTTCGCACGTGATGTTCAATTCGTGAGCGACGACTTCATCCACCTGGGCGCTGCGGGTCTGACTCTCGGTGATGGAGCCCAGAGGGACCTGGTGCAGGGGTGCATCTTCACAGATATCTCGGGAAATGGAGTGCAGCTTGGCGGGGTCGACACTCCGCTTGCACCGCTCGATCAGTTCACTGCTGAAAACCGCATCGTGAACAACCTATTCCGAAACGTGGGAGCCGAATATCGCGGCGGCATCGCGATCGTCGTCGGTTATGCGCGGGATACTCTTGTTGCTCATAACCAGATCGATCAGACGCCCTATGCCGCGATTTCAATGGGTTGGGGCGGTTGGCCTGACAAGATAAAGCAAGCAGGACAAGCAAACAACTCCTCTGGCAACGTTGTCCGCGACAACCTTATTCACGATTTTATGCTCGTGCTCTCTGATGGCGGAGGAATTTATACCCAGGGCCTGACCGGAAAAAGCCTTGCCGATGGCGAGAAGGTGACCGGCAACGTTATCTACAACCAATATAGTTCCGGGCACGAAATCTACACTGACAATGGCTCGTCGATGATCACGGTCAGCGGGAACGTCATGTTCAACACTAACCATGATAATTGGGGAAGCCGCCATCATGACTATTACGACGGTCAAGACGGCAAAGACTTTGACCCGCTCACGATTGAGAACAACTACTGGCAACAGGGTGATGCCGACTCCTCGAAAAACAACGTGACCGTCAACGGTAATCGGCTCATCGCTTCGCTCGATGAGGTGCCGCGCACCGTCATCAACACCGCGGGACTTGAGCCTGCCTACAAAGCGTCTCTTGAGGAGCGCTTCCATGAAATCAGCCCACCCCGCGCGCCGGAGCCACCCAGCCGGGTGGCGGCGGCACCAGGAAACGGCTTCGCTTACGTTACATTCAGCCCGCCCGTCTACGATGGAAACTCTCCCATCAGTTCCTACACCGTCATCGCATCCACAGGACAGCGCGCCACAATCACCGCGGCCGATTTTGCAACGCTCTCGTATCTCCGTGTGCGTGATTTAGCCAATGGTCAGCCCGTTACATTCACCGTGACGGCGACCAACAGAGTCGGCACCAGCGTGTCCTCACTCCCGTCTCGGCCTATTACGCCGTCTGACCGGCGGATCGAGCCTCCTCCACCGCCTTCAGGCGTTTCCGCCCATCCTGGCAACAATGGCGAGGTCAGCATTCATTTTCAGGACCCAGCTGTTGACCACCATGGCGAAGACGCCAGTCCGATTACGGCTTATGCGGTCACAATCGAGCCCAGCGGACGCAAGGTGATTCTTACCGGGCGAAACCTACCACATTCAAGGTGATCTCCGGCCTCAAGCCCGGAACTTATGTTTTTCATATTTCTGCGGTGAACGGAGCAGGAGAGGGAGAATCGGCTGCTACGGCCCCGGTGACCGTACCATAGCAACCTGCCATCCCGACATACCTCTCGAGCTCTCAGCTAAAGGAGAGGCGACCATCCCGCTGTGCGAGACGCGGAATTGACGGTCATGGTTTCACTCCATAGGATGAGTCACATTGTGAATCTGCAGTATCGAACAGTGGAGTATCCGGAATGGCTCCCTCTGTGATTCCGGACGATGAGGTCTCCGAGCAATGAAGGAATTCTCTCAAATGTCCGATCGAGATAGTACCACCGGAGCTAACGTATTCACTCGCCGCCGTGCTCTCCCGTTGCTCGGTGCATCGCTGGGCGCAGGGATACTCGGAAGAGGCGCCCGAGCCTCCGAGTTGCAAAACAACACTGGTTCATCCGATACGGCGGACAAAGGGGCGCGCACATACAACGTGCGGAATTTTGGAGCCAAGGGCGACGGAACCGCTCTTGACACGGCCGCGCTACAAGCGGCGGTGAATGCCTGCACTGCCGATGGCGGTGGAACCGTGTTGATTCCGGCAGGAACATTTCTGATTGGCACACTTGAAATAAAAAGCAACGTGACATTGCATGTCTCCGCGGGTGGAAAGTTACTCGGAAGCCCTCACGGCAACGACTACCACCCAGTGGATGCCATTCCCCTACGCGGGGACTCCACGCTGGAAGACGGCAACTGGGCGCTCATTTTTGCAGTCAACGCTAAGAACGTGACCATCGAAGGACCAGGCACGATTGACGGTCAAGGTATTCAGTTTCATTCAGCGGTTCGTGGTACTCCTCCACCGAGCGGCATAGGAGGAAGCAAGCGCCCGTATCATCTGCTTTTCTATCGATGCGAAAACCTGCGCGTACGCGACATTGACCTTCTAGAGAGCGCCTACCACAGCGTACGCGTGATCCAATGCCGGCGCGTTCACATGGATGGGCTCTACATCTACAACCGCGTAAATGGCAACAACGATGGGTTCCATTTCATCAGCTCAGAGTACGTGATGGTGAGCAATTGCACGGTTATGTCACAAGATGACGCCTGCGCATTATTTGGAAGCTGCCGTTACGTGACGATCACCAATTCGTCCTTCAGCACGCGATGGTCCTGTTTCCGCTTCGGCGGTGGCGTTGCGCAGGATATCGCGATCTCGAATTGCGTTCTCTATCAGGTGTATGGATGCCCGATCAAGTTTCATGGCGTGCAAGGATCGCGTTTTGAAAACATCTCCTTTTCTAACCTGGTATTAGATGATGTGACGGGTCCGATTCACATCAGTATCGGGCCAAGAACACCGCGCCCCGCCGGAAGCGGACCCACGCCGGTAGACGCGCTCGCCGAGGAGAGCAACCAGCCTGCAGTCGTGCGGAATGTTTCGTTCAGCAACATTCACGGGACGGTGACGACAAATCCCCAGCAATTGCCTGGTTTTCCATTCGAAAGCGGCTACCGGCCCGGAGAAAAGATCTCGTGTATCACGCTCAACTGCGTCGGCGGAGCAATTCTTGAGAACGTGTCCTTCGAGAATATTCATCTCACATTTGGAGGCGGCGGCACTGCGGAAGATGCTGCGCGACGCGATCTACCGCAAATTGCCGGCGAATACTTCATGCTCGGCCCCATGCCTGCGTATGGCTTCTATGCTCGCAACGCGAGCGCGATCACTCTGAGCAATGTACGGTTCGAACTGGCCAGCTCAGACTCGCGGCCTGCCCTGATTTTGGACCATGTGACGGATGCAGCTGTCTGCGGGCTTACGGTCGAAGGCGACTCGAAAGCGGAGTCTACCCTGCGCTTTATCGCCGCGGAGCAGATATTGTTAACCGCCCCACGTGTATTGAAACAGGCCCAGGTATTTCTCCAGGTGGAGGGCACAGGAAATAGCGGAATCATTGTTGATGGCGGAGACCTCAGCAGGGCAACTGAAGCTCTTGCATTCAAGAATGGCGCAGACAAGCAAGTTGTGAAACTGCGCGCTGATTAACAATCTGAGGCGATTCGAACTTACGCGCGGCCGAACAGCGCGCGAGAACACATTTTATGCAGGTACACCGGGTTGCCAAGAAGCGAGCGACGGGACACAGCATCAGACGATCAAGAATCACCACCTCATTTCTTCTGTTCATCAGATATCGCGTTTCACTGTGCCGTGCCCGAATTCCTTTCCTCGCACTTCTTCTAGTTATTGCCTGCAGGTTACCGGCAGGCATCGAAGCACTGGCGCAAACCAGTTCCAAAACGACTGACGCGGACATAAGCTTGACGTCGCCGCTCGACTACCAGGTCTTTCAGAGGCGAAGCTTGTTGAAGGGCAAGATCGAGATTGTGGGGCAAACGCATATCTCAGCAGACCAAGTCGAGGCTCGACTCAGCGGAGATTCTCTGCGCGGTCCGCTGCCGGATACATGGAAGCATTTGTCATTCGATAGGTCGTCAGGAAGCTTCCATGCGACACTCCCGGCCATAGCGGGAGGATTTTACAGCCTAGAGATCGAGGCGTTTCGCGCACACAAGCCGGTCGCGGGGATTACCGTGCTGCATGTTGGCGTGGGTGAGGTGTTCGTGATTTCGGGCCAGTCTAACTCAACGAACTATGGCGAGGTTCGTCAGACTACGCAGACGGGCATGGTTGTCTCCTTCGATGGAAGCTCCTGGCAAATCGCAAACGACCCGCAGCCCGGAGTGCAAGACAACAGCAAAAAAGGCAGCTTCATTCCATCGTTCGGCGACGCGCTTTATCGCAAATACCATGTACCAATCGGCGTCGCCTCCGTGGGGCACGGTTCCACCAGTGTGCGCCAGTGGCTGCCGACGGGAGAACCTGTGGACGTTATGCCTACAATGACCGAGTTCATAACTCGCGACTCTCGCAACGCTCTTGTCTCGGATGGCACCCTTTTCAACGGGATGATGAAGCGTATCAAACAGCTCGGCAAGCATGGGTTTCTCGCTGTGCTTTGGCATCAGGGCGAATCGGACGCTAACCAGCCGCAGGGCCACCAGATTTCGGCTGCAACCTATCGCAAAATGTTGATCGAGATTATCCGCCAGTCACGAAAGAGAGCAGGATGGAAGGTCCCATGGTTTGTTGCCGAGGCGACCTACCACAACCCTCAGGATCAAGGGTCGCCGCCGATCGAGGATGCGCAGCGCAGCTTGTGGCAGAGTGGCATCGCCCTCGAGGGCCCGGATACCGATGCGTTAGGCAGCCAATACCGCCAGAATAATGGGAAGGGTGTGCATTTCAACGATGCCGGGCTTAAGATTCACGGTGCTCTATGGGCGGATGCAGTGGAGCAGTATCTGAATCGCGTTCTCCACTAAACGGGTGTTTCCGATCGGCCGGTCAAGGTTTCGGCGGGGCTGAAATTCAGGATTTGGTGAGTTGTGGATACCTCGCGAAGAGATTTTCTGAAATCGTCGACAATTCTCCTCGGCACTTCTGCTGCCCGGTGCTTCGGTCTTGCGCCTTCGATTGCCCGGCTCTCGGGCG
>Ga0335075_10015552_pt1 | contig 11397 bp, 7 predicted proteins | sample Lox_Sample_24_FD_206723 | JGI IMG/M metagenome (GOLD analysis project Ga0335075, IMG submission 206723) | Soil microbial communities from Loxahatchee National Wildlife Refuge, Florida, United States - Lox_Sample_2.4 | ecosystem: Environmental > Terrestrial > Soil > Wetlands | place: USA: Florida...
CCCGGGGTGGATCTCGCGAAACTCGACACGCTGCTCGCGGCCGTGCGCGCCGAGCATCCGCGCCTCGAATTCTGGCTGGAGCCCGGCCGCTATCTGGCCGCTCCGGCCGGTGCGCTGCTCGCCCGCGTGACCCAGCTGAAGAGCAAGGGCGAGGTGCGCTACGTCGGCGTGGCAACCGGCATGAACTCCCTGATCCGACCGGCACTCTATGGTGCATACCATGAGATCGCCAATCTCACGCGTCTGGGGGAGCCGGCCACGGAGCTGGTGAACATCGTGGGTCCCATCTGCGAGAGCGCCGACGTGCTCGGCCACGATCGTCTGCTGCCGCCCACGCGGGAGGGCGACGTCATCCTCATTGCCAACGCCGGCGCGTACGGCCACTGCATGAGCTCGCACTACAATCTGCGCGATCCCGCCGAGGAGCTGGTGCTCTGAGCCGCTCGGCCAGGCGTTCCCCCGGCGGACGGTCGAGTCCGCCCCGGCGCCGGAGAGGGTCCGCCGCGCGGCGTTGGGGTTTGCGCGGCCTGCTTACCGGGATCGTGCTCGCAGGCCTGGTGGGGTGCGGCGCCTATATCTATTACTTGAACCTGCTGGTGACCCACCGCTTCGAGGGGCTGCGCTGGACGCTTCCCGCCCACGTGTACGCCGCTCCAATGGATCTCTACGCGGGGCTGCAGCTTTCCGGGCCGCAGCTCGAGCACGAATTGCAACGCCTCTCCTACCACCCGGTGCCGGACCTCGAGCAGCCTGGCACTTACCGCGTGACGGGTAATCGCATCGATGTGGCGCTGCGCGCCGTCCAGTTCGCCGACGGCAGCCGGCCGGCGACCGTGCTGTCGGTTCTCTTCGGTCCCACCGGGATCCAGGACCTGCGCGACAGCGCCGGCCGGGAAGTACCGGTGACGCGGCTCGATCCGCTGCTCATCGGCAGCCTCTTCCCGGTCGACGGGGTGGACCGGATCGTCGTCACCCCGCAGCAGGTGCCGCCGCTGCTGCCTGCGGCCCTGAAGGCGGTGGAGGACCGGACCTTCGATACCAACCATGGAGTCGATCCGCTCGCGATGCTGCGCGCGCTCTGGGTCGACCTGCGCTCGCGCCGGATCGAGGAGGGCGGCAGCACACTGACTCAGCAGCTCGTCAAGAGCTACTTCCTCACCAACCGGCAGACGCTCGGGCGCAAGGTCCGCGAGGCCATCATGGCGGTCTCGCTGGCCACGCATTTCAGCAAGGACGATCTCATGAACGCCTACATCAACGAGATCTTCCTCGGCCAGGACGGCAACCGCTCGATCCACGGCTTCGGGCTCGCGAGCGAGTTCTATTTCGGCAAGCCGCTCTCGGAGCTCGACCTGCCGCAGATCGCGACGCTCGTGGCGATCGTCCGGGGTCCGACGTACTACGATCCCCGCAGTCATGCGCAGCGGACGCTCGCCCGGCGCAACCTGGTGCTGCAGATCCTGGCGCAGCAGGGCGTCATCAAGCCGGACCAGGCGCAGATTGCGCAGCGCCAGCCCCTCGGTGTCACGGCTGGCGCCTCGGGCGCCTACTATCCTGCCTATCTCGACCTCGTGCGCCGGACGTTGCAGAGCGACTACCCGGAGAAGGAGCTCACCGAGGCAGGCCTTCGCATCTACACCAGCCTCGACCCCCGTGTGCAGGAGCTGGCCGGGCAGTCGCTGGATGCGGAGCTGCGGGTGCTGGATAAACGGCATCGCCGCCACCGCGTCGATGCGAAGCTGGAAGGGGCAGTCGTCGTCACCTCACCACAGAGTGGTGACGTGCTGGCGATCGTGGGCGGACGTAACGTCGATTTCGACGGATTCAATCGCGCGCTGGATGCAAACCGTTCCATCGGCTCGCTCATCAAACCGTTCATCTACCTGACGGCCCTCGAGACAGGGCGCTACAACGCCGCCACGGTAATCCAGGACCAGCCGGTGAGCATCAAGCTCGCGAACGGCCGCTACTGGCGGCCGGAGAACTTTACGCGCCGCAATTACGGGCCGGTGCCCGTCGTGCGCGCACTCGCGGAGTCGCTGAATGATGCGACGGTGGGCGTCGGCATGGACATCGGGCTCGACAAGATCTCCGCCACGCTGCAGCGCTTCGGTCTGCAGCAGGCGCCGGATCAGGTGCCGGCGATGCTCCTTGGGTCTATCGACATTCCGCCTCTCGAGGTGGCGCAGCTCTATAACGGGATCGCAGACGGCGGATTCCGCACGCCCCTGCGCGCCGTGAGGGCAGTCGTCAGTGCGGACGGCAAGCCGCTCAAGGCATATCCGCTGCAGGTGACGCAGGTCGCTCCTTCAGCGGAGGTTTATGAAGTCCAGAGCATGATGGAACAGGTGATGACTCACGGCACAGGGGTGCCGGCGCTGAGCGTCCTGCCGCCGGGACTCGTGACCGCCGGGAAGTCCGGTACGTCCTCACAGGACCGCGACAGTTGGTTCGCAGGGTTCTCGGGAGGACAGCTCGCGGTGGTATGGGTGGGATACGATCACTACCAGCCCACCGGGCTGACGGGCTCGGAGGGTGCGCTGCCGGTCTGGGCCCATCTGATGGCATCGCTCGGCACCACCTCATTCGTGATGCCCCCGCCGGAAGGGGTGACGGACACATGGATCGACTACCTGACGGGCATGGGGGCGCAACCCGGATGCCCGGGCGCGGTGCCGGTGCAAGTGGCGCTGCCCACGGGGACGCAGGTACCGCCGATGCCGGGTTGTGGAACGGGGACCACGGCGGAGACATTGTTTCAACGGGCCGGGCAGCTGCTGCACCGGCTGGTGCATTGAGGGAGTTTGACCATGAAACTGATGGTGAGTGCGCTGGTGCTCGGTGGAGTGCTGGCGGGCTGCGCGCTGCTGAATCCGCCGCCGTCGTTCACTTCGGAAAACACGCCCGCCAATTCGCCGTCCCAGGCGCAACAGGCACCGCCACTTGCGGCGCCCCCCTCGCAGCCCGCGGCGCCCGCGGGAGCACCCGCACCCACGCCGCCTGAGCAGCAGGCGCCGCAGCAGCAGGGGTTCACCCTCGGAGCGGCCGCCTCGGCGCTCGTGGGCGACGCGCATACGCAGGAGCAGAGCCACAACTTCGGGTTGGCGGCGGAGAACCTGGAGCGGGCGTTGAGCATCGAGCCGCGCAATCCGCTGGTGTGGATCGAGCTGGGGCGGGAGAACATTCTCGCGGGCAACCCGTCGCAGGCTTATGGAATGGGGCGCAAGGCGCTGTATCTGGCGAGCGGCGATCCGCGCACGCAGGCAAGCGCGTGGCAACTGATCGCCGCATCATTGCGCGCGCAGGGGCGCAATGATGAGGCCTACGTGGCGGAGGAGAAGGCGGTCGCGCTAGACCCGAACTAGGAGTCTTTCGGTCGCGCGCTGAGGTAGCGAGACGCGCGACCCTCGTGCCCGTCGAGCACATCACACGCTCGATCCTGCGCGGCCAGAGAGTGCTGCTCGATGCCGAGCTCGCCGCGCTCTACGGGGTCAGCACCAAGCGCTTCAACGAGCAAGTCCGCCGCAACCGCGAGCGCTTCCCGGCGGATTTCATGTTCCAGCTCACCGACGAAGAGGTCGAGGCTTTGAGGTCGCAAATTGCGACCGCAAAAGCCGATGGCCGCGGCGGCCGCCGTTATCTTCCCTACGCCTTCACCGAGCACGGTGCCATCATGGCCGCCACCGTGCTCAACAGCCCCCGCGCCGTCGAGATGAGCGTCTATGTCGTGCGCGCCTTCGTGAAGCTGCGCGAGCTCCTGGTCTCGAACAAGGAGCTCGCCCGCCGTCTCGATGAGCTCGAGGCACGCATCGAGAAGAAGCTCGCCACTCATGACCAGGCCATCGCCGCCATCCTCTCGGCAATCCGTCAGCTCATGAACCCGCCGGCGCCCAAGCGCCGCCCGATCGGATTCACCGCCGATCTCAGCGAGAAGCGTTGAGCTCCCGAGCCGGCGACGCCCTGCTAGCCAAATCAAGGCTGCTTTTTGTAGCCTTCGTTCAGATCAATGTTGGTAATCAGATAAAGACTTCCGAACGATCTTTTAACAAGCAGCAGATAGAAGCCAGGTCTTCGGTCGTCTGCTGCGAAAGGAGAGCGGAAGTTGTTTAGAACAACAGTTGATCCGGCCTGTAGCTTTTCCAGGTCCCACGTGCCCTCCTGATGGATCGCCTGTCCGCTCTTGGCTTTGTAAGTGTCAGTGTATGTTCCATTCGCATTTAATGCGAGTGTATCGACTCCCCCATCAACAGAGAGGATATATTTGCCAGCCAGGTCTCTGGCAGAGTAATGGCTGGAACAACCAGCCAACAGAGCAGTCATGAAAATGGCGGAAGCTAGCCTCATAACGAGCCTAGTGGCTTCCGCTCTGGCAGCCGCAGCTCGCTGTTGCGGCCGTGTCTGATACCACTCCCTCATACCGTTGCGAGGCATTCCCCATGGGCCACCCATTCGGCGGGTTAAAGCGGTTCGGGTAAATCCCGTATAAGAACGAGGTCATACTCGTAGTGTTGTAAACATCAACGTTGAGTGTGCCATCCGCGTTCGGGTAGATATTCACACCATAGGACCCGACAAACTGCTGGGTGGAGTTCAATCCGGCCTTCCAGAGGCCCGTCAAGCCGAATTTGTAGGCGTAGTCCTTTACCGGAGCCCACTGGCTCGGACACTTGCCGGCATTCTTTTGATTGAAATAGTTGATCGCGGCAGCCACCCCTGGCGATTGCATCATGTCCGCTGTCTGGTTGGTGTCCGGGCCATACACAGTATCAGGAGGAGCGTTGCCGAATGCCCAATCCCAGAACATGTACCAATCATCGCCCCATGTCAGTCCCAGTGGGTCGGTACGGGAAAGTGGGTTCCCACCGGTGTAGGCATACGTGGAGTAGCTTCCTCCCAAGAGCCCCATCGGATCGGACTCGACCTATCACTACTCATTTCGTCGTAACCAGGCTCACGATGTGCGTACCTGCGCACGTCTGCGCTTCGGTTACCTGACGATCATTCATGCTTCGAGTCAGCATCACCAGAAACGGCTCGTTTTTCTCTCCAAATGGAACTCAACAACCATACAGTCAACAGTATTAGCACAACGGCGGCCGCACTGGTATCAATGATCGTGCGGTGTAATTGAAGAACTTGCCGGTCCCACATCTCGCGTTTTTCCTTTTCTCGCCCTATTGAATAGGCCATCTCAATTCCTTCGTATGAAGAAACCATCTTCGTAACCAAGTCGACACTCTCGACCGAGATGGACAGTTTTGATGGACTAATCCACTTAATTACTGGCGCTCCTGCATAAGGATCATCAAAGAATCTAAAGATCAAGGATCGCGGGCTTTCTCTTTCGTGCTGCCCATGCAAGTAGATATAGGTAGCTGAGTCGTGGACAAACATGCTGTCGCAGACTGTCAAGTGTCCGGTCGCTTCCATGCCGGTACCGTTTCTGGCGGGTGCCAGCGAAGACGCAATACAAGCACTACTACTTGTTCCTTGTGGATCAAGTCGTGCAGGCAATACGACGAGGATGCGGATAACAACGGCTGTACATATCAGGCACACTGCTAGCGCGATACGCTTCGATGCAATGAGTAGTGTCATTTCACTGCGCCTTCCGTTGTCTGTTGGTATTGTTATTCCGTTGACATCTTAACCGCCACAGGAGCACTTAGAGGGCTTTTGTGGTAAGTGCTGGGCATTTGCTGCATTCCATCCATTCGCCCACCATTGCGGCCAACTGTTGTGATTGAAATTGTTCGAATAAGCGTTACCGTACTCTTGACCAATATAATTTAACAGCCATAAAGGATAGCCGCCGCCATTCGTAACAACCCCTACGGCGTAGTTTGCGGCGTACTGATACGCGGGATAGACATTTCCATCGCTTCGCTGCAGATCGTACAACGATCCTTGGCCTACCAGTAGAGGCGAGAAAAGCCCTGCTAGCATACCAACATCGTACATGTTATTCCAGTTCACTCCGGGTGGAGCAGGGAAGCATTCGCCATCGGGCGCCTTGTACCACACCGAATCTGGCGGAATGCCAGTGACTACGTGGTACGTATTGGGAAAATACAAATTCATGATTTCGGCGGGGTTGTCGAGAAGCCCAAGCGAATCGTAGTTGCTGATTGGATCGCCGCTTGCATAGGCGTATGTCGAGAAGCTCCCTCCCGCGAGCCCTATCGGATCGGACTCGACATACCGACCTACGGCTGGATCATAGTCTCGCATGTAGTTCTGGTAGGTGCTGCCCCACGTTCCCGCGACTTGCCCCGGGAACCGGAGGTCGTAGGTGAAGGTCCCGGCTCCTTGCGGATTCGTGTTGGGCGCTTCGATGCCGAACGGCCCTGAGAACCAGCTCCACATCAGAGCGTTGTCGCTGGCGCGAATGACCTGTCTGGGCATATCGAGCTGGTCGGTCTCGACATAGTAGATGGCGACCGAGGACCCACTGGGCTGGATCGTCGCCACCGGGATGTCCCCGAGCCAGACGGTCTCCTGGATGAGATTGCCCGCACCGTCGTATTCGCCAACGAGATGTCCCGCTTGGTCGTAGACGTAGAGGATGATGCCCGATGGGGTACTTGCCTCGATCATTTGCCCGAGGGCGTTATAGATGAACGTGGTCGTCCCTGAGGTATTGGTGAGGGTCTTTAGCCGCCCGGCATCGTTGTAGGTGTCAGTGTCAGTCGAGTCGCTCAGGGTATTCCCGGCCGCATCGTAAGCATAGCTGCGGGTCAAGGTGCCGGTGATCCCGCTGATTTCATTGCTCGTGGACGAGGTCGAGTACGTGGAGGGATTAGTGCCGGTCTCGGAGAGCCGGTTCCCATCGGCATCGTATGTCCAGCCCTCAGTGACCGAGCTGCCGGCGGCGCTGGTCAGCCGATCCAGAGTGTCGTAGCCGTATGTCCAGCTGGAAGAGCCGGAGGCGGTATTGGTGATGCCGCCGATCCGCGAGGCACTATCGTAGCTCAAGCTCTCCTGGCTCCCTGGGCTACTGATTCCGGTGATCAGCCCATCGCCGTTGAACGAGCGGCTGAAGGCGGCGCCGTTGCCCCAGGTCCACCCGTTCACCGGTCCGAAGGGTTCGTAGCTCACGTTCGAGAGTACCGTTGCCCCGTTCACCGCAATGCTCGTGACCTGATGATCGGCATTGTATCCGTAGGTGACGGTCTGTCCGGATGGGGTGGTGATCGTGGTGAGATCCCCATTCGTGTAGCTATACGAGATCGAGCGAGTCACTCCGCCTACCGTCTGGCTCGAGCCCGTCGTTTCACCCAGCGCGTCGTAGCTGAAGCTCATCGAATGATTGGCGTCCGAGGCGCCAGTGAGGTGCCCGATGCCATCGGTCCCCTGATCGTAGCTGAAGGAGAGCGTCTGGTCGGTGGTTCCGCTCAAGGAATAGGCGATCGAGGTCACGCGGTTCAGCACATCGTAGCCATAGGTCGCAACTGCCCCTCGCGCATCGGTCGAGGTGGCAAGGTTACCGGCTACGTCGTAGGTGTTGCTGGTGGTGCCAGTATCGGGGCTCGCCTGCGAGACCAAGTCCCCCAAGCCGTCGTAGCCATAGGAGGTGGTGAGGTTCCGAGGATCCACGACCGAGGTGAGATCGTCCTCGGCGTCATAGCCGAAGTCGGTGACACCACTTGCGGGGTCTGTTATCGAGTTCACGCGGTTCAGGGCGTCGTAGCTCTCGCTGGTGTTCCGCGAGAGCGGAGCGTCGATCGATGTGGGATTACTGTCGTTGTCGTAGGCGAAGGTGGTCGTGACTGCGGAAGTGCCCGCGGCATTGACCTCCTGGTAGACCTCGTTCAACGTGTTGATTACCCGCGTGTGAGTGCGGTGCAGGGCGCCTGAGGGGTCGTAGCTGTTCTCCGCGGTCCGATTGCCCATTGCATCCAAGGTATAGACAATCTTGTTGCCGAGCCCATCGCTCACCTGGGTGAGCCGCTCGGCAGCATCATAGGCATAAGACAGGCTACCACCGTCGGGAAGGGTGACTTGCTCGAGGAGCCCCGTCGGGTAGTAGGAGAAGGCGGTGGTCTCGCCGCTGACGGTCCGGGACGTCAACCGGTCGCGGGTATCGTAGGTAAGGGTGGTCACAACTCCATTGGGATCGGTGATTGTGAGCGGGTAGCCGTCGGCATTGTAGGTGTTGTACGTCGTAATGTGCGAGAGAGCATCAACGACCGTCTCGAGTTCACCGCACTGAGACCCCGTCGTGCATGTGTAATAGGTAAACGTGGTGACGTTCCCTCGCGGATCCGTCGCGGTGAGCACCCTGCCATTGCTGTCGTAGGTGTAGCTCCAAGTGCGTGTCGAGCCGGTTGCAGGGTCGGTGATGGTCCTCGACAGGAGATTGCCGGAGGCGTCGTAGTTGAAGGAAGTCGTGCGGATCGGGGTGCCTGAAGCCGCGCCGCCGGCGTACTCAGAGATCAGCGTCGGCAACCGGTATGTTGAACTCCATTGCGTTGTAACGGTCCGAGCTACAGGAGTGCCGGAGGCTTCTGTCCGAGAGGTCTCGAGCCCCCGCGTGTCATCGTAAGCGTATGTGGTTACGTTGCCATTGAAATCCGTATCGCTCGCCGGGAACCCGCCGGCATCGTAGGTGCTGGCTGCGACATATCCGCAAGAGAAGCAGGGCGCGCCCGTCACCGCGCTACTCAATTCATGACTGCCCACCTGCTGGAAGGCGAAGGTGCGCACCGCGCCCAACGGATCAGTTTCAGTGCTCGTGCCATCACTCCCGTACGAGAACGTCTCGGACGAGGAAACCCCACCCAGGGTTGAGCTCAGCACCTGGCCTTGGGAATTGTAGGTCAACGTGAATTCCGTATTGCCGTTCTCATCCACGACGCTCGAGATGCCGCTTGGCCAATTGGGATCAGCATACACGTACTGCCGTGTGCCGCCGTCAAGATTGGTGACGGAGGTGAGGCGCCCCTCGCTGTCGTAGCCGTAACTCACCGAGCGCCCATCCGGGGCGGTGACGGTCGCGAGGTCATTCGAGCTGTTGTAGCTGAAGGAAAGGCTATGTCCGAAGTTGTCCATTACGGAGGCAAGTTGCCCGGAGGAGTTGTAGGACAGCGTCTGCGTGTTCCCGGCAGGATCCGCGATCGAGAGGAGGTTGCCCGAGGCATCATAGGTCTCGACGTTGTTCTCATCGTCCGTGAGCTCGAACCCTCCACTTGCCGTGCTCGCGAGCTGATAGCTCACCCCGGGTTCGGCGGTAAAGCCCGAGCCAGTCGATGTGAAACTGAGCACGTGGCCGTCGTCCCGATAAGCCTGCACGGCTATTAAAGTGGCGACTCCGGAGGGCGCTGACTGCCCGTAGTACTGGTAGACCGGCAGCGTGGTTACCGCTGAGCCATTGAGCGAGAGGGTGCAGGTGTTGTTCGCGTAGGAGGGTGTCGCGGCCTGAAGCCCGGGAACCGTGCTGCTGAGTTGCGCCCACCCCGAAGTACACGCATCTGCTTGATCTGCATACAAAGCCGATACCTGAGGTCCCGGCACATAGGTTGGGTTCGAGTACCCGAGTACGAGATGGCGGCTGAAACTCCCGCGCCAGCCGGGACCCAAATCTCCGCCAGTTGCATCGATGCTGCTATAGGTGCGCGCGAACCCGAGCGTCCGGCGCGAGGCTATCGGCTTCACATCCGCTTCAATCAGGAATTCATTACCGGAAGAGGGATTGACCGGATCCGTGCCGTTCTTACACGCCGGGCAGTACTGACCTGCGTCAGCGAGCCAAATGGGGAGCGGTGCCCTGACGAACCACTGCACGCAATAAATTCCAACTTGTCCGTAAAACCATACATCAGTTACCTGCCCGTTGATCGTGCTATCCGCGCTTTCGCTGAATGCCCACATATCCTGAGTGCCGTCAGCGGCGCCACGATCATAGAGATCGAGTGTTTGTGGAGCCCACACGAAGTCTGACCCTGGCCACACGAGTCCTGAAGGTGCACACGCGGCCTCAGCGGCATCGGGCGAGCTGAAGGTCTCACCTGGCGCGCACGGCCCCCATGGGTTAGGGCCCTCCGGGGCAAAAATTGACGATCCGACCATTGTCCATGGACCGGGGGACTGGCCGGCAGGACAGGTAATCTGCGCGACTGCGGCAGCGGAATACGCAACAGCCAACGCCAGCGACGCGACAAAAAGCGGGACCGTCCGGCGCATTGACCGCAGCTTGAGAATGACGTCGACAGGTAGATAAGTGCGTGCCTGCGCAAGTGCACTGTGGCTTCGAGACCTCATCCGACCCTCCCTCGCCCTTTCCGACGGTTAGGGTTGTTGTGCCCTTTCCCGTCCACGCAAAGTGCTGTCGCTTCGAACCCGCGTGCGAAGCGGTTTACGATTTATGTAAGGCTCTTAAAAGCGCGCCCGAACGGAACGCGCGACGAGCCATGGAGGGTGGATAGAAGGCGACTCTCGTCTCGGCGAATAGCGAGCCACCGCAGCAGCGGAATACCCCTTGATCATTTCGATCCCCCGGTACTCTTGCGGACTTAGATCCAGCGAACGGAAAACCTGCCTTACCAGCCTGATCCGATCGGGGCGTCATCGTGCTCCAGGCGACAACGAAAATCAAGGCGCTGTCGATGACATATTTGTGTCAGTACACCTCCATTTAGATAGGGCTGAGTTGGCCCGATGTTTGCATCTGTCAGAAGTTACAGCAGCCGTTGCCACAAACGCCAGAACCACGCTTTCAGGTGCTGCCCGAGCCCTTGCCGACGGACGAATTGCCAGTCGATCCGTTGCGCGTGCTGCATGTCGGATTCCATGCCCTGCCGGAGCTGATCGGCGGCTTCGCTGCCGAGAACGATGACGTCGACCTCGTCGTTGAAGAGAACGCTCCGCTGATCGAAGTTGGAGGAGCCGACGAGCGACCATACACCGTCGACCACCATGGTCTTCGAGTGCATGATGCCGGTACGGCGCTCGTAGATCTTGATGCCTGCCCGCAGCATGCCGGCGTAGTAGGAGCGCTGTACGGCCAGGATCTCGGGTACGTCGCTTTGTGAGGGTAGGATGATGCGGACGTCGATGCCGCGTTGCGCGGCGCGTTTCAACGCGCGTAACTCCTGGTATGTCGGAACGAAGTAGGCCGCTGTCATCCAGACACCGCTTTGTGCAGTGCGTATGGCTGTCAGCACCGTCGTGTAATAGCGCGTCGCGAGCTTGGAGGGACTGCTGCCTATCACGCGGACGATCTGCGTGCCCATCGCGACCTGGGGAGGCGGGCTCACCGGCGCGAGTGGTGGCCCTTTCTGCTCGCGCCAGTGCTCGCGAAATAGCGCCGACAGCTCCGGTACTACAGGCCCCCGGATCTCCAGGTCGGTGTCGTGCCATACCGGATGACTGCCGGCAGGCGTTGCCTTGGGGGCGACT
>Ga0335075_10015553_pt1 | contig 11396 bp, 7 predicted proteins | sample Lox_Sample_24_FD_206723 | JGI IMG/M metagenome (GOLD analysis project Ga0335075, IMG submission 206723) | Soil microbial communities from Loxahatchee National Wildlife Refuge, Florida, United States - Lox_Sample_2.4 | ecosystem: Environmental > Terrestrial > Soil > Wetlands | place: USA: Florida...
CCACGCCTCGTTTCTGCCCAGCATCCATGGCCATTTGCCCTCGTCCCCATCACAACACCCCGACCTATTGACTGTCTATAAGAGCGCATGCTAGCGTCTCAAAGACATTCGATAGGAGAGTGCATGTCGCCCGCGCATCGCCCTCGGAGCCACGCGGTCGAAAATCATCGGCATGGTCATGCGCGAGGCCTCCCTCATGGTCCTGGTGGGCCTCGCCGCCGGAGCCTCTCTGGCCCTCGCCCTTGCCAACCTCATCCGCAATCAGCTCTTCGGACTCACTCCCCACGATCCCTGGACCCTGGTCGGCGCGGCCTTGTCACTCGCCGTCGCCGCTGGCTTCGCCGGATTCCTTCCCGCCTGGCGCGCCAGCTCCGTCGATCCAACCACCGCTCTCCGGCGAGAGTGATTCGCCCTTTTGCAGGGCGTCCGCTGGCCCTCGATTCGTCCGCGAGCTGCAATCGGGGAAAACCGTGACTTATCCACAACCCTGTCAAGACTTCGTGGAAAAATCCAAAGTAATAACCCAACATTCCACGACTCTTACACGCTCAACTACCCCGAGATAGTTGGCACGGTTTCACCGCTCAACCTGCTATCCTGTATATATAGATGGAAAAAGAAAAAGCCTCACCCCAAACGGGTCGAGGCTTTTTTCGTTGAACAGCCGCCGCAGGGTAATACCTCCCGCACGGTACCAAAACGAACCTGCAGAATGAATGCGTTGCCAGACACCTCAGGGGGGAGGGGGGTACCCCTGTGTTCTGCATACTGTGTTCCGGTCCTGTGTCCTGCGTCCTGTGTCCTGCACCGGTCCCACCACACCCGGTTGCCAGGCATCCAAACAGTGCGCTAGATTGCTGCTACGGGACCGGTTGTCTATCCGAATGTAGACATTAAGGAGGTCTCAGCCATGAAGACTCGCCTTCTCCCCCGTCTGGGAACGCCCGTCTTTCTCCTGCTGGCTGCCTGCGCCGCCCAGGCGCAGCTCACCAGCAACGATCCGCCGCCCGCGATGGGTTCCCACACCCTGCCCAACCCCACGCCGCGCCCTCCGGACCTCGAGTCCAAATACGATAACGACCCGGCGCAGGGCCGCGCGCTTCGCGAAGCTGAGCGCCTGAGAAACCAGATGCGGCAACACCTGGTCGTCTCCACAACCGACGAGCTCGTGCAGCTCACCGCCCAGCTCCGCACCGATATTCAGAACGATCCGCATCAGCTCTCGCCAGCGGAGGAGCGAGAGCGCCTCAAACAGATTCAGGACCTCGCAAAACTGATCATTTCCACCATGAAAGCCGAATAGGCAGCAGACAGGAGTTCACCATGGCCAAACGAGCGAGAAAGGAAGCAATCCGCAGAACCGGGCTGATTCTGGTGGCACTTTCCATGGCAGGAAGCCTGCTCGCGCAAACTACCGGCGCGCAGCATCAGTCCGCTGCGATTTCCGCCCAAACCGCTCCGTCAAAAGCCGCCGCTCCGGTGTTGACTCCAGAGCAGCGCCACCTTGCCGATCTGCTTGCCGACGCCGATCACCTCGTCGCGCTGGCCCAGCAATTGAAGGGCGAAGTCGACAAGACCAACGAGTACACGCTCTCTCTGAAGGCCATCAAAAGAGCTGAAGAAATCCAGTCCTCGGCCAAAGCCCTCAGCCAGCGCGTCGGCCAGAAATAAGCTGCCCCAAAATTTTTCAGGGTTGGCTCGCAGCCGGTTCGGCGGACTGTTGCTGCTGCGCCCGATGCTGCGCGTCGCCGGCGCCGGAAATCTGCTGATACAGGCTCTGATAAGCCTGCTTCTTCATCTTGCTCACCAGAACGGCTTCTTCGCGCGCTTTATCGGTTTGTCCCATCGTCTGGTAAAGCCGCGACAATCGCCAGTGAGGATCGGAGTCCTTCGGGTTCAGCTTGATGGCCTCAAGATATTGAGCCAGCGCTTCATCGTTGCGTCCCTCAGCGGCGTAAATAATCCCCAGATCCAGATGTCCCAGCTCGATCGTGGAATCGTCCTTCAGCGCCCGCTCCAGTTCCGGCTGAGCATGCGCGTTGTCATTCAGGTGCATGAAGCAATCGGCCAGGTAAACGCGCGCCTGAGCGTGCGACGGATCGTTCTCCAGATCGGCCTGATATTCCGGCACCGCATCGGCGAAGCGCTTCTGCGTCATCAGCAGATAGGCGAGGCCAAAGTGCGCGTTCGGCTCTTTGGGGTTAGCTTTCACCGCCGCCTCAAACTGTGCGAGCGCTCCCGCATTGTCGCCCATCTGATCGAGCGCCTCGCCAGCGAGCATATCGGCAGGCGCCGAGTTCGGGTCGATGTCCAGGATCTTCCTGTAGTCGTCCATCACGCACTGGAAATGCTTGCTCCAGAGGCAGCTCTGCGCCAAAGTCATGCGCAGTGTCAGGTTGTTGGTGTCTTTGTCCGCCGCCTGCTGGAGCCACGGAACAGCTCCGCCATAATCGCCCATCGCGTAATGCGACATGCCCAGCAGAATCGTCAGCCGCAGATCGCCCGGATGTCGGGCGAGCTCGTGGGTGAAGCAGGGAATCGCCTCCCGAAAGTGCTTGCCCTTGAACCAGGCCAGACCGAGGTTCAGCTCCAGCTGCGGGAAGTTAGGAGCGATGGCCAGCGCCTGGCGATAATAAGCGACCGCCTGATCGTAGTGTTCCTGGCGGGCTTCGTGAAGCCCGATCTGAGCCAGAGCCTCAGGATCGCGCGGGTGAGCCTTCAGAATCGCGCGCCAGGCGGCTTCGGCTTCCGCTCCATGGCCTTGCTGGTCGAGCGCGATGGCAGCGGCGCGGTCCTGAGCAGCCTTGTCCTGAGCCGTAAGACGAGCCTCAGAAAGGCCGGCAAGAATCAGAAATACCGACAGCGCAGTGCGAAACAGGAACTTCAACGGCCTTCTCCCGAGGGCGGTGCTTCGAGGCTACACGCCTTGGGAAGTGCCGTCCATCGACCAAAAAAGAGCGGCAGGGTTTGAACCCTGCCGCCGGAGGTTACAGTTGAAAACTCGTTAGAAGACGAACTTGCCACCGAGTTCCAGAACGCGCGGATCCCAGGTCGTTGTTACCTGACCGAAGTTGTTGTTCACCGCACCCGTTGTATCGTCACGGTTCATCTGGTAACCGATGTTGTTGAACTCGGTGTGGTTGAAGGTGTTGAACGACTCAAACCGCATCTCAACGTGCATCCCCTCCGTCAGTGCGAAGGACTTATAGAGAGAGGTATCGAAGTTGACGCGACCCGGACCCACAATAGCGTCCTTGTGAGCATTGCCGAAGCCCTCGTTTGCACCCCCGAGCCACGCCGGAGTCGGATCAGCAAAGGAGCTGGTGCTGAACCACTGCTTCTGCGTCTTGGGGTAGCTCACCTTGCTGACCTGGTTCGGACGGTTGGTGTAACCGCCATCGAGGCCGATGGGGTCGTAGTCGAGAGCCAGGCCCGGTCCCTGGTTGGAGGGAATCGTGCCCGTCTCGCCGATCACAGTTCCGGCAAGCGTCCAGCCGCCCAGCGTTGAGTGCGCAAAACCGGTCCCGTGCGCAAAGACCGGCAGCAGGTAGATGTAGTTGGCGCTGAGGATGTTACGGCGATCAAGAGCCCCGGAGCCTTTGTCGTACTTCAGGTTCCAGGGATTGCTCACCGGATCGAGATCGTAGCTGGTGATGTCGATTTCGTGCGACCACGTGTAATCGAACTCACCGCTCAGGCCCCATTTGTTAGCGGTGCGAATGCCCGTCTGGAACCCGTTGTAGGTTCCGTTGGTGTTGTTCGCTTCCTCAGTGATGGTGGTGTACCCGAGGTACGTCCTGAACTCATCAGGATGAGACAGGGTTCCAGGATCGACCGCCATATTACAGTTGGTGTTGCCGCCGCCGATCTGATCGCCCGCATAATGGCACGATCCATCGCCCGCTTGTGCGCGGGTAGTCAGCGAAGTGTTGAGCGGGAAGTTGTTGAACGGCAGCTCGATGTTCTGATGCCATGCCAGGTTGCCAACATACTGGACCACCCAGATAACCGAAGGAGCCAGTTCGTGCTGCAGCCCCAGGCTGTACTGCGCTACCGCGGGAGCAGGATACCTCTCAGCCAGGTTGGTTACGCTTGTCGCGAAAAAGGGCAATGCCGCTGTAGCGCCGGAACTCCACGTCGTATGCGGATCGCTGAAGTAGACGTTGCTGGCGCTTGGGTTATAAGCAAACGGTGGCGAAGTCGCCGCGTTGTAGATATCGTTCCCCTGCATCCTCTCGAAGAACGTGCCAAAACCGCCACGCAGCACAGTCTTGCCGTTTCCGAAGAGATCTTCAGAGAAGCCGAAACGCGGTTGCCAGGTGTTGTAGTCGTTGGTGACCAGGCCTTTCGGGAACCCGTTCTGCCCGGCCAGACCCATGCCGTTGAGATAGAACGAATTCGAGAATCCCGGTGGCGTGACGAATCCCGGTGCCGAAGTATTCAGCGAGCCGTCTGAATTGAACAACTGGGCTGCCGTTATCGGCTGATACAGCGCCGGATCGAAGTTGGCGACGTTGTTGCCGCGCTCCCATGCATGCGGCAGGGCGTCATAACGAATGCCCAGCTGCACAGAAAGCCGTGGGCTCATGTGCCAGTTGTCTTCGATGTAGACCGAAGGCGTCTGGTTGACATAGTGGCGGATAGGGGTAGCCTGGTATTGCGAGAAGCTGCCGGCCAGGCCCATCAGCATGTCCATGATGCCGTCGCCGGACAGGGAGCCAAATCCATAAGTTCCCTGCGCGTCGCCGAACAGCTGCTGGTTCTTCGTGTAACGGTTATAGCTGAAGCCGTACTTCATGGCGTGCTTGCCCATGGTGTACGAAACGTCGATCTTCGGCTCGTAGTCTTCAGCTGCGTTATGCCAAGGCGCCGACCCCGTATCCTCTGCTGTGTTGTAGGGGCTGCCGAAGCCGGTGATTCCGGGCATATAGGGATTGCTTGTCTTGAAGAACCGATTCACGCTGAAGCCGGACGCCAGGTTGGCGCCCTGATCGGTGATGTTAATGATGTTGCCGTCGTAGTTCATGCTCGCTTCAACCAGCAGGGTCGGCGAGATGCTTCCGCTCAGCTTTACAGCTCCGCTGTTCGACGGGTTGGAGAGGGTGCTCGTGACGGTCGGATAGCTGTACCACAGCCAGCCCAGTTCCGGCGCGCTGTAGCCCTGCGTCACTGAGTCGTGCATGTAGTGGCCCAGGATCTTCCATTTGTCGCTGATCGAGTGGTCGATGCGCACAATGTCGTCACGCACGTTTATCGGGAGCGAGACGCCCTTGATGAAGTAATCGTTCGATGTGTTTGGCTTCGGCAGGATGCCGGAGTTCAGATAAATTACGGCATTCGGATCGAACAGATTTGCCGGAATCGTGTTGTTCGGGAATGATCCGCCCGGCGTGAGTCCGTCGGCCGTCAGCTTGGCATTGAAGGCCGGATCACCCACGGTCGGGACCTTCAGCGTAGTGCCGGTAGAGAAGGCCGGCGGAACATAATGAAGGTCCTGGCCCGCAGTCGGGAAGTCAGCCGCATCGAGCGTCGCTGCGTTGGCTTCGCTGCCTGCCTGGATGATGCGCCGCCACTCTTCGTTCCAGAAGAAGAACGTCTTTCTCTGTTTCTGGAAGGGAAGCAGCGGTCCGCCTGCGTTGGCGCCGAAGATGTTGTAGTGCAGCGGCAGGCGCGGCGTGATTGGGCTGGTCTGCTTGTTGAAATAGCTGTTCGCGTCGTAGTCGGTGTTGCGGTTAAATTCCCACGCTTCACCGTGGTAGTGATCCGAGCCGCTCTTCAGAGCCAGCGAAATCGTCGCGCCGGAGGAAATGCCGTAATCCGGCGGATAGTTGCTGGTCAGCATTTCGAACTGGGCGATGGCATCCTGCGAAGGCATGATGTCCATGCCGCCGGCGCCGCCGCGGTCGTCTGCTTCGCCACCGTCGATCAGCCAGATGTTGTGGCTCTGGCGGAGGCCGTTCACGCTGATTGTGAAGTTCGAGGCCACTGAAGTCGGCGTGTTGCTGTCAGGCAGGGCCGAACTCACCCCAAGACCCAGAGCTGCCAGCGCTGCGAAGTTGCGGTTCTCTGTCGCGATGTTCGTGATCTGCTGTGAGTCGATCAGCGTGCTGACCACGTTCTCGTCGGTTTGTACCGCCAGCGCAGTTGCCTGGACCGTTACCGTCTGCGTATCGGAACCCACCACCAGGTGGACGTCGTTGCGCAGGGTCTGCGAAACGTTGAGCGTCAGTCCGCTCGATACAAAGGTCTGGAAGCCCTTGGCGGTGGCGCGCAGCTCGTAGGTCCCCACGTTGAGCGCGGAGAAAGTGTAGTATCCGGTGCCGTTCGAGTCAGTCTCGTTTACGGTGCCGGTGCTTGTGTTGGTCAGCGTGAGATGGGCGCTGGGAATTGCCGCGCCCGACGGGTCAGTTACGATTCCTTCAATTTCTGAGTTTTGCTGCGCATACAAACCCACGCATGCAAACATCAGAGCCGCAAACAGCAGCAAGACACTCCGCACCACACTTTGGGTACGTGCCATACGACCATGCCTCCTCTATCTCTGTGCTAAAGCCGTGCCGAAACTTTGAGTACACCTTTACTAACCGAGCCGCTACATGGCCAGGCCGGGTACTCTTATACTTGTTGGACTGCCGAGTGAGGATAAGCATCGCAAACAGCACTGTCAAGGAAAAATTTCGCACTAAAACTCTTTACTGACGAAGAAAGGCCAATCCCGGCCGCTTCCGTCGCGGCTCCCAGGTCCGAAACTCCTTCGTCAACACATCGGCTCAGGACGGATACGGCCGCAGTTTAGTTCTGCTGCCCTACTAAATCCTTTCCAGTCTGCCGGTTGAATGGGCGGCCACCGATGTATGCGGTTACAGAATTGGAATCTGCCTGGTCAACTCAGGCCGCCGCATCGCCCGGGTAAGCGCCTCTATAAAAGGCCCGACCTTTGGACTTCCCCAGCCGGTGCAGGCATCCCATCCGGGGCTTGCCCGGTAGGCGGGAAATCCTCCGCTCGTCGAGTTATTCCCTTTGGCAATGTCGTTGCACGCAGCTTGGAGCCCGGTGTCGCGGTCGTAAAGCAGCGCATGGATACTTCCTGCAGACGGCAGGCCCAGCTCAGCGAACCGCTGGTTCGCTAGCGCCATCACTGCGGCCCACAGCGGAGCCGCCGCGCTCGTTCCCGCATGCACGCCGCCGGTTGCCGCTGAAGAGAACGCCGCGCAGGCCGCCACATCGGGAACGCATCGGTGGGTGTAGCTCCTGATCGCGGGCTCGCCATCGGAGACAATTTCTGCCTGAATCTGCCAGGCAGGAATCGGGATCAGGCTGCTCATACCGCCGCCGGACGAGTAGCCGGTCATCGACCACACGCGTTCCTCGCCTCCGCAGAACTCCGTTGCCCCACAGGAGAGCACCCACGCACTCGACCCCGGATAGTAGATTGCCGTTCCCGCATCGCCGGAACTCGCTGTTACTGTCACCCCCTGCCGTGCGAGAGCGGCCAGCAGTTCCTCAACCTGTGCGATTCCGGCCTTCGACCAGAACGCCTCACCCCGCGTTTCCTCCGGCCAGCCCCAGCTGATGGAGATCACCGAAGGCCGGTCTCCGCTCTCCAGAATGCCGCTCAGCCCCTGGATCCATCCGCGCTCGGTTGCGTCGATGGCGTACACCGTAACGTGTGCCTCCGGTGCGCAGGCCAGCACAATCTGGACGTCCATGCGGATTTCCTGCGCGAAGGCCGCGTCCGGCTTTGTGATCGTCTGTGGCGCCGCAGCCACCACAGTCTTGCCTGGCGCAATGGCCTCAAGTTGTGCCTGGCTGATTTGTCCGCCGCAGCCCACGATCCCGACGTGCTGTCCCCGTCCCGTCAGCCTTGCTCCGGAGCACGTATGGACAGGGAAGCCATAGGCCGCTGGCGGATACTCAGCTGCCGGCATTCTGATTGTTAGTTATTCAGCCCGGCCACAATTGGGATCGCCAGGCAGTCAGAGCCGGTGCGATCCTGTGCTCCGCCCGCCGCAGCATGTTTGAAGTTCAGCCACCACGGGAGACCCGCCAGTTGCGCGATGGCGTTGAAGCAATCGCTGGCATCCTGATGATCGGGATCGTTCAGCTCCGGTCCCTGGAAGTGGACTTCGATGTCCCCGGCATCGGCCAGCGGAAGCCATCCCGCCGGACTCCCTGCCGGCGGCTTGCCCACCGGGGGAGTTACAAAGTAGGCTGTGCTCCCCGCGTTCACCGGCGGGTTCAGCTGAACCGGCGTCGTCAGATCCCAGTCGTAGTAAAGCCGGAAGGAGGTGAACCAGTAAGGGAAGCTCTGTCGTGGCGTTCCCTCGAGCACAACCTCAGTGTCCCGCACCAGATTGGTGGCATAGAAAATCTTCGGACGAGGAACCGTTATGCGAAAGTACGCATCTGCGGCATTCAGCGTGTAGGCCGTCCCCGGTGCATGCGATTCAGGCGACAGAATCGGACTCGCCTCGGACAACCGGGTATTCCACTGGAAGGAAATCTTTCCGGAATTTGCAGCCGGACCGCTCAGTACATACTGCTGCGCATCTCCGGCACGGTGGCGGCCGTGCAGGGGCAGGGAACCGTCGCCATAAAAAACACTTCCCAGGTGTTGCACACACCGTGGCGCATAAACATCCACCGTTCCGCCGGACACGCCGCCCTTCGGTTGGGGAATCACGACGAGAAATGGTCCACGAAAGGTGATGGAGAGTACGCCCATAAGAATGGTTCCTCCAGTCTGGTCGGGTTAACCGCGGCCGAACACTGAAAAGCCGGCCCAGTAAAACGGGTGAGAATATTCAGTACGAGAGCGCAGATCGCGGCTCGCAAGCGCCAGCGCAGCCGAGACCGATTTGCCCGACAACAGGTGACGATAGAAATTCTTCATGAGCGCAAGCGTCGCCGGTGAGTCCACCATCCAGCGGCTCGCCACCACTTCCGGCACGCCCGCTTCCATCAACCGCCGTACCAAACTGTCCTCATCGTCGAAGTTGCCGTTGCTCCCCCGCGCGGTGTCGCATGCCGAGAGAACCACGAGCTGACTGCGCAGAGGCACTGACTCAGGCAAACGAAGGGCATCGACTAACTCGCCTCCGCCCGTCACCAGTCCCGCGGACTGAACATCGGAAAACGCGTGCCCGGAAAAGTGAAATACCTGTGCCCGGCCCATCTCAGATGCAATACTGCTGGGGGATTCGTCCGAAGAGAGCACCAGCCGCGCTCCGTGAAACATGCCGGCCACACTCCGCGCCTCTTCGTCCGACTCCGGAAGCGCGCTCCATCCCGAAGTTGTCCCGTTACCGACAACCGATGCCACGCTCGCCGCCGTCACTCCGGTCCACCTGCGCGATGCGTCAAGATACTCGACACCTGGAGAAATGCTCACTTCGTAGCGGTCTCCCAGATAATTCCCAGCGGAGTCTACCAGCAGCTCAAACGGCACTCTGCGGAGCACGCCGTCGGGCTCGATGATCAGCCGATCGTGGCCCGCAATCGATCCCTCCACCGGCCGCAGCAGGCGGTTGTAGAGTTCCGCGGCTTCGGCCCGAATCGTCTGCTGGCTCGACGCCGGATCGGAACAATCCGCGGCGAGGCTCTGCACGAGCGGATTCAGTTCACCAGCCGCAGTCGGAATCCAGACCTGCCGGATGCCACGGCTGTCCCAAACCCAGGCCGCAATCCGGTCGCCGAAAACCGCGTAGGAGAGTACTGCCGGATGCGCATCGCCATCGCTCGGCAAACGCAGCGCCTGTACTCCAGCTGGGGTCATAGCTCCCACTCCGTCCACACCGCCAGCGCGCCCACGCCGCAGGCTGGCCCCTTTGAACCATTCCCACCAACCGAGAGCCTCTGCCGGGTTGGATCTCAGTTCCAGTTCCACCAGGGCGCGATACATTGGTTCGTTCTGGCGCCTCCAATCCCATCGCGCCGCTTCATGGTCCGAAATCATCAGATTCGCTTCTGCCAATCGGATACCGGCTTCCAGATCACGGCGCGCCTCGGGCAGATTGCCCGATCGCAGCTCTGCGATTCCGCTGGTTCGATCGAAGGAAAGCTGCAGATCCTCGTCGCCGAGTTGGGTCACCTCTGGCCGCACCGCTTCCAGCCGCCGTTCGGCATCATCAGGTCGTCCCCTCTGTAATTCGGCCTTGGCCAGGCCCACCTCAGCCTCAGCCATCAGAGCGCGCCGGCGCGCACCTGCCGGGGTCGCGTCAAACATCTGCTCCGCTCCGTGAAAGGCTCGCTCCGCATCCTGAACATTGCCGCTGTCCAGTTCTGCTTCTCCGAGTCGCGTCTCCTCAAACGCCCGCATGGCAGTGTTCGGATGCGAGGCGATCATCGGAACTGCTTCTTTCAGGACCGCAACCTCCAGCGACCACTCTTGCTGCATTTCCGCCAAATCGTGGTACTTAGTCAGGAGGTTATAGCCGCGTAACTCCGGATAACTCCCCTTCCAGAACTGGTTCAGACCGTTGGCTGACGTATCCCATGCACGGCTTGCGTCTCCTGAATAAAGAGAGGAAGCCGCCTCGAAATCTTCCGCGCGGCTCACCAGAATCGGATAACTGTGCGCCCGGGCCATCTCCAGCGCTCCGTGCTCCAGGGTGACGTCTTTCGCGTTCGCCAGATCGGTGCACACACCCATTTCCAGGCGGCTCTGGATTTCCAGCCAGGGCCATTCATGCCCGGCGCTTGATCGAGCTGCCACCGCAGCCACCGCCTCGCATCGCGCCCGGTCGTGCTGCAGCTGATACACCATCGCAAGATCCACCTGCGCACGAAGCGCTCCCGCCATCAATCCAGCCTGCTGAAACAAATCTCGTGCCTTAGTCGCCTCACTTTCGGCGGAGCTTGAGGAAGTCACAATGCCCTCCTCGCTGCTCCCCAGTTGCCGGAATGCCTCGCGAACGACCGGGGAATTCTTATTCGCTTCCAGCATTTCTTCAAGCCAGCGATCACCATGCCGCTCCCTGGCCAGGCTGGCCAACCCGAACAATGCAGTCTGAAGAACCGTTCGCGAGCGCGGCGTTTTCCCGTTCGCCCATTCCGGAAGCCACTGCTGGACGGCGATCGCCAGATATTCCTCTGCGCGCCCGTCGATCTTCTCGATTTCCTCCGAGCGCTGCTCCGAGAATGCCGCTGCCACGGCCTCTGCGGGCTCAAGCGGCGCATCGCTGCGCTGATCGTGATCCCGTATCTCCTGCTCCACTTCCTGCAGACGGGCACGGGCTTCGCCATCCCACGCTGACGTGGGGTGAAGCTGGAGGAACTTTTGCCACGCTGCGACAGCCTGTTTCTTCAGGCCGAGCTTTTCCAGCGCAATCGCGTAATTGAATTGTGCGGTCTCATCGCCGGGCTCAGCAGAAAGCGTTTTCCCCAATAGATCGACC
>Ga0335075_10015554_pt1 | contig 11395 bp, 9 predicted proteins | sample Lox_Sample_24_FD_206723 | JGI IMG/M metagenome (GOLD analysis project Ga0335075, IMG submission 206723) | Soil microbial communities from Loxahatchee National Wildlife Refuge, Florida, United States - Lox_Sample_2.4 | ecosystem: Environmental > Terrestrial > Soil > Wetlands | place: USA: Florida...
TCGCCGGAGTTCACCGAGCTGTGGGAACGGCACGAGATCGGTAGCCCCGAGAACCTCACGAAACGCTACCTGCACCCCGAAGTCGGGCTGCTCAAGCTCAACTACACCCACCTGTGGCTCGGCCAGCGCCTCGGCACGCGGATGACGACCTACACGCCGGCCGACGAGCAGACTGCGGAGCGTCTGCGCGAACTGCACGAGCACGGTCCGCTGCTCGCCGAGGTGAGCTGACCCCGTCCCCGCAGGCTCATCCCGGCCGGTGCCAGCTCACCATGCGGTGCCAACTCAAGCCGTAGTGCCAACTCAAGCCGGAGTGCCAGCTCATCCCGCGTAAGACAAACCCTGGCATACTCGCGAGGGACGTGAGCATGCTGCGAAGGGACGTCCATGGGATCGCAACCGCGCTGGGGACTGACGCTGCCGCTGACCGGGCTGCCGCTCGCTGATCAGCGAGACCTCGTGACCAGCCTCCCCGACCTCGGCTATACCGACGTCTGGTCCGCCGAACTGAACGGCATCGACGGCTTCACTCCCCTGACGCTCGCCTCGCAGTGGGCACCCCAGCTCCGGCTCGGCACGGCGATCGTCGGCATTTACACCCGCGCGCCCGTTTCCCTTGCGGTTCAGGCAGGTACGCTCGGCGCCCTCGCACCCGGCAAATTCGTCATGGGCATCGGCACCTCGTCGCAGGTCGCGGTCGAGCAGTGGAACGGCATCCCGTTCGACAAGCCGTTTCAGCGCTCGCGAGACATGCTGCGCTTCCTGCGCGAGGCGCTCGCCGGCGAGAAGGTCACGCGTGAGTACGAGACGTTCTCCGTCAACGGCTTCCGGCTCGACCCGGCACCGGAGATCGCGCCGGCCCTCGCGCTCGCGGCGCTGCGCCCCGGAATGGTGAAGCTTGCCGCGGCGGAGGCCGGCATCGCGATCACGAACTGGCTGGCGCCTAAGGACGTGCCGAGGGTTCGCGAGGTGGCTGGTGCGGACTGCGAGCTGGTGGCGCGCATCTTCGTGTGCCCGACGGAAGACGCCGACACCGCGCGGTACATCGGCAAGCGGATGGTCGCCGCCTATCTGACGGTCCCGGTCTACGCGGCATTCCACCAGTGGCTCGGACGCGGTGACGTCATCGAGCCGATGCTCACCGCGTGGAACTCCGGTGACCGGAAGGGCGCGCTGGCGGCGATCCCCGACGAGCTCGTGGACGAGCTGGTCATCCACGGTCCGCTGCAGTACTGCCGGGATCGCGTCGCCGAATACCACGCCACGGGTCTCGACACCCCCGTCATCGCGGTCACGCCGGTCCCGGGCCTCGATCTCACCGAGGCAGTCAGCGCACTCGCGCCTGCCTGACGCGCCGTCGGACATCCCTGCCTGAGATGGAGGCCGTCGAAGCGATCACGGACCTCGTCCAGAAACGTGGTTGCCCGGCGCAACTGCACGTCATCGCTCGCGGCGAGGTGGTGCTCGACGTTGCCATCGGCTGTCAGCCTGACTCGCTGTTCTTCCTTTTCTCGGCCGGCAAGCCGCTCGTGGCACTGCTGGTGCATCAGCTGGCCGAGCGCGGCAGACTCCGGCTCGACGACCCGGTGGCGGCATACTGGCCGGAGTTCGGCCAGCGCGGCAAGGAGCAGATCTCCATCCGCCACGTGCTGCAGCATCGCGCTGGCCTGCCCGTGGCGCGCAGCTTCGCGCTCGACGCGCTCACGATGACGAACTGGGCCGCCTCTGTCCGCGCCATCGAGCACGCACCGCCGCGTTATCCGGCCGGCGCGGTCCCTGCATACCATGTCGTCAGCTTCGGCTTCATCCTCGGCGAGCTGGTGCAGCGTGTCGCAGGCGCGTCCGTCGGCGAGGTCGCGCGGAGCGAGCTACTCGGGCCGCTTGGCCTCGGCGATATCTGGCTCGGGCTGCCGTCGGAGCACTGGCACCGGCACGTTCGGGTCAGCGGTCGCGGCGGGGCCGAGCTCGCAACCCAGCTGATGGTCAACCGGAAGACCGTTCGCGAGGCGGTCATCGCGGCCGCAAGCGTTTCGGCGACGGCCCGTGACCTAGCGCGGCTGTACCAGGCGCTCTTGTCCGGCGGCGAACTTAGCGGCGTCCGGGTGCTGCAGCCGGAGACGATCCGGGTCGCGACAACTCCGTCCAGTGACGGCGAGACTGACCGCTTCCTGCATCTGCCGGTTCGGTGGTCGCAGGGCTTCCAGCTCGGCGGCGAACGGACGGCACCCGCGCGGATTGGTGGCGGCTCCGGGCCGATGGGCACCCGGGCGAGCCGGTTCACGTTCGGTCACAACGGCAGCTACGTCTGCCTGGGCTGGGCCGATCCGGACCGGCAGATCGCTGCCGCCTACCTTACGGGCGGCCTGGTGTCTCGGCAGGCGGGAGCGCAGCACATGGCCGCAGTCAGCGACGCGATTCTGGCCGCCTTCGGCTAGCTCCAGCTTGTTAGCCCGGGCGTTATTGTCCGACTGCGCCGTCGATCGACTCCCTCAGCAAGTCCGCATGGCCGCAGTGACGCGCGTATTCCTCAACCATGTGCCAGAGCACGTACCTGGCGCTCACCGAACACCTGACAACTTCGCTGTAGACCACGTCATCGAATGCGTGCGCAGCGGCGACTTGACGGGACACCTGGCAGGTGGTGAGAAAGTTCTGCACGACGCCTGCGAGCGGCGTCGGGTGGTCGTCGTCGATCTCGCCCTCTGGCGTGGTCAGGTACAGCGGCGTGAGGTCCCGTCCGTCGAGACACCTCTGGAACCAGTAGCGCTCGGCTCCGGTCAGGTGACGCAGCAGATCGAAAAGCGAGAGCTCCGATGGCTTCACGGACCGGCGCCGAAGCTGGTCTTCGCCCAGCCCTTCGCACTTCCACAGGAGGGTGGCGCGCTGCCGGTCGAGCATGTTCGCAAGGATCTCGCGCTCGCCGCCGATGTAGAGGTCGCCGGGACGCTGCACGTCCGTGATGGCTTCCATGTCTCTCCCTCGGGCCGCCGGGGCTGTACGAAACGGGTATGCACCTACACAACGATCGGGTAGTACTAGCGCAGCCTACGATTCAGGAGCCGGCGCAATCTGCCTATTAGCCTTGAGCTCAGGTCCCGGTGATTACCAGCTGCCCGGCAAGTCGTCGCCGTACCAGGCGCTGATGATCTGATGCGCGATGGACACCGGTGGCGGGAGCCGGATCTCCTCCGCAGCGATCGCGGCGGCGAGCTCGTCCCGGCTGTACCAGTTCGCCTCGGCGATCTCGTCCTCGTCCACGTGGATGTCCGTCGTGTCCGCCGCCGCCCGGAAGCCGAGCATCAGGCTCTGCGGCATCGGCCACGGCTGGCTGCCGAGATAGGTCACCGCGCTCACGCTGATGCCGGTCTCCTCTCCGACCTCGCGCGCGACCGCCTGCTCGGCTGATTCGCCCGCCTCCACGAATCCGGCGAGGATCGACACGCGGTGCTCTGGCCAGAGGGCGTTGCGCGCCAGCAGCGCCCGGTCAGCGGAGTCGGTGACCAGCACGATCATGGCCGGGTCGACGCGCGGGAAGTGCTCGCTGCCGTCGACCGGGCACTTCCGAGCGTGGCCCGAGTTGATCGGGTCCGTCTCCGCGCCGCAGCGAGGGCAGTGCGTGAAGGTTTCGTGCCAGTTCGCCAGTGCTACCGCGTGGGTGAGCAGACCCGCGTCCCGGTCCGACAGCAGCGGTCCGGCCTCACGAAGGTAAGCCGGCCGCAGCCCCAGGTCAGGCTCGGGCGGCAGCGGGCCAGCCACGCCGAAGTACACGACGCCGTCAGCGGCGACGCCCAGCAGGAAGCGCACGCCGTCCGGTGCCTGCGTCGGCGTGACGAAACCGAGGTGCGGCTGCCCGCCGTCGAGCGCGCACAGCGCCTGACCGTGCTCGACGACGACAACCCTGGTAGCCGGGTCGGCCCACGCGGCGGCCAGCCAGTCCGTGTCCGCGCGCAGATACGCCGATCGGTCCACGTCACCGCGCGCCAGCACCAGGCCGGTCAGCGCCGGTCCGGTGAGCTGCAGGGCGCCGCCGCGGGGCGGCTCAATCCGGTCCGGTGTGCTCGGGGCGGCGCTCACCGTCCGGCCGTCAGCTGGGCCGCCTCGGCGGCCAGTTCGTCCCACAGGTACGCGGCCGCCTCGGCCCCCTTGAGCAGCAGTGACATATCGACCCGCTCGTTCGGTGCGTGAATCCTGTCCGCGTCAAGTCCGACTGCCACGAAGACGAGCGGCGCGCCGAGGATCTCGGCCAGGTCAGCCTCCGGCCCGCTGCCGCCCTCCCGGGTGAACAGGACCTGCTGGCCGAATGCGCGCTCCATCGCGCGCAAACCCGCCTGCACCGCCGGTGAGTCCACCGGCGCAAAGCACGGCCGGACGCCGTGTCCGTCGGAGACCACAGTCGCCTCGATCCCTGGCGGCGTGTTGTCCGCCACGTACTGCCGCAGGCCGGCAATGACGTCCGCAGGTTCCTGGCTGGCGACCAGCCGGAAGGACAGCTTGGCGTGCGCTGCCGCGGGCACGATGGTCTTGCCGCCCGCACCTGTGTGGCCGCCCCACATGCCGTTCACCTCAGCGGTTGGCCGCGTCCAGATGCGCTCGAGAGTGCCGAAACCCGCCTCGCCGGCGGTAGCCCCGCTGTTGCCTGCTTCGGCCAGCCAGGCCTTCTCGTCGAACGGCAGCTTCCCGATAAGGTCCCGCTCAGCCTGCGACAGCGGCAGCACGTTGTCGTAGAAGCCCGGTACGGTGACGCGGCCGGTGTCGTCGTGAAGCCCGGACAGCAGGTCCGCCAGGGCATGGAGCGGGTTCGGTACCGCGCCGCCGAACGAGCCCGAGTGCAGGTCGCGTTCGGCACCCCTCAGGCTGATCTCCGCGTCCACCACACCGCGCATGCCCACGCACATGGAGGGAACGTCGGCAGCCCACATCGTCGTGTCCGACACCACGACGACGTCGCAGGCTAGCCGGTCCCGGCGGGCGCGGAGCAGATCGGCGAAGTGCGGCGAGCCGGACTCCTCCTCGCCCTCGATGAGCAGCTTGAGCGTTACTGGCGGAGCGCCCGCGCCGGAGGCCGCCAGCCAGGCGCGGAGGCCGAGCGCGTGGAACAGCACCTGCCCCTTGTCGTCCGAGGCACCCCGGCCGAGGAGCAGCCCGTCGCGCTGCACCGGCTCGAACGGCGGGCTGTCCCACGCCTCCAGCGGCTCGGCCGGCTGCACGTCGTGGTGACCGTAGACCAGGACCACAGGTGCCGCGGGGTCGCTAGCGGGCCACTCCGCGTAAACGGCCGGGAGCCCCGCCGAACCAGAATCGCCGGTCGGCCATACCTCTGCCACGGTGAACCCCGTTTCTAGCAGGAAGGCTCTGAGCCAGTCCGCGGATCGCGCTACGTCCTCCCGGCGCTCGGGGTCGGCGGAGACCGACGGGATGCGCAGCCAGTCGCTCAGCGAGTCGAAGAAACCGGCCGCGTGCTCGTCGATGTACTGGCGGACATCCATAGCTGCTCCCTCGCAGATTCCGGTGGTGACGCGAGTCATGATGGGCGGGTAGTCACGATCGTAGTGGCGGGCGCGCAGGCCCTGGCAGCCCGCTGGTTAGCATGGCCAGCCGGGACACCAACGGCACAGGAGGGCGGGATGAGCGACTGGACGGCCGCTGCTGTGCGCGCCGCTGCCGCGGACTGGGTGTGGGTGCCGCCCGATGCTCAGCAGGTCGTCACCAGCGAATATCAGCTCATCGCCTACCCTGCGCACTTCCAGCAGCCAACCCAGGTGGCCTGGTCGGTTTCCGCGCGGCCGGCCGCCGAGCTGATCCCCGAGATACTCGCGCAGGTGCGCGCCTGGGGCCGTGACCGTGTCTACTGGTGGGTCCGTCCGGACACACAGCCCGCAGATACCGAGGCGCAGCTGGTGACCCTCGCCGGTGATCCGGCTGAAGTTGTCCTGGTGCTCGCCTACGACATGACCGATGGCCTGCCGAACCTGAGCCTGGACACAGAGCTGCGAACGGAGCTTGTGCGCGACGAGCGCACCCTCCGCGCTAGTCACCTCGTGTCAGCGGAGGTCTGGGAGGACGACCGCGAGCGCACCCCGGCGGCAGTCGAGGAAGAGCTGGCCGGGCTGCGGGAGGCACTGGCGGCCGGGGCCGAGTTTCGCTTCGTCGTCTTCATCGACGACGTGCCCGCCGCGAGCGGCGGCTGCGGGATCGTGGGGCCGGTGGCGCGCCTGTGGGGCGCCGGAACGCGGCCAGGGCTCCGCGGGCGCGGCGCGTACCGGGCGCTGCTAGCCGCCCGCATGCAGCTAGCCGGGGAGATGGGCGCGACGCTGGCGCTGGTGAAGGGCCGCGTCGAGACCTCGGGGCCGATCCTGCTGAGGGCCGGGTTCACCCTTCACGGCGAGGAACGCGCGTACTGCGTGCCAGCGCGCTGACGGCCGCACCAGGAACCGGGTCGCACGAGGAGAAGGAGGACAGAAGTGCTGGTCGCGTTCTCAGTAACGCCGCTCGGAGTCGGTGAGGACGTAGCGGATTACGTCGCCGACGCAGTCCGGGTCGTCCGCGCGAGCGGGCTGCCGAACCGGACTGATGCGATGTTCACCACCATCGAGGGCGAATGGGACGAGGTCATGGCCGTCGTCAGGGAAGCCTGCGAGGCGGTAGCGGCACGGGCGCCGCGTGTCAGCGTGAGCCTCAAGGCCGACATCCGGCCGGGAGTCACCGGAGCGCTGGACGGCAAGATGGCATCGCTGGAGCGCCACCTCGCTCACGATTGACGGCTAGATCGGGTTCTCCGGGTGGTGGAAGTCCCATTCCTGGAGCGCGGCCACGGCCAGCCAGTCCAGGCCCTGGCCAACCTCGGCCTCGATGCCATGCGCGAGTGCTGCCATCGCGGCGGCGGCCGCATACCCGTCGACCTCGTCAGACTGCTGGTTCTGCCCTTCGAACGCGTGCACCAGCATTTCCTTGGCAGCGGTCGCCCGCGCCGGTCCGTGCTCGTAGGAATTCGCAAGGTGCGAGATGGCCCGCCGCACCACGCGCTCAGCGATGCCATCGCTCAGGGCAACTCGTCGTTCCGACACTGGCGTGCCTTCCTCTCGTCAAGGACGGGATCTTACCCACTGTCGGCCACTGATTGGCCGGTAGCCGCGGCTCGCGCCTGGTCAGCCCAGGTTCGCCGCGGCCCAGCGGTCAAGCCCGAGCCCGACGAGGTCGGCGTTTCCGCTGACCTCGCGTCCGTCCGGGCCCGCCAGCACATCCTCAAGCCCGACCCTGGTCGCCAGCCCGAGCCTGCCCGCGTGGGTGATCAGCGGCCAGCAGCTGTCGTCCGCACCGTGCAGCAGGACCGGTGCGTCGGCTCCGCCGGAGCTTAGCTGCGCGACGATCTCGTCGGCGCGCGGCGCCGCTTCTGCTGCGCTGACCCCGGAGATCTCGACCATTATGCGCAGCCAGCCGGGCCGCGAGCCGTCCGCCGGCGCGGTGCCGGTCAGGGCGATTGCGTCTGCCACCGACCACACTCCGGCTTCGGCACCGATCTCGAGGCCAGCGAGGAGAGTGACCAGATCCTGCCAGCCCGCCTCGCTCAGGTTGACTGAAGCGAAATCCGGCCGCTCCTGCGGGCTGAGCTGACGCCAGGCCGCCACCTGCTGGTGCCGAGTAGCTGCGTCGTCCGCCGCCCACAGCCCTGTCGTCACGCCGACTGGCGTACCCGGGCAGGCTGCGCGCACGGCCGCGACCGCGGCACCTACGTCTGCCGCTACTAGCGATTCGCGGCCGTTGGCGGCACGCGGGTGCAGGTGAACAGCCTCGGCGCCAGCCCCGACGGCCCCGGCTGCCGCAGCCGCCAGCTGCGGCGGCGTCACCGGCACAGCGGGATGGTCCGCAGGCGTGCGGCGGCCGTTCAGGCACGCCTTGATGCGGCTGATGCGATCTGGCATGGTCATGGTGCTCACTCTTACATGGACGGGAATAACCGGCACCTGAGGCCGCCACCAGCCCGGCCTCACCGGCCGGCCGGCGCCGCTGACCCGGCTGACGCGTCGGGTCCGGCCAGGTCGAGGTCCTCGATCAGAGCCGCCAGTCCCTCGCCGTCGAGCAAGTCCGCTGGCCGGACGGTCACATCGTCACGCACGTAGTAGAACGCGGCGCGCACCTGAGCCAGCGCCACGCCGGCGAGCGCCGCCCAGGCCAGCCGGTAGGCGGCCAGCTGCACCGCCACCGCGCGTTTCTCGGCCGCCAGGGCAGGCTGCCTGCCGGTCTTCCAGTCGACGACGTCATAGCCGCCGCCCGGCCCGTCGGCGAAGACCGCGTCGATGCGACCCCGGAGAAGCCGGTCGCCGATCTTGGTCTCGAACGGCACCTCCACCTCGGCTGGCCAGCGGCTCCCCCAGGAGCCAGCCTCGAAGGCAGCCTTGAGCTCGGCCAGCTCCGGGTCTCCGGCCTGCGCGGCCGCGTCGTCCGCTGCACCGGGCAGTTCGTCAGCGTCGATGAGCTGCGCCTGGCCGAATCTGGACTCAAGCCAGGAATGAAACGTGGTACCGCGGGCCGCCTGTTTCACGGGCCTGCGCGGCATCGGGCGCCGGACCTGCTGTGCCAGCTCACCCGGATCGCGCGCCATCGTCACGAGCGCCGACACCGGGAGCTGACGGGGCAGGCCGACAAGCACTTCGGGTCCGCCATGGCGGCGTTCACGTTCGGCGAGCAGCAGATCGGCATCACGCGCCCACGCGGCCACAAGGTCCGCGTACCGATCCGGTACCTCAGGCTCGCTGGCCGCTGATCTCCCGGCAGCGCCCCGGTGCAGCTCACGCCCGGCGGCGTCCACCAGTGCTCCGGCGGCGCGCACTGCGTCGTAGCGCTCACCTGCGAGGGCCGCGGCAGGCCAAATCGCGGTCGGCGGATCCGCTAGCGCCGGATTGACGGCGTCCGCATCCGGTTCAGGCTGCCAGTGGGTGACCTCCCCGGCGCCGGCTTCGCACGCTGCCTGGATCTCGGCGAGGAACGGCGAGGGACCGAGCCGCGACATTCCGTCCGACCACCAGTAGCCCGAGCAGCCCAGGAAGAAGGCGGCCCTGGTCGCCGCGACGTAGCCAAGCCGCCGCTCCTCCGCGAGGTCGCGCGCCGTGCACGCATCGGTGAACTCGGCCAACTCGGCCGTGCTGAGGCCGCCGAGGGAAGGCAGGTCGGCCGCGTCGCCGCGGAGGGCGAACGGCAGCAGCCGTGCGTTCTCGGTCCACCGCGTCGTCACCCGCGGTTTGGCCGGAAAGACGTGCCGCTGCGGACCCTCGGCCAGGCCCGGCACGAAGACGGCCGACCATTGCAAGCCCTTGGCCGCATGGACCGTCGCCAGCTTCACCGAGTCCGTTTCGCCCACCTGCCCGGCTTCGAGGCCGAATTCCTCGGACTCGGCGGCGGCCAGGTAGGCGAGGAACGCGCCGAGCGTCGGCTCCTGCGCATCGCCCGCGAACGCCGCGGCAGCGTCGGCGAAGGCATCCAGGTCAGCCCGCGCGGCAGCCGGATCCGCACCGGGCCGGGACGCCACCTCGATGTCCAGGCCCAGAGTGCGCTCCACCTCGGTGACCAGTTCCGCCAGCGGCCGGGCAACGTGCGCGCGCAGCGTCCTGAGTTCGGCAGCGAGCGCCGTCAGCCGGGCATATCCGGCGGCCGAGAACGCAGCCGGACTGCCGAGGTCCTCGAGAGCCTCGATCAGGCTGCCGGTGTCCCTGGTCAGGTCGTTGACCGCGCCTGTCATCAGCTCGCTGTCTCGCTCTGCTGCCGCATTCGCTGGCACAGGACTCGCTGGCACAGGAGGCTCCGACACCGAAGCCGCCGGGGGCGGCAGTTCCCGCAGACCGGGCGCACTCGCGAGTGTGCGGGCCCGCCGTCCGAGGGCAACGAGGTCAGCCGGGCCAATCCGCCAGCGGGGCGAGGTCAGCAGCCGCGCCAGCGCCCCGGCGGCAGTAGGGTCGTGCATCACTTGCAGCGTGGCCACGATGTCGGCGACTTCCGGTACAGTGAGCAGCCCCCCGAGGCCGACGACCTCGACCGGGATGTCGCGGGCCTCAAGCGCCGCGCGCAGGGCCGCAAACTGCGATCGTTTCCTGCAGAGCACGGCGATGTCACTGGGCCTGACCTTCGCGGGGTTGCCGTCTGGCCATGGCCTGCCATCCGGGGCAATTCCCGGCTCGAGATCCAGCACTGCGGCTACCTGATCCGCCACCCATGCGGCCTCGTCCAGCACGGACTCCAGCAGCGCACACCGCACCAGGCCCCGCTCAGCCCGGCCTGCTGGAGCCGCGAGGAGGGGGACGTCCGGCGCAGCCGCTCGCAGATCCTGCTGGATGGCGCCCGCCGCAATCAGGACGTTCCCGGTGTTCCGGAAGCTTGTCGACAGCACGCGCACAGGCGCGGGCTCGCCGTCAGCGGCCCGGAAGTCAGTCCGGAACCTGCGGAGGTTTCCGGCGCTCGCGCCCCGCCAGCCATAGATGGACTGACAGGGGTCTCCGACTGCAGTCACCGGATGCCCGCCGCGGAACAGTGACGACAGCAGCACAAGCTGAGCGTGCGAGGTGTCCTGATACTCGTCGAGCAGAACGACCTGATAGCGACTGCGCTCGGCCAGGCCGACGACCGGGTGGCCGGACGCGATCCGGGCGGCGAGCGCCATCTGATCGCCGTAGTCGAGAACCTCCCGCGCAGCCTTGGCATCGGCATACGCGGCAACCAGCGGCAGCAGCTGCTCGCGGGTCCGCTGCGTCTTCAGCACGTCGGTCACGGCTTTGGGGACGCGGCCGCTGAGCCGGGCGTGACATTCCGCGAGCCAGCGTCCGGTCTCAAGAACGTCCGCGGCGCTGCGCAGGTGCTCGGACATCTCGCCGGCGAGCGTGAGCATCGCCGCCGTGACCGTCGCTGGCGTCCAGTCGAGGGCGTCGACCGGTCCGTCGTATACGGCGACAACCCGGGCGGCGATCTGCCACGACACGGCCGGGGTGATGAGCCGCATGGTCGGCTCGAGGCCCTCGCGCAGCGCGTGGTCGGCCACCAGCCGGCCGGCGTAAGAGTGATAGGTCGCGATGGCCGGCTCGCCCGCCAGCAGGTCGTCGGCACCGACCGCTGATGGTGCCGCCCCGGCCAGCCCGCTGCTGGCCACGCCCGGCCTCCCGATGACCTGACCGATCGACAGCCCGGCGCGTCGCAGGCCGGTCAGCCGGGTCCGGACGCGGTCAGCTAGCTCAGCGGCGGCCTTCCGGGTGAACGTCAGGCCGAGGACTCGCTCGGGACGCACGAACTCGTTCGCCACCAGCCAGACCAGCCGCGCCGCCATGGTCTCGCTCTTGCCGGAGCCGGCACCGGCGATGACGGCGAGCGGGCCCAGCGGGGCACCGATGACGGCAGCTTGCTCGGCGGTCGGCTC
>Ga0335075_10015555_pt1 | contig 11395 bp, 10 predicted proteins | sample Lox_Sample_24_FD_206723 | JGI IMG/M metagenome (GOLD analysis project Ga0335075, IMG submission 206723) | Soil microbial communities from Loxahatchee National Wildlife Refuge, Florida, United States - Lox_Sample_2.4 | ecosystem: Environmental > Terrestrial > Soil > Wetlands | place: USA...
ATACTATGATCTGGCGACGCCCTTCTACGCAGCGTATTACGAGGACAAACACCTGCCTATCGAGAAGAAGCTGGCATCGAACATTCAATTCCACTGGTATGAATCCGGGCACATGGTCTATGTCCACGAAGAATCGCTGCAGAAGCTGCATGACAACGTCGCGGCGTTCATCCGCAGCACCGAGGCGGGCAACAAGTAAGGCAGTTCTTCTATTCGGCAAAACCACGTGGGGCGGGCAGAAAGCTCGCCCCATATTTTTTTAGATAGCATGATCCGGATTTCAAAGAGGGCGATGCCGAAAGCGACGATTCTTGAGGTGCGGCTGGAGAGGCGAGAGATCTTCAAGGACACTCATGGCAAATTTTGCCTTGTTCGCAAATAGCCCGTCCTCCATTACACTCCGTTCATGCCCCAACATGTTTCCTCAACGGAGTGCCGGTGTCTCTGCACTGGCCGCGGCTGCTCCAGGCAAGCACAGGAGATATGAATCGGATGACGGTCTTCATGATGATCACAGTTTTCCTTATTGCTCTCCTCCTGGCCTGCATCGAGACCGGACGGCGCATCCGCCTGCGCCAACAGAAGGAAGAGCCCAGTTCGGGCCTAAGTGTGATCGATGGTGCGGTCTTCGGGCTTCTCGGCCTGCTGCTGGCCTTCGCCTTTTCCGGCGCCGATTCACGCTTTGAGGCACGCCGGGCTCTCATTGTCCAGGAGACCAACGCCATCGGCACTGCGTGGCTACGCGTGGATCTGCTTCCCGCAGCGGCACAGCCGCAGTTGCGGCAGGATTATCGTCAGTATGTCGATGATCGCATCGCGTTTTATCGCGATCTGAATAACGATCCGGATAAAGCCAAAGTTGATTTTGCGAACTCCAACGCCCTTCAGCTCAAAATCTGGTCCGAGTCGATCGCCGCGGCGCGGCAGGAGTCGAACCCCGCTGTGCTCTCGCTGGTGCTCTCGTCGCTGAATGACATGATCGACATTACGACGACGCGGGCGGTGGCCCTGGAAACCCACCCTCCGATGCCGATCTATGTCCTGCTTTTCGTCCTCGCGCTAGCCAGCTCGCTGGTCGCGGGATTCGGCATGGGCGAGCAGCGAAAGCGCCCGTGGCTGCATACAGTCGTCTATGCGGTGGCGCTTACGGTGACGATTTACACCATTCTCGATCTCGAATTCCCCCGGGTGGGCATTGTGCGCATCGACCGCTACGATCAGGCGTTGATCAACCAGCGCAACAGCATGAATTGAGAAAGCCGCGATCGGGGCTGGCCGGGGCGGTTTCGTTCGGCTGCCCTGTGCTCAGTCCCGTTTCCTCCCCAGTTTCGCGAACATGCCGGTGAGCGTTTCAGCATCGGCGGAAGTAAGAGTCAGGCGACGAAGGAGCCGGCGCGTTTTTTCCTCCGTCGCGGTCTCGGTGCCTGGTTTGGTGTAGCCGCCAGCGGCCAGGGCCTGGAGCAAGACGCGCTCCAAACGATCCAGTTCCCGGCCAATGCATTGTTCATCTGTTCCGGCATGCCTATCCGCCGTCACTTTCGGAGTCCGGATCAACTCGTACAGGCACACGGCAACCGCCTGCCCGAGGTTCATCGAATCATGCTCCTCACGCGTGGGGATGCGCATGAGCCAGTGGCAATAGCTGAGATCGTCGTTGGAAAGGCCACGTTTTTCCGATCCGAAGAGCAGCGCGGCGCGGCCGGCGGCCAGATGGCCGCAAATCATCTCCCCGCCTGCGTCTAAAGGATGCACCGGATGATCGAGCTGGCGGGAGCCGACGGCAGTCGTGCCCACCACGAGAGAGCAATCGGCAACAGCGTCAGCGAGGGTCGAAAAGACCTCGGCGTCCGCTAGCAGTCCTGGCGCACCCACAGCGGAGCGCGCCTCGCGGAAGGCCACGTCATAGGGGCGGACGACACGCAGACGCAGGAAGCCAAAATTGCTCATGGCGCGGGCAGCGGCGCCGATGTTCAATGGGTTACGCGTGGCCACCAACACCACGCGCAGACGGTCAAGTTGATCCTTACTCAGCACCCTGAATACTACGCTCTCGGGTCCTGCGCCAAAGGCGCGAATTGCGGGGCACGCAATCTCTACGCTGCCGCCACCGGCTGGGCGCAGTGCGCGCAGCGCCTGGCCGCAATCGGAATATCGCTCAGGCATTCAGGGCAGGCCTTGGTCTTGGGCGGTTCGGCTTTTGTCGGATTGAACCGCTTGAGCAGAGCGTTGAGGGGCACGACCACGAAGAAATAGACGGCTGCTGCGATCAGTAGAAAGGAGATCAGGGCATTGGCGAAGTCGCCGTAGAGAAACTTTGCTCCATTGACCTCAAAAAAGAATCCTGAAAAGTCAGGCTTCTTTACAGTTGCAGCGATGATGGGAGTAATCAGATCTTTGACGAGTGCGGTAACGACAGTCCCAAATGCCGCGCCGACGACGACAGCCACTGCGAGATCGACAACATTGCCACGGAGAATGAAATCGCGAAACCCTTTCAACATTGGTGCGCTCCTCGATGTTGATTTTGTTGTGTTGCCAACTTTGTCACCTGCTGACGCAGACATCGTATCGCAATCGGCGTCTTTGATTGAAAACATTCGCTGAAATCGCGGGATGAGCCGGGGCCAGGTAAGTGCCTACGGATCGAGAAGTTGGCATTTGTCCGATTCCATCAAGTATTCTTCCCGGTACTCATCTTCAATTCTTTTCGTGTTATCGAAGGGGGCTTTGCATTGAATAAGATCTTTCCAAGCGCCGAGGCGGCGGTCGCCGACATTCCAGACGGCGCGGTGCTTATGGTGGGAGGCTTCGGACTGAGCGGCATCCCGGAAAATCTCATTGCGGCGCTGGTTGAACGAGGCGTCAAGAACTTGCGGACCATCAGCAACAATATGGGGATCGACCGCTTCGGCATGGGCAGGATGCTGGAAACGGGTATGGTCGTCTCGCACACCGGCAGTTACGTTGGCGAAAACAAGCTGCTCGAGGAGAAAGTGCTCAAAGGCGAGTTGGACCTTACCCTTCTGCCCCAGGGCACACTGGCGGAACGCATCCGCGCGGGCGGCGCGGGCATTCCCGCCTTCTACACTCCGGCCGGCGTGGGAACCCTGGTTGCCGATGGCAAGGAAACCCGCGAATTCGGCGGCAACCTCTATCTCCTCGAACAGTGGCTGCGCGCCGATTTCGCTTTGATCAAGGCCTGGAAAGGCGATACCGCCGGCAATCTCGTTTATCGGAAGACGGCGCGGAATTTCAATCCGATGATGGCTACCGCCGCCCGTATCACCATTGCCGAGGTGGAAGAACTGGTGGAGCCGGGAGAAATTGACCCGGATCATGTGATTACGCCGGGAATCTATGTCAAGCGCATCGTCAAGGGGGCAAGCTACGAGAAACGCATCGAGCGGCGGACGGTGCGGACGGCGAACCTGTAGGCGCGGCGCAGGTCAGCAGGCCGCCAAAGGCGGATGGGGGAGGCTACCTGCGCGCGGGCTGGAGCACCCGTCTTTCGCTTTGTCACCCGCTTCATTCTGGGGAGAGACCGCGACGATCGACTCTTACTTGCGCGCTCCGGGCAATGCTACGGGGCAGGTGGTCCAGCCATGAAGCTGATTTGCGATTTCTCAGCCTGAGCGCCGGAACTGCTGCTGGATCGAATCGCAGAGGCCGCGATAGCGCCGGACGTAGCGGAAATCCGCAAAGAGCGTAATTGCCGCGATCAGCAAGCATACGGCGAGAAACCAGCGCTGCGATCGCTCCTTGTGCCTGGCCATCTGGCGAAAGCAGATCGACATCAGGAATGCGGCCAGCGTGGCCAGTACCGTCAATGGCGCGAGGTGATTGCAGTCAATGCTGCCAGGCCGCATGTACCATGCCGAGGCGCCGATCGCGAGAAGACACAGGATTCCGGTGCTGAGAAGACGGAAGGGAAATTTCGGGCGATTCAGTGCGGCGCTCCTTACGAAATCATCGGCTTGATTGTCTCGCTCAGGATCAGCGTGGGCTCGGTTGCCTTCTGAACATCCTCAAAGGTGAGGCCCGGGGCGATCTCTTCGACAACCAGACCTTGCGGAGTCACCCTGATCCAGGCCATCTCGGTGGCAATGGTTTCGACGACCTTGAGTCCGGTAATCGGCAGGGTGCAGCGCTTGAGAATCTTGGGGCGTCCTTCCTTGGTGGTATGTTCCATCGCCACGATCACCCGCCGCGCACTGGCCACCAGATCCATGGCTCCACCCATGCCCTTCACCATTTTTCCGGGGATCATCCAGTTGGCCAGATTCCCTTCCTCGTCGACCTCCATTGCTCCCAGAATGCTGAGGTCGATGTGGCCGCCGCGGATCATGGCAAAGGAGTCGGCGCTCGAGAAGTAGGAGGTTCCGGGAAGCTCGGAGACCGTCTCTTTGCCTGCATTGATGAGATCGGCGTCTTCCGTACCTTCGATCGGATAGGGTCCTACGCCGAGCATCCCATTTTCGGATTGAAGAACGACTTCGACACCCGCCGGCACATGGTTGGCCACCAGCGTTGGCATGCCGATGCCGAGATTCACGTAAAAGCCGTCGCGCAGCTCGCGCGCAACCCGCCGTACGATGCGCTCGCGCTTGACGGCGTCAGAGGGTTTTGACGAACCGCCGGCGGCGGAAGGCAAGGAACTGCCCGGATTCGATAAAGTAGTACTCATTGGCGTCTGATCTTAGCAGTTCCCCCATGCCTTTTGCTTTTCTCAATCTCCGGGCTCGTTCGCTGGTGCGTGGGACCGTGATCGTGTTGGCCAGCCTCACTGCGTCCTTCATTCTCTCGGGGTTTCCCCATGCGCATCCGGAGTGGGAAATTATCTTTCCCGCGCTCGCAGCATTGTGGGGCACGTATGAAACCCTGCGCTGCCTGCGCCTGCGCTGGAGCTTCTACCACGGTGGCGTGCTGCTGCTTCTCTACATGGACGTCATGGCGCTGTCGATGATCTTTTTCCTGCTGCTGTACCCTTATGCGGGATGGATCGAATAGAACTGCGCTTGGCGCACATCTAATCGCTGACGGCCGATCCCTGATTGATCATCTCCAGACCCTGCAGGGCCTCTGAATATGGAGCCCGCAGCACGCCGCGCTCGGTAATGATCGCAGTTACGTACTTTGCCGGGGTCACGTCAAAGGCTGGATTTTCGACACCGACTCCGTTCGGGGTGAGCTGCTTTCCGGCGTGGTGCGTGACTTCGATTGCCGCTCGCTCCTCGATCGGGATATCGTCGCCGTGGGCGGTTTCTAGGTCGATGGTCGACCAGGGTGCAGCGACGTAGAACGGGACGCCGTGCTCTTTGGCCAGGATCGCCAGTCCATAGGTGCCGATCTTGTTGGCCACATCGCCGTTCGCGGCGATGCGGTCAGCGCCTACAATGACAGCCTGGATCTTGCCGCGACGCATCAGGCTGGCGGCCATGTTGTCGCACAGCACCGTGGTCGGAATGCCATCGTGCATCAGCTCCCAGGCGGTGAGGCGAGCGCCCTGCAGGAAAGGCCGGGTTTCATCGGCGAAAACCTGAATCCGGCGTCCCTGCTCCACCGCACTGCGGATAACGCCAAGGGCCGTGCCATAACCGCAGGTGGCCAGCGCGCCGGCATTGCAGTGGGTGAGCACCCCTCCCTCGGACGGAAGCAGAGACGCGCCGTGGGCGCCCATGGCCCGGCAGGCGGCAATGTCTTCGTCGTACATCTTCAGGGCTTCGGAAACCATGGCCGCGCGAATCCCGGCAAGGGTGATGCCCGGCGTCTGGCGAAGCTTATCGAAGAGCTCTTCCATGCGGCTGATAGCCCAGAAGAGGTTGACCGCGGTGGGACGGGTTGCGGCCAGCACCTGGCACATATGGCGGACTTCCCGGGCCAGCTCATCGACGCTCGCCGCCGAACTTCGGTCTACTCCAAGGGCGACTCCCATTGCCGCAGCAACGCCAATCGCCGGAGCGCCGCGAACCACCATGGTAACAATTATGTCAGCCACATTTTGGTAACCAGTGGCCAGAACGTAGGTCTCTTCAAGCGGCAAACGTGTCTGATCAAGGAAGCGAACGCCTTCGGGGGTCCATTCGAGGGTTGGAATCATCTCTGCTAGTGTAATTTGTTTGAGTGTATAAAATACATCTCGTAGGAATTGTTGGTTTTCAGCTACAGATCCACGATAATTCCCGCTGGTTAAACGGTATTCTGAAGTGGAAGGCGAGTTGAGAGAAGAACGGGAGACGAAGACGTTTTTCGTGCCGTTTCCGGCTATCGCGGTACATCCCTTGTTACGAATTGGCGTCTTACAATCGTAACCTGTTGAGCGTGTCTTTTTGCCTGACTTGGATTTAGCCAATATCAGTAGTCTGGTACGAAATCATTCATCGCCGGAACGGCCCTCAAATTCCGGCAGTTGTATCGGCCACTCGAACGATTTGGGGAAGGCGATGAGCAAGTCAAAAAAAACGTGCCCGAATTGCGACGAAGTTGAGTTGACACGTGTAGCCCGGCGCGGGTTCATGCAGGAGCGGGTATATCCAAAATTTGGGATGTTCCCATGGGAGTGCGCGCAGTGCCGGCAGATTTTTCTATTGAAAAGCCGCGGGCGCAGCTATCGAAAGGCCGGTCCCAATAAGAACTCTTCAGATTAGCGATCCGTGTTGGCGATCCATGTTGGGTTGGCGATCCATGACGCTTGCCTGCGGACTTTGGCGGCAGTGAACGGCCAGCCGGAAGGGTCGCTGCAAAACATCTGAGCAACTCCCTCCCGGCCGGGAAGCGCTACCTGCGCCAGTGTCCCGGAATCCAGACCCAGCCGCCGGGGCGGCGGTCCCAGTGTCCCGGAATCCACACTATGCCTGGGCGGGGCGGCAGCGCCCAGCGACCGCCTACCCACACGTACCGGTGCCCATCCCACCGGTGGTATCCGTCGATCCACACATATCGAGGACCGGGGGCAACCGGACGGTGTTCAACAATAGGCGGCGGCGGCGCAACACGTACAACTACCTGTGCAAAGGCTGCACTGGTTCCGAGCAGCGCCGTTGCCGCGAATGCCAGCATCCATTTCTTCATCTGTCGTTCTCCCTTGGTTATTGCTCTCAAATTGTGCTTTCCCAGCCCGGCAAATTCTCCCGGGCCGGGAGACTCTCTGTTGCAGTTACGCCGGCATAGACACCAAAGCCCGGGGTCAGGTTGCGCGGGATGCCCAAGGTTTGACAGCACCCGGACAGGACCATTAAAACGATTTAGTCGTAAATTTTACCGCTAGGAGCAATTGGATGCCGGGAACGAAGTGGTGGATGGCAGCCGTATCCTGCTGGTGTTTGTTGCTCTCGCTGCCCATGCCAGCCGCTGGCCAATCGAGTGCACCGGAGACTCCACCTTATCTCAATCCGGCGTTGCCGATCGATCGGCGGGTCGACGATCTGGTCGGCCGCATGACGCTTGAGGAAAAAGCGTCGCAGGTGGTTCACCGGGCTGCGGCGATTCCCCGCCTTAAGGTTCCCGCCTACAACTGGTGGACGGAGGCGCTGCATGGCGTCCTCACCAGCAAGGCCACGGTTTTTCCCGAACCCATCGGATTGGGTGCGACCTTCGATGCACCCGGCATTCACCAGATGGCCATCGCAATCGGCAACGAAGCTCGAGCGAAGCACGAAGAAGACATCGCCGCCGGCAGATTTGATGGCATTGGTCTGGATTTCTGGTCGCCGAACATTAACATCTTTCGCGATCCGCGCTGGGGCCGCGGACAGGAGACGTACGGAGAAGACCCATATCTGACCGGCCGGCTTGCGGTCGCGTACGTAACCGGCATGCAGGGCGACGATCCGAAGTATCTGCGGGTGATCTCCACGCCTAAGCACTACGCGGTCCATAGCGGGCCGGAGCCTGAACGCCACCGGATCGACGTCACGGTTTCCAAGCACGATGAGGAAGACACATACCTGCCGGCTTTTCGCGCGGCAGTCACCGAGGGCCATGCCGGATCGGTGATGTGCGCCTACAACAGCATCAATGGCGAGCCGGCCTGCGCCAACCAGTTTCTTCTCGAAGATCAGCTTCGCGACAAGTGGAAGTTTCAAGGCTATGTGGTCTCCGACTGCGACGCAGTCTTCGATATCTATCGCGGACACCACTACACCGAGAGCCGCGCCGAGGCGGGCGCCATCTCGATGAAGCGCGGTACCGATCTGGACTGCAACGAGCCGGGAAACGACTCCTCGTTCTATGTCGATGCGGTGAAGCAGGGTTTGCTTCCTGAAAAGGATCTGGACACCGCCGTCAAACGCCTGTTCAGGGCCCGCTTCGAGCTGGGTATGTTCGATCCGCCGTCGATGGTGAAGTACGCCTCAACGCCGCTGAGTGAGATAGAGAGTGTTCCCCATCGCGAGCTGGCTTTGCAGCTGGCGCGCGAATCCATCGTTCTGCTCAAGAACGATGGAACGCTCCCGCTTAAGGCGGGGGTAAAGCACATTGCGGTGATCGGCCCCCTGGCCGACCAGGAGCGGGTGCTGTGGGGAAACTACAACGGCACGCCGTCACACACAGTGACTGTGCTCGACGGCATTCGCAGCGAGTTTGCCTCGGCAACCGTTACATTCGAGCCGGGAACCAGTTTTCTGCGCGCTGGACAGGCGATTCCAACGGAGGCGCTGAGCACGCCTGACCATCAACACGGGCTGAAGGCGGAGTACTTCGACAATATCGACTTGAAAGGCGCTCCCGTTGTAACACGCGTAGACAAGCAAGTTGACTTCGATTTCAGCGGCGTTGCTCCTGCGCCGGGTCTCGGCTCCCAGAACTTCTCGGTTCGTTGGACGGGATCGATCACACCCTCGCAATCGGGTTCTTATTCGATCGGCTTTACGGGGGATGATGGCTACCGCGTCTGGGTTGACGGCAAGTTGCTTGTCGAGGACTGGGGCATGCATGCTCCGTCGACCAAGACCGCAGACCTTCAACTCGAGAAGGGCCATGCCTACGCGCTGCGCGTCGAATACTTCCAGGGAGGAGGGGGCGCGGTGGCGAAGCTCTTCTGGAACGCCCCGACCGCCGATCCTGGCGCGGCCGCGGTCGAAGCGGCGAGACGCGCCGACGTCGTCATCGCCGTTGTCGGCATAACATCGGCGCTCGAGGGCGAAGAGATGAATGTGAATCTTCCCGGGTTTAAGGGAGGAGATCGCACCAGTCTCGATCTGCCCGCGGAGGAAGAAACGCTGCTCCGCAGTGTGAAGGCTACCGGCAAGCCGCTGGTGGTCGTGCTCATGAATGGCAGCGCCCTTGCGGTCAACTGGGCAAACCAAAACGCCACCGCGATCCTCGACGCCTGGTATCCGGGCGAGGAAGGCGGAGCCGCCGTTGCGGAAACTCTCAGCGGAAAGAACAATCCTGCCGGGCGCCTGCCCGTCACGTTCTATAAGTCGGTCGATCAGCTGCCACCCTTCGAAGACTACGCAATGAGCAACCGAACTTATCGTTACTTTACGGGGCAGCCGCTCTACCCGTTCGGCTATGGTCTGAGCTATACGCGATTCTCTTACAGCGATCTGAAACTAAGCGGAAAGGCAATTCAGGCCGGCCAGCCGCTCACAGTCGAAGCCGACGTAAAAAACACGGGCAGCCGGCAGGGCGACGAGGTAGCCGAGCTTTATCTCACTTATCATCAGCTTCCCGGTGCGCCGGTGCGGGCTCTGAAGGGATTTAACAGGGTTCATCTCGCGCCGGGTGATACGGCGCATCTGCGCTTCACTCTCTCGCCGCGCGACCTGAGCATTGTGAACGAGTCGGGCGACCGCGTGATCAGCGCCGGGACCTATCAGCTCAGCATTGGAGGGGGCCAGCCGGGGACTGGCGCTGCGATAACCAGCGGCAGCTTCGAGATCAGCGGAGAAGAGAAGCTTCCGGAGTAGCCGCAATCCGGAGCTGAACGAAGGTGCGCGCAACTTCGACTCCGGGAGCGGGAACTGGTATCTTCTCCCGAATTCTTCTCTGCCCACCGATCTGTCCCAAAGTCGAACACTCCACCGCGTCCATGTGACAAAAGTACTTCGCTGCTGCCAGGAAATAGATGACCATTGCTCAACGGGCTGTCATCATGAACATATCCAGGCAAGACAAGTGTATGGACTCATCCGTCGCTGAGCTTTTCACACCAGCACTCTGCCCGCCGCTCGGCCTTGCTGCCTGGTCGCATGGCTGCGCGTTGTGTCACTTGGGCATGTGGCAGACTCTTCCCGACTGGTGGACTCCGCGTCACCTCCTTTTGGTCCTCTGCGGATTCTGCGGGGCAGTGCTGGCGGCGCTTCTGTGGGGAGCCATCCTGCGGCAGAGGATGCGTGTGCAAACCGATATCCTGCGCCGGACGATGGAGGAAGAAGCCGCGCGCGAGCGACGCCAGGTATTTCTCGAGCGGGAGCGCAGCCGGGTTCTGGAGGCCATCAACAGTTCCATGCCGCTCGATTCGGTGCTGGGTATGATCACGGCTTTCATCAGTGAGCAGATGCATGGTTTGTGCTGCTGGTGCGTGCCGCCAAGCGGCAACATTATCGGCTGCCCAAACGCTCGGGGAATCGATTCCCCGGTCGAAGGCATGCCGCACACGCGGCGGGATATCTACTCAAGCAGCGGCGAGCGGCTCGGAGTATTTATTCTTGACGGTGTCCACGGATCCGGTGACGCACTTGGCGGAAGTGAGTTGCTGGATATGGGAGCACGATTGGCCGCGCTGGCAATCGATAACCGCCGGCTCTATGAGGACCTCATCCATCGTTCCGAATATGACCAGCTAACAGAGGTGCCTAACCGCTTCCTTCTGGAATGCCGCATTGCCACCGCGCTCGCCAGCGCTCAGCGGCACGGGCAGCACTTTGCGCTTATCTATATCGATCTCGACCACTTCAAGAAGGTGAACGACCGGCACGGACATCGGATTGGCGATATTTATCTCCAGAAGGTGGCGAAACGCCTCTCGGACCGTTTACGCAGCCGCGATACGCTGGCTCGTGTAGGAGGGGACGAGTTCATCGCCCTCATCCCCATTGTGCGTGACCGCGGCGAAGCCAATGAAATCGCGCGCCGCATCGAGGAGTGCTTCGCATCACCGTTTTCTGTCGACGATCTCATCCTCAACGGCACCGCGAGTATCGGCGTCGCGGTCTACCCCGAAGATGGAACGGAGGCACACGAGCTGAAACTTGTGGCCGATGCGGCTATGTATGCCAGCAAGCAATACGCCGATCGTCAACTCAGACACGAGCGCGACATCTTCAGATAGCCGGTTCTCTGATTTACAATCCTGTCGTGAGCTCGCCCCGGTCCAGATCGCGTTCCGCATTGCAGTGGCTTCTCATTTTGCCCCTGGCCGGACTTCTCTTCCCCGGCTTGTACGCCCGCGCTA
>Ga0335075_10015556_pt1 | contig 11394 bp, 12 predicted proteins | sample Lox_Sample_24_FD_206723 | JGI IMG/M metagenome (GOLD analysis project Ga0335075, IMG submission 206723) | Soil microbial communities from Loxahatchee National Wildlife Refuge, Florida, United States - Lox_Sample_2.4 | ecosystem: Environmental > Terrestrial > Soil > Wetlands | place: USA...
CCGCCCACCTTGCGGATCTGCCCGTGGTCGCGGAGCAGGCCGACGTCGCCGACCTCGGCGCGCTGCGCGCGATCGGCGCCCGCCACCAGATCACCGGCATCGTGCACCTGGCGGGCTACCCCGCGCCGCGCGGGACCGTCGGGGGCATCGAGGCCACGCAGGGCCTGCTGGACGGGCTCCTCAACGTCACCCGCGTCGCCCAGGAATGGGGCGTGCGCCGGGTGGGCCTGGCCAGCACGCTCGGGGTCTACGGCGGCATCGAGACCGGCGGCCCGCTGACCGAGGACCTGCCGGTGCGCCTCACCGCCCCGCACCCGATCCCCCGGTCGAAGAAGATCACCGAGCTCCTCGGGGAGCAGCTCGCCGAGGCGGCCGGCGTCGAATTCGTCAACTTCCGGATCTCGGGCACCTGGGGCCCCCTCGGCCACGAGGACCCGTTCTTCGCCGCGCCCGCGCTCATCCATGCGGCCGCCAGCGGACAGCCCCTCGACCTGTCGGGGCTGCTCGTTCAGCCGCGCCTCGGGGACGGGCTCGACCTGTGCTACGTCAAGGACACCGGCCGGGCGATCGCGCTGCTCCAGCTCGCCGGCAACCTCAAGCACCGCACCTACAACATCGCGTCAGGGCGGGTGACCACCAACGCCAACGTGATCGCGGCGATCCGCCAGACAGTCCCCGGCGCCGACCTCCAACTACCGGCAGGCACAGGCCGGCCCGGGGCCGCCCTCGACATCACCAGGCTCCGCCAGGACACCGGCTTCGAGCCCGAGTACGACACCGCCCGCGCAGCCGCCGACTACGTCGCCTGGCTCAAGGCAGGCAACGCACGCTGAGGGCGATGCGCCCCGTGACACAGCAGCGTCCCCATGCGCCCTTTCGAAAGTCGAGCTTCACGCCGCGATCCGCCGGGACGCCCGTGCGGGCATGTCCGGCCGCGCGATCGAGAGGAAGTACCGGGTCCGTCGCCGCGGTCAGGACTCGCAAACGCAGCCAGAGGCCAGCGTTGAGCGCAATCGCGTCACTGCTGGCCGCCTCCAGCCCGGGGGATTGCGCGCCAGGCAAGGAAGTAGCAAAGGCAACACAACGGCAGTTCAACTGCGCCTGCCATCACCGCTGCCACCAGCAGTTCGCTCCGGGAAGTCGAGGTGAGCACGTCGAACCACGCGTCGACCAGCAGCGCGGTACCGGTCAGCGTCGCAGTGACCGCGTATCGCCGGTCTCCGCGCGCGATGAGCCGGCCAGTGGCGAGCAGGCCGAAGGCTTCCAGGGCGTCGAGCCCGATCCAGGCAACGTTCCAGTGCGCCGCGATCGCGGCCTGCGGAAGGACGTAGCCAAGCACCCCGAGCCACGGGATCATGGCCGCCCCGCCACAGGTAAACGCTATGGGCAGGAACCGCCGCCAGCCGGCTGGAAGCCGGCTGGCCACCGTCGTGGTACGCGGTGCGGCGCGATCGGAGGGCCGAGCAGGCGAAGAGCGTTGCGCCCCTCCTACCCGGAAGCTGGCTTCCGTCATGCCATCCAGCCTGCTGTGCCACGGCGGCCTAGTCAGTAACGGAGCATTCAGCCTTCTAGGTGGTGCCGCCTGCAGCCACGCGCGGGCGCCAGGTCCAGCACCCGTGGTCTGCCCCGCGGGGAGAGAAGCGGGCGGAGGGCAGCCGCGCGAGGCCGTTCTGAATGATTAAAGGCGCGGTGGTCAGCGGCGCGGCTGCCCCTACGCCTGCTGCTGGCCGATGTTGACTAGCCACGGCACACCGAACTTGTCGGTGCACATGCCGAACTCATCACCCCAGGGCTGCTTCTCCATCGCCATCGTGACGGTCCCGCCGTCGGACAGCTTGCCCCAGTAGCGGCGCAGAGCGTCGGCGTCGTCGCCGCTGAGGCTCACCCCGAACCCGTGGTGCCCCTGGAACTCCATCCCGGCGGGAGCGTCGGCGGCCATGAGCGTGTAGCCGGCCTCGGTCTCGAGCTGGCCGTGCATGATCTTGTTAGCGTCGGGCGAGTCTTTCATGCCGAATTCAGCGAAGGTGGTGACGTTCAGGTCGCCGCCGAACACGCTGGCATAGAACTCCAGCGCCTGCCGGGCATTGCCGTTGAAGTTGAGGTAAGGGTTAAGCCGGGATGCCATCGGTCTCCTCCTGCCACGTTGCCGGATGAGGCGCCTGCCCAGCCAGGCTCGCACTCCCGTGCTGCCGTCCCGGGATTGCCCCCGATCCGTACGGATTCGCACTGGTAATCGAAACCTAGCATGCAAGGGGCTATACCGTAACCCTGACGCGCCGCCGTTCACGGAAGCCCGGTGCCTCGGCCTTGCCTTCTCGGCCTTCACCCAGGCACGTCATGAAAGAGGCTGAACCTTTACGTTGGCGTGGTCGCGGGCAAGGGATCGCAGGTCCTCTGGGTCGCCTGTCGCGACGATGCCGCCACCGAAGCGGATCGCGGTAGCGATGACGGCAGCGTCGACTGTGTGGCAGGAGTTCAGCCGGTCGCGGTGCTTCAGGTCTCCAGCCTGCCGAGCGGTCGCTTGCCCCAGCGTGACTGGCCTGATGCCGCGGCCCAGGATGCGGTCGATTGCCGCATCGGCCGCGGTGCCGCGGTACGCCTCGGCCAGGACCACGGTGGGCACCCGGACCGGGATGCCCATCCGGTCGGCGGAATCGAGCATGTCCCGCATTCTCTCGGCCGCTCGCGGGTCAGCCTTAGGGTCGGCTATTACCTCCAGCGCCCTCGTATCCAGCACCAAAGCGGTCATGAGGATGCTTTCCTACCCGGCTCAGCCGCCGCGGCCGAGGCAGCGAACAGCTCGCTGTACCTGGCGACTTCAGCCTCGTCGGAGGGACCCAGTTCGTCCACGAGTTCTTCCACGAACGCGTGCAGGCGCCGACGGTCGAGTTCGTGCCTGACGGCGGCTGCGACGAACGCGCTCACGTTGTCGGGAGAAACTGCTCTTAGTTCCGCTACTAGGTTGTCGGGAAGGCTGACAGAAAGCTTGGCCACAGGAGCAATCCTACCTCGGTAGGAACGTTCCCGCCGACCGAGCTGCTCGTCTAGGTCAAGCCGCCGTGCAATAGCCATCAATCCTCCCAGTGGCTCACGTCTGGTGATGGCAAGATTAGCTGTTTTGGCTAAATAATCGTTAAACCCGAAAATGGCAACGAATTGCGTGTCGCTTGGCGGCGAGCTCACACCCGCCGCGGTAACGGCGGGTCCACCCCGTAGTCGAGACGATGAGGAGCGAGGTGGCGCCCCCTTCGCCCCTAAGCCGACTCCCGGGTACTCACGACCTGGGAACGATCACCGTCGCCAGGTCGGCAAGGTCGTCCGTCAGGTCCTCGGGATCGAAGTAAAAATCCAGTGCCGTCGGCCAGTTCTCTGCGTTGAATTCCGATACCGCGCGATACCTCTCGCCCGGGATGTCTACTCCCCTCCCGCCGGTGCAGCGCGGGTAGGCCACCCCGGCCGTGGCGGGCAGGATCTTCTCGACCTTGATGTGAACTTGCCATTGATCGCGATAGCCGAACAGGTACACGATCCCCAAGCCCTCCTCGCCTGCGGCTTGGGCCAGCGTCACGCCGGGCGCGTCACGCGGCTCACCTGCCCGTCCCGCCGCCCTGCTCACCGGCCCCTTCAGACCGAAGAATTCGCCGTAGATCGTCACGAAAGAGTACGGGCCGGGCTCCCACCATTCGAACGTCCGCTGCACCACCCTGTGCAGCCGCTCAAGCGTCATCGCACTGGGCACTACCAGTAGCCGGAATGGTGGCGGTGTCACGCCGTGCAGGCTGACGCAGAGGGCGTGGATCTCCCTCGTCGCTGTCTCGGGGATCGCGGGCACATCGACCCTGATGGCACGAGCGTCGTAGTCATCGGGGTAAGGGCGAACCGCGTGCAGCCTTCTCCTGCGCTGAGATTCCACGGTTCTCCGTCTGGCGGCGACCCGCAGCCGACTGCGCCGACTCCGGGTGTCGCGCCGCCTCTTCAGCTTCCGCCGGTTGGACATGGCTCATGCCACCCCCGTCCGCGAAGCGGCGCGCAGACCAAGGACTGGCTGCCCGCCCTGGTGCCCGCGGAATCCGGCGTCCCACGGCCAGTGGCCACGCTCGTCGGCCCACGCCAGTTGCAGCGCTTGTATCCCTTCCCCGTAGAACTCGACGGCGGTAAACAGATGCGCCGAAGGCTCGGCGACCCGCACAACCTCCATCAAGGGACCGTCTTCCATCAGGACCTCTTCACCCGGCCGCGGAACGGCAGTGTCCACCACGTACCGGGCCACCGCATTCAGCAGCCAGGTGGCGCGAGGCAGCGGCATCCCGGTCACAACCAATTCGGGCCTGCCACGCGGGGTCAGCCCGAGCGTGTATGCCCAGGGTGGATGGACCTGGTCATCTTCGATGCCCACCACGGCCCAGCCAAAGCGATCGATGAAACCCTGCATGTGATCGAGGTAGTCCTGGTGGGTGCTCTCCGGGTGGTCACATTCCCAGCACATAGTCGTCCTCCTCCATATGAGCGACCAACGCGGCCACTCTAACCAGAGGCACCGACATTCTGTTCGATAAACGATCACGTCTCGGAGCAGAGTTCATCCTGACCACGATCGCTACAGAGGCCTCATCTCCGTGGTCGTGCCGCGCTCACGTGGCCTGCAGAGGCTCGTCGCCGTATAGCTCGCGCCACAGTCGGCGCAGGAACGCCTCATCGCTGCCATCGGTGTACTCGACGGATTCCGACAACTCGTCGTCTGGTAGCTGGCTCGGGTCCCTGATGGCCTCGCGGAGTTCGGACTTGAATACCCGCATCTCCTCGTCGTCGTTGCGCTTCGCGAGCTCTTTCAAAAAGTCAAGATGATAGTTCTCCGGATCGAGGTAAGTTGTCGCCACTGCGATGAGCGTTGCAAACGGGCCGTCCGGATGCCGTTCCCAGTATGACAATGCCATTACCCACCTCCTCTAGCCTATTTCGCGTGGTCGTCTAGCTTTTAGTGCTCGGTTGGCCGTGGGAACATCGTTACGGTCTCATACCTCTGCGCGGCGTAGTTTGGCTCGAAGAGGAAGGTAATTACCCCGCCCTCAAATGTAGGCACCGGCCGCGCTTGCGGCTCAGGACAGTCCGGTTCCCGCCCTGCTACTCTTGATGCGAGCCACTCCTCTCGGACGGTCCGAGCGGTATTCATGCTTCCATCTACTGGCTCTAGTCGCCATCCGGAGCAGTAACGGTGACCGTCGGCGCCCAGTAGATCCAGAATCGGCACTCTTACGTCCCTGGGCACTCTGGCCGGATCGAACGGCATGTCGAGCGCTTCCCGGACTCGTGGGTGCTCGACGCCGCGGGCGAATGCGGTTGCGAAGGCGTCCAGGTTAGTGATCCTGGTAGACGTGCTTCTGCAGCGATGAGGTTGACCGCTGCCTCTGAGCCCGTCGATGCCCAAATGCCGCTTTTCAGCGTCCAATTGAGCTGGGTCCTCCAGGTAGGCGGCGCGCCTCATGCTGGCCTCTTCGGTTACCGAGCCTTCGTGGCGGATGTGCCCATGGCCTCCGCCACAATCCAGCGCCGCAAGTATCCGCCGCGCCTCCGGCGATGCGGTGTCCGCTATCGCCAGCCAAGGCCGCGCGGCACGGTGCTGTGCTATGTAATCGGCCGCTGCGTCGAGGCTCATCGCCGGGAGCCCGGCCCGTTCCGGGTCGAATCGCCCCAGCTCCGCGCGCGGTGCCTCAAACAGGCGCGGCTCCCACCCGCCGTCCGCTCGCTGTCGGTGTTCTGCATACACCTCGCCCCTGCTGCGCGGCTCGTCCAGTGCTAGGGACGGCGTGCGGTCCGCCGGGCCTTCGACGGCGGCCAGCTCACGAGGCGTATCGGGACCTGGAACATCAGGCTCGCCTTTTTCTAAACCATCCCGTACACCCACACCAGAACTATGCCCGCCACGTCCAAACTGACCGCCCGCGCCGCTTCCCTTTTCACGTATCCCGAACGACCGCGCGCCGACTCTCACATCCCGCGTCCCCCCTGGGCGGGTCCTCCGCCACGTGTCCCAAGAGCGTGGAGGACCAGGCCTTCACTCGCCGGGCTGGCATGGAGGCCGAGGTAGATGGCGATAGCCGCTGCGAAGACGCAGCCCGCACCGACGGCCATTGCCAAGGTCGACGCCGGTGCGCCATGTGTGTGTTAGCCGCGTTCTGCCGGCCCCCATTAGCCGCGGCAAGCCGGAAAGGGCGCGGGTGTCCAAAGGAACCCCGGCGCTCGCCGTGTCTCTCCGTGGTCTGGCTCCCAGGTTGAGGCACAATGAGGGCGGATCTTAGCGAAGAACGGTCAAAGGCGGGAGGTGGCACTGTGAGCGTGGACAGGTTCGCGACCTTGCTGTATGGCATCGGGGAAGCTGCCGGATACCTGTCGGTCCCGCCGTCAACTCTGGCGACCTGGGCCTATGGATACGAACGTCGGCGGTCAGGAGCGCGGACCTTCAGAGCTGATCCGGTCATCACCGCGGTGCGACCGCCGCGCCCTACCGACCCGGCTGTGCCTTTCATCGGTCTAGCGGAGGCATATGCGCTCGCCGCGTTCCGGAAGGCTGGAGTCCCCATGCAGCGCATCCGGCCCGCCATTGACGTCCTGGATCGGGAACTAGGGCTTGAGCATGCTCTGGCCAGTAGACGGCTGTACACCGATGGCGCGGAGGTCCTATACGACTACGCCCAGCACGCGGGTGACACCCCAGAGGGGGAGTCCGCACGAGACCTCGTTGTCGTGCGCAACAACCAGAGGGTCTTCAGCGAGGTTGTGGAACTCTACCTGCGGCGCATCGACTTCGCCCCGGACGGCTACGCCCAGCTGATCCGCCTTCCGCAATATCAGGTCGCGGATGTGACTGTGGATCCCGATCATGCGTTCGGCCGCCCGCGGTTTACCCGTGGTGGCGCCAGCGTCGACGACGTAATCGACCTGTTCCGGGCTGGAGAGCCCGTGGACACCGTGGCAGAAGAGTTCGGGTTGTCCCGCGACGAGGTTGAGGACGCCATCCGTGTCGTCACCCGAGCAGCTGCCTAGATTTTTCCTCGACCGCAGCCTCGGCCGGAAAGCAGTCCCTGAGGCCCTGCGAGCGGATGGGTGGAACCTCGTCACCTTGGCCGAGCACTACGGAATGCCCGCCGACGAGCAGGTCGCCGATGCTGATTGGATTGAGGAGGCGGCCAAGCGAGGCTGGCCGATCCTGATGAAAGACAAGCGGATCCGTCACCGTCAGGCTGAGATCAACGCGGTGATCGCGCACAAAGCCCGCTGTTTCGTAATCACCAGGGGTGATCTCCCGTCTGCCGATATGGCGAACCGCTTCATCGCTAACAAGACCGCGATCTTGGTGGCGATTGCCCAGCCTGGCCCGTACATCTTCTCTGTGCAGACCGAACGCCTAATGCGGCTGTATCCCTTACAGCAAGCCCAGTTCATGTTCCTGCTGGGTCGGCTGCCATGGCGTGGACAAGATCAAGTGGGTAGGCAACCTGGGCTGCTATTGCGACATGCTCAGGCGCTGACCTGCTCTCGGTTGTTCAGCACCGCCATGTCGGCGGCCGCCAGGCCGGAGGCCCACCCTTCCTCGTCGGTCGCTCGGCTCCCGCGGTCGTAGACGAGACCGTCACCGAACAACTCGTCGACGGCGTGATCGACAGCTTCGTGACGCTCTTTGAGGACGGGAACAAGGTCCTTGCCGGGCGCGGCGGCCATCGCCTCCTGCTCCGCGTGCACGGTCGCCTGTGACAGCCGCACCCCGATCCGGTACGCGTAGGCCACCAGGAACGACTGGCGGAACGCTCTGGTCCGCGACCGCCCGTAGGCGTCCTTCTTCGCGCCTTCCCGCAGCATCGCCGTGTTAGCCTGCACCAGCAACGACGTGTACAGCAACTCCACCGCGTCCAAGTCGGGCGGGAAACCGACCACCATGGACATGCCAATCGCCTTCTGCCAGACGGACCGGCAGTGGTTGGCTTGCGCGACGGCGTGCAAGAGCGTCGCCTTCGGCGACTCGTACGGGTTGTCCACCGGCAGCCGCCGCGCGGTCGGCTTGTCCCTGTTCCCGGACTGGGCGGCGAGCAGCGCGTGATCGATGCTGTGCTTGGCCATCAGCTCCTGAGCGCGAGCCGACAGCGCCTCCGCCTCCTCCGGGAACTCTGTCGACTCCGCCTTCGCCAGCAGTGCGCGGATCTTGCCGAAAGTCCGCTCGTCAGCGTCGCTGTCGGCCGCCAACACCCCGCCGCGGGCTGTGCCCGGCAGCGGGCACAGCCGCTCTAGCACGAGTATGTGCTGCAGCAGGTGCAGCAGCTCGATGGCGACCCGCAACGGTTCTCCGCTCCGGGCGGACAGGAACTCGGCGTCGCTTCCCCACCACACCTGCGCACCGAGCCCTGACACCTGCGCGGCCCAGCGGTCATCCACCGTCGCGGGCGCGTAGCCGCGCATCTCGTCCGCAACCATGTCGGCGGCCATGTCCGCGTGCGCGGCGCCAAGTTCCCGGCCAGCATGCCTGACCAGCTCCGCTGGCTGCCAGCCGTGCCGCCACGCCGCTGTGATGGAAAGACGCAGGAAGCCGGCGATCTCCCGGCTGACGGTCCGCGTCCAGCCGGGCGACTGTTCCGTCGCCAGCAGCTCGAGGTACTCCGCGAAACCGCGCGCGTCGCCGAGGCAGACGGCTTCGACCGCCACGCTCACCGCGGTCACGACGAGTTCCCGCTGCGACAGGACTCGCTGCCGACGCGGCGACCAGCCCAGGTCCGCCGCCTGTCCCGCGCGGCGGCGCTGGCGTTCCTTGTCCTTCTTCTGCCGCCGGTTACGACTGGCTTTCCCCACGACGTGAACCTCCGTGAACTCCGACCCAGGAGACAGGATTCCACCAGAGACCCATAGCGCTGGGGTGGACACGCGGAAACGTCAGAAGTTTGGCCGCCGCGTCCCGCTGACCGTCCGCGCCGCTTCCCTTTTCATATATCCCGAACGACCGCGCGCTGGCTCTCAGCCCCCCGCGTCCTCCCAGGCGCGGTGTCCGCCTCGTGCCCTGGGGCACCGAGGACCGGCCCGTTACTCGCCGGCCTGGCGCGGAGGGCGAGCCAGACGACGATGGCAGCGGCGGCGACGCAGCCCGCGCCGACGGCCATTGCCAGGTCAAGCCCGGCGCTGTAGGCGTCGCGGGCGGCGGCACCGAGCGGGCCGCTGGTCCGGGTGGTTCCGGTGGCAAGCGCCTGCGCCAGCCCGGCCTTGGCGCTGGTCGCGGCCCGGGTTGGCAGGTCCGCGAGGACAGGGGCAAGCCGGGACCGGTACAGGGACAGCGTGACGCTGGAGAGAACACCGATGCCGAACGCGCCACCGAGTTCGCGATCCAGGTCGTTGACGGCTGAGCCGACGCCCGCCTTGTGCGGTGGCAGGGAGGCCATGATGGCGCCGGTGGCGGGCGGCATGGTGAGCCCGATGCCGACCCCGAGCAGGGTGAGGCCGAGCTCGAACGCCCACGGGGACGAGGCAGTACCGGTGGTTGCCAGGATGGCGAGTCCGGCCGCGGAGGCCGCCAGTCCGCCGGTGAGCGCCGAACGGAACCCGTGCCGGGCGACGAGCGGCTTCGCGAGGTTGGCGACGGCGAACTGGGCCAGCCCGGCGGGCAGCGCGTACAGGCCGGCGACGAGCGGCGAGTAGCCCCGGACGAGCTGGAAGTACTGCGTGAAGGCGAAGTACATGCCGAACAGGGCGAAGTACGCCGCCGCGATCGACAGGCTGCCCAGGCTGAAGCGCCGCTCGGCGAAGAACGTGACATCGAGCATGGGGTGCGGGCTGCGCCGTTCCCAGGCGACGAACGCGGCCAGCCCGGCCACGCCGAGGGCGAACGCCGCCACGACCTCCGGCGCGGCCCAGCCGTCGTCGGGGGCCTGGATGAATCCGTACAACAGCCCGGTGACCCCGATCACCGAGAGTACGGCAGCGAGGGGATCGAGCCGGGACTCGTTCGGATGACGGGAGGTGGGAAGCAGCCACCAGCCCGCCACCAGGGCGACTACGGCCACCATCGCCATGCCGAGGAAGATCGATCCCCACCAGAAGTGCTCGAGCATGAAGCCCGACCACAGGATCGAGACGGCGACCGAACCGCCGGCCACCGAAGCCCAGATGGCGATGGCCTTCGGCCGTTCGGCGGGCGGGAACACCGTCGCGAGGATCGACAGACTGCCGGGCATCACCAGCGCCGCGCCGACGCCCATCACGCCCCGGGCCAGGATCAGCTGCCAGGACGCGGTGGCGAACGCTCCGGCGGTGGCCGCCACGAAGAAGACCGCCAGCCCGCACTGCAGCATCCCCTTGCGGCCGAAGCGGTCGCCGAGAGCGCCGGCCGGCAGCAGCAGCCCGGCGAAGCACAGCACGTAGGTGTCGACCACCCACGCCAGGGTCGACGCGCCCGCGTGCAACTCCCGGCCGAGCGTGGGCAAGGCCACGTTGAGGGCCATGTTCGACACGACGACGAGCAGGACAGAGAGGCAAAGCACCGCCAGGACGAGCCAGCGGCGACGGTAGGAAACCTCGATGGTCGGGAGGGGCATGCACCTAGTGTGCGGACGATCCATACTTGCCGTCCAGTGACATATTGACAATAAACTATTGCGCGTGACGCAAGATATCGACTGGAACCTCCTCGCCGCGCTCGACGTGCTGCTGGCCGAAGGCAGCGTTACGGCAGCGGCAGACCGGCTTCACCTGTCAGTGCCCGCGACGAGCCGGACCCTGGGCCGGATCCGGCGGGCGTTCGGCGACCCGATCCTGGTCCGGGCCGGACGCGGACTCGTGCCGACGCCCAGGGCACTCGCGATTCAAGAGCGGCTTCACCAGCTCATCGAAGAGGCGCATGCCCTCATGGACACCGGGCGGGGCCTCGATCTCGGCTCGCTGGAGCGGACCTTCACGATCCGCGCCAACGACGCCATCACTAGCTTGCTCACCGTCGGCCTCGCCGCCCGGGTCCAGGCCGCCGCACCCGGCGTCCTGCTGCGCTTCGCGTCAGAGGGGGAGGAAGATCTCGTCTCGCTCCGCGACGGGCTCGTCGACATCGACCTCGGCGTGATCCCTGACCTCGGCCCCGAAGTGCGAACCCAGCCGCTCTACCAGGAGCACTTCGTCGGCCTGGTGGCCGCCGGCCACCGCTTGGCCGCCGGCCGGGTGACCCTCCGCTGCCTGGCCGCGGCCGGCCACGTCGCCGTGTCCCGGCGGGGCCGCCCCCGCGGGGCGCTCGACGACGTCCTCGTCGAGCACGGCCTCACCCGCAACGTTGTCGCCGTCGTTCCCACCTTCACGGCCGCCGCCCACATCATCGTGAGCTCGGAGCTGACCGGGCTGATCCCCGCCCGTTACGCCCGCCAGGTCGCCGCCCGC
>Ga0335075_10015557_pt1 | contig 11394 bp, 11 predicted proteins | sample Lox_Sample_24_FD_206723 | JGI IMG/M metagenome (GOLD analysis project Ga0335075, IMG submission 206723) | Soil microbial communities from Loxahatchee National Wildlife Refuge, Florida, United States - Lox_Sample_2.4 | ecosystem: Environmental > Terrestrial > Soil > Wetlands | place: USA...
CGCCGAGTGCATGCGGACGCACGGCGAGCCAGACTTTCCCGATCCTGCTCTCACCGCGAGCGACACCACGCCGCTGCTCGATCTGCGCGGACTGCTGTTCACGGTTACGCCTGGGCTGAACCCGACCTCGCCGGCGTTCCAGCAGGCGGCATCCGACTGCGGGGTCAAGCTTGGGGGGCGGGTCGACGAGAAGGTCGCGAATCCATGATGCGCATCCAGCTTCCTTTGCTCGGTTCCATGGCGGTCACGCTCGCGGTCGGGATCACTGCGTGTGGCGCCACCGGGCAGCCGAGCGGCACGACAACGAACGCCAGCTCTTCATCGAAACAGGCGTTGGCCATGGCCGAGTGCATGCGTTCGCACGGCGTGTCGAACTTCCCCGACCCCACCGAGTCGTCCGGTGGCGCGGGTTTCTCGATCGGCGCCACCCCCGGCAGCTCGACCTTGACGGTTGACGGCACGACGTTCGCGGGCCCGGCGTTCGAATCGGCGGTGAAGGCATGCAAGCTGTTCGGTGGCGGAACCGGGCCGCCCCCGATCACGGCCAGCCAGAAGCGCGCGGCGGTCGTGTTCGCGGAGTGCATTCGCAAGCACGGCGTCCCGAGTTTCCCCGATCCGACCTTCCCGGCCGGCGGCGGAATCGCGCAGGGGTCAGGGTCCAGCATCAAACGCAACTCACCGGCATTTCAGAAAGCCGTGGCGATCTGCAACAGGGGGTCATCGTGAAATTGCCGTGGAGAGGTAAGCGGACCGACGTGGATCGGCCCGTGGGCACAAGGCGAAGGGTCCCGCGCCGGCTTGGCGCGATGCTCGCTCTGGTGGTGGCGATCGCAGTCGTGGTGGCGATCGTTCTCGGCGGCGAGTCCTCGCCTTCGTCGGGCAACTCGAGCAACGCGGCTGCGTCGTCGGGCGCGACCACGGTCCAGCGACGGAACCTGGTCGAGACCGACACCGAGTCAGGAACGCTCAGCTACTCGAACACGTACACGGTCTATGACCGCCTGTCCGGCACGATCACCTGGCTTCCGGCCGTCGGCCAGGTGATCAAGCCGGGGCAGGCGCTGTACGAGGTCGGCGGTGAGCCGGTGACACTGATGAACGGCAACACGCCCGCCTACCGGGATCTGGACTCCTCCGACAGCGCCGGGTCGGACATCCTCGAGCTCAACCGGAACCTGATCAAGCTGGGCTTCGATGCCGGCGGGATCGTTGCCGACGACGAGTGGCAGGCTGCGACGACCGAGGGCGTCGACCTGTTCCAGGAATCACTCGGAGAGGCCGAGACGGGTGATCTCACCCTCGGGCAGGTTGTCTTCCTGCCGGGCAATCAGCTGATCTCGAACGTCGAGACGACGCTGGGCTCGGACGGTTCGGGCGGCGGGTCGGCGACCGCATACGATCCGCCAGCCGGGGGATCGGGTCCCGAGTTCGTCAGCCTGACCAAATCGACAGGCTCTTCGACGCCGAGCACCACGTCGCCGACGACTCCGAGCTCGTCGTGCAAGCCAAGCAAGTCGCACAAGTCGACCAAGTCGAAGTCGCACAAGAGGTCTTGCAAGCCTCTGACGCCGGCGCAGACGATCGCGGCGTTGGAGACCCTGCTGAGGGCGGAGACGGCCGAGTTGCAGGCCCAGGCGCATAACAACTCGCCGGGTGGATCTCCGTCGGCGGGGACAGGGTCGAGCCATAGCCCCAGCAGCGGTGGTTCCGGCAACTCCGGTAATTCCGGTAATTCCGGCAACAGCGGTGGCGCGGGCGCCACGGCGATCATGCAGACGAGCTCCACCCAGCTCGTCGCGACCGTCGATCTCGACGCCACCAAGCAGAGCGAGGCGAAGGTGGGCGAGCAGGTGCAGGTGGAGTTACCCAACGGAAACTATGTGGATGGAAAGATCAGCGCGGTGAGCCCGGTAGCGCAGAGCTCGAACAACGGCGACAACGGCAACGGCAACGGTGGCGGTGGCGGGGGTGGAAACAACAGCTCGAGCGGCGCCGTGATCCCGGTCACGATCTCGCTCAGCGGTCATCAGGCCGGAGCGGGGCTTGACCAGGCGGCGGTCAGCGTCAGCTTCTCGGAGGCCGAGCAAAAGAACGTGCTGTCGGTGCCGGTCACCGCGCTGCTCGCAGTGTCTGGCGGCAACTACGAGGTCCAGGAGGCCGCGGTGCCCCACAAGCTGATTCCGGTCACGACGGGTCTGTTCGCCGCCGGCTACGTTGCGATCTCGGGTCCGGGCATCACCCCGGGGCTCGAGGTGACCGACTCGCAGGGCTGATCGTGGCGCTTGGGCTCGACACGGTGGTCAAGGAATACCCGGGCGGCGTCGCCGCGCTGCGCGGGGTCAGTCTCGAGATCCCCGACGGGGACCAGGTCGCGGTGGTCGGACCGTCCGGCTCGGGGAAGACGACGATGCTGACGATCATGGGGACGCTCGAGCGCGCCAGCGGAGGACGCGTCGAGGTCGCCGGGCATGACGTGGCGAGCGCCTCGGATGTGGAGCTCGCCGGCCTGCGCGCCCATGAGATCGGGTTCGTGTTCCAGGGCTTCCACCTCCAAGAGGCGATGAGCGCGGTCGACAACGTCGCGCTCGGGATGCTCTACACGGGGATGCCGCTCAGGGAGCGGCGAGAGATCGCGCGCGTCGCGCTGGACCGGGTCGGACTGAGTCATCGCCGGGACTTCAAGCCCAAGCAGCTCTCGGGAGGTGAGCGCCAGCGCGTCGCGATCGCGCGGGCGATCGCCAAGCGCCCGGTCATCGTCCTGGCCGACGAACCGACCGGCAACCTCGACTCGAAGTCGGGCGGCGAGGTGATCACCCTGCTGCACGAACTGGCCACCGATGGCGCCACGCTCGTGCTGATCACCCACGACGAGAACATCGCCGAGGGGTTTGGCCGGCGCGTGCAGATGCGCGACGGCGAGGTCGTGGGAGACGATCGGACTTGACCAGCGCCGCCGCGGCACCTCCGCGCCCCGGTCGGATCGGCTCCGCGCGCCTGCCGACGCGGGAGTTGTTCGGCACGGCGCTGCAGGGGCTGCGCACCCGTCGGCTGCGCGCCGCGCTCTCAGCTTTGGGGATCGCCATCGGCATCGGCGCGATGGTCGCGGTCGTCGGCGTGTCCGCGTCAGCCCAGGCGAATCTGCTGGCCGAGATCGACGCGCTAGGGACCAACCTGCTGACCGTGACTCCGGGACAGACATTCCTGGGCGCGAACGAGGTGCTGCCGGATACGGCCGTGCCGTCGATCGACCACATGCTGAGCGTGGAGAGCGCTGTCGCCGTCTACCAGGTATCGAGCGCCAACGTGTACCGCAGCCCGCTCGTGCCAGCTGCGGAGACCGGCGGGATCGGCGTCGACGCAGCCGGTGACAACATGCCTGCGGTCGTGGGTACGACGATGGCCTCGGGCCACTTCCTCGATGGGGTCTCAGACGGCTTTCCCGAGGTCGTGCTCGGCGCGCAAGCCGCCCAGGTCCTCCAGATCTCCCAGGTGGGTGGACATCTCATGGTGTATCTGGGCAACACGTGGTTCACCGTCGTCGGCATCCTCAAGCCGTGCCTGCTCGACTCCTCGTTGGACTCGACCGTGTTCATCTCGCTGCCAGAAGCCGAGCGCATGTTCCAGGTAGCGCCCAATCCGTCTGAGATCTACGTGCGCGCCAACCAGAACAATGTCGTCGGCGTCTCCAACCTGCTGGCGGCGACCGCCGACCCGCAGAATGCCGACGGCGTGCAGGTGAGCCGCCCATCGGATGCGTTGGAGGCGCGCGCGGCGGCCAAGGGTCAGTTCACGACGCTACTGCTCGGGCTCGGCGCGGTGGCGCTGCTCGTCGGCGCGATCGGGATCGCCAACATCATGGTGATCTCGGTCCTCGAGCGGCGGGGTGAGATCGGGCTGCGTCGCGCGCTCGGCGCGACGCGGCGACACATCAGCTCACAGTTCCTGGCCGAGTCCGCGGTGCTCGCGCTGCTTGGAGGGATCGCCGGGCTCGCGCTCGGCGCCGGCGCGACCGAGGTGTACGCGTTGAGCCGGCACGAGCCGTTCGTGGTGCCCCTGTATGCGCTCATCGCGGCACCCGCCTCGGGCTTCGTGATCGGGGCGATCGCCGGGCTGTACCCGGCCGCCAAGGCAGCGCGACTCAGTCCCACCGAGGCGCTGCGTTCAACCTGAGGCGGCGGCGTCCTTTGATGTCGCAAAACCGCTAGACGCTGCGCCGTTCCTCTGCCACGCTCGGGGCATGATTGAAGACTTCGATGGCTGCTATCGAGCGGCCCGCGCCAAGGATCCGCGCTTCGATGGTTGGTTCTTCACCGCGGTGAGGTCGACCGGCATCTACTGCCGTCCGAGCTGTCCGGCGATGACGCCTAAGCGCGAGCATGTTCGCTTCTTCCCCTCGGCCGCAGCTTGCCAGCAGGCCGGATTCCGCGCGTGCAAGCGCTGCCGGCCCGACGCGTCGCCGGGCTCGCCGGAGTGGAACACCCGCGGCGACGTGGTGGCGCGCGCGATGCGTCTTATCGCCGACGGCGTCATCGACCGTGGCGGCGTCCCGGCGCTCGCCGGCCAGCTCGGCTACAGCCCGCGCCAGCTCGAGCGGCTCTTGCTCGCTGAGGTGGGTGCCGGACCGCTCGCGCTCGCCCGGGCGCAGCGGGCACAGACCGCCCGGATCCTGATCGAGACCAGCTCGCTATCGATGGCGTCGGTAGCGATGGCCGCCGGGTTCCGCAGCATCCGGCAGTTCAACGAGACGGTACGCGCGGTGTTCGCGCTCACGCCGACCGAGCTGCGCCGGAGGGCGGCCCGCTCGGCTGGGGCGGAGGCGGGCTCGCCGGTTGGGTCGCTCCGGCTGAGGCTGGCCTTTCGCCGTCCGTTTTCGCCTGAGAACCTCTTCGGCCACCTGGCCGCCACGGCCGTCCCGGGGGTGGAGGAGGTCCGGGACGGCGTGTACCGGCGGACGCTCAGGCTCCCGCACGGACCCGGGATCGCCGAGCTGACGCCGCAGGCGGACCATGTCTCCTGCCGGCTGCGCCTGACGGAGGTGCGCGACCTCGCGGCGGCCATCGCCCGCTGTCGCTGGTTGCTCGACCTCGACGCCGATCCGGAGGCGATCGACTCTCAGCTCGGCGAGGACCGTGAGCTTCGTGCCGTGATCGCGCGTGCCCCCGGCCGACGTGTGCCACGCACGGTCGACGGCGGCGAGATGGCGATCCGGGCCGTACTGGGTCAGCAGATCTCGACCGCAGCGGCCCGCACCCACGCCGCCCGGCTGGCTCAGTCGCACGGTGAGTCGGTCGCGGATCCGGACGGCGGGTTGAGTCGGCTGTTCCCCGCGGCGGAGGCGTTGCTGGGCGCGCGGCCGGCGATGCCGGCGGCGCGGCTGCGGACCCTCGATGCGCTAGTCACGGCGCTCGTCGCGGGCGAGCTCGACCTCTCGCCGGCCGGCGATCGGGAGTCGACGCTTGCCGCCTTGGAACGCGTTCCCGGGATCGGGCCGTGGACCCGGGACGTCATCTCGATGCGGGCGCTCGGCGATCCCGACGTCTTTCCGGACGGTGACCTCGGCGTCCGCCGCGGGGCGGCAGCCGTCGGGGTGGGGTCGAGCCGATCGGCGTTGCTGGCGCGGGCGGAGGGCTGGCGCCCCTGGCGGGCCTACGCCGTGCAGTACCTGTGGGCGGCAACGGCGCATCCGATCAACGACTGGCCACCGGTGGCGCGATCCGTGTCCGGACGGGGTACCCGGCTGCGCGCCGCCCGGTCCGCCGCCGCGGCCGCCGCACCCGCGGCCTAGCCGTAGCCACCTCGGGTGGTCGATGATGCGGGCCTCCGAGGCGGTCGGGGTCGGCCCTTTCCGCGCCGAACCGTACTAACCAATCACTCGTGCCCTGCCGGGCGGTGAATGCAGGTTCAGCCTCCTATAGCGCGACTTTCGACGCACTCGCGGGACGCTCCCGGCCGAGTGTTGACTTAGTACGTCAGATCTCGGACCTCGCGCCCGGCGTCACGCCGGTCGCCGCGCCGGGTCGCCGCGCCGGTCACCGCGCCGGGTCGCCGCGCCGGCCTTTGCCCTCCGGCACTGGCCGTGACGCCGAGGCGGCCCCCCCTTGGGTCATATCAGCACACTCGACCTCCTCCCGCGCTCGAGTGTGCGGTTCTGACCCGCATACGTAGCCGGTGACTGCACATTCACCGCGGTGGGGGGCCGGGTGTGCGCCTAGTCGGCGACGCCGAGGCCCCAGCCGCCGTCGATCACGATCTCCTGCCCGGTGATGTACTCGCAGGCCGGCGAGGCGAGGAACAGCGCCAGCGACTTGATGTCATCCGGCCAGCCCACCCGGTGCATAGGGATCACCTTGCCCATCGCCTCCTGCACCGCGGGGTTGTGGGCGTGGCCGCCTCCGATGTTGGTGACGAAGAATCCGGGCGCGATCGCGTTGACCATGATTCCGTCCGCCGCGAGCTCGAGCGCGAGCACGTGCATGAAATGGCGAGCGCCGGCCTTGGCCGCCATGTAGGCGGAGCCGATGGCTCCCTCGGAGGTTGTCGCGGCGAGCGAGGTGGTGATGACGATCCGCCCGAACTGGCGTGGGCGCATGTGACGCGCGGCGGCACGCGCGGTGGCGAAGATGCCGGTGAGGTTGATGTCGATCACCCGGCGCCAACGCTCGCTCTCATAGCGCTCGATCGCCCCCTCGGGCACGCGCGGGCGCGTGTTGCCCGCCCACGCTCCGACGAACCCGACGCCGGGGTCGATCCCGGCGTTGGCGAACGCCACGTCGAGCCGACCGTAGAGCTCGGCGGCTTCGTCGATCGCGCGGTCGAGGCTCGCGTGGTTGGTGACATCGGCGCTCGCTCCCCGGACATCGAATCCGTCGTCTTGCAGTCGTGCCGCCTGCTGGGCGACGGCGTCGGCGTCCACGTCGATCAGCGTGACCCGCGCGCCGTGCGCGGCGAGTACCTCGCCGTAGGCCAGCCCCAGGCCACTGGCGCCGCCGGTGACGATCACACCGAACCCGGCCACGTCGAATCGGGAGGAAACGTTCACGCTCAAGCTCCTATGGTGTGGTTAGCGGCGCGAGCCTACCGTCAACACCGAACAAGGAGCCGGCAGCGTGCAATACGTGAACCTCGGGAGGACGGGCCTGCGGGTCTCGCGCATTTGCCTGGGCATGATGAGCTATGGCAAGCACGAGAGCCGCCCGTGGACGCTGGACGAGGCGGAGGCCGAGCCGATCCTCCGTCGCGCGGTGGAGGGCGGGATCACCTTCTTCGACACGGCCGACGTCTACAACGGTGGCGAGAGCGAGGTGCTCACCGGGCGGTTGCTCAGCAAGCTGTTCGGGATGCGCGAGGAGTACGTGGTCGCGACCAAGGTCCACGGCCAGACGATGCCGGGCGAGAACGGTCGGGGCCTTTCGCGAAAGCACATCATGGCCTCGATCGATGCCTCGCTGTCGCGCCTCGGGCTCGACTACGTCGACCTCTACCAGATCCACCGTTTCGACCGGTCCACTCCGGTCGAGGAGACGATGGAGGCGCTGCACGACGTCGTCGTCGCCGGCAAGGCGCGCTACATCGGAGCCAGCAGCATGTTCGCCTGGCAGTTCGCCAAGGCCCAGTCCGTGGCCCGCACCCGGTTCGTGTCGATGCAGAACCACTACAACCTGATCTACCGCGAGGAGGAGCGCGAGATGGTTCCCCAGTGCCTGGACCAGGGCGTCGGGATCATCCCGTGGAGCCCGCTGGCGCGAGGGCTGCTCGCGGGCAACCGCACGCGCGAGGGTGAGCGCCTGACGACCAGAGCCAAGACGGATGCATTCGGGGACAACCTCTACAAGCCGGAGGTCGACTTCGACGTAATCGACCGCCTGGTCGAGGTCGCCGGGGAGCGAGGCAACCCGCCGGTGCAGGTCGCGCTGGCCTGGTTGCTGCAGAAGCCGGGCGTCACCGCTCCGATCGTCGGCGCGACCAAGCTCTCGCACCTGGAGGACGCACTCGCCGCCGAGCAGCTGTCGCTCGAGCCGGACGAGGTGACGCGGCTGGAGGAGCCCTACGTCCCCCACGCCGTGGCCGGACACGCGTAGGCGGCGGGCACGGAGGGCTGCCCGTGGTTATGTCGAACAAGTCGTGCACGTGCGCCTCCGCGCGCACGTGCAATCGCCACGATTCGAATACCCGGAGAGTCAGATATGCCCGAGAAAGCCACCAAGCTCAGCGTCCGCCGCACCCGATCGCGTAAGTCCAAGGTCGAAGCGCGTGAGCCGAGCTACAGCGAGATAGCCGAGCGCGCCTACTTCATCGCACTCGAGGAGTCCGAGACCGACCCGCTCGGGAACTGGCTGCGTGCGGAGCGTGAGCTGAGCGCCGCCTGACGCCGGCGTGCCTGCTGACGATCCGTTCGGAGGCCGGCAACCGACCACTCACGAACGGATGGCGGGGCGTCCCTGGGATGCGTCATACCATGACGACACCCCGGCGCCATGGGATATCGGCCGGCCGCAGCCCGCGCTCGTGCGCTTGGCGTCCGAAGGCGTGTTCGCCGGAGCGGTGCTCGATGCGGGCTGCGGGACCGGCGAGAACGCCCTTCACCTGGCCGCGACGGGGCTGTCAGTGCTCGGCGTCGACGTGGCCGAGACGGCACTCGCGATCGCCCGCGCGAAGGCGGCGGATCGTGGGATCGATGCAGAGTTCGTGGCGGCAGATGCACTCGAGCTGGGGCGGTTGGGGCGGAGGTTCGAGACCGTCTTTGACTGCGGCCTGTTCCACAGCTTCGAAGGCGAGGAACGAACGCGATACCTGGCGAGCCTCGCGTCGGTGACCGGGCAGGCTGGCACCCTGCACATGTTGTGCTTCCGCGACGAAGGCCCCGACGTCGGCCCGCACCCCGTGAGCGAGCAGCAGCTGAGGGCGGCATTCGAGGCCGCCGCAGGGTGGAGGATCGCCGCGTTGCGCCGGGACCGGCTTCAGACGCGACTCCACGGCGAGGACGGCACACCCGCGTGGTGCGTCGCCGTCGAGCGGATTTAGGCGCGTCGGCTCAGGGCAATCCGGCGTGCGGCACGTCGACGGTCGTCGACACGAGTAACGCTTCCCGTGCCGCGGAGCGCGCCTCCTCGTAGAAGTCCGGCGCGGCGCAGGCGACGAGGGTGCGACCGTCCTCGCCGCCGAGCCCACACGCGAACACGCCGAGGCCGTCTGGCATCGCGACCTCGTCGACGATCTGACCGCCGGGTGCGACACGGCAGACCGCGGCGCCGAGCGCGTTGGCTGCCCACACATGACCCTCGGCGTCGAGCGCGCAGCCGTCGGGGGCGAAGGTGACCGCGGAGAGCATCGCCTCCGTGTCGCCCGGCTCGGGCGACGGTTGCACCTGGGCCCACACTCGTTGGTTATCCAGCGATCCGTCGGACTGGATGTCGAACGCGCTGAGCCGTGCCGCGAACGTCTCGGCCACGATCAGCGTCCCGTCGTCGGTGATCACCATGCCGTTGGGGAACCACAGATCCTCGGCGGCGATGGCGGCGCTGCCATCGGGGTCGATGCGCACGAGGCCCGCTGTCGCGGGGCTCCCGCCGCCCATCAGGTCAAAGCCGAAGTTGCCGACGAATGCTCTGCCCTGCCCGTCAACGATCATGTCGTTCACGTGACCGGTGGTCAGCTCGGACAGATCCGCGTGGGTGCTGACGCCCCCGTCCGCGCCGCGGCGCAGAACGCGGCGGTCCTTCATGGAGACGACGAGCATGTCGCCGTCCGGCAGCCAGCCCAGCCCCGACGGCTGGGCTTCAACTTCTAGCTCCCGTCGCTCATTGCCGGCGCTGTCGTAGCTGAAGACCGCATGGCGGTAGAAGTCCGAGGCCCACCATCGGTTCTCATGCCAGCGCGGGCATTCGAAGTAGTTACCGCCCTCGAACAGCGTCGTCAGCGTTCGCGTGCTGGCCATGCATCCGCCTTTACGCCGGAACGGCGGCTCGTGCGGTTTCCATGAACGTCTCGAGCTCCCGACGGATGTCCGGCCCGCACGGTTGGAAGACCAGCTCGGTCACGCCGCCGGCAGCGAGCTCGCCGAGACGGGCGGCTACCTGATCGGCGGTCCCGCTGACCGTCGCCTGCTCGAGCATGGCGTGGCCGCCCGCGTTCCAGGCCGCCTCGTCGGCCTCGTTGAGGCCCACGCAGTGCTGGACGTGGACGGCGAGGTGACGCTCGCTCGTCGCGGTGCGCTCGACGACCGCCTGCCACTCGGCCCCACCCGGAAGCTCGGACAGTGGCGAGTCGAACTCGTACGCGCCGTGATATGCGAGCGCAAGTCCGGGTCCTCCCGCCTGGCGCACGCGCTCCGATGCGGGGTCCTCGCCCTCATCGAGCACCGTGCCCCAGAACAGGTAGGACACCTCCGAGAACTCCTTGGCGAACTCGGGCAGCGTGAGCGTGGCGTAGAGGGCGTCCGCCAGCTCGCGGGCGACGCCGGCGCCCTTCGGTCCGAGCGCGCTGATCAGCACCGGTACCTCGACCGGCCGCGGGGCGGCGTGGCCGGGCGGGTGGAGCATGCGCATGCGCGCGCCCTCCCACTCGATCGTCTCGCCGCGGAGCAGCCCGCGATAGGCGCGGATATAGGCGTCCATGTACGCCCACGGGATGGCGCGATAGCCCATCGCCCGGCGCCCGGAGAAGCCGGTGCCGAACGCGACCGCGACGCGGTCGGGTGCCAGCCCCACGAGGGCGGCGGTCGCGGCCGCGTTGACCATCGGGTGGCGCAGGCTGGGCACGAGGACGCCCGGCCCGAGGCCGATCCGCTCCGTGCGCTCTGCGGACAGCGCGAGCATCATCCATACATCGGGGCTCTGCTGGGGCGTGTCATAGAGCCACGCCCGGTCGTAACCGAGTTCCTCGGCGAGCGCGACGTGGTCGGGAGAATCGAGCGTCGTCGGAGACGCGCATGAAATCTTCATCGGCATCCTTTCTGTGACGCCATTACGTCTGCACTTCGCTCATTCCCCGCGTCCTGCGACCGTAAGCGCTCTTTTTCGGTCGTCCGCGCAGGCCGATGAGTTCGGGGGGTTGCCGCGGTCTGAAAGGGTGCGGACATGGAACGGGTACGGACATGGGCAAGCTGATCTATGCGGCGATCGCCTCGCTCGATGGGTACATCGAGGACGAACGGGGCAACTTCGACTGGGCCGCACCCGACGACGAGGTCTTCGGCTTCGTCAACGACCTCGAGCGGACGATCGGCACCTATTTGTACGGCCGCGGGATGTACGAGACGATGCTCTACTGGGAGACCGAAGGCGCGGGCGACGATCAAACCGCGGTGAGTCGTGACTTCGCGGAGATCTGGCGTGGGGCCGAGAAGATCGTGTATTCCAGGACGCTCCAGACCGTACCCAGCGCGCGGACCCAGCT
>Ga0335075_10015558_pt1 | contig 11393 bp, 9 predicted proteins | sample Lox_Sample_24_FD_206723 | JGI IMG/M metagenome (GOLD analysis project Ga0335075, IMG submission 206723) | Soil microbial communities from Loxahatchee National Wildlife Refuge, Florida, United States - Lox_Sample_2.4 | ecosystem: Environmental > Terrestrial > Soil > Wetlands | place: USA: Florida...
CGCCACCCGGCATCGCCTGCGCGCGGCGGCCAAGGGGGTCTACCTGCGGGCGGCCGGCGAGCAGCGCGCGTACGCGGCCCTCGCGGCGTCGGCGGACGAGCGCGCTACCCGGACCGCCGAGGCCGACCGGCTGGCGGCCACGGCAGCCGACGTGGCCCCCGCGAGCGTCTGGTGAAAGCCGCCGGCCGACGCGGCCGGGCCGTGCGATAGCTCCGTTATGCTCTGTGCCCCGTGATCTACTACACCGACGCGACGCTTGTACCGTACTACGCGCGGTTCGGCATGGCCGGCGCGTCCAGTGCGCTGCTGCGCCATCCGGCCGCGCTGGACGGCCGCCCGCCCGCCGGACCCTGACACCTGGACCGTAGAATTTCGCGGCGGCTCGCGCCGGAAATGCGGTTGCGCGGCCCCGTACGATGGCCCTGTGACGTCACCGGGCTACCTCAGATTCCCCCATGTCGCCAACGATCTCGTGACATTCGTCGCGGCCGACGACGTCTGGCTGGCACCAGTCTCGGGCGGCCGGGCATGGCGGTTCACCACGGACCAGGCGGAGGCGGCGACGCCACGGCTATCGCCGGACGGCGCGCACCTGGCCTGGGCCAGCACCAGGGATGGCAGCCCCGAGGTCTACGTGGCCAGCGTCGCCGACGGGATCAGCGCCCGGCTCACCTACTGGGGCACGTCGTGGGCCAGGGTCAGCGGCTGGACCCCGGCCGGGGAAGTGCTGGCGGTCAGCCCCGCGAACGAGCCGTTCCGGGACTACATCCGGGCCCGCGCGCTGACGACCGCGCTGTCCGGCGTCCCGGTCGCGGAACGGGTGCTGCCACTCGGCCTGGTCGCCGACCTGTCGCTGGGCGCGAGCGGGAACGCCACGGGCGGCGACGGCAGCGGGCCCGACACGCTCGGGCTGCTCACCGGCACCTGGGGCACCGAGCCGGCCTACTGGAAGCGCTACCGAGGCGGCACGGCCGGACGCCTGTGGGTCGGCCCGTCGACGGCGGTAGCCGCCGGCCCGACCAGCGGGCCGGGCACCCCGACTGCGGACAGCCAGGTCCCTGCCCCGTTCACCCGTGTGCTCGCGGACCTGCCAGCCCACTTCGCGAGCCCGCTTATCGTCGGCGGACGGCTCGCGTTCATCAGCGACCATGAGGGTACCGGCAACGTCTACTCGGTCGCGCTTGACGGCAGCGACCTGAGGCGGCACACCGATCACGAGGGCTGGTACGCCCGCCACGCCAGCACCGACGGCCAGCGGATCGTCTACGCGCGCGGCGGCGAACTGTGGCTGCTCGAAGACCTCCAGGCACCCGGACCGGTCCGACTCGACGTCACCCTGGGCTCCCCGACAAGCGGCCGGGCGCCGCGCCTCGTCACCGCCGAGGAGCACGTTGGCTCGCTTTCTGTCGATCAGGCCGGGCGGGCCAGCGCGGTCGAGGTTCGCGGTACGGTGCACTGGCTGACCCATCGGGACGGCCCGGCCCGCGCGGTGTCGGTCGTCCCTGGCGTCCGGGCACGGTTCCCGCAGGTGCTAGGCACGAGCGGGCAGGTCGTCTGGGCGAGCGACGTCGACGGCATCGACGCCCTGGAAATCGGGCCTGGCGCGCCGGCAAGTCAAGCATCGCCGGAAGACCTGGCCGTCCGGCGCCGGATCGCGGTCGGCCAGGTCGGCCGCGTTACCGCGCTGGCGGCGGCTCCGGACGGCAGCGCGGTCGCGGTCGCGGCGCAGGACGGGCGGCTATCCGTGGTCGACGTCCAGTCCGGCCAGGTGCGGGAGCTCACCGTGTCGGACAACGGGGTCGTGAACGGGCTCGCGTGGTCCCCCGACTCCGCCTGGCTGGCGTGGTCGCAGCCGGGCGATCAACCGGCCGGTGCCAACCTCAACCAGCTTCGCCGACTGCGCCTGGCCCGAATCGCCGACGGCCAGGTCTTCGACGCGACCGACGGCCGGTTCGCCGACACCGAGCCGGTCTTCACCCTGGACGGGAAATATCTCGCGTTCCTGTCGCTGCGGAACTTCGACCCGGTCTACGACGCGCACTTCTTCGACCTCACGTTCCCGTACGGCGCCAGGCCCTACCTGCTGCCCCTTGACGGGACAACCCCGTCGCCCTTCGCCCCGCAGCTCGGCGGCCGGCCCATCGGCGAACCCGAAGACAAGGAGGCGGCGGCCAGAGCACGGAACGACGCCGACGCCGACGCCGGACCGAAGGTTCCTCCGGTGTCAGTGGACGTCACCGACCTGGCCGATCGCGTCGTCGCGGTCCCGGCGCCCGAGTCGCGGTACTTGGGCCTGCGCGCGGTCAAGGATGGCCTGGCGTGGCTGCGCAAGCCCGTGGTAGGCGAGCTCGGCCTCGGCGGCGCGCGCCTGGGCGACGACGTCCCTCGAGCGACGCTCGAGCGCTACGACTTCACTCGCGGCGAGATCACCGAACTCGCCGCCGAAGTCGACTGGTTCCAGCCAAGTGGCGACGGCACCAGGGTCGTCACCAGCGATCACGGCAACCTGACGGTGATCCCGGCGGACCGCAAGGCCGACGACGGCAACCCCGACGACAAGGTCGAGATCGACCGGACCCGGGCCAGGTTCCTGCTTGACCCGCCTGCGATGTGGCGCCAGGCCTATACCGAGGCCGGCCGTATCATGCGGCACGACTTCTGGGTGCCCGACATGGCGGACGTGGACTGGGACGCGGTGCTTGAGGAGTACCGCCCGCTGCTCGACCGGATCGCGACTCAGTCCGAGTTCATCGACTTGCTATGGGAGATCTTCGGCGAGCTCGGCACCTCGCACGCCTACGCCATCGCGGCGGGCCGCCACGCTCCGGGCGACGCCGGGCCGGCCACCGTGCCCGGCCTGCTCGGCGCAGACATCGAGCGGGCTGGGGACAGCTGGCGGCTGACCCGTGTGCTACGCGGCGATTCCTCCGACCCCCGGGCCCGTGGCCCGCTGGCAGCACCCGGCGCCGGGATCGTCGCCGGCGACCTGCTGCTCGCCATTGACGGCCGCCCGGTCGGCGCCGACGGCCCCGGCCCGCTGCTGACCGGCGCAGCGGGCAAGCCCGTAGAGCTGACCGTCGCGACCGCCGCCGGCGGCCGCCCGCGCAGCGTGCCGGTCGTCCCGCTGCGCAGCGACACCCGGCTCCGCTATCTGGACTGGGTCCGCACGAAGCGGGCGCAGGTCCACGAGCTCGGCAACGGCCGGATCGGATACCTGCACGTCCCGGACATGGTGAGCCAGGGCTGGGCGGACTTTCACCGGGACCTGCACGCTGAGATGCTGTACGACGCGCTGATCGTGGACGTGCGCGGTAACAACGGTGGGCACACCTCGGAACTCATCGTGGAGAAGCTGACCCGCAAGGTGATCGCCTGGGACGCGCCGCGCGGCATGAAGTCCTCGACCTATCCCGGTGATGCGCCGCGCGGCCCGGTCGTCGCCCTCGCCGACGAGCTGGCCGGCTCCGACGGCGACATCGTCACCGCCGCGATCAAGTCGCTTAAGCTCGGCCCGGTCGTCGGCGCCAGGACCTGGGGCGGCGTCATCGGCTACGACTTCGAGCATGAACTGGTCGACGGCACGCAGATGACCGTGCCAAAGCTGGCCTTCTGGTTCGAAGAATACGGCTGGGGCGTGGAAAACTACGGCGTCGATCCCGACGTCGAGGTCATCATGTCCCCCGACGACTGGGCAGCTGGCCGCGATACCCAGCTGGAGACCGCCGTCACCCTCGCGCTCGAGGCGCTGGAGAAGCACCCTGCGGTGCGTCCTCCCGATGTCAGCACGAGGCCTTCCAAGAGCCGCCCGTCCCTCCCGCCCCGCTCCTAATTCGATGTCCAGGCCCAACGCGCGGTTCGGCATGACCGGCGCGTCCAGCGCGCTGCTGCGCCATCCGGCCGCGCTGGACGATTAACGACGGCCTGGCGCTAACCGGGGTTGGAGCCGGGTGACGCGTGTTGCGCGGCGAGGCGCCTTCGTCGGCTCCAGGCGACCACGGGGATGAGCAGCGAGATCAGCTCATGCCCGTCTGGGGTGACGGAATACAGGATCTGAACCGGGGTGCTCGGGATGACCGTGCGTTCAATGAGTCCCTGCGCTTCGAGCGCCTTGAGGCGCTGGGCGAGGACCTTGTCGGAGATGCCCTTCACCATGGCGCGGTACTCGGAGAATCGGCGGGCGCCGTGGGTTCCCGCGGCCAGGATGGAGGCGGCCCACTTCTGGCCGACCAGGTCGGCTGCGTGCTGGACCGCTCGGCAGGTGCCCAGGTCCTCGGCCGGCGGGATGTCTGTCACGTTCACTTACCCAAAGTTAGTAGCTTTCCCGAGGTTTGCCAAATGCTGGGTGCCGCCGAAGACTTGAGGGTGACCGATCACAACGGACCCGGCGTGCTTCTTGATCCATCTGCGCGGGGTCGACGTGATAGTGACTCAAGGAGCATTTGTGCCAACAACAACGATCACGGCGAGGTCAAGAACCACAGCCGACCCTAGCGGTTCCATCCGGCCAGGCCTCCCAAGCCCTGCCTTCGCTCCGGGGGGCACCGCATGAGCAGTGTGAGCCCACGTCCGCGCCCTCAGGTCATATTCGTGGTTCTGGCCGCTGGTGTGGCGGCCTATACGATCCTGCAGTCCCTGGTGATTCCGGTCCTGACGGGCCTCGAGGGAGTACTTCACACGTCGCAGGGCGGCGTGACCTGGGTCTTGACGGCAAACCTTCTCTCGGCGTCGATCTTCACCCCGATCATGGGCCGCCTCGGCGACGTCGGGGGGAAGAAGCGCGTCTTCATGGTCACCCTCGGCGCGCTCGCGCTCGGGTCGCTGCTGGCCGCGGTCGCGCCGAACCTCTGGGTGATGATCATCGCCCGCGTCATCCAGGGCATCGGGGGTGGCGTGATCCCCCTGGCGTTCGGAATCGTGCGGGATGAGTTCCCGCACGAGAAGATTGCCGGGGCCATCGGGACCATGGCGGCTATAGCCGCGGCCGCCGGGGGGCTGGGCATTTTTCTCGCCGGCCCGATCGCCGAAGGGCTCGGCTACCGTTGGCTGTTCTGGATCCCGGCGATCATGATGGTCGCGATCGGGGTCGTGGTCTTCATGTTCGTGCCGGAGTCGCCGAACCGTACGTCCGCCCGGATCAGCTGGCTGCCCGGGGTGTTCCTGTCGGCTTGGCTGGTGGCGCTGCTGGTGGCCTTTACCGAGGCCCCGGACTGGGGCTGGGCGTCCGGGAAGGTCATCGGCTTGGTGATCGCCGCGGTCGTGCTGGCCGGCGGCTGGATCGTCGCCGAGAACCGGGCCGCCAACCCGCTGATCGACCTGCGGATGATGCGTCTGAGGGCGGTCTGGACGGGCAATCTGGTCGCGCTGCTCATCGGCGGGGGGATGTACGGGATGTGGGCGTTCGTGCCTGAATTCGTGCAGACGCCGCGGATCGCGGGCTATGGATTCGGCGCGAGTGTCACCGAGTCGGGGGTGATCCTGCTTCCGTCGGCGGTCACGATGTTCCTCCTCGGACTGCTCGCCGGCCCCCTGGCCAAACGAGTCGGTGGCCGACTGGTCGTCGCGGCGGGCTGCGTAATCGGCGCGGGGGGAATGGCGCTCCTTGCCTTCGCCCACGGCCAGCAGTGGGAGCTGTACCTGGCCACGGCCGTCCTGGGCATGGGCTTCGGTCTCGCCTACTCCGCTATGTCCGCGCTGATCGTCGGCGCCGTTCCGCGGGAACAGACTGGTGTGGCCAGCGGAATGAACGCGAACATCCGCACGATCGGCGGCAGCATCGGCACGGCCCTCGTGGCGAGCATCATCACCGGCCACATCGGCCGGGCCGGCCTGCCCGAAGGATCCGGTTACACCACCGGGTTCGCGGTGCTCGCGGCCGGCATGGTCCTCGCGACCCTGGCCGGGCTGCTGATCCCGGCCGCACGACGGATGATCTCTCCCCCCACGGCCGGGCACGAGCCGGAACATGCGGAACTCGCGACCGAGGCGGGCCCGGTGGCCAGTGACACGGGGGCGTGAGCTGACTCGCGGCGCCTGAGTCCGCGCGCTGGCCAGCCGGGCCAGCATGCGCCAGGACGAGCGGGCCGGTCGTACCCACGAATGACAGATCAACGCGGAAGGCGGAAGTCCCCACCATGACCGATTACGGCCACGAACTGCTCTTCGGCAGTTTCATCACCCCGGATGCCCGGCAACCGGAACGGGTGGTGGCCCTGACACAGCTCTCCGAGCAGGCGGGGCTCGATCTCGCTACCTTCCAGGACCACCCGTACCAGCCGGGCTTCCTCGACGCCTGGACCCTGCTGTCCTACCTCGCCGCCGCGACCACGCGGATCCGGCTGAGCGCGAACGTGCTCAACCTGCCGCTGCGGCCGCCGGCCGTGCTGGCCCGCAGCGCCGCGAGCCTGGACCTGCTCAGCGGCGGGCGGGTGGAACTCGGGATCGGCGCGGGCGCGTTCTGGGACGCGATCGAGGCCTTCGGCGGCCCGCGACGCACCCCCGGCGAATCTGTCGACGCGCTCGACGAGGCGATTAGCATCATCCGCGAGGTGTGGGCGGCCGGGCGGCCCGGCGGCGTGCGTGTCGACGGCAAGCATTACCAGGTGGCCGACGCCAAGCGCGGGCCGGCGCCCGCGCATGACGTCGGCATCTGGGTGGGCGGCCGCAAGCCGCGGATGCTGCAGCTGATCGGCCGCGCCGCGGACGGCTGGCTGCCCACCATGCACGGCCTGAAGGGCGGGGTGGAGGAGCTGGATGAGGACAACGCGATCATCGACGAGGCCGCAGCGGCCGCCGGGCGGGACCCGGGTGCGGTCCGCAGGCTCATCAACATCAGCGGGCAGTTCACTGCCTCCGGCTCCGGGCTGCTGGTCGGGCCGCCCGCGAAGTGGGCCGAGGACCTCGCCGACCTGGCACTGAATCACGGGGTCTCGGGCTTCATCCTGATGCGCGACGACGACCCGGCGGCGATCCAGCTGTTCGGCCAGGAGGTCGCCCCGGCGGTCCGCCAGCTGGTCGCGGCCGAGCGGGGAGGGCCGGGTACCGGGGCGAAGGCCACCGGTATCCGGTCCGGGTCTCCGTCCGCCCGCACCCCGGTGTTCACCCCCACCCCGGCCCCGGCAACCCGGCGCAGCAGCCGTCAGGTCTGGGACGAATCGGCCCGGCCGGCCGCCCCCCCCCCCCCCGCCCACTACGTCTACGGCCTTGACGCCGAGAGGCTCGGGAACCACCTGACCGACGTGCACGGGAACCTGCGCAGGGAACTGGAAAAGATCCTCGGCGCCCTCGAGGAGGTGAAAGCCGGCGCCCTGCCGGTCGGCCGGGCCCGCTCGCTGCTCAGCGAGATGACCCTGCGGCAGAACAACTGGAACATCGGCGCCTACTGCGAGTCCTACTGCACCAGGCTCACCCGCCATCACGGCATCGAGGACGAATCGATCTTCCCGCACCTGCGCGGATCTGATGCCGGGCTGGCGCCGGTCATCGACCGGCTGGAGGAGGAGCACCTGATCATCCACGAGGTCATCGAGGGGGTCGACCGGGCGCTGGTCAACCTGGTCCGCAAGGAGGAGGACTTCACCGAGCTGCAGGAGGCGATGGACATCCTCAGCGATGCCCTGCTGTCCCACCTGGCGTATGAGGAGCAGCAGCTGTCTGAGCCAATCGCCCGCTACGGTTTCTACCCCGGTCAGGTCTGACCCGCGCCCCGGCGGCTGCGTGAACTGTGGCGTCAGGCGTAAACGGCGATGCCGAATCCCCCGATGCGATCCGGAGTGGAGACGTAAATGATCTTGAACTCGGGGTGCCGGCGGGCGAATGTCGCGAAGCCGTCGTGACTTCTGATGTCGTCGATCAGCATGACCCCGCCGGGTCGCATGACGGAGGCCGCCTGCTCCATTTCGAACAGCGTGTTCTTGTAGGTGTGAAGGCTGTCGTGGATGAACAGCTCCACCTTGCCTACCTCCGTGACCAGCGGCGGCATCCGCCGCCTGCTCTCGCCTTCCACGTACGTCCAGCGAGGGCGGCACGACTCAGTTACGGCCGCCCCTTCCTGCCCGTGCACGCGCAGGTTGATCGGGTTGGCGATGTCGATGCTCCACAGGTGACCGCGGTCATTCAGGGCGAGTGCCTCGAGCACGACCCGGCTGCTCACCCCGTGGGCCACGCCGGTCTCCAGCACGGCTTCTGGCTTGGAGTGGCGGACGACGCACCAGATCGCGGTGCACATGTCGGTGTCCACGTCGCTGTACCAGCCGTAGGTATGGCGGCCCGTCCCGAACCCCTTGTCGGTCAGGAGCTTGCTGATGTCCGCCAGCAGGCCATTCAGCTGCTGAGCCTCCGGGCAGGGCCAGGGCGCGCCGAGCAGGTTGTGCAGGTGCTCATTCCAGTCGTCGTCGAAGTCCGCCTCCGCCACCGACGTCTTCCCCATCCGCTGCCGCCACTCCTCCGGGAGCGCCTTGACCACTTGTACCGGGTGGGCGGCGAACGCACGGGTCAGCGGCGCCAATTGACGGGCCGCATTCTTCAGATCCCCCATATGCCTTAACTCCTCGATATCAATGCCTAACTGCCAGCCGGCTACGGCGTGCCCCTAGCCTGCCGCTCGCGCGCGATGTTTATTTAGGTGGCTTTTAATGCCGATATGGTGCTGCGAGACCCTGTGCGAGGCCGCCACCTCGGAGTACGACCGCGACCAGCGGTATGTCCAGCACGCACCGATAACCGTCATTAAAACCGGAATTTTTTACGAACTTCAGATAAGCGTAAGCCACGCAAAGCCATATCCGGTAGGAAACGCGGACATCGCGCGAGACCGCGCGATGGCGTGGAGTCCGGGCACGACATTCCCAGATGTCAGCCCGGAGGTCGGCGGAGCGCGGCCGGCACCCGCCCGCGCTCGCAGGGCGGGCTAGCGAACGTCCAGTCCGGTGACCGTCCGGCCGATCAGCATCCGCTGGATCTCGCTCGTGCCCTCGAAGATCGTGAAGATCTTGGCGTCCCGGTGCCAGCGCTCGACCGGGTACTCGCGGGTGTAGCCGTTGCCGCCGAGTATCTGGATCGCCTGCTCGGTCACCCGGACCGCGGTCTCCCCCGCGACGAGCTTGGACATCGACCCCTCGGCCCGCTCGAACGACCGTCACCGTCACCGTCGCCAGCTCCGGGTGTCAGCGGCGGAGTCGGCGGTCAGCGGCGGCCGACTGATGGCATCGGCGGGCATGAGCAAAGCGGAAGACGAAGAGCAGGCGCGCCCGGAGCGGGCCCTATACGGGCGTGGGAGCGGTCCATGGGAATTTCCGGCAGACGTCCCGTGTGCAATGATTCACTGGATGTCTCCCGACTCCGCAGCGCGACCCCGCCTGCTCGCGCTCAGCGACCTGCACGTGGGCTATCCGGAGAACCGCGCTATCCTCGAGGGTCTGCCGCCCGGGTCCGCAGGAGACTGGCTGATCGTGGCGGGCGACGTCGATGAGTTGTTCGCCGACATCGATTCGTTCCTGCCCGAGATCGCTCTGACCAAGCCGGAAGCACTCGCCTACGCCTACTGGACCGGCGTCGTCTGCACCGACGAAGCGATGCTGCACCCCGATCCTTACGACAGCCGCGAGGCATGGTGCTGGGCCCGGATCGAGGAGACCGAACGACGCCTGGCCGGGCGCGATCCCGACCTCCCGGTGATTCTGGTGAACCACTGGCCGCTGGTTCGCGAACCGACCCGAATCCTGCGTTACCCGGAGTTCGCCCTGTGGTGTGAGACCGACCGCACCGCCGACTGGCACACGAAATATAACGCCGTTGCTGTCGTCTACGGTCATCTCCACATCCCCCGGACCACCTGGTACGACGGCGTGCGGTTCGAGGAGGTCCCAGTCGGCTACCCGCGGGAATGGCGCCGCAGGACAGAGCGGCCAAGTATCTCGGATCAGCCCCGAATCCCGCGGCAGATCCTGCCGGTGCCGGACATCCCCGACCCGCGCGCCACTGGCGTGTTCCGGTGATCGAGGCCATTCTGCCCGCTGCGGCGGCCGCCGAAGAGGCCTTCAGCGACCGGCCCGGCGTGGCCCTGTTCCCCGAGGAGGAGGCGGTCATCGCAGCGGTCGTCGACAAGCGGCGGCGCGAGTTCACGACTGCGCGTGCGTGTGCGCGCGCCGCCCTCGCCCGGCTGGGTCTCCCGCCCGTCCCGATCGTCCCGGGGTTGCGCGGCGCCCCGCAGTGGCCGGACGGCGTGGTGGGCAGCATGACGCATTGCGCCGGTTACCGGGCCTGCGCGGTTGCTCTTGACCGGGACCTTCTCACCATCGGGCTGGACGCCGAGCCGCACCACAAGCTCCCCGATGGCGTGCTGGGGGCGGTTTCCTCGGAGGAGGAGCGCGAGCAGCTAACCGCCTTGGCCGCTTCCCTGCCCGGCACGCATTGGGACCGGATGCTGTTCAGCGCCAAGGAATCCGTCTACAAAGCGTGGTTCCCGCTGACGCGGCGCTGGCTCGGATTCGAGGAGGCGTCGGTCACCATCGATCCCGAGAAAGGCACATTCACAGCCCAGCTGCTGGTCGACGGACCGCACGTCAACGACATACCGCTGACCGTCTTCAGCGGGCGCTGGCTGGTCGAAGGTGGCCTGATCATCACGGCTATCGCAGTGCCCGCCTGACTACGACCTGCGGCACATCAGCGGCACGTCGTTTGGGCATCTGCACCCGGATAGTACCTACTCAAGCCGGTCGGGATCTGCACCAACCGGAAACCCGGCCTTCCGGCTGCCGAAAGGCGGGCGTCGTATGCGACGCGACCGTCGACGGCACGACAGCTCGCCGATCTCGCGGTAGGTGAAACGTTCGTCGCCGGCAACGAACGCGATGCCACCCCGCCATCCGCGATCGAAGAAGTCGTGAAGTCCGCGGACTCACAGCTCAGCGCCGCCCAGGCCGACCCGTCTCGCGGGTACACGCTTGTGTCGAACCGATAGCTGGTTATGAGCGTCCCAGAAAATCGCAGATCCCCTGGAATCAACCATCTAGTCGAAGTTGTCTGGCCCGTCGCTTGCGGGCTGGCGTTGCGACTGGCGTTCGCGTTATCCGAATCGACCTTTTTCACGCCAACCACGCAGCAGTAGCAGTGCCAGGTTTCATCATCATGCTTGTACCACTCGTGGCAGCCGCAGCCCCTGCGCCCCTTGTGGGCTATCCACATGAGCGACCACGGTAGGAGGCGGCGCAACCGTGTTCGGCACCTGTACCTCACAGCGCGCACGCAATACAGGCTAGCGAACGTCCAGCCCGGTGACGGTCCTTCCTATGAGCATCCGCTGAATCTCGGACGTGCCCTCGAAGATCGTGAAGATCTTCGCGTCCCGGTGCCAGCGCTCGACCGGGTACTCGCGGGTGTAGCCGTTGCCGCCG
>Ga0335075_10015559_pt1 | contig 11393 bp, 7 predicted proteins | sample Lox_Sample_24_FD_206723 | JGI IMG/M metagenome (GOLD analysis project Ga0335075, IMG submission 206723) | Soil microbial communities from Loxahatchee National Wildlife Refuge, Florida, United States - Lox_Sample_2.4 | ecosystem: Environmental > Terrestrial > Soil > Wetlands | place: USA: Florida...
AAAGTGGCGGACGATGTTGGCCTCACGATCCACGTGATCGGCACGCCCGCCGAAGAGGTAGGCAACGCGGGCGGCAAGATTCTCCTGCTCGAGCGCGGTGGCTTCGAAGGCGTCCATGCTTCCATGATGGTTCACCCCGCGCCGTTCGACATGCTGCGCTCGAAGATCATCGCCGCTTCCATGTTCGAAGTGCGCTACACGGGAAAGGAATCGCATGCCTCGGCTTTTCCAGAGCTGGGGGTGAACGCGGCGGACGCGCTCACCGTTGCGCAAACGGCGCTGGGCCTGCTGCGCCAGCACATTCGCTCGACGGATCGCATTCACGGAATCGTAACCAATGGCGGCGCCGCACCTAACGTCGTTCCAGCGCACACTTCGGCGAAATACATCGCGCGCTCGGAAACGCTGGCTCAGCTTGCGGAACTGCGGCCGAAAGTGTTCCGCTGCTTCGAGGCGGGCGCCCTCGCGACGGGCTCGAAGCTCGAAATCACCGGCGGCGACAAGCCCTACGCCGAGATGCTGCATGATGACGCCATGGCCGGCTTCTATCGCAAGAATTCCGAAGCGCTCGGCCGCCCGTTCCCAAGTCTCGGCGAGTGGGAGACGCGGCCCACGGGCTCGACCGATATGGGCAATGTCTCGCTGGCGATGCCCTCGATTCATCCGATGATCGGCATCAATTCCTTGCCCGCCGTCAACCACCAGCCGGAATTTGCCGCGCACTGCGTCACTCCGGACGCGGATAAAGCGCTCGTCGACGGCGCCCTCGCCATGGCGTGGACCTGCATCGATCTTGCGGCGAACCGCGAGGTCCGCCAACGCCTAATGGCGTCCCGTTCATAGCGGCTCGTCGAAAATCGGACCCAATCGACCGCTGCGATCCATCACCCGTTGCATCATCACCAGCCGCCAGCCTAAGATGAATTGTTCGGCCCTCTCGATCCGGCCGGCGCGTTCCGTAGTTGGGCGCCAGGGATTCCGGCTCCTCGGGCGATTCGATCACATGGCGCACCAATTTCTGGGAGTGACTCCGCGGCGGTGGCTCGAGTACCTCGTGGCTATCCTTATCGGCAACGCCATCTATTACTTCTCGCTGGTTCCCCACCTGCCTGATTCCCTCCGGCACCAGGGCTTCCGCACCGATTGGGGCGCCGGAATCGATTTCGTGGTCTGCGTCGCCGTCTACGGCCTAATCCGCCTCGGCTCCAGCCTCTAGGTCGCGACTCCCGACAAGCTCGCTACATCCGTTCGATGCATTCTCCCCGAGTCCAAAGGATTCTGGTTAATTGATTAGCTAACATCGAAAGCTTCGCACGACCTCTACCCGCGCCACAGCGTAATCTGGATTCGTGCGAACCTCCTGCACAGCATGGAAGGCGATCTGTGCCGTCGCGGCCTTGGTATGTGTTTTTCTCTTACCGGCCGGGGCGCAGCACGATAGTCGGCTTAACAATCTTTTCAGCTCTGACCCCGCCGTGCGCGGTGCGGCAAAGTCGGAGCTTTTAGCACATCCAGATCCCGCACTCTTTCCCGCCCTTCTGAGCGCTTTGCCCTCATCACAAGGCACAATTCGCGACGACCTCCTGGACATTCTTGCCAAGTACGACGATCCGCGGAAGATTCCCGTGTTTGTGGCTCTCGCGAAAACCGGCAAGTGGTACGACGAGCCACAGCTTGAAGAGCAGCTCGCCAAGCTTGGCCCTCCAGCCGCACGGGCCATCCTGGATGGCTGCGCAGGGGAAGGCGGAGACTACGCGTCCTGGGCTGCGACTGCGCTCCAATGGATGAATGGAGCCGGACCGCGTTTTCTGATCGAAGCGGTCGAGAGCGACGACAATTGCGAGCACGCAACCGGAGAAAGTGGTCTTCGGGAATTTGGCGACGCCGACGTACAAAGTGAATCGCAGGCGGACATTGGGTTGGCTGCGGACGCTGTAATTGATCCCGACGAAAGAATTCGAGAAGCGGCGCGTCGCTGGTTCGATTCATGGAAGGGCAAGGAAAACACCATCGACTTTTCGGGGATTGTGGAAGTTCTCATCGCGGCCTACCAGGCGAATGCCCCGCCGGCGACGATGGTCGCGATTGCAGAAATGCTGTCAGACAGGGAGCGGCCGCGGGTAACGCGGTTCATGCGTGCGGCTATGGACGCTCCGAACTCGGAGATTCGGGGAATTGCCAATCAGTATCTGTCCATCTACGGAGCGACTGAGGCGGCCGCGGAGGCCAACGCGGAACCGCGCACGGCGGATGAAAAAATCGATTACCTGAATCGCCTGGCGGGAGCGCCGCCCGATAACGTAAACGAAGAGATCACGCCGTTTCTGGCTGATCCAGATGCCGGTGTTCGAGCCGCAGCTGTGTCAGCTCTCGGGAGCGTGAACATGATGTCCACCGATCCTCAAGACTCGCGGGAGAGGGATCCGGAGTCCGCGTTGCCCCGCATTCAAAACGCGTTGAAGGACTCTTCTCCTCTGGTGCGCGCCGCCGCCGTCAAAGCCCTGGGAGATACACGCCCCGACGACCTTGCACTTCTCATTGCAGCGCTGGACGATCCTGACCCATCGGTCGCCATTTCTGCTGCGAACGCGATTCAGGAGATTCCCGGCAACTCCGCCGCGGTTCCCGCCCTCACTCGGGTCTATCGCGATGCAAAGGAACCGCCGGAGGTGCGAAAACAAGCCTTACTTGCGCTGGAAAGCACCGGCGACCCCAACAGCATTCCCATTTTTCTCGAAGAACTGCGCTCTGGCGGCAACGCCCCGTCATTTGGCGCTGCGATGGCGCTGGCAGGCGCCCTCCGTAAGCGCCCCGACCCCGCCGCCTTCGATCCGATCTACAGGGCCTTTGAAGAAGCGCAGCCTTCGTCGACGCGTGAGTTTCTGATCGTTGCGATGGCCGCGACGAAGAACCCTCTCGCATTCGACGCGTTGGTGAATATTTCGCAGTGGCATGACTCGATCCTGGCGCCAAAGGCCGCGGGCGCTCTGGGGCTGCTCGGCGACAGGCGGGCAATTCCCGTACTCGCGGAGCTTCTCAAGAATCCCGATTACTACAATGTTCGCCCCTCGGCGGCGGAGGCGTTCACCCACTTTTCCGATTTCACCGTGCCACCCGAGTTGGTCGCCGCGTTGCGCGACCCAGACACCGAGGTTCAGCGCCTGGCCGTGAAGGCGCTGCTCCAGTCGCATGATCCGAAAGCCATCGACGCCCTGATCGCTGCAATTCCCAACCCCATGGCCATTGGGGCTCTCGGCGAAGCCCACGATTCGCGCGCACTGCCTGCCCTACTTGCGTGCCTGCGGAACCCGGCGAACGAGACGGCTGCCCGCGCAAACGCTGCCGCGGCCCTCGGCGAACTGGGCGATGCCCGGGCGGTCGATCCACTGATCGCGGCTCTGCAGGAAGACAATTCTGCTATCACCATGCGGGCGAGCTACGCTCTTGCAGAGCTCAAGGACAAACGAGCCATCGAGCCTCTCAAGCAGGCTTATGCCCGCTGGAGCACCGGCCAGCAAGAGAACGCAGACTCCGTTAGGAACTTCATCGTCCAAGCCCTGCTTCAACTCGGCGTCACAGATATCCCCAAAGCGACAACGGGAACGCCGACTCCCTAGGAGCTGCGCTCTTCCGACTAGCCCGTCCCAATTTGGCTGGAACAACCGCCAGGCGTCACACGTATTAAGTCTGTGAAGGCGCGACCCGCCGTGTCACGCTTCCTCGAGGAGGAAAGGATCTTGGTCGAACCGTCCGATGGTGCCAAAATGGCCTCCTCGGGTGCTAACCAACCGCCGGTCCCCTCGTCTATATGGACAGGGCCCGGCAAGGGGCCCGGGCAGGGGTCCACGGAAAAGCTTGAAAGTGGACCGGATGCGCCGGATGGATCGAATGAATCCGGGCGCACCGATACAGAATCCAGTTTGGCGGCGAATACGATGGGGATGAGCGTCGCACTCGACGGAGATGCGCGCCAGGCAGCGGCGGTGAAGCTCGGCGAAGAGCAGGCACTGGTCCGTAAGGCCCAGGCGGGTGACCGGCTGGCTTTCGAGGACTTGGTCCGCCGCTACGATCGCGACGTCCTGCGCCTGGCATTGAACCTGGTTCACCGCCCCGAGGACGCTCGCGACGTCTATCAGGAAGGTTTCCTGCGCGCCTACCGGAACCTGCATCGCTTCCGGTTCGAGTGCAGCTTTTATACGTGGCTCTATCGCATCGTGACCAATGTGGCGCTCGATCATCTTCGCCGCCGCACCAGCCATCGCGAGGAGCAAGCCCCGGCCCCGAAAGAAACGGAAGGGGTCGCGCAAGACTTCTTCGATCGCCAGCCGGAATTGAGGGCTTCGGCGAATCCGGAAAAAAGCTTGTTGGGCCATGAAGTCGGCCAGCAGATCGAGCGTGCGATGAAAAGGCTTTCGCCCCGCGAGCGCGTCGTTTTCGAAATGAAGCACTACCAGGGCCTCCGGCTCCGGGCCATCGGCGATTTGCTCGGCACTTCTGAAGAAACGGTCAAGAATTCGCTCTTCCGGGCCACGCGTAAGCTTCGCGAGAGCCTGGACGGCATTCGGTGAGGAATTCCGGGATGAATCGGGACGCAGCGAATATGCCCAACTCTTCATGCACTGAGTGGCAGCCGCTGCTGATGCTTTCCGCCGCCGGCGAGGAGCTCGAAACGGCCGAGCACGATCGCCTCTCCGCCCATCTCGCCGAGTGCCCCTCTTGCTCTGAATCTCTCGAACGTGAAAAAGAACTTCTCGCTCTTCTCGCCGAAAATCACGCCGAGCCCGATGCGGCCTTGCTGGCGAGCTGCCGCGCCGGCCTCACCGACGCGCTCGACCGCGAAGAGGAAGGTGGCTGGCTCCGCCGCGCCTTTGGAAGCCTGCTGCCCGCGAATTGGCTTTCGCCGCGCCCCGCATGGAGCGCGGCTGTGCTTCTGTTGATCGGCTTCAGCGTAGGAGTCCTCGCTCCGCGCCTCCTTCGCCATCCCGAAAATCTCAAGGCTCCGGGCAATCCCAATGCTCAAGTCGCCGCGGTCAATGATTCCGATTCGGCTCAAAACAATCCCGCGGATTCTTCGGATCCTAATCCGCTTGCGAATCTCGCTCGGTCGCCGATCGACCTGCGCACCGCCGACGTGGCGGGCATCAGCGTGTTGCCATCCGATGGCGAAGACGATTCTCCGCGCGTGGAATTGCAGCTTCGCTCGCAGCAGCCCGTCACGCTGAGCGGCACTGTAAACAATGACGACGTGAAGGACGTCCTTCTCGGCGTCCTGCGCAATGGCGAGCGCTTCTGCCCCGATGTGCGCCTCGACGCCGTCGATCTTCTCCGCGCGCGCAACAACGATCCCGACGTCCGCGCCGCGCTTTGCCACACGGTCCGCAGCGATCGCAACGCTGCCGTGCGCCTGAAGGCGCTCGAAGCCCTCGATGGCACCGAGCCCGAGGATATCGTGCAGCAAACGCTCCTCAGCGCGCTCGTCGACGACGATAACCCCGGCGTGCGCGTCGAAGCCATCAACGAGCTCCGCGAACTCGCCGCGAATGGCCGCGTCTCTTCCGACGACGGGCACATGCTCTCTGTCCTCCGCGACCGCATGCAAAAGGATCCCAACACCTACATTCGCCTGCAGAGCGCGCAGGTGATCCGCGAGCTCGGCCCGCGCGAAAAATTCTGACATGCAGAGCCCAGAGCCTATTCGCTCGCTTGCTCGCGCCGGAAAAATCCGGGGGCCGTTGCTTGCGGCAGGGCTGGTTTCTGTGGTCGCACTGGCCGGCGCCGCATCGGCGCACCGGAGAGTCGCTTCCTCACCCGCCCGCGATTCGAGCCCGCATCTCACTTCGGATTTGACGGGCTCGGTGGCCACGCGCCCCGGCGAGCACATTCGCCTCTCGACCGAACTCGGCAGCATCGTCGTTCACACGCACGACGCCGACAAAGTGGATTACCACGTCCATCTCGAAACCGACGCGTCGCAAAAAGACGCCCAGAAGCTCCTGAAAAGCTTCACCATCTCCTCGCGCGACACGCCCGACGGCCTGCTCCTGAAGGCGGAAAGCTCGGCGCGTTCCTCTGGCCGCCTCTGGGTCACACTCGAGCTGGATATTCCCAAAGACGCCGGCCTCGATGTCTCGACCGGCGGCGGCAATATCGATGCAGGCGAAATCGATGGCCGCGTCTCGCTCTCCACCGCGGGCGGAAACATCACGGCGGGGAATATCGGCGGCCCGGCGCATCTTGAAACGGGCGGCGGCAACATCAGCGCGAAAAGCGTCGCGGGCGAATTGACTGCCGATACCGGCGGTGGCCACATCACGATCGGGACGGTGCAGGGCAATGCCACCCTGCACACCAGCGGCGGCCACATCCGCGTGAATTCCATTCAAGGCTCCGCGCATCTCGATACGGGCGGCGGGAATATCACGCTCGAACATTCGGGCGGCGAACTCACCGCCGAAACCGGCGGCGGCGAAATCGAAGTCGGCGAGGCGGCGGGACTCGTGCGCGCGCGAACCGGTGGCGGCGGCATTCGCGTGGTCCGCGTGATCGGCCCCACGAATCTCGAAACTTCGGGCGGCAGCATCTATCTCACCCAGGTCGATAGCCCGGTGAAGGCATCGACCAGCGCGGGCGGGATCACGGCATGGTTCGTGTCTCCGCCGAAGTCGGCCGGCACCTGCGATCTGCAGTCGAGCGCGGGCGATATCGTGGTGCACATGCCGCGCGACCTTGCGGTTACGATCGACGCGGAGGTGGCGCTCGGCAACGAACATCGCGTCATCGTCGACCCGGCATTCCCGCTGCGCGTGTCCTACGATGATTCATCGAATGGAGCCCGCACGGTTCGCGCCGAGGGCTCGCTCAATGGCGGCGGTCCGCTCGTTCGGCTGCGCACGGTCGACGGCAACATTCGCTTCGAGCTGAGCGACGTCAGCAAGCAGTTGGAAATTTACAAGCAGCAGATGGCGCAGCTTCAGCAGCAGTTGCAGTTGCAATTGCAAAAGGCCGGCGTCTGGCAGCCCGGCGGCAACAACGGGCCGTAGGAAAGGTTGCAGGTGTCAGGTGGCGCATTTTCTTGCGTAGCGCCGGCGTCCCGCCGGCTCTGTAGGGTGGAAGCGTGAGCCTTCTTGCCCTGAGCGAAGTCGAAGGGTAGGCTCGCGAAAAAGCGTGCTCTAATAGGGGCTTCAGCCCAGGGATTCATTTCGAGCAGTCGCAAATTGCAAACGGAAGCTTAGGGGGCGAACCGTGCGAGAAACGACCAGCCTGTTGTCTCGGACCCATTCGTGTGTTCACTCGAAAATCGAATCGCCACGCTATCTGCCGTCGCTCACGCGAATGTTCCTGGCCCTCGCCGCCGTTCTCTGCCTCGCGCTTCCGGGCTTTGCGGATGTGCAGGTCTTCGAGCAAACGTATCCGCTCGCATCCGGCGGCCAATTCGTGCTGCAGAATGTGAACGGCTCTGTCCGCGTCGAGGGATGGGACCGCGATGAGGTGGAAGTCCGCGCCGTGAAAACGTCCGAGAGCGACGCGCGCGATCTCGCTCTCGTGAAAATCGACGTCGAGAGCCATCCGGGCGAAGTCGACGTCCACACGCTCTATCCCGACGGCGAGAACGCCGAAGTCGCGGTCGAGTATATCGTGCACGTGCCCTATCGCGTCCTGCTGCACAGCGTCCGCACCGTCAACGGCAGCGTCTCCGTGCGCGGCGTGCAAGGAGCGGGCGAACTTAAATCCGTGAACGGCAACGTCGAAGTGCTCGAAAGCTCGGGCCGCTTCAGCGCGCGCACCACCAACGGCAATCTGCATCTCGAACTTTGCAGCCTTGCCGACGGCGCGCCGATGGATCTGGAAACGGTCAATGGCTCGGTCACGCTCGGCCTTCCTTCCAACGCGAGCGCCGACCTCAGCGTGCGCAACATGAATGGCGACGTCTCATCGGATGTGCCCGTCACGTCGACGGCCGCCCTTCCCGGCGCGCAGGTGCTGCACGGCCGCCTCGGCCACGGCGGCAATCCAATCTCGCTCCGCACCGTCAACGGCGGCATCCGCCTGCTCCTCGAGCATCCCGGCGTCTGATAAAAGGCTGCAGGCTCAACTCCTCGGCGCGTCCGCCGAACGGAACACGCTTAGGGGGCAGCCCGCTCACCCGCGCTATGTAAATCCGCCCCAGGCGATTATTCTGAAGTGTGACCGAGAATCCCGGCGCGAACGAAATCGCAGGCGAAAGCGCAAGCACGAACGCGAACGCCCCGCCCCCAATCAGGAAAGGCGCTCTCCGATCCTTCATTCGATGGGTGGTCATTGCGGCCGCGCTTCTTTGGTCGGTTGCTGCGCTGATCCTGGTGGCTGCCAAGTGGGTCGATCCGCCCACGACCGCGGTCCAGACCGAGCGGCGCCTGGAGGCCTGGATTCACGGCAAGCCGTATCGCAAGCGATACGAATTCGTTCCGCTCAGCCAGATCTCGCCGGATTTCCAACACGCCGTGATCGCCGCGGAAGACGCGCGTTTCTACCAGCATCATGGATTCGATTGGCAGGCGATGGAGATCGCCGCCGAAGACGATATGGAGGGCGGCCACCGCCTTCGTGGAGGGTCCACCATCACGCAGCAGTTGGTGAAAAACCTCTTCTTCGGCACGGGTCGCTCGGTCGTGCGCAAGGCCTTCGAAGCCACGCTTGTGCCGGTGGCCGAATTGGTCCTCGGCAAGCGCCGCATTCTCGAGCTTTACCTCAATGTGGTGGAATGGGGCCCGGGCGTCTACGGCGCCGAGTCCGCTTGCCGCTACTACTACCAAACCTCCGCCCGGAATATGGACCCTGAGCAGTCTGCCCGCCTCGCCGCCATTCTGCCGTTGCCCCTGAAGCGCCGCCCCGATCGCATGAATCACTACAGCGCGCTCATCCTCGAGCGCATGCGCCAAATGGGCTGGTAATCTCACCGCAGTCGAAAAGCGTGGCCGGATCGTCAGTAACGCATTGGCGGCAGGTAATCTTGCCGGGGTAGAGGAGGCTTTGTATAGTGCCGGAATGAGAGAGCTGCCCTGGATAGTCCTCCTTGGTCTGATTGTTCTGGCGTTCTTCGCGGCTATCTACTTTGCCGCTCGATCCTGGGGAAAGATGGGACCGGGGAAACGGATCGCCGGCCTCTTGCTGCTCGCGCCGCATTTCCTGCTTCTCGCCTGCATCGTCGTGTCGCTGCTCAATGGTCACCCGCCTCAAGGATCGCCCGGTTTCAGCACTCAGTTCATCTGTGGCGTTCTAATCGTGTTCATACTCCCGCTTCCAGCTTTGGTAGGGACGGTCTCGGCGCTCGTAATATTCACGCGCGCTCGAGTCAGTCCATAGACTTGTCTCAGGCTTCCTCTGCGTTCTCTGCGTCTCAGCGGTGAATCCCGGTCTTGCCTGGTAGCAGCTCCGACGATTCGCCATTCACTGTCACCAATCACGACTCAAGCACTCACGCCTTCGTCCCAGCTATTTCGAGCCGGGTGCTTGAAATGCCAGCAGCAAATTGCCGGGCATGCCGGAGGTTCCGGTGAATCCCGACGTGACGAAAACCATCCCCGAGACGGTCGGTCCGCTGCCGCTCATTGATCCGCCGTGGGCCGACACTCCATTCACCGTTGGGACGCTTGGCAACGTGTCGTAATCCCAGAGGATCGCGCCGTCCTTCGCGGAATACGCGCGGAGGTGGCCGTCCATCGAGCCGGAAAAGACCACGCCGGGAATCACGGTGACGGCCGCGAGCTGGCCCGCGCTGCATCCGGGCTGGCCTTCGCACGCGGGCTTGGGCGGCATGGTCTTCCAGACGAGTTTGCCTGTACGGATATTCACCGCGAAGAGACCACCCGATGGCGGCACCACGGCCCCGGGTTTCGGCGGCGAGAGCGACGACGGAATATCCGAAAGCGCGACGTACGCATTCGTGCCGTCCGTCGCGAAGCCCCATTCGATTCCGCCCAGGCCGCCGCCGTGCCCAAGGCGGATTTGCCAGAGTTCTTTTCCGCCATCATCGGGATCGAGCCCGAAGAGCACGCCGCTTTTCTGTCCCGCCAGCAGTATGCGATGGCCGCCGCCGAGATTCTGCAAAATCACCGACGAGCCAAAATCGAAATCGGGGCCCACTTTCGGCGGGCAATTGATCGGATGCGCCTGGAAGCAGCCGAAATTGAAAACGTCTCCCGAAGTTTTCTGCTGCAGCCAGAGGCGCTTTCCGCTGGCGAGATCGAAAGCGACGATCGCGTCGGTGCCTTCGTCGGCGGGATCGACGTAGGCGTCGCCCGTGCCGGTGTAGAGGCGGCCGAGTTTCGCGTCGATCGTCGGCGCGCTCCACATCGCGCCGCCCGCCGGGCTGAATTTCGCGTGGCTCGTGCCGGGCGCGGAGGGGCCGGGCGTTCTTGCGATGCCGTAAGCCTTCCAGATGATTTTGCCGGTCCGCGCATCCACCGAAGTGATGTTCCCGCGGAACGTGCAGCAGGGATACGCAGGGTCGCCACCGGTGAGCTCCTCGTTGCCCGTGAGCGGAACGTACAGGCGGCCTTCGTAAAGCTGCGGCGCGCCGGTGATGCGCGCGGTCGGATGCGGATCGACTTTCGTCTTCCAGACGAGCTTGCCATTCGATGCATCAAGCGCGTAGAGATTGGCTTCGCTATCGCCGAAATACGCGAAGGCGCGGCCGTTCGCCCCCGGCGCGACGGTGATTGCGTCGCGCACGGTGGTATCAGCTTTAAACGCCCAGATCGTGCAGCCGGTCGAGGCGTCGAGCGCGTAGACCGTGCCGTCGCCCGAGCCGATGAAAAGCCGCCCGGAGACGATGGTCGGCTGGCCGAGCGCCGAGCTCGCGTTGGGAATGCCGAACGCCCACTTCAGTTTCAGATGTGCGACATTTTCGGCATCGAGGCTAGTATCCGGCTGATAGCGTGTGTTGACGATATCGACGCCCCAGCCATTCCAATTGTGCGGATTCGCAAGCCCCGCGGGCGTGATCGGCGGCGCCGAGGCGCAGGAGTTGGCCCGCGAAACATCCGCGCCGACTTTCGAGCTGAGGAACGCGGCCACGGCGCGCCGTTCGGCTTCGTTCATCTGATTCCCGTAAATCACCATCGCGCCTGATTCCAGCGTCTGCAAAATTTCCTGCTGCGTTTTTTCCGCGAGCACAGCGCGCGTGGGCGCTCGGCTCGTCGCCGCAGCCGCGCCGGCATGGCACGTCGCGCAGTGCTGCGCGAAGAGCGCAGCACCGTCGGGCGCCGCCTGCACCGGTGCACACGGCGCGGCGAACAGAATCGCCGACGCCAACAGCAACGCAGAAGCGAGGAAGGCCAGATTCGTTTTCATCGGCGAATTGCATATCAGTTTTGAACGCGCGGCGCAAGACGATTGCAAAATGGCGTGGCTGC
>Ga0335075_10015560_pt1 | contig 11393 bp, 8 predicted proteins | sample Lox_Sample_24_FD_206723 | JGI IMG/M metagenome (GOLD analysis project Ga0335075, IMG submission 206723) | Soil microbial communities from Loxahatchee National Wildlife Refuge, Florida, United States - Lox_Sample_2.4 | ecosystem: Environmental > Terrestrial > Soil > Wetlands | place: USA: Florida...
CGGCTCCTCGAAACTCGTCACCAGGCGGGCCGAGGCATCGGCGACCCGCACCACTCGCCGCGACTCGGCGGCGATCCGGGTGAACTGCGTTGCCACGCCCGCTCTGGCCAGCTCGATCCTGATCAGCTCTCCCGCGGATCCGCCCGCCAGGCCGGCCGCCACGACATCGTGTCCGAAGGTCTGCAGCAGCCTGGCCACCGCCAGCCCGCGGCCACCGGCCTCGTGCCGCACCCGACCGACTGCGTTCACCGCTCCGGGCACTACCCGGTCCGCTTGGTAGTGCACGTACAGAGCTGGGTTCAGGGTGACCGTGACGATCACCCGGTTACCTCCCCGGCGACAGCGGCGGCAACGAGCGCACCGAGTTCCCAGCACGCCTCCAGGTCCGCCTTCTCCGGCGTACCGGTGACGGCGACCGCTGGCCTGACCGGCTGCCAGGCCAGGCCTGTCGTGATCGACTCCACTGCCCGGGTGGCGCCGCCGGTGTCCAGGTTGCCGTGCACATACAACCCATAGGGCCGCCGCTTGGTCGCCTCCAGGCAGGGGTAATAGATGCCGTCAAAGAAATACTTGAGTGCGCCCGACATGTAGCCGATGTTGGCCGGCGTGCCAAGCAGGTAGCCGTCGGCAGCCAGCACGTCCGGGACGGTGGCGGTCAGGGCCGGCCGGACAACAACCTCGACGCCCTCGATCTCATCGGTTCGCGCGCCGCTTGCGGCAGCCTCGAACATCGCCTGGAGCGCGGGCGACGGCGTGTGATGAACAATCAGCAACGTGGGCATCACGCCGAGCCTAGACTGCTCATCGGCCGAGGTCATGACGGCCCAAGGCGCAACGGGCCCAGCCGCGGAGGCGGGCTTCCAGGCGGGATACCAGCCGCGGAGGCGGGCTTCCAGGCGGGATACCAGCCGCGGAGGGGACTTCCAGGCGGGATACCAGCCGCGGAGGCGGACTCCTAGGCGGGATAAGGGTCGGGGTTGACCAGATAGCTGCGGCCCGCAGGTGTCGTCCAGCGGAACGTGCCAGGCTCGGGCTGGTCAACTCGCCAGTCTGGTAGCTGCTTTACCTGGTGGTGCGTTCGGCAAAAGCCGCCGAGATTACACGGACAGGTGGGGCCGCCCATGTGCCAGGGCACTGTGTGGTCTAGGTCGGCTCGCCACGCGGGCTGCCCGCAGGTCGTGAACCGGCAGGTGATATCTCGAGCCGCGACGAAGTCCCGTACGCGTCTCGCTGGCCGGTACGAATTGGAGGCTAGCGTGTGCGCGCAACCTGTCGCTCCGGCACTGGCGTGACGCTCGGCTTGTGCTCGTGCGGCCGCGCGGTCGGCAGCCCGAAGCACAGCGGCGGCGATGTCGCAGATAGGCGACACACCACGCGGCGCGGCCGTGTGTGCGCTCGCAAGTCCACTCTCGGTGATCGCGATCGTGACCCGTCCGACGAGCCCAGTGAGACCCGTCTCGTCGGTGCGGGTGCAATGCCGACGGCTAAGTCGAGCCCGCTCAACGGCGATCGCACGTCCGTCGTCGGCGGTGACGACGACGCGCCATTCGGTCTTTGGGCTGCGCGCGGCGAGAACTAGAAGGTTAAGGGCCTGCCCGCTGCTTACCGGGCCGATCCGGCTCAAGTGAGCCGGCTCGAAGGTCTGCCCGGTGATCGCGGACCAACCCATGACGATGTCGAGCAGGCCGATCGGCGGCCGCAGCGTCATGGCCTCGCCAGGTGTCATGGCCTCGCCCGGTGTCATGGCCTCGCCCGGTGTCATGGCCTCGCCAGGTGTCATGGCCTCGCCCGGTGTCATGGCCTGCGGCGGTGCGCCGATAAACGGAGACGGCACATGAGCTGGCAGCGGCGGCCAGTCAGGGGGCGGTGACTCCGCCGCTCTATCGCACTCTTCGGCGTCCTCCGCCGAGTCCGGCAATCCGCGCCAGTCCGGCACATCACATTCGTCATCTCGCGGTGCGCTCTCATCCGGCGGGCATGGTATGTCGGTCCAGGCAGCAGGCGGGCTGTCATCACCGCCCCGGCAATCTGGCAGGCCGCTACCCCAGCCGCTCTCGGAACTGCCCGGCTCGTAACCGGGCGAGATTCCAGGCGGTCGGTTGTCGTCGGGCGCGCCCCCGGCGCCGCCGTAAGTGATCGGACCGTCAGTGGCGTCGGCTGCAGGCGGCTCATCGAACGGCCCACCCGTAGGCGGCTCATCGAACGGACCACCCGCAGGCGGCTCATCGAACGGACCACCCGCAGGCGGGGGGATGAGCGGCATGGTGCCGAGCAGCAAGCCGAGGAAGACGTGGGCGCGCAACAGGTCGATTCCACCGCTGGCGCCAGCGGACTTGAGTGCCCGAGCCATAGCAGATACCCGCGCCATCGCGGCAGCAGCGTGAACATCGGGCAGGCATGATCCGGTCAGCGTCGCGGTGCCCTCCTCGCCTGGGTAGAGGGAGATCTTGGCCAGCCTTTCGCTGTCCTTCCGGCGCCGCTCCGCACCCTCAGGGTCGACAGCCAGAACTGCCCGCCGTACCGCGGCGCGCAACTGCCCCGTCGTCTGCTCGGCTGCGCGCGACAGCACCCGCTGCTCCACCTGCGCGGCGTGCTCGTCGGACAGCACGGCGGTGGCCTCAGCAATGATCCGCGCCCTCAGCAGGTCGATGGTCCCGGCGGACAATGCAGCGCCCGTCGCAGGCAGCCGCCACCGGAGCTGGCAGCCCAGGGACGTCCACGCCGACGCGCCGCACTGCGACATCCGCAACTCCAGCGCAACCTCAGCCGCCGCCTCGGGCGGCAAGCTGGCAGGCTGCCCGTCCTCGGTCGTGCCGATCTTCGGGTTAGACGCTGCACGGCGGGACGCAATCTCAGCGGCCGCGGCCAGCTCACCAGCCTGTGCCCAAGCGGCAAGCCGCCGGTAACCCGCCGCCAGACCTGGCAGGTCCCAGTCCGACGAGCCTGCGGGAGCGTCGTGTGCCAGGATCGCAGCTAGCCCTGGCCCGGCCGGCAAGTGCTCGGCTACCCGCACCGGGCTCACAGTCCGACCCTCGACGTCCTCGTCGTCGGCACCGAACTCGTGCGTCTGCCGGGAATCCCACTCGGCCGCGGCCACCGCCTCCTGATCTTCCTCCGGGTCATGCGTGCCCGCGACTCCGAAGCCGTCCAGCAACGCCAGCAGGTCCTCATCTGACAGCGGGATGTCCGCAGGCAATGCCGGCCCACCGGACAACCCCGGCCCGCCGGGATCTGGCGAGCCGCCGGGATCCTGCGACCTGCCCGGTCCTTCGGCAGCCGGGTCCGGGGTACTCGCTGCATCCGTCATCTCGGCCACCTCCTCACCGTCCAGGCATCTGCCCACCGCCGGGGCTTCTATCGAAAATAGTATCGATAGCCACCGACAAAACTGTCTCCGAAGCGGAACCGCGCTGACGCTGGGCGACGTCCATGCACCGGTGGTGGCGCTAGCAGAGCGGATGGACCGATAGGTGGCGCTAGCAGAGCGGATGGACCGGGTCGGCTACCGTAGCCCGATGCGCCGCGTCGTCATCTGCACGCTGCTCGATGCGTGCTGCGTGATTGCGTTCGTGGCGATCGGCCGGCATACCCACGGCGACGGCGACAGCCTGGCCGGGATCTGGCACACCGCGTGGCCGTTCCTGTCAGGGCTGGCGATCGGCCTGCTGGCCGTCAGGTTCTGGCGGCAGCCGGCCGCGATCAGGCCGGCTGGCATCGGTGCGTGGGTCGGCGCGGCCGGCGCCGGCATGGTGATCCGGGTCCTGGCAGGTCAGGGCACGGCCATTGCTTTCATAGTGGTGACGTTCGCGTTCCTGGCGCTTTTCATCCTCGGCTGGCGCGTGATTGCGCAAGTTGGCCGTCACTTCCGCCACTCACGTCGCGCTGGCCCGTGGCGGGGTTGACGCACCTGGCCGTTGTGACCGCATACTCCTAGGGAGGCTTGCCGCTGGCCGGGGGCTGGCAGCTTGCTCGGACGGGAGGCGCCAGGCAGATGCGGCAACTCCGCCGGACCGCGACCGCAATCGCAGCGGTGGCCGCCGCACTGACGGTGACCTGCCTGGCAGGCTGCGCCTCACCCGCCTATACCTACGCCTCCGATACTCACGATCACGCCTATTTCAAAGTTCCCTCGGGCTGGCAGCAGGTGAGCTCGCGTTCGCTAGCCGACGCGCAGGCAGTGCTTCTCACCCACTCCGCAGCTGGTCCGCCGGGCGGCAAGCTCGCCTGGTCGCGTGCCTACGCGGCGGCGGCAAACCCGCCGCCTAGTGCCCTGCTGAGCGGATCGCAGAGTCCGGTCGTGTACGCGAGCGTCCAGAACATCACCGACTCGCTGCGCGCCAGCCTGTCCTTTGACGAAATGCGCGACATGCTGTTCCCGGTGACGTCCGAGGACCGCCAGGAAGCTGCCGCAGCGGGCGATAAGCTCTCCGGCTTCAGCCTGGCCTACAGCAATGAGATCACCACGGGCGACGGCGCCCGCGGCATCAACGAGCTGTTCGAGTACGACATCGACGGGCAGCTCGATGCCTTCGATCAGACCGTGCTGACCAACGCCGCGACGACGAAGCTGTACTTGCTGCTCGTGCAGTGCTACCAGAGCTGCTTCCTCGCGCACGAGGCGCAGATCAAGCAGGTCGTGGACTCGTTCACAGTGCGAGGTTCCTGATGTCAGACCCAGCGAGCAACCGAGGCCGGCGAGCACGCCGTGAGTGGCGTAAGGACTACGGCCTGCTCGCCGTAGGCCGGCATCTGCGACGGCCGCAGGCCCTGTGGGACCGGCTCAAGTTCAGCGTGCTGTTTATCGGGCTGTGGTTCATCGTCGTCTGGTACCAGATGGCGCTGGACCCGATCCTGGGCTTCACCGACGCCGCACGTCAGCAGCTGCAAGTCAACTCGGGCACGGGCCGCTGGCTCGTCCTGCTGCTCGGGCTGGAGGTGCTCCGCCAGCTGAGCTACCTGCTGGCGGAACGCTCACCTTTCTACTACCGGGCGTCCACTGGCGTCTTCGGCCGCGGCGACCAGGTCACTCACCAGCTGAGCGATTACACCCGGTTCCGGCTGGCCCGCGTCATCAAGATCGTCATCGTGATCGCGATCGTGGCGATCATCCTCGGCCTCGTTTATCACACCACGCCAGTCCAGGGATTGTTCGACGCTCCGGCGTCGATCTACCATGCGCTACCGATCATCTTGTATGCGCTGGCGATCATGCTGCTCGGAGTCAGCCAGTTCATCGCGATCTTCTGGTTCCTGTCCAAGGGCGGCGTCGACGTGTACTACCCAGGCGACGTAACCACCAGGTTCTCCGACGTGTGGGGCCAGGATCACGTGCTGGCGCGAGTGCAAGAGAACATCCTCTTCCTGGAGGACCCCGAGCAGATCGAGGACCACGGCGGGTACGTTCCGGGTGGAATCTTGCTATGGGGGCCGCCCGGCACGGGCAAGACCCTGATGGCCGAGGCGATGGCGGGCGAGACCGGCAAGCCGTACGTCTTCGTTGACCCAGGCGCGTTCATCAACATGTTCTTCGGCATCGGGGTGCTGAAGGTGAAGTCGCTGTTCCGCCGACTGCGTAAGCTAGCGGTCCGGTACGGCGGGGTGATCGTGTTCTTCGACGAAGCCGACTCGCTCGGCAGCCGCGGCGGCAGCGTCGGCGGTCAGGGCGGCGGCCGCCCTGGGTACCAGCATCAGCCTGGGCCTGCTGACCTGTTCGCAGCCTGCCACGGCTTCAGCTATCTGGCGCCGCAGACCCAGTCGGCGCTGTATGCGCAGGCACTCGGCCAGGCTGGCGCGGACCCGGCACCGCGGCCGCCCGGCCGCTTCAGGCAGATGATCCCGGCCGGCATGGGCATGGGCGGCGGCATGGGCACGCTGCAGGCACTGCTCACCGAAATGTCCGGGCTGAAGAAGCCGCGCGGGTTCGTGAACCGGGTGGTGCGCCGGACGCTCGGGATGCGGCCGAAGCCGCCGCCGAAGTACCGGATCCTGATCGTGATGGCCACGAACATGCCGAGCGCACTCGACGAGGCGCTGCTGCGGCCCGGACGCCTGGACCGCATGTACCGGGTCGGCTACCCGTCCAAGGAAGGCCGGAAGCGCACCTACGAGGGCTACTTCGCCAAGGTGGCGCATGAGATCGATGCTGAACAGATCGATCACCTGGCGACCATCACGCCGTACGCCACCGGGGCCACCATCAAGGATCTGGTGAACGAATCCCTCATCGTCGCCCTGCGCGACAACCGCACGGTCATCACCTGGGCCGATGTCCTGAAGGCCAAACTGGCCAAGAGCGTGGGCCCGTCCGAGGGCGTGGAGTACATCGAGCGGGAGCGGCATGCGGTCGCGCTGCACGAGGCGTGCCACGCGGTGGTCAGCCACCGGGTCCAGAAGCGCAACGTCATCGACACCGCGACCATCCAGAAGGGCGCCGACTACCTCGGCTTCGTCAAGCCAATCCCGATCGAGGAGCAGTTCACCTCGTGGCGCAGTGAGTACGAGGCGGACATCATGGTCAGCCTCGCGTCCCTGGTCGGCGAACGGATGTTCTTCGAGGGCGACTCCAGTTCGGGCGTCTCCGGTGACTTGCAGAATGCCACCCGGATCTCGCTGGCGATGGAAGGGTTGTGGGGCATGGGCGGCCAGTTCGGCTCCTATGCCGCGACCAGAGCGCCGCACGATGCCCATCCGGTTGTGGACGGGAACGACAGGAACGTGCTGGAGACGGAGTTCGGCCGCCGAGTCGAGGCGAACCTGGCGTCGCTGGCAGATCGCACGACCGGCCTGCTCACCGAGAACCGGGCCAGCGTGCTGGCCGTCGGCCACGCACTTGAGGTGCACAAGACGATCAGCGGGCAGGACGTGACGGCAATTATCAATGGCACTTTGGGCCCGGTCGTAGACGGTCGGCCGTACCGTGACCCTGAGTTCGCCGCCGAGCTCGAGGCCTATCACCTGCGGGCAGTATCTGCCCATGGTGGCGATCGAAGCTTGCCGCTGCCGGTCCCGGTGCCGCGCGGCGGCGTTCAGCTGACCGTCCTGCCCACGAAGACCGAACACCGGGCGGACCCGGCCGCGCCCGGCCTCGAGTCGTGAGCCATTCGGTCACACGGCCGAGTTGGCCTACCCGCTAACCGGGTGTCGGGCGGGGCAGCCAGCACACCGCCCCGCCCTCCCGGCCGCCCTGCCGTGGCCGCCTCCGCCTAGCGGCCACGTCACTGACGACAGGCTGATCGAGGCTAGGCCTCGGCCCGTGCGGGGAAGCTAAAAGCGCCATAGCGAAAGTAAGCCGTCTGGCTCGCCAACGGAAGCCAAATCCCTATAAAAGTTCTATGGCATAGGGACTCAGGTGGAGTCTGCGCGCGCGACGTGACCGCCCGCCTGCCGGTCCTTGCCAGGCCAGCTGAGCCACGCTTAGACTGAACATTCAGTCAACCGCGTTGGGAGCGCGATATTTATGGCCACGACACAGGCCAGTACAGCCGATCGGACCGCTACTACCCCCGCCAGCTCAGCCGCCACGGCCGCGCCAGGGCGCATGCCTACGCTCACCGAGATCATCGACGCTCAGGAAGAGATCTTCATCCGGCGTCAGCCCGAGTCGGCACGGCTGGCACAGGCGGCGACCAGCGCGCTGGCTGGCGGCGTCGTGTCCAGCTGGCAGATCTCCCGCCCGCAGCCGGTCTGGCTGAGTCACGGCAGCGGCTCAAAGCTCTATGACGTCGATGGCAACGAGTACGTCGATCTGCACGGCGGTTACGGCGTGTCCCTCGCCGGGCATGGCCACCCGGCCATCGTCGAGGCCGTTCGTTCCCAGGTGGAACGCGGTACCCACTTCGCCCAGCCCACCGAGGCCGCGCTCGAAGCGGCGGCCGAGCTGTCGAGGCGGTTCGGCCTGCCGCAGTGGCGATTCGCCAACTCCGGCACCGAGGCGACGATGGACGCGGTCCACCTGATGCGCGCCATCACCGGCCGGGACCTCATTATCAAGGTGGAGGGCTGCTACCACGGCCATCACGACTCGGTGCAGGTCTCGGTGTGCCCGGAGTACGACGACGATGACCGCGGCCCCGCGGACCACCCGAACAGCGTTCCATCCAGCGCCGGCATCCCGAAGGCGATCACCGACCTCACGCTCATCGTCGGCTTCAACGACCTAGACGCTGTCCGGCGACGGCTAGCGGAGTATCCCGGCCAGATCGCCGGAATGATCCTCGAGCCGATCATGATGAACGCTGGCATCATCAAGCCCGAGCCTGGTTACCTTGCCGGGCTGAAGGAACTGCTGCATGCCCACGGCGCGCTACTCACCTTCGACGAGGTGAAGACCGGCCTGACCGCAGGACCGGGCGGCGCAACCCGCGTTACCGGCGTTACCCCGGATATCGTCTGCCTGGCCAAGGCCATCGGCGGCGGCATCGCGGTGGCCGCGATCGGCGGCACAACGGAGGTCATGGATCACGTAGCCAACGGGGACTACGAGATGGTCGGCACCTTCAACGGCAACCCGCTTGCGATGGCCGCGTGCCGTGCCATGCTCACGCAGGTAGCGACCCCCGATGCGTACGAGCGGCTGGAGAAGCTGCGACTGCGAGCGGTCGAGGGGCTGGAGCGCGAGATCGCGCGGAACAATCTGAACGCACAAGTCGTGTCCGTCGGCGCCAAGGGCTGCGTGGTGTTCTCCGCTAGGCCAGTACGCAATTTCCGGGACTTCCTCGACGTGCGGGACTCCTATAGCCATGCACACTGGCTGTTCCAGCACAACGGCGGCGTCTTCCTTCCGCCATGGGGCAAGATCGAGCAGTGGCTGATGTCGGTCCAGCACGACGAGGCGGATATCGACAGGTTCGTCGACAACTTTGCGACCTTTGCCGCAGCGGTGCGGCCATAATGCAACTGAATCAGCGGCAAAACTTAGCTGAAAGTGAGCTAGGTTACTGAGAACCCGTTGCACATCGACGCGCATCGGGACATTCTGGGCAAGCGGAACAACAGATCGACAATCCTGGCGGAACGCACGGTTGGCCACGTCCGACGTAGGTCGAGCTAGCGCCCGGGGCGACCGGAAGGTGGCGATAGATGCACCCACGAGAGGGCTGGCAGCCGGACGGCACCCGCCGACGGCCTGAACTCTCCCGGCGCCAGGCACTCCAGCGCGGCCTAATGGCCGCGCTGGCGGCAGGCGGTGGCGCCACGCTGCTCGACGCCTGCGCGGCCTACCTGGTCGGACCGAACAACATCCCGCTGCCGCGGCCAACTCATCCGGTCAGTTGGCCGACGACGGACAACAAGCGGCTCGCGAACGGACTCCAGCCAGAAACCGGCGCCACGCTGCAGATCTACAACTGGGTCGCATACCTCAACCAGGCATGCGTGAACAGCTTCGCCAAGAAGTACAACTGCAAGGTCGAGGTCACCACGTTCAACACGATGAACGAGGCGCTGGCCAAGCTGCGCAGCGGGCTGAAGTTCGACGTGCTCATGGGCGCCACTATCGACGTACTCGGCGACCTGATCGAGTCCAAGCTGATCCAGCCGCTCAACCACAGCTACATCCCGAATATCCAGCAGGCCTGGCCGGACTTCCAGAACCCGTACTACGACCGGGGCTGGCAGTACACGGTCCCGTACACCATTTACACCACTGGCATCGCCTGGCGTAAGGACCTGGTGCACGAGAACCCGTACGCCATGAAGAACCCGTGGCGCGAGATGTTCTTCCAGCCTAAGTACAAGGGCAAGATCGCGATCCTCGACGACTACCGCGAGGGCATCAGCCTCGGGCTGATGATGAACGACATCTACAACCTCAACACCACCAGCAAAGACCAGATCGATCTGTCCAGGCAGACACTGCTGCAGCTAGCCGACCTCGTCAACATGCAGATCGACAACAACGACTACAGCGAGGTCCCCACCGGCCAGACCTGGATTCATCACGCCTGGTCGGGCGACATGGCAGCGGCACCGCAGTACATGCCGAAGGGGGTGCCGGTCGATGTGGTCGGCTACTGGTTCCCCAGGGATGGCAAGGGTCCGATCGCCAACGACACGAATACGGTGCTGCGCGCTTCCTCGAACCCCGTCCTCGCCCATCTGTTCCTCAATTACATGCTCGACGAGCCGGTCGCCGTCGAGAACATCAGCTGGAACGGCTACATGCAGCCACTCAACAAGATCACCCCGGAGTTGCTCGTGAAGGAAAAGATCCTGCCGCCGAGCCTGATGTCCACCGCAGTGCTGCCCACAGACTTCCGCAAGGGTGTCGGCGAGCTGCAGCTTCCGGTCGACGCCGATGCGCTCTGGCAGCAGGCCTGGCTCGTCGCGAGCAACGGGCTTTAGGGTGGCGACCCAAGCCCCGCCGGGGCCGCCAGCGAGCACGCCGACGCCAGTGACGGGGGCAGCCGGGCGCCCCGGCCGGAAGCCGAAGCCGTTTCAGCCGAACAAGTGGTTCTGGGTGCTGCTCGCCGCCCCCGGGATGGTGTGGCTGGTCGTCCTGTTCGTGATCCCGTTCTACGCCATGCTGGCCATCGGCGAGGGCAAGCTGGACCGGCAGACGGAGTCCGCGGTGGCGGTATACAACCCGTTCACCTGGAGCTCGGCGAACCTGACCAACGTGGTGCGCGACCTGTTCGGGTCCGGCGCGTTCGCTGGCGATATTGCCTGGCGGACGATCTGGTACGTGGCCATCGCGTCGCTGCTGAGCCTGGTGATCGCATACCCGGCGGCCTACTTCGTGGCCAGGTTCGCGGGCCGCAGGAAGGGCATTTTCCTCGTTCTGCTGATCGCGCCGTTCTGGATCAGCTACATGATGCGGATGCTGGCCTGGATCGACCTGCTGCAGACGAACGGCTACGTCAATAAGGTCCTGTCGTTCGTCGGACTTGGCTCCCCCAACTGGCTAGGCGGCCATTCCTACACGGTCATCCTCGGCCTGGTCTACGGCTACATCCCGTACCTGATCCTGGTGCTGTACGCAGGCCTCGACCGGATCGATCCGTCCCTGATCGAGGCCGGCCGAGACCTGGGCCTCAGCCGCATGCGTACCTTCGTGCGGGTCACGCTGCCGCTGTCCAGACAGCCGATCCTGACCGGGATGCTGATCACCGTGCTGCCGATGCTCGGCGATTACTACACCAACACCCTGCTGTCCGGCGCTCGGGACACGTCGATGATCGGCAACCTGATCGAAGGCCAGCTCAGCACGCCGTCGGCCGGCCAGGGAGCGATCCTGTCACTGATCGTGCTGCTCGTCTTGCTCGTCCCGATGATCTATTACGTGATCCAGACCAACCGGGCATCGCGGGTGGCGTCATGAGTGGCACAGCGGTCGCAGAGCAGATCTCGACTACCGGTACAGCGCGGCGATCGAGGGCCCGGTTCCTCCGCAATCC
>Ga0335075_10015561_pt1 | contig 11393 bp, 8 predicted proteins | sample Lox_Sample_24_FD_206723 | JGI IMG/M metagenome (GOLD analysis project Ga0335075, IMG submission 206723) | Soil microbial communities from Loxahatchee National Wildlife Refuge, Florida, United States - Lox_Sample_2.4 | ecosystem: Environmental > Terrestrial > Soil > Wetlands | place: USA: Florida...
CGCTGTGCCGAGCGCTGCCGCGTGAAAGCGCAGATGATCCTCGATGAAACTGGCGACGAAGTAGTAATCGTGGCCGTAGCCGTCCTGCCGTCGCAGGCGCAGCGGCTGCCCGGAAGTGCGGCATGCTTCCTCCAGCAGCTCCGGCAGGAGCTGTCCCTGCTGCAGAAACTTATCGGATAGCCCCTGGTCGACGAGGATCTCCGGCAGGACCGGCTGTCCCGCCGAGCGGATCAGCTCCACGGCGTCATATCTGTGCCAGCTCGCGCGCTCCTCGCCCAGGTAACGCGGAAATGCCTTGAGTCCCCAGGGGCAACGCGAGGGAGAACAGATCGGTGCAAAAGCGGACACCGAGCGGAACAGGCGGGGATTGCGCAGAGCGATCACGAGCGCTCCGTGCCCACCCATGGAGTGACCGCAGAGACTGAACTGGCCGGCACGCACCGCGAAGTGCTCGGCCAGCAGCGCGGGCAGCTCGTTGCGGACGTAGTCGTACATGCGAAAGTGCCGTGCCCAGGGCGCCTGCGTCGCGTCCAGATAGAAGCCGGCCCCGCTGCCGAATTCCCAGTCGTCAGCCTCCCCCGGGATCCCGGTCGATCGGGGACTGGTATCGCAGCTGACCAGCATCAGACCCAGCTGTGCGGCTGCCCGCTGCGCCCCCGCCTTGATGAAAAACGTTTCCTCGGTGCAGGTCAGGCCCGCCAGGTAGATCAGCACGGGGACCGGGCCGTGGCTGGCCTGCGCGGGGCGGTATACGCCAAAGCGCATCGGCAGCCCAACACTCGCCGAGAGGTGCCGATAGAATCCCTGCACGCCGCCAAAGCAGCGATATTCAGCTAGCGTCTCCAGCGCGGGCATTGGATCGGTATCGGCCGGGTTGTCGTCTCAATAGACCACGACACTGCGGATCGACTCACCTCGCTCCATGAGCTCGAACCCTTCGTTGATCCGCTCCAGCGGCAGCTTGTGGGTGATGAGGTCGTCGATATTGATGCTCTTCTCCATGTACCAGTCGACGATGCGCGGCACATCCGTGCGACCTCGCGCCCCACCGAACGCCGTGCCCTTCCAGACGCGCCCGGTGACGAGCTGAAACGGCCGGGTACTGATTTCCTGCCCCGCTCCCGCTACACCGATGATGATGCTCTGGCCCCACCCGCGGTGGCAGCACTCAAGTGCTTGGCGCATCACCTTCACGTTGCCGATGCATTCGAAACTGTAGTCCGCGCCGCCGCCCGTCAGCTCGACCAGATGCGCCACCAGGTCCCCCTTGATCTCCTGGGGGTTGACGAAGTGGGTCATGCCAAATTGACGCGCGAGCTGCTCGCGGCGCGGATTCAGATCGACACCGACGATCTGGCGCGCCCCGACGAGTCTAGCCCCCTGGACCACATTCAGACCGATGCCCCCCAGGCCGAACACCACCACCGTGGCGCCTGGCTCGACCTTGGCGGTGAAGATGACTGCACCGATGCCGGTCGTCACTCCACAGCCGATGTAGCAGACCTTATCGAAGGGGGCATCTTCGCGGATCTTCGCGACCGCGATCTCCGGCAGCACTGTGTAATTGGCGAAGGTCGAGCAGCCCATGTAGTGCAGCACCGGCTTGCCCTGCCAGGAGAAACGGCTCGTGCCATCGGGCATGAGCCCCTTGCCCTGCGTGGCCCGTATCGCGGTACACAGGTTGGTCTTGCGGGACAGGCAGCTTTTGCACTCCCGGCACTCCGGGGTGTAGAGCAGGATCACGTGGTCGCCCTTCCTGACCGATCGAACCCCCGGTCCGACATCGACCACGACACCTGCCCCCTCGTGTCCCAGGATGGCAGGGAACAGCCCTTCCGGATCCGCTCCCGAGAGCGTGAAATGATCGGTGTGACAGATGCCGGTGGCCTTCAGCTCCACCAGAACCTCTCCGCTCCTGGGGCCCTCCAGTTGCACGGTCTCGATGCTCAGGGGCTTGCCGGCCTGAACGGCAACGGCTGCACGTACGTCCATTTCGCTTAGGACTCCACGGTTAGGGAATACGCCTCGCGTGGCACCGGAGGCGTCTTGCGTCAGCTTCGGCTCTAAGCGCTCACGCGGCCGCCGCGTGCGCTGCCTTGTAGCTATGGGTGGCGATAAGATCCATCAACGCCGGCGAGAGACAATCGTAGGACTCGAGTCCAAGCTCCTTCAGCCGCCCACGCACCTCGCCCATCCTGGCAGGATCAAATCCGGACTCGATGATCGAGGAGACGAACGCAGCGAATGCCGGAGCGGACCAGCCGCTCTGCGGCGAGAGCTCCGTGTGTATGAAATCCAGGCCATAGAACGGGTGTTTGGTGTTCTCGATGCGGCCATACATGTGCACACCGCAGCTCTGGCAGGCGTAGCGCTGAATGGTCGCCTTGGGATCGACCACCGCGAGTTTGTTGCCGTTTCGGGTCACCGTTACCTTATCCCGTGGCGCCACTGCCACGAGCGAAAACAGCGCACCCTTGGGCTTCCAGCACTTGGTGCAGCCACAGGCGTGATTGTGAGCCGACTGTGTCTTGACCGACACCTCTACCGGGTCAGTCGCGCATTTGCATACGAGCGTGCCGCCCGCGAATTTGCTGTCGGTCGGTCGAACGCCCTGATCGATGGCTGGATGAATTGATATTGCAGGCATGTTGCAGCACCCCCGTATGTCCGGACTAGTCTGGTTGCATCCCGTCCCTCGCGCTACCGGAGAGCGGTGATTTTTCCCCCGCTGATCGGAACTCACCCTACCGAACTGACCGGCGCAGTTCAAGCGCAGCCGGGAGGCATGCGGCTGCTGAATTGCAGCGAGTCGAGCGTGCGACCGGGGTTTGTTCGGTTGAATTTCACCCTGTTTTGGCTAAAGTGAGTGGAAATCAAGAACACCAGTCGGTGCGGCGAAAACAAGGGGTTTGATTGACGGCCAGCCGACCTGGCGGGACTGTCTCGCGCCGCCCGAGTTGCCGCCGCGAAACCATGCCGCGCCAGCCTTTATCCGCGTATATCCTGGAGGAATAACACATGAAATTTGCCAATCCGGCGCCCTTGGGTCTCAGTGGCTTCGCCTTGACCACCTGGCTGCTCAGCATGGTGAATGCCGGCTGGTTCGGCGGGGCCGCCGTGCCGCTGGTGCTGGCCTCGGCCTTCGCATTCGGGGGCAGCGCCCAATTCTTCGCCGGCCTGCTGGAATTTCCCCGGGGAAATACCTTCGGCTTCGTGGCCTTTTGCGGTTACGGTGCCTTCTGGTGGTCGTTCGCACTCTTCGTTCTGTTCTTCTCCAGCAAAGTGCCGTCGGCGTTTCTCGGCTGGTTCCTGCTTCTGTGGGGACTCTTCACCTTCTTCATGTGGATCGGGACATTCCGCGCCAATCGGGCCGTGCAGTTCATTTTCCTGGCGCTCTGGATCACCTTTCTGCTGCTGGCACTGGGTGAGTGGTTGGCGAGCGCCAGGCTGCATGTCGCGGGAGGCTATACCGGCATGATCACGGCGCTGGCAGCCTTCTATCTGGCGGCCGCGGAAGTGATCAACGAAACCCGGGGTGAGGTCGTGCTGCCGGTCGGACCTTACCGAGTACCGGAACAGCCCAATCCGCGCCCGATCTGAAGGCGCAGCTCAGCCGCCTCGCCAGTCAGTCAAAACCGGGTTCGACGTGCAAGCCCGGATGGCTGCACGTCGAACCCGGTTCAAAGGGCTTCAGAAGGTTCTGTTAATTTGTAGACCAAGCTGCCTCGGGTCGCCGTAATACACTGTCGAGGCGGTACCGGCAGAAATGCTGGAGATATACAGCTTTTCGGTGACATTGGTTGCAAACAGGCTCACGGTCCACGGACCGGCACTCCAATCCAGGTACGTGTTCAGCAGGCCATGTGCCGGCAGTTTGTAGTAGGGGATTTGAAACAGCTGTGCATAGCTCACGCCGATGTAGGAGTACGTAAGTCTCGGCGTCAGGACCGTATTGCCCAGATGGAAATTGTACTTGATGGTCGCATTGCTCTGGAATCGGGGCGAATAGGGCAACGCTTCGCCTTCCAGGGACTTCTGGAAATCCTGTCCAGTGTAAACCCCCAGGTAGTCAGCCGTAATAGTGCGTCCCAGAACTGACCGGTTAAGGGCTGCACTGAGATCCAGACCAAAGCCTCCGACCTGCGTTTGCATGGCCGCTTCGAGGCCGGTGACGTAAGAGTACGGAATATTCGCGTCCGGGGTCCCCACCACGTTGTAGGGATTGAAGATGCTCTCCTGCAGGTTGTAGTAATTCATATAGTAGCCACCCAGCTGCGTCGTCAGGTGGCCACTGGCAAACGTGCCTTTCCATCCGAGCTCGGAGTCGTTGACTTCCTCCTTGGTGGTAGGTGCCGCAGTCCCAAGGTTCCCCAGACCCGGCTTGTAGCCGCGCGCCCAGAACAGATAGAAATACTGCCCCTGCACCGGCGTCCAGTTGAATCCGACCTTACCGGTCAGGACGGCATTGTCTCCGGCTTCAACCAGGCCGTGGTCATATCCCCCGAGTGCGAGCAAAAACAGCGGTGGTATGCCGTTGCCCAGGCCGAGCTGCAACGCCCCCAGGCCCGTATCCACGTCCCAGCCCACATGCGCTCCAATCTGAAACTGCAGCGCAGGCGTGATCTGCCAGGTGGTCTGGCCGAATATGCCCTCGTCTTTGGCATAGATGGTTTCGCCGTCGACCCAGAGAACCACGGAAGGATTTGTCGGCGAATTCGGCGCTGCCGTGCTGGGTCCGTATTGGGCAAACTGGTTGGCCGTGTAGGTCCAGCTCGCGCCCGCCACCCAGCTGAACTTGCCGGTCGTGGGTGAAATAAAATCGAGCTCTGCGTTGTAGGCGTGTTCCTGGAAGGTTGCAGTGAAGGCGTTCGATGCGTTGGGGTACACGGTTGGGCTCAGCGTTTGTACGTTAATCGAGTCATTGCTGATATTTGACAGGGTGTCATCACCGATTTCCGTATCAGCGAGCAGCAAACGCGCCACGGTACCGCTCGCAAAGGTGTAACGCATCTCCTCGCTGTACATGCTGATGTGCTCGTCATATTTCAGAGCAGAAGTCCAGTCATTGAGCACATAGGGATTGCCCGAATAGCCCGGCTCATACAGTGAGTGGCAATTCGGTGCAGTCCCAAGCCCGGCGGCGCAGGGCAATCCGGGGGCGACAGGCGCGAACGTCTGGATATTCGGCTGCCCCGGCAGACCGTCCGTGTCCTGGTTGTCAACCTCGATCTTCGTCAGCGACTGGAAACGGTCCGTCGGCTTCCACAGCATGCCGATGCGAAAATCCTTGTTATTGAGATTACCCGGATCGATGCCGGTCTTGTTCGTATCGGCAGCGCTCGCGCAGGGATGCAGCGGATCACTGAAGAACGAAGGGCAGGTCGGACTGCTGGGGATCAGGAACGGGCCGCCCTCGTTAGGGCCGTATAATGCCGAACCCTCATCGTAAAAGAAGCTGCCGCGCTGCTCCTCGTTGAAGGCCAGACGCGCGGCAAAGGTGTCACTCACCGGTAAATTAACCGCACCCTGGACTTCGGTGTCGCTGTACGTCGCCACCTTGAAGTTGGCGTAGCCGTTATAGCCACGGAAATTGGGATTCTGAGAGTTGATATTGATGGCCCCGCCGGTCGAATTGTCACCCTCAAAGGTGCCCTGCGGGCCACGCAGTACCTCCACGTCGGCCATATCGTAGAAGGGCATATTCATGCCGAAACCGGTGGAGTTGTTCACGACCCCATCGCGAACGACAACGACACCTGCTACGGCGTCAGCCCCAATGGGTTCCACGCCAATTCCGCGAATGTTGATCAGAACGCTGCCGGTGCCGGACTCCGACTGGATCGTGAGGTCTGGCGCCACTTGCTGCAACGTCTCGATGCTTTGCACCGACTGCGCCTGCAGGTCGGCCCCCGACACTGCGATGACTGAAATCGGCGTGGTTTGTACGTCTTCCGCGCGGCGCTCGGCGGTCACCACGACCTCCTGGAGCGTATCTGCGCCCGAGCCCGCCTGTGCTGTGGTGCTCTGGTCAGCTGCGTTTTGGCCAAACGCCGGTGCGGCCGCAATTAACGCACCGGCCAGGACACAAAGGCCCGCCCGCCTGCGCAATACCGTGGTTCTCTCGGTCATTTACCCTTCCCCCTTCAATCTTTGGTGTTCGTCGTCAGCCCATGTCATTGGCGATGACGCTGTGATTCAGTTGACCTTTAGCCTGCCCTCCTCGGGGCCACAAGGCCCGCAGAAGAGCTGAGGCGCAGGATCACTGTTTCCTTTCGAGTCCGAACGGTGGCGCCGTGCAGCGCTCTTTGGCTCCACCGGCCGCCGACAGCGAGGTCGCCGGCGATAGTCTGAAGGGCGTCTTTGGCAGCCACGCTCCGACAGCCGGCTTCAGCCACGGGAAGCAAGAGATCGGTGCCGTGGTCGGCGTCGTGCCTATCAATAGAGACTGCGGTCAATTCCGCGACTGCTATGCCATGGCCCGCGACCATGCTCCCTCAACCCCCGGCTTGCATCAGTGTTGACTCGAGAGACAGTTTCTATTCTTTAGTCGATCTCAAGTAATGTTGCTCAAAGAGCACAAATAGCCCCCCAACACACGACGGAATATACAATGAATGCGCAATGAAGCAAATGCAGCAGGCGTTTGTACGCCGGTGCTGGGGCGCAGGTTCTCCGAGATGAGGGCCGTATTTCTAATCCTCCGCCAAGTTACTCCGGAACAGTCGGTTCGACCCTTCACTTGATCCGGGCCGGTACGCAGCCGGGGTACCGTGCTGCCTGTTGCATGAGCGCAACGTGTAAAACATACAGGAAGGCTCCGGTCGGCAGGGTACCGGTTAAGCCACTATTTCAGCGGGCGCGGACCGCAGCGACAGGCGGGCTCAAGCGCGGCTATACCAATGACGTGCGCGCGCCATGCGCGGCGCCCGGTCAAGTTGTCAGCAAAGCCGGCACTTCGGCGAGGCTTCGCACCTCATAGTCAGGCGTCCCCGGCAGCCGCTCGCGCTTCTGACCGTAGCGATTGCACCAGATGACGCGCATCCCGAAGGCTGAGGCCGCGAACGCATCCCAGGCATTGGAGGAAAGAAAGCACACCTGCTCCGCCGCCAACGCCAATCGCTGCAGCGCGTATTCGTAGACGAGTGGATGGGTCTTGAAATGCCGCACCGTATCGGCCGACAGAACCGCGTCGAACTGGTCTTCGAGTGCGGCGTTGCGTACCGCTGCATCCAGCATCGCCGGCGATCCATTTGAGAGGATCGCCGTGACGAGCCCGCTTTGCCGCAGCCGCCGCAGTACCTGAGGGACTTCCGGAAACACCGAGATCGTCAGGTAAAGATCCATCAGCCGACCATGCAGCTTTGCATCCGAGAGGTCGAGGCTATCGAGCGCAAATTCCAGCGCGTCGCTCGTCACCTGCCAGAAATCGGCGTAACGGCCTTGCAGCGTCCGCAACCAGGTGTATTGCAGCTGCTTGTCACGCCAGAGCGTGGAGAGTGCAGCGCGCTTTTCATCGGGGATGTCCCGGCAGCGGGACGTCGCGGTGGCGAAGTCGAAGATCGTGCCGTAGGCATCGAACACACAGGCGCGGATACCGACGAGTGCTCCCATGACTCAGTTCGCCCGGCGTGCCTATAACTTGACGACGTAGCGTCCGCGTGCGGCGCCCTTCAGCAGCGTCTCGAACGCCGACGGCAGCTGCGAGAGCGAGATCTCCTGCACCATCTCGGCGAGCCGTGCCGGTCGCAGGTCGCTCGCGAGGCGACGCCACACCTCGAGCCGGGTTTGCATCGGGCACAGCACCGAATCGATGCCGAGCAACTTCACCCCACGAAGAATGAACGGCATCACGGTCGTGTGCAGGTCGATGCCCCCGGTGAGGCCCGAGCTCGCGATGCAGCCGTGCGGCATCATGGTGCGAGTGAGCCATGCGAGCGTCGCACCACCCACGGCATCGACCGCGCCCGCCCAGCTGGCCTTCTCGAGGGGCCGGGTGCCCATCTCGAGCTTATCCCGCGCGAGCAGCTGCCTGGCGCCGAGGGCGCGCAGGTACGATTCCTGCTCGGGCTTTCCGGTCAGTGCGGTCACCTCATAGCCGCGCGCCGCCAGCGACTGTACCGCGACGCTACCGACCCCGCCGGTCGCGCCAGTGACGATCACCGGCCCGCTCGCCGGCGTGAGCCCATTGCGTTCCATCTCGACGATTGAAAGCGCGGCCGTAAAGCCGGCGGTGCCAATCGCCATGGCATCGAAGGCCGACAACCCTTTTGGGACCGCGACCACCCAATCGGCGGGAACGCGCACGTAGCTGGCATAGCCACCGTCGTGGGAAACGCCGAGATCGTAGCCGGTGACGAGCACCGTATCGCCCGCGCGAAAGCGTGTGTCGCTGCTCGACTCCACGATGCCAGCGACATCGATGCCCCCGACCAACGGGAGACGGCGCATGATCTTGCCGCTACCGGTGCCGGCGAGCGCGTCCTTGTAATTGACGCTCGAGTAGGCCGCCCGGATCACGACGGCGCCTGCACTCAACTCATCAAGCGAGAGTTGCACGGCCCGACCGCTGATCTTGCCGTCCTGTTCGAAAACCTTGAAGGCGCTAAACATGTCGATCTCCCTCGTCCCGCATTGCCAGCCACGCCGCGCGTGCCTCCTCCACCGAGCCTTCGTCTTCGATGGTCGTGATATCGCCCGGGTCGCGGTCGAGGATCACCGCCTTGAGAACCCGTCGCATGATCTTGCCGCTGCGCGTCTTGGGCAGCATGGCGACGAAGTTCAGCTCCCCGATGACGGCAACCGGGCCGAGCTCGTGACGCACCGTATCGATCAAAGCCTTGCGAAGTTCCTCCGACGCTCTCTGCCCATGCTTGAGCAGTACGAACGCCGAGATCACCTCACCGCGCAGCTCATCGGGACGACCGACCACGGCGCACTCGGCAACCCCGGGATGCTTCAGGCAGGCGCTTTCAACCTCGATGGTGCCGAGGCGATGGCCTGCGATATTCATGACCTCGTCGGCCCGGCCGCTGAACCAGAAGTAGCCATCCTCGTCGACGTGCGCTGCATCGCCACTGCAATAGACGCCCGGAATGCGTAGCCAGTAGTCACGCTCATATCGCTCGGGCTCACCCCACAGGCCCGGCGTGAGTCCTGGAAACGGGCGCCTGAGGACCATGATGCCCTTTTCACCCGGCGCGCATGGCTTACCATCAGGCGCGACCACTGCGGCATCGATGCCCGGCATCGGGATCGTCGCCGATCCAGGCTTGATCGGCAGCATGCCGAGACCGTAGGGGTTACCGATGACCGGCCCGCTGGTTTCCGTCTGCCACATCTGATCGATCACCGGTATCCGCCCGCGCAGAATCGTATTCTGCAGCCAGTCCCACGCGGGCGCATTGAGCACTTCACCCGCCGAGACGACGCGTTCCAGGTGCGAATGATCGACCGAAAGCAGCGGTGCGTTGCCATAGCGCATCAGCAGACGCACGGCCGTCGGCGAGGTGAAAATTCCGGAGACACCGAGCTCTTCGACTGCGGCTCGCCAGTTGGCGTCGGCTTGGGGGTAGTCGAGCGCGCCCTCGAAGGCGACCGTCGTGCAGCCGACGAGGAGCGGCGCATAGACCATATAGCTGTGACCGACGATCCACCCGATGTCGGAGGTGGCCCACCAGACGTCCTTCGGTTTGAGGCCGAAGCACCACTTGCCGGTCGCGACCACGTGGACCTGGAATCCCCCGTGGGTGTGAATCGCAAGCTTCGGCTTTGCCGTGGTCCCGGAGGTCGCGAGGATGAAGGCGGGCTCGTTCGCCTCCATGACCGCATGCTCCGAAGGCTGGCCGGCGCCGAGCTGCAGGAATGTGTCCCACGAGAGGTGCGTCCGGGCCGCGCTGGCCCCGGTGCGTGCAAGGACCACCAGGCCCTCGATCGAATTGCCGAGCAGCCGCACCGCCTCCTCTACGATCGGCAGCAGAGGCAGCTCGTGACCTTTGCGATAGGCGACGTCGGCCGCGAACACGAAGCGTGAGCCGCTCGCCGCGATGCGCTCCATCAGCGCGCGCGCACCGAATCCGGCAAACACGATCGAGTGGATCGCCCCGATACGCACCGTCGCCAGCATCAGCGCGATCGACTCGGGACAGGGTGGCATATAGATCGTGATACGGTCACCCCTGCGAACCCCGAGACCCCTCAGGGCGGCCGATATGCGCCGTACCTGATGCAGCAGCTGCGCATAGGTGAGCACGCTGCGCCCCCCGCGCTCGTTGAAATACACGAGGGCGGCGCGGCCCCCGTCGCCGGCCTCCACGTGCTGGTCAACCGCGTTGAAGCCAAGATTGGTCAGGCCACCGACGAACCAGCGGAACGTCGGTGGTGTCGACTCGAACACGCGATCCCATTTGCGGAACCACGGCAACTCATCCGCTGCCCGCGCCCAGAGCGCGTGGGGATCGCGGCGACCCGATTCGATCCAGCGTTCGATGACAGGTGTGATCAGATTTATCACGCACGGGCCCGCGGTGGCGTCGTTACATCGTTACAACAACTGCCGTCGGCTGTCAAAAAGGCCTCGAAGATCGCAGACGGTGCGTGCCCCGCCGGAGGTGATAGGATCCTGCCAGCGCGCGGGTTTGCAGCGCTTTGGGGGGACGCATGAATCACCCGACAGCCCTCTTCGTCGTCGGCTCGGCCTGTGCTGTGACGGCGTTGTGCCTCTGGAGTCGCACCACCGATGCGCAGGGGTCAGACGTCAAGACCTGCGATTTTTCTCCCTCCCCTCTCTCGCGTCCGGAGTGCAGCGCCAACGCGGTGATCCAGAAGTCCAAAGGCCCGACCATCAGCGACTTCCTCGTGCCGGACCTGAAGGCGGCCCAGGACGCGCAGAAGGCCCAGAACTGGAGCCTGGAAGTACAGAAGCTTCAGGCTGCCATGGCCGCCCACCGATCCAGAACCCCCTACGATAATTTCATCATCAACTCCTGGCTGGGCATAGCCGACGTGCAACTGAAGAACTACATGGACGCGGCGCCAGCTCTCGAGACCGCAGCGCAGTCGCAGTACGCCACCGCTGCGCAGCAGAAGGTAATGCTGCCGATGGTGGTGTCCCTGTACTCACAGCTGCAGCAATACCCAAAGGCCATCGCCGCGGGCCAGTACGCCATGCAGCGCGGTGTCGCCGATTCCAACCTTTATGTGACCGTGGCGATGGACCAGAAGAGCATCGGCCAGTACCAGCAAGCGGCCGCAACGATCCAGCAGCTGATCGAGAAGGAACCCACGCCCGAGGAGCAATATCTGCAGTTTCAGTGGGATGCCTATAACCGTGCCAGCGATCCGGCGGCTGCGAGCAAGGTGATCGACGAGCTGGTGACCTACTACCCTAAACCCGA
>Ga0335075_10015562_pt1 | contig 11392 bp, 7 predicted proteins | sample Lox_Sample_24_FD_206723 | JGI IMG/M metagenome (GOLD analysis project Ga0335075, IMG submission 206723) | Soil microbial communities from Loxahatchee National Wildlife Refuge, Florida, United States - Lox_Sample_2.4 | ecosystem: Environmental > Terrestrial > Soil > Wetlands | place: USA: Florida...
TCCTGTTCCTCGGGCCGACCGGCGTCGGCAAGACCGAGCTGGCGCGGGCGCTGGCCGAGGCGCTGTTCGGCAGCGAGGACCGGATGATCCGGATCGACATGAGCGAGTTCCAGGAGCGTCACACGGTCAGCAGGCTGGTCGGCGCGCCGCCCGGATACGTCGGGTACGACGAGGCGGGCCAGCTCACCGAGGCGGTCCGGCGCACGCCGTACGCGGTGCTGCTGCTGGACGAGATCGAGAAGGCGCACCCGGACGTGTTCAACATCCTGCTCCAGGTCCTCGACGACGGCCGGCTGACCGACGGCCAGGGCCGCACCGTCGACTTCAAGAACACCGTCGTGATCATGACCAGCAACCTCGGCTCGGACCTGATCGGGCGCCGTCGGCTCGGGTTCGACGGCGGTCCCGCGACTGCGTCCGGCACCGAGGACGCGCAGGCCCAGGACCGGGTGATGAGCAGGCTCCGGGAGGCGTTCCGGCCCGAGTTCCTCAACCGGATCGACGAGATCATCGTCTTCCGCCAGCTCGACGAGGTGCAGCTCCGCCAGATCACCAGCCTGCTGCTCGAGGAGACCGTCCGCCGGCTGCACGCCCAGGACATCACGGTCGAGTTCACCACCGACGCGGTGGACTGGCTCGCCCGGCGCGGGTTCCAGCCCGAGTTCGGCGCCCGGCCGCTGCGCCGGACGATCCAGCGCGAGGTGGACAACCGGCTGTCGGCGATGCTGCTCGGCGGCGAGCTCAGCCCCGGCCAGCACGTCACCGTGGCGCTGGCCGACGACGCACTCGATTTCCGGGTCGGCGACCGCGAGCACGCGCAGGTGCCGTCCCAGGCCGGGCAGTCCGACCAGGAGGCCGCCGGGCAGCGCGCGTAAGCGAGGAGGTCGCGCGCGGCCCGGCGGCCCCGGGCTCTGGTTAGCCGATCCGCAGCCAGACCGTGCTGTCGGGCGGCAGCAGGCCGGTGTCGAGCGGCTGGCTCGCGAGCAGCGGCGCGGCGCCGTCCGGCAGCGGGACCGGCTCGGCCGACAGGTTCGCGATGCAGCGGAACTCCTCGCCGCGGTCGAACGCGAGCACCCCGGCCGGCGACGGCTGCCAGCTCATCGGGGTGTCGCCGAGCGCCTGCTCGGAATGACGGATGCGCAGCGCGTCCTGGTAGAGCCTGAGCATCGAGTCCGGGCTGGCGGCCTCGGCCGCGACCGTGAGGTCGCGCCACTCCTTCGGCTGCGGCAGCCACGGCGCGCCGGTCGCGCCGGGCGGGGAGAAGCCGAACGGCGGCTCCGTGCCCGACCACGGCAGCGGCACCCGGGACCCGTCCCGGCCGGGGTCCTCGCCGTTGGTGCGGTAGAAGATCGGGTCCTGGCGGAGCTCGTCGGGGATGTCCTGCACCTCCCAGAGACCGAGTTCCTCGCCCTGGTAGATGTAGACCGCGCCCGGCAGCGCCATCGTCAGCAGCGCCGCCGCCCGCGCCCGGCGCGCGCCGAGCTGCAGGTCGGCGCTGAAGCCGTGGAAGTACCGCCGCCGGGCCAGGTCGAACGCGGTGTCGGCCCGCCCGTACCTGGTGACGATCCGGTCCACGTCGTGGTTGGACAGCACCCAGGTGGCCGGCGCCTCGCCCGGCAGCTCAAGCGTCTGGTCGATCACCTGGCGCAGCGCGGCCGCGTCCCACGGGCCGCTCAGGTACGGGAAGTTGAAGACCGTGCTCAGCTCGCCCGGGGTGACGTACCGGGCCAGCCGCTCCGCGTCCGGCAGCCAGACCTCGCCGACGAGCATCCGGCCCGGGTACTCGTCCGCGACCGCCCGCCACGACCGGTAGATCTCGTGCACCTCGTCGAGGTCGGTGTACGGGTTCGGGCCGCCGGAGTCGGGCGAGTAGTCGGGCAGGGCCGGGTCCTTGGCCAGCAGCGCGGCCGAGTCGATCCTGATGCCGTCGACCCCTCGGTCGAACCAGAACCTGAGCACGTCCTCGAACTCCCGCCGGACGTCCGGGCTGTCCCAGTTGAAGTCGGGCTGCTCGGGCGCGAACAGGTGCAGGTACCACTCGCCGGGGGTGCCGTCGGGCTCGGTGACCCGCGTCCAGCCGGGGCCGCCGAAAATCGACTGCCAGTTGTTCGGCGGCTGGTCACCGCCCGGCCCGGTCCCGGGCCGAAACCAGAACCGGTCCCGCGCGGTCGACCCAGGCCCGGCCGCCACCGCCTCGATGAACCACGGGTTCACAGACGAGCTGTGGTTCGGGACCACGTCAATGATGATCTTTATCCCGAGCGCGTGCGCCTCGCTGATCAGCGCGTCGGCGTCGGCCAGGGTGCCGAACAGGGGGTCAATGCTGCGGTAGTCGGCAATGTCGTAGCCGGCGTCGAACTGCGGCGACGGGTACCAGGGGTTGAACCAGATCGCGTCGATGCCGAGCTCGGCCAGGTACGGCAGGTGGGCGCGGGCGCCGGCGAGGTCGCCGATCCCGTTGCCGCTGCCGTCGGCGAAGCTGCGGACGTAGAGCTGGTAGATCGCGGCGTCGCGCCACCAGGTATCGCTCGACCCCGAAGATGATGGCTCGGGTGATGCCGGCTTGTGCACGGTGAACCTGCTTTCTCCAGTGTGGGCAGCGGTCGATGACCGCAGCCGGCTGACGCGCATGCGGCGGTGTGCTCGCACCCGGCGGTCAGCCTCGGATGCCGCCGGCGGTCAGGCCGGCCATGATGTTGCGTTGGAAGATCAAGAAGAACACGATCGTGGGGATCGCCGCCATCGCCGACGCGGCGATGATCAGGTTCTGCGGGGTGGTCTGCGACGCCTGCCAGATGCCGACGTTCAGGGTCTCCCTGGTCGGCGTGTACCCGTACTCCGACAGCAGCGGCCAGAGGAAGTCCTTCCACACCGCGACCAGGCCGAAGATCGATACCACGGCGATGATCGGCCGCGAGATCGGCAGCACGATCCGCAGCAGGATCCGCCCCGGCGACGCGCCGTCCACCTGGGCGGCGTCGATGTAGTCCCGCGGTATCGAGTCGAAGAACCGCTTGAGCAGGTAGATGTTGAACGCGTTGGCGACCGACGGCAGCCAGATCGCCTCCGGCGTGCCGATCAGGTTCAGGTGCAGGATCGGCAGGCTCACCATCGTCACGTACTGCGGCACCACCAGCACGGTGGCCGGGATCATGAGCGTCGCCAGCATCAGGAACAGCACCACGTTGCCGAGCAGCGGCCGCAGCGCGGACAGCGAGTAGGCGGCGGCCACGTCGAAGACGAGCTGGAACACCAGCGCGCCGACCGCGTAGTACAAGGTGTTCCACATCAGCTGGGCGAGATCGAGCCGGTCGAACGCGGCTTTGTAGGTGCCCGGATATATATGGTGCGGGTACAGGGTCGGCGGGGTCGCGATCGCTTCCTGGGTCGACTTGAGCCCATCGGTGAACAGGAAGTACATGGGCCCGATGAAGATCAGCGTGAACGCCACGATCACGAGCGTCAGCACCAGCCGGTAGATGACCTTGCCCCGCGGGCGATTGAGCTGGACGCTCGAGATCAGCGTGCGGGTGGCCGGCGCGGGGGTGGCCCGCGGCCGGGGTCGGCGAGTCCAGGCCCGGGGGCTGGCGGTGGCGGCGAGTCGAACCATCAGATTTCCTTCCTAGCCGCTAGTTGCGCTCGCGGGTCGCCCACAGGAACCCGGCCGAGAAGATGGCGAGCACCAGCATGAGCATCACGCCCAGGGCCGAGGCGGCGTTGTAGTTGCTGGCGCCGCTCAGCTCGAATGCGTACTGGTAGATGAGCATGACCACCGAGAGGGTGTTGTTGCCGACGCCGCCGCCGCCGTTGGTCAGCACGAACGACTCCACGAACATCTGCATGGTGGCGACCACCTGCAGCATCAGCAGCATGACGAGGATCAGCCGGGTCTGCGGGATCGTGACGTGCCTGATCCGCCGGAACAGGCCCGCGCCCTCGAGCTCGGCCGCCTCGTAGAGCTCGCCCGGGATGTTCTGCAGCGCGGCCAGGTAGATCAGCGTCGCGCCGCCCATGTTCATCCAGGTCGAGGCGATCACGACCGAGATCATCGCGGTGCTGACGAAGCCGGTGCCGGGCTGGAGCACCCACTGCGAGGTCGGCAGGTGCAGGGCGTGCAGCACGTCGTCGAACAGGCCGTACTGGGGGTTGTAGAAGTAGGAGAACAGCAGCAGGGCCGAGGCGGGCGGCAGCATCACCGGCAGGTAGACCAGGATCCGCAGGTAGCCGCGGGCGTGCCGTAGCTCGTTGAGCAGGATCGCGACGAAGAACGGCACCACGAACCCGATGACCAGGGCCAGCAGGGTGAACTCGAGCGTGTTGCGCCAGGCCAGCCAGAACGTCGGATCGTGGAAGATGACCTTGTAGTTGTAGAAGCCCGCCCAGGTGTAGCCCCCGCCGTAGACCGCCTTCTGGAAGCTCATGATGACTTCGCGGACGATCGGGTACCAGGAGAAGAAGCTGAAACAGAGCACCGCCCCGACCAGGAACCCCCAGGCGGCGACGTTGCGCTGCACCTTGGGCGCGAAGGACCGGCCCCGCCGTTGCGGCGGCCGGCGTCGGGCGACTGGCCGGGCGGCCGTCGCGACATCCGCCATGGGAAGTCTCCTGTTCACTGGGGGTTTCCGACCCGGAGAGCGGACTCGGGGCGGGCGGCGGAGGTCGCCGCCCGCCCTGAGGCTTTCGAGTGGCCGTCAATCATTTGATCGAACGGACCGTGGATTCTACGGTCAGCCGGTCGCGAACTGGAGAACGTCGTTGACATTGGTCGCTGCCTGCTTCAGCAGCGCCGGGATGTTGGCGTTCTTCTCGGTCAGCACCGCCAGCATGGTCGGGTCGAGCGACTTGTAGACCGCCTGCGCGTCGATCGGCTCGCCATCGCTGGCCTCGTTGGCGTCGATGTACTTCTGGTAGTAGGAGATGTTGATGGTCGCGTTGGTAGACCGCTCGGAGTTGATCTGCGACTCGATCGAGCCGGTGAACAGCGTGGGCTCGGGGAAGCCGACCGGGAAGCCGTCCGCCTTCTGCCGGGCGTAGTTGAACTGGCCGACGCCGGGGGTGTAGTCCTCGAAGTCGATCCACTTGATGCCCGCCTCGATCTGAGCCGGGGTGTCGTTCTTGGCGAAGATGTAGTCGTTGCCGCCGGACAGCGACCCGGACGGCGTGCCGTTCAGGCTCGGCAGCGGGCCCATGCCGACGTCGTTGACGTTGCCCTTGTCGGTCGGGACGATCACGTTGTAGACGTCGTCAGGTGCGGCGATGTACATGCCGAGCTTGTTCTGGGCGAACTGCTCCTGCAGGGCGCCCCAGCCCAGGCCCTGGGTCGCGCTCATCGCGTCGTCGGTGAAGCGCAGCGTGTGCAGGGCCTCCAGGATCGCGAGGCCGTTGGAGTTGTCGAAGTTGGCCGACGGCGGTGCGGTGGCCGGGTTGACGACCGAGCCGCCGAGCGCGTCCATGTACGAGGTGAAGTGCCAGCCGCCGTTGTTGTCGGCGCTGTAGTCGCCCCAGCCCTCGATGCCGTTGCCGAGCGCGGCGATGGCCTTGGCGTCGGTCTCCACCTGCGCCCAGGTGGTCGGCGGGTCGTTCGGGTTCAGGCCGGCCTTCTGGAAGAGCATCCGGTTGTAGATCAGGCCCTGGGTGTAGTTGGAGGTGGGCAGCCCGTAGATGGTCTTGCCCGCGGTCACGTCCGCCATCGCGCCGGGGACGATCGAGTCCAGGTTCGGGACCGTCGTGGTGTTGACGTACTTGGTGATGTCCGCCGCCTGGCCCGCCAGCAGGATCTGCGGCAGGTCGGTGAAGTAGCTGTAGAACAGGTTGGGCTCGGTGCCGGCCCGCAGCATGGCCGTGAACGTGGGCGGGGACTCGCACGGGTTGTTGTAAATGCTGTCAATGGTGATGTTCGGGTTTGCCTTCTCGAACGCGGTAACGTCCTCGAGCCACTCCTTGTGCTGCTGCGGCTGGGAGGCCGCCGGGGGCGCACAGTCCACGCTGATCGTGACCGGGCCCGAGCTGCTGGCGCTGCCAGTGCTGGTGCTGCTCGAACCGCCGCCGGCCGAGGTGGTCGAGCTGCTGCTCGTGCACGCCGCGGCGCCGAAGATAACGCCGGCCACGGCAGCGACCGCGACTATCGGGCGGTAGCGCAGTCCGTACCGCTGTCTGCTCTTCATCGCTCCATCCCTTTCCTGGGGCTGAACGTCTGCGATGTACGACTGCGCCGCTGCGATGAGTCGGGTTGGCGCCGTCGCCGTTGAAGAGCACGATACGTTTCCGGACATCTGCTTGCAAGATGTTGATGATCCGATGAAAAGACACAACTTTATTACGGCGGACGATGCCAAAGAAACCGGAGGAAGACGACTGTAACTTACGGAAAAATGCCGTATGTTTGCAGCATGACGCGAACTCCCGCCCGGCGACTCGCTGACGTCGCCAAGAAGGTTGGGGTCAGTGAGGCCACCGTGAGCCGAGTGCTCAACGGGAAAGCAGGTGTGTCCGATAGCACCAGAGACGCGGTGCTCACCGCGCTGGACGTGCTCGGGTACGAACGCCCGAGCAAGCTCCGCGGGCAGCGCGCCCGGCTGGTCGGCCTCGTACTGCCCGAACTGCAGAACCCCATCTTCCCCGCGCTGGCCGAGGTCATCGGCGGGGCCCTGGCCCAGCGCGGCTTCACCCCGGTGCTCTGCACGCGCACCGAGGGCGGCCTGTCCGAGGCCGACTACGTCGACATGCTCCTCGACCAGCACACGTCGGGGGTGGTGTTCGCGGGCGGCAACTGCACCGAGGTCGCCGCCCCGCACGATCACTTCCGGATGCTGCGCACCCGGGGGGTCCCGGTGGTGATCGTCAACGCCGCCATCGACAGCCTCGAGTTCCCCCGCGTCGCGTGCGACGACTTCGCCGCCGCCGGACAGGCGTTCAACCACCTGGCCGCGCTCGGGCACGACCGGATCGGGCTGCTGCTCGGGCCGGAGGACCACATGCCGTCGCGGCGCCGCCTGGTCGGCTTCGAGGACCACGTCCGCCGGGCGGACATCGCCGCCGCCCCGGTCGAGCACGCGCTGTTCTCGCTCGAGGGCGGCCAGGCGGCCGCCAGCCGGCTGCTGCGCCAGGGCGTCACCGGCATCATCTGCGGCAGCGACGTGCTCGCGCTCGGCGCCATCCGGGCGGTCCGGCGTTCCGGGCTCTCGGTGCCCGGGGACGTGTCAGTGGTGGGGTACGACGACTCGGCCTGGCTGAACTGCACCGACCCGCCGCTGACGACCGTTCGGCAGCCGATCGAGTCGATGGGCAAGTCGGCCGTGGCGCTGCTGGTCAGCCAGATGGAAGCCACCGTGGGCAACGCCGAGGAGCTGCTGTTCGAGCCGGAGCTCGTCGTCCGCGGCTCTACCGGGCCGGCCCCGGTCCGGTAGACCCTAGTGCCAGGCGGGGCCGTCCGTCAGGGGGTGGGCGCGTAGGAAGTCCTCGTCGACTTCGACGCCGAGCCCGGGGCCTTCGAGAGGCTGGACGGTGCCGTCGGGGGCTAGGGCGTAGGAGGGGGAGCAGGCTTCGGTGCGGAGCGGGTTGTCGGGGGAGCCGTCGGCCTCGAAGTACCAGGCGTTGCTGATCGCGGCCAGGTAGTGGACGCTGGCGGCGAAGTTCAGGCCGGTGTGGCAGCCGTGGGTGCAGACGGGCAGGCCCGCGGCCGAGGCGAGGGCGGCGATTCTGAGGGCCTCGGTGAGGCCGCCGCAGCGGGACAGGTCGGGCTGTATGACCGAGGCGGCGCCGGCGTCGATGAGGCGCTGGAACTCATATCTGGTGTACAGGTTCTCGCCCGCCGCCAGGGGCAGGGCCGGTCGGGCCAGCGCGCCCGCGGTTTGCCAGGACCGGTCCTGGTAGGGCGGGAACGGCTCCTCGAGCCAGCCCGCGCCCGCCTCGGCCAGCACCGGGACCATCGCGCGGACGTCGTCGACCGAGTACCGGCAGTTGGCGTCGGCCAGCAGCACTACGTCCGGGCCGAGCTCCGAGCGCAGCGCCAGGGCCCGTTCGACATCATGCTTTCGAGTGTCGCCGAGCCGCAGCTTGACCGCGCGGTACCCCTCGGCGACCTGCCTGGCCGCCTCCGCGGCGACGGCGGCGGGCTCGGCGTAGCCGAGCGCGAAGCCGCCCGCGTACGCGGGCACCGGTCGCGACGCGCCGCCCAGCAGCCGGTACAGCGGCTGCCCGGCCGCCTTGCCCTTGAGGTCCCACAGCGCCAGGTCGATCCCGCTCATCGCGCAGACGCAGGCGGCGCAGGTGCCGTGGTTGGCGAGCACGCGGCGCTCGAACACGTCCCAGACGGCGGTCGGCGCGGCCGCGTCGAGGCCGGTCAGGAGGTCGCGGAGGGTCGTGTTGACGGTGGCGGCGACGGCCAGCGGCGCGCGGCCGTTGTAGGACTCGCCGTAGCCGACGAGGCCGTCGGCGGTCGTCACCTTGACCACCACCGTGTCCCGCTTGGTGACCGAGCCGAGGCCCTGGGTGACCTGCTGGCGCAGCGGCACCGAGCAGGGGAACGCCTCGATGGAGGCGATGAGGAGGTCTTTCACCGGCCGAACCCCTTCGCGTGCGGGGACCGCGCGCGATCGCCTCGGTCCCGATGTGCTTCGAGGCTCGCAAACGAAGGGGGGCCGGGCAATGTCGTCCCGCTCATGATCGCGGGCCGCTTACGGCGGATCTCGCCACAAACGGCCCGCGGCCATGCAACAGCCTCAGCGGGCTCGCACAGGGGCTAGCTGGCGACCTCGGCGGCCGCGCCGGTGGTCAGCGGGTGGCCGATCGACTCGCCGCTGGCCGGGTCGAAGAAGTGCAGGCGGCTGGTGTCGACGGCGAGCTCGAGCGGCTGCCCGGAGCGGACGGCGGAGCGGGACGACACCCGCGCGGTCCACAGCGTCTTGCCGCCGGCCAGCGCGGTCACCGTCTCGTCCTCCTCCGAGGAGCCGTCGGAGGCGCTGGCGATCGAGGCGTGCTCGACCGGCGGGGCGTCGATCGTGAAGATCGCGTGGATCTCGGTGCCGAGCTCCTCGGTGACGCCGACCGTGACCGGGAACTTGGCCCACGACGCGTCGCCGATCGACGCGTCCTCGAAGTCCGACGGGCGGACGCCGAGGATGATCTTCTTGCCGAGGTAGCCGTCGAGACCGGGCTTGGACTCGAACACCGACGCCGGCACCGGCAGCGAGTAGCCGGCGAAGCTGACCGTCGCCCCGCCGTCGCCGCGGTCGAGGGAGGCGGCCGCGAAGTTCATCGCCGGGGAGCCGATGAAGCCCGCCACGAACAGGTTGGCGGGCGACTCGAACAGCCGCTGCGGGCTGTCGACCTGCTGGATCCGGCCGTCCCGCATCACGCAGACGCGGTCGCCGAGCGTCATCGCCTCGACCTGGTCGTGGGTCACGTAGACGGTGGTGATGCCGAGCCGGTCGTGGAGCTGGTTCAGCGCCGCCCGCATCGACACCCGGAGCTTGGCGTCGAGGTTGGACAGCGGCTCGTCCATCAGGAACGCCTGCGGCTCGCGGACGATCGCGCGGCCCATCGCGACCCGCTGCCGCTGGCCGCCGGAGAGCGCGGCGGGCTTGCGGTTCAGGTACGGCTCGAGGCCGAGCATCGACGCGGCCTCGCCGACCCGCCGCTTGATCTCCGCCTTCGGCGTGTGCCGGAGCTTGAGGCCGAACGCGAGGTTGGCCTCGACCGTCATGTGCGGGTACAGCGCGTAGTTCTGGAACACCATCGCGATGTCGCGGTCCTTCGGCGGCAGGTCGTTGACGATCTGCGAGCCGATCTGGATGTTACCGCCGGTGATCTCCTCAAGGCCGGCGATGGACCGCAGCGCCGTCGACTTGCCGCATCCGGAAGGACCGACAAGCACCATGAACTCGCCCTCCTTCACCTCCAGGTTCAGGTCGTCGAGGGCCCTGACGCCACCCGAGTAGACCTTCTCCACGTGTTCAAGGACGATCTGTGCCATTGAGAAGCTCCCCTAAGTCTGCCGTGTGTCTTTATGATCTCCGCCAGCGGCAGTCACGGCAACATTGCGCTGATAAATGTTGATGGTGCAGCACGTGGGATGATAGATGACGTTCTGCACCCAGGGGAAGACCGGGAAGACCACTCATTGGACTAGACCTGTGAGCAGCCGGACCGAAACCGGCGTGGTCAGCGCCCGGTCGGCCCCGGCCGGCCGGACCGAACCGGTCAGCGTGACCGTGCCCGACAGCGGCAGGTCGTCCGAGGCGCCGCCGATCGCGACCGCGATGTCGCCGGGCTCGACGATCCTGGCCCCGTCCCGACCGGTGAACGCGGTCCGGTCCGCGTGCAGCCGGAACGTGACCCGCGCGCGCTGGCCGGGCGCGAGCGTCACCCGGGTGAATCCCGCCAGCCACTGGGTCGGCCGGACGACCGAGGCGACCGGGTCGCCCAGGTAAAGCTGGACGACCTCGGCCCCGGTCACCTCGCCGTCGTTGCCGACGGTGCAGGAGATGTCGACCGCGCCGTCGGTCGGCGCGCGCTCGGCCGACAGCTCCAGGTCGGCGTAGCCGAAGCTGGTGTACGAGAGCCCGTGCCCGAACGCGAACAGCGGGGTCGGGTCGACCGCGCTGCCCGCGTGCAGGGCGGCGTTGCGCGACCGCAGGTAGGTCGACGGCTGCGCCCCCGGCAGCCGGGGGATCTCGACCGGCAGCTTGCCGCTCGGCGTCACCCGCCCGGTCAGCACCCCGGCGATCGCCCGGCCGCCCTCCTGGCCGGGGAAGAACGCCTGCACGACCGCGGCCAGCCGGCCAGACAGCTCGCCCAGCGCGTACGGCCGCCCGGTGACCAGCACCGCCACCACCGGCGTGCCGGTGTCGGCCAGCGCGTGCAGCAGCTCCGACTGCACCCCCGGCAGCCGCAGGTCGGTCACGTCGCAGCCCTCGCCGCTGGTCCCGTGGCCGAACAGGCCGGCCTCGTCGCCGACCACGGCCACGACGAGCTCGGCTTCCCTGGCGGCCGCCACCGCCGCCGCGAACCCGCTGGCGTCGGCGGTGCTGACGTCGCAGCCGCGCGCGTAGCTGGCGTCGGGCAGCTCCTCGCGGAGGGCGGCGAGCACGGTGGCGACCTCGACCCCGGCTCCGCTGTCACGGTCGAACCACGCCTGGTGCCCGAGGTGCCTGGGCATCGTGTAGCAGCCGAAGAACGCGAGCGGGTCGTCGGCCAGCGGCCCGACCACTGCGACCCGGGCCGTGTTCGCCAGCGGCAGCGCGCCCCGGCCGTTGGCCAGCAGCACCACCGACTCCTCCGCCAGGCGGCGGGCGATGTCCCGCTGCCAGGGCGGGTCAAGGTCGAGGTCGCCGGCCAGCCGGTCGTCGTCCGGCCCGCCACCGACGAGCTCGGCCTGCTCAGCCTCCGCGGG
>Ga0335075_10015564_pt1 | contig 11391 bp, 7 predicted proteins | sample Lox_Sample_24_FD_206723 | JGI IMG/M metagenome (GOLD analysis project Ga0335075, IMG submission 206723) | Soil microbial communities from Loxahatchee National Wildlife Refuge, Florida, United States - Lox_Sample_2.4 | ecosystem: Environmental > Terrestrial > Soil > Wetlands | place: USA: Florida...
GCGCACCCAGCTGCGCATCCACCTGCAGGTGCGGATAGAAGAAGTTGTCGCCGTTGGGGCCGTTGGACGGTCCCGCCGAATCGTTACTGGGATCGGCCTGGTTGTTGTACCACTGGTAGGCATTGTTGTTGGGACCGTTGAAGCTGATGCCCGTGTGCACCTGGTAGCGTCCCACCTCGTACGAAGGTTCGATGTTGAAGGCATTGCGGGCCGTGCCGATCAGCGAGGGCGAGTCCGTTCGGCCGGGAATGCCGTTGGTATGCGAATCGGCGTACGAGTAATTCGCCATCATGCCAAGCCCGCTCAGGGCGCCCGGCAGCGTGTTGAGGCGCTGCTGCCAGGAAAACTCGAAGCCCCACACGCTGGCGCCGGCTGCGTTGATATTCTGCGACGCCAGATCCGGCGAGCCATCCGGGTTGATCGTGGAGTACGGCTCATAGACGCCGACGATGGGGTCGGCGAGCTGTTTATAGAAGTATCCCGTCTGAATGACGCCGAAGGGACGCAGTTCCTGTTCCATCAGTAAGTCGAAATTGTTGGCGTGCGTTGGCTGTTCGTTCGGATTCCCAATGGAGTAGCGAGGAACGCTTCCCGCGCCGTTGTCGAGAATATACGGGACCAGATCGTAAGGGTTGGGGCGAGAAATGCCGCGCGCATAGACTGCGCGCAGGGCGGTGAGGGGCGCCACCTGCCAGCGCGCCTGGATGCTGGGGAGGGGATCGATGTACGACTGGCCGCTGGTTTCCGGCGTGGTTCCAATCCAGTTGCCGTTGTTATCCAGGCCGTCTCCATTCGGCCCGGCCGCCGGATTCACAAGATAGCCGAGCGCGTGCACGCGGGTGCCCTCAAGACGGAGACCCGTTTGCAGCCGGAATTTCGGCCAGTCGATCGTGTTCATGATGTAAGCCGCGGCCACATGCTCGGTCAGATCGAAGTTGGCGGGATCCGATCCGAAGTGCGTGAGGATCTGATCCAGGGGAAACTCGCCCTGGTTTTTCGCCACGTAGTCCACCATCCTGTAGTAGTCCGTGAACGGCCCATTGTGATAGGTCCCGTCGTAGTAGTGCGGGTCCGCAAATCCTGTCTGGAAGAGCGACGCCAAAATTGTCGGATTGCCGTTGCTGTCCGCCGGCGTGTCGTAGGTCGGCGTATAGGCGTACTGGAATCCATGGCTGTTGCGGAATTCTCCGCCAAACTCCAGCGTCGCCGAGCGCGAGCCCAGGTGGTAGTTCATTCCGATGCCGGCCCACTCCTGCAAATTCAGCTCGACCGCCTGCCCGCTCGTGGTGATGAACTGGGTCATGCCGTAATTGCTCAGGTCGTACATGGGCGACGAGGCCTGCTCGCAGTTGGCCGACCACTGGGGGCGATAAACATCGAATTGGGCGTTGGGATCGAAGCTGCAGGCTGCTTGTCCGGACACATTTCCGTCTTTGCCCGCGGGAAAGCTGACGTTGTTGAGCGCGTTCGAGGTGGGAGCAAAGTCGGCCTCCGGATTGCCGCCGGCATTCAGTTCGCGCGAACGCGAAATCGCCGAGCCCCAGTTCACCCAGGTGTTTTTGAAGATGTGGTTGCCATCGAGAGAGAGCGAGCCCACCGCAAGATCAGGCCGGCGCAGGGATTCATAAAAGCTGGGAGCCTTGTTGGTCTTGATTTCGTAATACCACTTATCGCCCCAGTCCTTGAAATCCGACAGCATCAGATGCGCCGCGATCGTGGAGTGATCGTTCAGCTTGTAATCCACGCTGCTGGTGCCGCCCCAGCGCAGCCGCGCGTAGCGATACTCGCGCAGCGTGATCTTGTCGAAGTCAGGCGTCGCCGATCCGTCCGGATCGAGGATCGGATCCGGCTCGATATCGTTAATCCCGCGGCCGTTGTAGTCGTATTCCGCGCCGCCAATCACTCCCCAGCGCTGGGTGGCGCCGAAGCGCATGCCCGCTGTCGTGTCCACCTTGCCCATATAGCGTCTGTTCTCGATCGGCGTTTCACCCATCGTCGTTTCGATCGCGGCATAGGGCTTCGTCCCGGCCGTTTTCGTCACCAGATTCAGTGAGCCGCCTATGCCGTCCGCATCCTGATTCGCGGAAAGGGTCTTGTTCAGCTCCAGGGAAGCCACCATGTCGTCGGGAATGGTCGCAAGGTCGACCTGGCGGATGGCCACTTCCGGCGCCGGTACGGTCACGCCGTCGATCGTCACGTTCGTCAGCCGCGGATCGAGCCCGCGAACCTGCACGTAGACGCCCTCACCCTCGTCGCGCTGCAGCGTCACCCCCGGCATACGGCCGGCGGCGTCCGCGATGTTGGCGTTGGGCAGCGCTACAATTTCCGACTCCGGCAGCACGTTCAGGATGTTTGCGGAAGTGATCTCAGCATTGACAGCCTGGGTCATGGTCTGTGTCGGACCCGACCCGGCAGTGACGACGACTTCCTCCGTGGCCGAACCGACCTGCAATACGAAATTCAGCGTCTGCGCCTGACCCGCCGCCAGCTTCACCGCCTCCGTATGAGGTGTGAAACCCGGCGCTGTGAGGGTCAGGGTGTACGTGCCCGCCGTGAGATTCGCCACCGTGAAGTTCCCGGTCGCATTGGTCGTCGTCGCCACATTGCCAGGGCTGACCACCACGCGCGCCTCCGGAATCACCGCCTTCGATACATCGGTAACCGTGCCGCTGATCGACGCTTTGGCCGTCTGCGCGCCTGCGTTCGGCATCGCCGCAACGGCCGTCAGCCCCAGGCCGCTGCACACTACCGAGATCCAGATTCGCTTTGCTGCGTACATACTTGCCTCACAGGAGCCCAGGGTGGGTATGGCGGCGAGTATGGCAGCGCAATCTAAAGCCAACCTAAAGTCCGGGGCGCAAAGCCCGCTTTTCATCGGGAATTAACCTCGGGCGTCATACACTTCCGCCATGCAGGTGCTCATCGTCGAGGACAAGCGCAGCCTCGCCGGCCACCTCGGCCGCGCCCTGGAGGACGAGGGCTACTCCATTACGCTCGCGTACGACGGCGAGGAAGGCCTGCGGCTTGGCCGATCCGATCGCTTCGATCTCCTGATCCTCGACGTGATGCTTCCCCGTATCGACGGTTTCACCATCATTCGCAAGCTGCGCGAAGACCGGCTCCGCACGCAGACCATCATCCTCTCGGCCCGCGATTCGATGAGCGACGTCGTGCAAGGTCTCGACGCCGGCGCCGATGACTATCTCACCAAACCCTTCGCGCTCGATGTTTTGCTCGCGCGCATGCGCGCCGCCGCGCGGCGCGTTGCCGAGCGCCCGCCGGAAATCCTGCGCGCCGGCGACCTTCTCCTGCGGCCGCAAACCTGGGAATTCGAGCGCGCAGGCCGCGTCGAACCCCTCACGCGTACCGAATATGCGCTGCTGGAAACGCTGGTGCGCCGCGCCGGCTCCATCGTTCCCAGGCAGGTCCTGATTCATGCGGGCTGGGGTCCGGACTCCGACATCGGCTTCGAGTCGCTCTATGTCTTCATTCGCTCCCTGCGCGCGAAGATCACGCATCCCGGAGAGGCGGAGATTCTTCACACGGTGCGCGGAGTCGGGTACACCCTCCGCCCCGACGCATGACCCCGCGCTGGTCCATCTCTCTGCGTCTCACCGCGTGGTTCGGCGGCATCTTCTTTGTCGGCTGGCTGCTCTTCGGCGCGGCCATGTGGTTCAGCCTGAAGACCACTCTCACCAGCGAACGCCGCCAGACGCTTACCCGTCGCCTGAATCGCCTCGAAGATCTGCTGCTGAAAAGCCAGGGGGAAGCCGCGTCCGGCCGCGCCGCCGATCTTGCGGAGTTTGCGAAAGCCACCGGGAACGGCCTCTGCGAAGTTCTTCTGCCCTCCGGCGAGCGCGCTTATCCTTCTCCGACGATCGCTGCCCAGGATTTCCCCTGGCCCTCGCCGGACGCTGTGGGAGTGGAGCGCTTCCAGCTCGCCCACTGGTCCGGCCAGTCCTATTGGGTGCTCGGCCACTCCTTTTCGCTGGGCTCGCGCTCGCTCTACCTTTTTGCCGCAGCACCGGAATCCGGCAATCAAATCGTTCTTGACCGCTTTCTCACCGGCCTTCTCGCATCGATTCCAGTTCTTCTTGTTATTTCATCGGCAGGCGGATACTTCCTCAGCCGCCGCGCTCTCATTCCCGTCGATCGCATTACCGCCGCAGCGCGAACCATCAGCATCACGAATCTATCGGAGCGTGTTCCCGTCGTCCGCACAGGCGACGAGCTGCAGCGTCTGGCCGAAACCTGCAACGCCATGCTGGAACGCCTGGAAACCGCGGTGAATCGCATTAAACAGTTCACCGCCGACGCGTCGCATGATCTGCGCGGACCCCTCTCGTTCACGCGCACCGTCGCCGAGGTCGCACTCCGCAACCCCTCTGCCGATGTGCTGAGCCGCCAGGCCTTTGCCGATATTGTCGATGAATCGGCCAGGGCCGCTGTACTGCTCGAAAATCTGCTCACCCTGGCCCGCGCCGACGCTGACTCCGGGGGCGTCGTCCTCAACCCCGTCAATCTGACCGCGGTCCTCGCGGAAGCCTGCGAGATGGCTCGCCCCATTGCCGGTGAGCGCAGCCACACCATTTCTGTCGCGCTCGACGCCAATCGTCCGGTGAGCGTCTCCGGCGATCTTCCCAACCTTCGGCGCCTGTTCTGGATCCTTCTCGACAACGCAATCAAATACACGCCGTCGCCCGGGCAGATCGACGTGTCGCTCACCACCACACCCGCAGAAGCAACTGTGCTCGTACGCGACAACGGGATCGGCATTCCCGCAGCAGCTCTCCCGCAAGTCTTCGACCGCTTCTTTCGCGCCGATCCGTCGCGCAGCCAGGTGGAGGGCAGCGGCCTCGGCCTCTCCATCGCACAATGGATCGCCGATACGCATCGCGCCAGGCTCTCCGTCTCCAGCGTAGAGCATGCAGGAACCGTCTTCCGTGTTGTGTTTCAGCGCGCCGGATTCTCCGGCGAAGCGCTGTAGACGCAACGGCTCATGGCTCAGTGCCGACGAGCGCCTCTATATTGAGTAAGACGCATGCAGGCGCCCGCCAGCCTGAGGGCCCCCGGATGACGGAATGCGTCGTAGCCAGTTGGGAGACTTTATGCTCGCCGCCTCGATCGATTTCCATGAGAACTCCGGTACCTCGCAGCTCCCGTCTCTCCTGCCAGGGCGCGCTTCATCGTTCTTCGTTCCGCTTTTGCTGATCCTCGCCGGACTCCTCACCTGTTTCGCTTCGAGCCCACGGCTGGTGGCACAGGAACCTCGGGCGCTGACGCTGACGGGCGATACCTGGGGCACGCACGATCCTTCCATCATCAAAGCCGGTAACACCTGGTACGTTTTCGCCACGGGAAAAGCGCGCGATGGCGGACAGTTTCAGATCCGTTGCTCCCCCGATCTGCATGCATGGCATCTCTGCGGACATGTCTTCGACCGGATTCCCGCCTGGATCCAAAAAGACAGCCCCGGCACCTCGGAGCTCTGGGCGCCCGACATCTCCTTTGAAAATGGCGAGTACCGCCTCTACTACGCGTATTCGCTCTTCGGGAAGAATCAGTCCGGAATTGCGCTCGCCACCAACAAAACCCTCGACTCCTCCAGTCCCAGCTACCGCTGGATCGACCGTGGGCTCGTCCTTCGCTCCACCGAGGCCGACGACTATAACGCCATCGATCCCAACTTCGTCCTCGACGCGCGCCATCACGCGTGGCTTGCATTCGGCAGTTTTTGGAGCGGCATCAAGCTGCCCCGTCTTAACGATCGAACCGGTCTCGCCGGAGATGCGAAGATCTATTCCCTGGCGTCACGCAGCCGTCCGGACAATCCGCCGCCAGCGAAGCCCGGCCTGCCGCCGGATTGGGAAGCCATTGAGGCGCCCTTTATCGTCCGTCACGGCGGATACTACTATCTCTTTGTCTCCTGGGACCTCTGCTGCCGCGGGACGCAGAGCACCTATCGCACCATGGTGGGCCGTTCCAGAAAAATCACCGGCCCCTACGCCGACGACAAGGGAGTGCCCATGATGCAGGGGGGCGGCACGCTCCTGCTTTCCGCCAACGATCGCTGGCTCGGCCCCGGTGGCGCGTCGGTGCTGATGCAGCCTTCCGGCGAAGATATCATCGTCTTCCACGCCTACGACGCCCACACCGGGCATCCGGCCCTGCAAATCTCCACGATCGCATGGCACGACGGCTGGCCTCACGCCGCTCTGGAAAAATAGCTCTTTCTGCCGGAAAGATCGGGGAATCTGGCGGAGAGAGTGGGATTCGAACCCACGTTAGAGTTTCCCCTAAACACGCTTTCCAAGCGTGCGCCTTCAGCCACTCGGCCATCTCTCCGCGCGCTGGCGCCAGCGCTCTCATCAGCCCTGGAAGGCGGAGAACGCTACGTTCAATCTACCACGCGAGGCCCGCTCGCCCGCCGGTTGTTGCCGTTCGCTGCGCGGGGCAGCGTCGTCACGCCTCGACACCCTACAATGAGCCAACCATGTCCGCCGATCAGGACATTCCGATCCCACAGTTCGAGAGCCAGGAGATCCCTGCGCCGGCTGACGCGCACGCGGCAGAAGTCTTCGACGAACGCGGCGGAGCCGTCCATCTGGGCGCCGAACTGCGCGCCTTGCTGGCGCTGGCGATCCCCGTTGTCCTGTCCGAACTCGGCTGGATGACGATGACCATCGTCGACCTTATCATGGTCGGCCGCCTGGGCCCGACGGCCATCGGAGCCGTCGGCCTGGGAAATGCCATCTACTACGCGCCGTCGCTCTTCGGCATCGGGCTGCTCCTCGGACTGGACACGCTGGTGTCGCAATCGTGGGGCGCGCGGCGCTACGACGACTGCCATCGCTCCCTCGCGCAGGGCATCTATATCGCAGCCGCGTTTACGCCGCTGCTCATGATCGCGATGCTCGCAGCCCAATGGATCTTCACGGGGCGCGGAGTCGACCCCACCGTGGCTGGCCTCACGCGCGGTTACGTGCTTTGGCTCAATTGGGGAACCTTCCCCCTGCTCGTGTACGGCGGATTTCGCCGCTACCTCCAGGGGGTTGGCCGCGTGCGGCCGGTGGCCTTCGCCCTCATCACTGCGAATCTGGTGAACCTGGGCGGCAACTGGGCCCTCATCTACGGGCATCTGGGCTTTCCCGCAATGGGCGTGCGCGGCTCGGCGCTCTCCACCTGCGCAGCGCGCGTCTATATGGCCGGCGTACTGGTCTACGCGGCCTGGGCGCATGAGTCGAAGCGGGGACACGCCTTGTTTGCGCATTGGCCCGCGCCCGACTGGTCGAGAATTCGCGCTCTCCTCGCCCTCGGTCTGCCTGCCGCGTCGCAAGTGGTGCTTGAGGTCGCCGCCTTTGGTGCGGCGACCGTCATGGCCTCGCATCTGGGGCCGATCGCGCTCGCGACGCACGAGATTGTGCTCAGTTGCGCCGCTTACACCTACATGGTGCCGCTGGGCATCTCCGCTGCGGCGGCGGTTGCTGTGGGCCACGCCACCGGAGCCGGCAATCCCGCTCGTGCGCGCCGCGCCGGCACGCTCGCCATCGCGCTCGGCGCAGGCTTCATGGGCCTCATGGCTGTCCTGCTCATCGCGTTGCCGCGGCCGATCATCGGCATCTGGACCCACGACACCCAGGTGATGGCGCTGGGCGCGCATATCCTCGCCATCGTTGCCGGCTTTCAGATCTTCGACGGAACCCAGAGCGTTTCCACGGGCGCGCTGCGCGGGCTGGGCGAGACGCGCTTTGCCATGCTCATGAACCTGGCGGGCTACTGGTTCTTCGGCCTGCCCCTCGGCGCGTTCCTCTGCTTCGCGCTGCGCTGGGGGCTCTCCGGCATCTGGCTGGGCCTCACGGTGGCCCTCATTACGATCGCGCTGCTGCTCTGTGCACGCTGGCTGCGCAGTTCGCGACGGCCGCGCGCTGCGGCTGCTTCGGCATAATAGAGCCAAAGCGGAGGGCACCGTCCATGATCGATCGCCGATCGTTTCTTGCCGGAGCTTTAGGCGCTGCCGGCAGCGCTCTGAGTCCGCGCACGGCACAGGCGGCCTCTGCGATCTCGTCCACAGCAGCGGTCGCCGCACCGTCCGAAGAAGACGGCCGCTTTCCCGAAGACTTTCTGTGGGGCATGGCGACAGCCGCCTTCCAGGTGGAAGGCGCGTGGCAGGAAGACGGCAAGGGCGAATCGATCTGGGACCGTTTCACGCACACGCAGGGAAAGATTCGCGGCGCAGCAACTGCCGATGTTGCCTGCGACCACTATCACCGCTACCACGAAGATATTGCCATCATGCAGCGGCTCAACCAGAAGAGCTATCGCTTCTCTGTCGCGTGGCCGCGCATTCAGCCAAGCGGGACCGGCGCCCCGGATCCCCGGGGCCTCGACCACTACAGCCGTGTCGTCGACGCCGCCCTCGAGGCCGGCATCCGCCCCTTTTGCACGCTCTATCACTGGGACCTGCCCCAGGGCCTCGAAGATCGCGGCGGCTGGCCCAATCGCGATCTCGCCGGATACTTCGCCGACTACGCGGGCATCCTCGCGAAGCATCTGGGCGATCGCATCACGGTGTGGGCTCCGTTCAATATGCCGTGGACCGTCGCCTATCTCGGCTACGGCACGGGGACCTTCCCACCCGGTCGCGCCAGCTATGACGATTTCCTGCGCGCCGCGCATACCATCAACCTCGCCCAGGGCCAGGCCTTTCGCGCCATCAAGGCCGCATCTTCGAAAGCCACCGTGGGCAGTGCGTATGGCATGTCGCCGGCCTATCCGAAAAGTGACAGCGAGGCTGATCGCGCCGCGGCTGAGCGCTACCACGCCATGAACAATATCTATTTCCTCGAGACGGCCATGCACGGCCGCTACCCTGACGCCTTCGTCGTCCCCACACCCTTCGAGACGATGGGATTTCGCGCCGGCGACGAGAAGATCATGCAGGTTCCGCTCGACTGGATTGGCTTCCACTACTACACGCGGAGGATCGTCGCTGATGCGCGCGAATCTCATCGCGCCGGCGGCGGCAGCCTCGCGACCGAGACCCAGGACACTGCCGGCGGAGGCGATCGCTGGACGCAGCTGGTGGCGGTCATGCCGACCGAAGGCCCTCTGACCGATGGCGGCTTGGAGGTGTGGCCGCGCGGCATCTATGACCTCGTAACGCGCATCAGCCACGACTACAACCATCCGATCATCGAAATCACCGAGAGCGGGTGCGGTTACCTCGACGCGCCCTACACAAGAGAAAACGGCGCTGTGCCCGATCGACGGCGCATTGACTTTTTCCGCGCGGAGCTGAACGAACTGGCGCGAGCCATTGCCGGCGGCGCTCGCGTCCGCGCCTTCCACGCCTGGAGCCTGCTCGATAACTTCGAGTGGCTTGACGGATATACGCAACGCTACGGGCTCACCTACGTCGACTTCCGCGACCAGACACGCACAGTTAAGAATTCAGGCTTGTGGTACGGGCGGGTCGCCGCGCAGAATCGCGTGGTCGCCGGGTCGTGACTACTTCTTCTTGTTCTTCTTGCCGGCCTTTTTCACCAGATCGCCGAGCGACGTTTTGCCGAGCTCGTTGCGAAGAGCGCCTTCCGCGTCGGCGAACGCTTCCTTGAGCTTCGTGCGCGTCTTCGCTGTTTCCGCCCCGCCGAACGCTACCGAGTGGAAAAGTTCGCCGCCATCCAGCGCGCTGTAAATCTCGGCGAGTGTGATCGATTTGGCCGCCCGCGCGAGGCGGGATCCGCCATGAGGGCCTTTCTGACTTTCCACCAGGCCGGCCTGGTGCAGCAACGAGAAGACGCGGCGAATCACGACGGGATTGGTGTTGAGCTTGCCTGCCACATCATCGGAAGTCTGCAGCACATCCGGTTCGGAAGCCAGCAGGGCCAGGGCGTGAACGCCTGTTGCGAATCGGGTATTGACGGCCATGCATCACAAACTACCACAGGTCCGGCCCGCCAATTACGACGAGATCGTAACAATTGCCCTCACCTGTCTTTTTTCTTCGGCCATTTCTCTATAATCAGCTTTTCCCGGGAGACCTCATTGCGCATTCTCTTCGTCGGCGACGTCTTTGGCAGCGCGGGACGCCGCATCGTACGCGAACATATCGGCCACGTCGTGGCAGAGCGGGCCGTCGACCTCGTCATCATGAACGGCGAGAATGCTGCAGGCGGATTTGGCCTCACCCCCACCATCGCCGATGAGTTGTTCGACCTGGGCGCCCATGTCCTCACCACCGGCAATCACGTCTGGGACAAGAAAGAGATCATCGACTATCTGAAATCTGTGGCCGCCGATTCCCACGAGCGGCCTCGCCGCGTCATCCGGCCGGCCAATTATGCCCCCAATAGCCCTGGCTACGGCTATTACCAGGGTCTCCTGCCGAACGGACAGGCGTACGCCGTCATCAATTTGCAGGGGCGCGTTTTTATGGCATCGAACGAAGACCCGTTCCGCGTGGCGGACGCCCTGCTCGCAAAGATCTCCGCGAAAGTGATTGTCGTGGATATCCACGCCGAAGCGACCAGCGAAAAAGCGGCGATGGGCTGGTATCTCGACGGCCGCGTCACCGCAGTAATCGGGACGCATACCCACGTGCCCACCGCGGACAATCGCGTGCTCCACCATGGCACCGCTTATCAGACCGATGTCGGCATGAGCGGACCCTACGATTCGATCATTGGCGTGGAAAAGCAGATGGTGCTCGACCGCTTCCTCACCGGAATGCCCGGCAAGTTCGAAGCGGCCAAAGGCGATCCCCGCATGGCCGCGCTCCTGGTCGATTGCGATGGCGCGACCGGCCGTGCGCTCGCGACCGAGCGTCTTCTGCTGGGTGAGTAGGCCTCGTTCCTGCGAAAATACGAAGGGAGACTCGCAACTTGTCCATTCAGACTCCGGAAGAACTCGCTGCCATGCGCGCCGCAGGACGCGTGGTGCGGCTCATGCTCGAAGCCATGAAAGCGGCGGCCCGTTCCGGCATCACCACCGCCGAGCTCGACCGCATCGGCGGCGTCGTGATGCTGAAGAACGGCGCGCGCTCCGGGCCGTCGCTCGTCTATCAGTTCCCCGGCGTCTCGTGCATCAGCGTCAACGACGAAGTCGTGCACGGCGTGCCCTCGGGCCGCAAGCTGCGCAACGGCGATCTGCTCAAGCTCGACGTCACCATCCAGCTGGATGGCTTCATGGCCGACGCCGCGGAGACCGTCATCGTCGGTGAAAACCCGCCCGCAGCAGCCGCCTCCGGCCTCGGCAACCGCCTCGCAGCTGCCGCGGAGCGCGCCTTCCATGCAGCCATGCAGGTAGCGCGCGCGGGCAATCGTGTGCAGGATATCGGCGGCGCCGTGGAAAAATGCGTCCTCGGCGACGGCTTCTTCGTGATCCGTGATCTCT
>Ga0335075_10015565_pt1 | contig 11391 bp, 7 predicted proteins | sample Lox_Sample_24_FD_206723 | JGI IMG/M metagenome (GOLD analysis project Ga0335075, IMG submission 206723) | Soil microbial communities from Loxahatchee National Wildlife Refuge, Florida, United States - Lox_Sample_2.4 | ecosystem: Environmental > Terrestrial > Soil > Wetlands | place: USA: Florida...
GGCCCAGGCGTGCAAGGCGCTGAAGGCCGAGGGCTATCGGATCGTGCTGGTCAATTCGAACCCGGCGACGATCATGACCGATCCCGACCTCGCCGACGCCACCTATATCGAGCCGATCACGCCCGAGATGGTCGAGCAGATCATCAGCCGCGAGCGGGTGGGAGGACATCCGATCGACGCGCTGCTGCCGACGATGGGCGGTCAGACGGCACTCAACACGGCGATGGCGCTTTCCCGCTCGGGCGTCCTCGAACGCTGCGGCGTCGAGTTGATCGGCGCCAACGAGGCGGCGATCGCCAAGGCCGAGGACCGGCAATTGTTCCGCCAGGCGATGGACCGGATCGGGCTCGCCTCGCCGGCGAGCCGGCTGGTGCGTTCGCTCGACGAGGCGTTTGCGGCGCTCGATGCGGTCGGGCTGCCGGCGATCATCCGGCCGTCTTTCACCCTCGGCGGCACCGGCGGCGGCATCGCCTACAACGCCCAGGAATTCGAAGACATCGTGCGCGGCGGGCTGCGCGCCTCGCCGGCGCGGGAGGTGCTGATCGAGGAATCGGTGCTCGGCTGGAAGGAATACGAGATGGAGGTCGTGCGCGACCGCGCCGACAACTGCATCATCGTCTGCTCAATCGAGAATATCGACCCGATGGGGGTCCATACCGGCGATTCGGTGTGCGTCGCCCCGGCGCTGACCCTGACCGACAAGGAATACCAGCTGATGCGCAACGCCGCGATCGCGGTCTTGCGCGAGATCGGCGTCGATACCGGCGGCTCCAACGTGCAGTTCGCGGTCAATCCCGAGGACGGACGGCTTGTCGTCATCGAGATGAACCCCAGGGTGTCGCGCTCCTCGGCGCTGGCCTCGAAGGCGACCGGGTTTCCGATCGCCAAGGTCGCCGCCCGGCTCGCCATCGGCTACACGCTCGACGAATTGGCCAACGAGATCACCGGCACGACCCCGGCCTCGTTCGAGCCGGCGATCGATTATGTCGTCACCAAGATGCCGCGCTTCACCTTTGAGAAATTTCCGGGCACCGAGCCGCTGTTGACGACGTCGATGAAGTCGGTCGGCGAGGTCATGGCGATCGGCCGCAGCTGGCCCGAATCGGTGCAGAAGGCGCTGCGTTCGATGGAAACCGGGCTCGCCGGCTTTGACGAGGTCGCAATTGACGGCGTCGAGAGCGCCGGCAAGGACGCGGTCAAGGCGGCGCTGGCAAAACCGTCACCCGACCGGCTGCTGCTGATCGCGCAAGCCTATCGGCACGGGCTCACGACCGCGGAGATCCATGCGGCCTGCGGTTTCGAGCCGTGGTTTCTCGAGCGCATCGGCGAGATTGTCGACGCCGAGGAGCGGGTCCGGCAGCGGGGCCTGCCCGGCGATCGCATCGGCATGCTGCGGCTGAAGCAGATGGGCTTCTCCGACGCCAGGCTCGGCCGGCTCGCCGGTCTCGACGAGGCGGCAGTCGCCGGGCTGCGGCGCGGGCTCGGGCTGCACCCGGTCTATAAGCGGATCGACACCTGCGCCGCCGAATTCGGCTCGCTGACCCCGTATCTCTATTCCTGTTACGAAGGCGACGGGTACGGCGAGCCCGAATGCGAAGCCGATCCGAGCGAACGTCGCAAGGTCGTGATCCTTGGCGGCGGCCCCAACCGCATCGGCCAGGGGATCGAGTTCGACTATTGCTGCGTCCATGCCGCCTACAGCCTCAGCGAGGCCGGTATCGAGACGATCATGGTCAACTGCAACCCGGAGACCGTGTCGACCGATTACGACACCTCCGACCGGCTCTATTTCGAGCCCTTGACCGCCGAGGATGTAATCGAGATCGTTCGCGTCGAGGAACGGCGCGGCCAGCTGCTCGGTGTCATCGTGCAGTTTGGCGGGCAGACTCCGCTGAAGCTTGCCGCGGCACTCGAACGTGAGCGGATCCCGATCCTCGGCACCTCGCCCGACGCGATCGATTTGGCCGAGGACCGGCGGCGCTTCCAGGGGCTGTTGACCCGGCTCGGCCTGCGCCAGCCCGAAAACGGCACCGCGACCTCGGCCGCCGAGGCGGAGGCGGTGGCCTTGCGCATCGGCTATCCGGTGGTGATCCGTCCGTCCTATGTGCTGGGCGGCCGGGCGATGGAGATCGTCCACGACGCGGCCGGGCTCAACCGCTACATGCGCCACGCGGTCAGCGCTTCGGGCACCAGCCCGGTGCTGATCGACCGCTACCTGCAGGACGCGATCGAGGTCGATGTCGATGCGGTGGCCGATGGCCGCGAGGTCGCCGTTGCCGGGATCATGGAGCATATCGAGGAGGCCGGGATCCATTCGGGCGACAGCGCCTGCTCGCTGCCGCCCTACAGCCTGGCGCCGGCGACGATCGGCGAGATCGAGCGGCAGACCGTGGCGCTCGCCTGCGCTCTCGAAGTTGTCGGATTGATGAATGTGCAATTCGCGGTCAAGGATCGCGAAACCTATGTGCTCGAAGTCAATCCGCGTGCCTCGCGCACGGTCCCGTTTGTCGCCAAGGCGACCGGGGTGCCGATCGCCAAGATCGCGGCGCGGGTTTTGCTCGGCGAGTCGCTCGCCGCCTGCCCGGTGCTGCACCTCGCCGGGCACGGCCCGTCGCCCCGCCGTCATGTCGCGGTCAAGGAATCGGTGTTTCCGTTCGCCCGCTTTCCCGGGGTCGATCTGATCCTCGGCCCGGAGATGAAATCGACCGGCGAGGTGATGGGGCTCGACGCCGATTTCGGCCGCGCTTTCGCCAAATCGCAGCTCGCGAGCGGCACTTGCCTGCCGCTCGAAGGTTGCGTCTTTGTCTCGGTGCGTGACCGCGACAAGGAGCCGCTGATCGAGCCGTGCCGCCGGCTGGTCGAGATGGGGTTTACGCTGATCGCGACCCAGGGAACCGCCGCCGCGCTGTCGGCCGCGGGGGTGCCGGTGGGCCGGGTCAACAAGGTGCGCGACGGCCGGCCCCATATCGTCGACCATATGCTGAATGGCGGGGTTCAGCTGGTGTTCAACACGACCGAGGGGGCGCAGGCGATCGCCGACAGCTTCAGCCTCCGGCGCACCGCGCTGTCCTACGCAATTCCCTATTACACGACCGTCGCCGGGGCGCGCGCGGCGGTCCAAGCGATTGCGGCGCTGCGTGCCGGAAGCCTTGAAGTTGCACCGCTGCAGTCTTATTTTTGAATGCCCTGCGGCATCGCCGCCGCTTCGCCAACAGGGATGCAAAACCGTCCTCGATGAACAAGATTCCGATGACGGCCGATGGCTACAATCGGCTCCGTGAAGAGCTGAAACAGCTGAAATCCGTCGAGCGGCCGGCCATCATCCGGGCGATCGCCGAGGCGCGCGAGCATGGTGATCTCGCCGAAAACGCGGAATATCACGCGGCGCGCGACCGGCAGAGCTTTATCGAAGGCCGGGTCATGGAGCTCGAAGACAAGGTCGCCCGCGCCGAGGTCATCGACGTTTCCAAACTGTCGGGCACGGCGATCAAGTTCGGCGCACGGGTCACTCTTGCCGACGAGGAGAGTGACGAGGAGCAGACGTTTCAGATTGTCGGCGAGGACGAGGCCGATGTCAGCCGCGGCCGGCTTTCGGTGACCTCGCCCCTGGCGCGTGCGCTGATCGGCAAGGGCAAGGGTGACAGCGTCGAGGTCGCAACCCCGCGCGGTGCCAAATCCTACGAGGTCGTGACCGTCGATTTCGGCTGAGCCGCACGCAACGCCGTGCGCCGCGAGGGATAGCCGCTCACCGCAGTCGGGGGCACATCGAACATCGCGGCCCAGCCATCGCGTCGTGCGGCCGCTCAGCCCGATGCCGCTTCATCGGCAGCAGGAGCGGGTTCCGCGGCGATCGGGATGCCGGGCTCGTCCTTTGACACGCGCAGGGTCAGCGCCGATTTGACATGGCTGACATTTGGCGCCGAGGTCAGCCGGGTGCTGAGGAACCGCTGATAGCTGTCCCAATCGGCGGCAACGATCTTTAAGAGAAAATCGGCTTCACCGGCCAGCATGTGCGCCTCGCGGACCTCTGGCCAGCTCGCGACCAGTTGCTCAAATGCCTGGAGATCGGCCTCGGCCTGGCTTGCCAGCCCGACCTGGGCAAACACGGTCACGCCGTAGCCGAGCACGTCGGCCGCCAGGTCGGCGTGATAGCCGCGGATGATCCCGGCCTGTTCGAGGGCGCGCACCCGGCGCAGGCAGGGTGGTGCCGAGATGCCGGCGCGGCGGGCCAGCTCGACATTGGTGATCCGCCCCTCGGCCTGCAGGTTGTACAAGATCCGGCGGTCGATCCGGTCCAGCCTTATCCGCCGCATCCGATGCCTCTCTTGCCGATCGCCGGATCATATGAAAGAGCCGGCCGGGACGCAATTTTGTTGCGGGCGAGGCGAGGCGGCTTGCCGGCACCGGACGGTTCTCGTACATCCGGCGGATGGTCGGTGATGCGAATGGCTGGGACCCGATTGGCTGGGTGCTGCACGACGGCAAGGCCGGCATGGCGAGCCAGGCATTGGGTCTGGCCGAGGCAAGCGGTCTCGATTTTGTCGAAAAGCGGCTCGACATCCGGTTTCCCTGGACCCGCCTGCCGCCGTTCTTATGGCCCCTGCCGCTCGCAGCCGCGGGTGGCGGTGGCGCGCGGCTCGCTCCGCCCTGGCCCGATTTCGTGATCGCCTGCGGCCGCAACGCGGCAATGCCGGCGCTGGCGATCCGGCGGGCCAGCGGCGGGCGGGCCTTCCTGGCGCAGATCCAGGATCCCGGGGTCGGCCGCGGCGAATTCGACCTGGCGGTCGTACCCGAGCATGATCGATGGCGCGGACCGCAGGTCATCGTGACCCTTGGCGCCGTGCATCGCGTGACCCCGGCCCGGCTCGCGGCCGAGTGCGCGCACTTCCCGGCCCTGGCGGCGATGCCGCGGCCGATCCTGGCGGTGCTGATCGGCGGCAGCAACAAGGCCTATCGGCTGGGCCTCGACCGGGTCGGCGAGATCGCCGATGCGGTGGCTGCGGTGCTGCGCGAACGCGGCGGCTCGGCCCTGGTGACCCCGTCGCGGCGGACTGGCGCCGAGGGAGTGAAGCGGCTGCAACGGGGGTTGGCGGGTTTGCCGGCGATGATCTGGGACGGCTGCGGGGAGAACCCTTATTTCGCCTATCTGGCGCTTGCCGACGCTTTTCTGGTCACCGCCGATTCGGTGTCGATGATCAGCGAGGCAGCGGCCACCGGCAAACCCGTCCACATTCTCCCGCTGGCCGGCGGGAACGACAAGTTCGCGCAGTTTCACCGCCTCGTTCAGGCGGCCGGCATCACCCGTCCATTTGCCGGCCGGATCGAGGATTGGTCCTATCCGGTGCCGGACGACACGGCGCGTGCCGGCACCGCGTTGCGGGCCCTGGTACTGCGCCGCTTCGAGCAGCGCCGGCGGCGGGCATGAGGGGTGTGGCGATCTATGCCGGTCTGGTCGCAGCGGCGGTGGCGCTGTTCCTCGTGCTGCCGCAGATCGATCTCTGGACGAGCGGGTTGTTCTATGTCGAGGGCCGCGGCTTTGTGCTGGCTGCGTGGCCGCCGGTTCTCATCGTGTTCGACGCGGTTCCGTGGCTCGCCTGGGGTATCGTCGCCATCGTCGCGGGGGCGGCCGCCTGGCTGTTTCTGACCGGTCGGCCATTGTGGCGGCTCGATCGCAAGGCGCTCGTCTTTGTCGCGCTGTCGACGGCACTCGGCCCTGGATTGTTGGCCAACACCGTCTTCAAGGATCACTGGGGGCGCGCCCGGCCGGTCCAGATCGCGGCATTCGGCGGCGTGCATCGCTTCACCCCGGCACCGCTGCCGGCGCGGGAGTGCGCGACCAACTGCTCGTTTGTCTCCGGCCATGCCGCCCTCGGTTTTTCGCTGGTCGCCTTCGCGATGCTGCTGCCGCCCGGACGCCGGCGTCGGCGCGCAACGGGTGCAGCACTCGCCGGTGGCGGGCTTATCGGCCTCGTGCGCATCGCCCAGGGCGGCCATTTCCTGTCGGATGTCGTCTTTGCCGGCCTGTTGGTTTACGGCACCGCGGCGCTTTGCCACTGGTGGATCGTCGAGCGCGACGGGTTCGCTGCACCACCGCTGCTGCGGCTCTATCGCCTGATCGGGCGGGTTGCGGCATCGGCATGGCGCCGGGTCCGCCGCTTCCCGCCGTCGCCGGTGCTGTACAGCGGTGCGGCGGTAGCCGGCACCACGGTTCTCGTCGTGCTGTCGATCGCGTTTGTCGATCGGCCGCTCGCCCTCTACATGCACGCGCGCGGACCCGATCTGCACGCGCTGTTCGGGGAGGCGACCGAACTCGGCGAGGGATGGGGCTGGCTCGTGCTGTTCGCTCTCTTGTTTGCGGCGCTGCATTGGGGCGGCGAACTGCCGCGGCTGCACCGGCTCGCCCCGAAAATGCGCGCGCTGTCGGTCATGCCCGCTTTCGTCTTTGCGGCGATCGCCGCGTCCGGTCTGATCGTCGATCTGATGAAGATCGGGTTTGGCCGGCTACGGCCCAAGCTGCTGTTCAGTGCGGGCCTCTACGGCTTCACCTGGTTTGGCTGGCGCCCCGATCACTGGTCGTTTCCGTCGGGGCACGCCGCGACCTTTGTCGCACTAGTGACAGCGCTGTGGTGGCGCTGGCCGCAGCATCTGTTGTTCTACATCCTGGCGGCAGCGATCGTTACCACAAGCCGGGTCGTGGTCGGCGCGCATTATCCCAGCGACGTCCTGGCGGGGGCACTGATCGCGGTGCTGACGACGCGCCAGGTGGCGCTGCTCTTCACCCGCTGGGGCGTGGCGCCGGCGGCGCCGGATTCGCGCCGGCAGGACGCTGGCTCGACACTGCCCTGGCCGTGCCGCCGCGGCACGGCGCTGGTGATTCGCGCATCGGCAACATGGCACCGGGCGCGGCAGCGGCGCGCCGGCAGGCCGCTTGCACCGGCCGAGGGGGGTGTAGTATCGGCTCGCCACCATGGCGCTGCGGATCGAGACGTTTGACAACGTCACCGGGGGCAACACCCTTTACAAGGCGTTGACCCATCCGCGCGCGGCGCAGCCCGCCCGTGCCTTGCTGGCCGGGCTGGCGGCGAATGGTCCGGTCGCGATCGTCGATCCCGAGGGTGCTGCCGCTCCGTTCACCGAGCTGTTCGGCCTCGCCGGGATCGAGATCGCCGGTGTCTATGTGCCGCAGGTCGAGCGCCTCGGCTTCGAGATCCTGGGCCGCCGGGCCGAGCCGCTGACCGCGCTCGGCCGATCGTCCGCGCGTGCCGGGTTTATCGCCGCCTTTGACAGCGAGCGCCGGATTGCCCAGCTCGCAAGCGAATTGCCGCCCGATATGCGTCTTTTCAGCCTCGACGCGATGCGAATCCCGTCCGAGCGTCTGACCAATCACCGCCATTATCTCGATCCGCTCAATTTCGCCACCAATTTCGCCTTCTTCCGCGACACGGACCGGCTGCACACGCGACTCGCTACCGCGAATTACTGGTCGAGCTATGGTGCCGGCCCGGTTGCCTGCTGGCTGACGCTGTTCGACGCCGATGGCGCGGTCATCGCCGAATGGTGCGAGAGTTGCGGGCGGGCTGCGGGCAGCATCATCCTCGACAGTCGCGAAATCCGCGCGCGCTTCGGCCTCCCCGAATTTTGCGGGCAGCTGTTTTTGCATGTGGCCGGGGCGGCCGGGCACGACATCGTCAAATACGCGCTCGACATCATCGGCGATGGCAGCATCGGCGATGGGGGCGCCGATTCGGGTGCCGGCGGTGAACGCACGCTATCGGCGACCCATGACGCCAATGCCTGGCCGGCCGACCGCTATGCGGGTCTGCCGGCGCCGGCACCAGGCGAGCAGGTCGTGCTGTGGGTGCAAAACAGTCATCCAGTCGCGATCCCCGCCGGGGCCATCGGCCTCAACCCGATGGGCGATGACCGGGTGACACCGATCATCGAGCCGATCGCGCCGTTCGCCAGCCTTGCCGTCGATGTCGCAGCGGTGCTGCCGGACCTTGCCTGGCCGGCCCAGATCGAGCTGCGTGCCGGCAAGCACATGGTGCGACCGCGCTACGAGGTGATCGCGCAGCGCCGCCGCAGGATCGCTCATGTCAATGTCGAGCGGGCCGATCTTGCACCCGACCCCGACCTGCCCGGGTTTGGCGGCGTGCTCGGCAAGGGCTATCTGCTGCCGGCACCGGTCTTGCCCCGCGCGGTCTGGCGGACCAGCGTGCTGCCGACGCCGATGGCGATTCGCCAGTCGGAATTGCCGATCCTGGCCCTCGTCTACGATGCGCACGGATGCGAGGTCTGGCGCCAGTCGCTGGGGCGCCTGCCGCGTGGCCACCGGTGCGCGCTCGATCTCGACGAGGCGGCCGGGCTCGCCGCTTTGGGCGATGGATATGGCCATGTCGAACTGGCCTACGACCTGTCGGCCGGCGGTGCGGCCGATGGCTGGCTGCATGCGATCTTCCGCTACCACCATCGGGCGAGCGGCCATGCTGCCGAAACCAGTTTCGGCGCGCATGTGTTCAACACGATCCTGACCTATCGCGACGAGCCGCAATCCTACCACGGCCCGCCGCCGGGGTTGACGACACGGCTCTTTCTGCGGCTTGGCGACGGCGGCTACGACACGCTGTGCCATCTGATCTACCCCGCCTCGCAGCCCTGGCGGCCGGCGAGCGCCACCGAGATCATCTTGCACGACGACGGCGGCTGCGAGATCGCCCGCACCTTGATGGCGATCGCTTGCTCCGGGTCGCGGCTTTGGCGCTACCATGAATTGTTCGACGCGGCCACTCGTGCCCGCGCCGGTTCCGGCGCCTACGCGATCATTCGCGATCGCAGCTGCAGGCTGTTCGGGTATCACGGGCTCGTCGGTGCGGATGGCGCTTTCAGCCTCGACCACATGTTCGGATTTTAGCCGGCCATGCCACCTTAAAGTTGCTGATCGGGTCGATAATATAGTAAGCGTCTGCAGCGGCTGGAATTTCACGACATGTCCGAACACCATTACGGCAAAGTCCTGATCATCGGTGCCGGGCCGGCCGGTTACAGTGCCGCGATCTATGCCGCGCGCGCCAATCTCGCTCCGCTCATGGTGACCGGCTTGCAGCCGGGCGGTCAGTTGATGATCACCACCGATGTCGAGAATTATCCGGGCTTTGCCGACGTCGTCCAGGGTCCGTGGCTGATGGAGCAGATGCAGCTTCAGGCCCGGCATGTCGGCACCCGGATCATCGTCGATCTGGTCGAATCGCTCGATCTCGGCCGGCGCCCCTTTGTGGCAACCGGCGATTCGGGAGATGTCTATGCCGGTGATTCGGTGATCCTGGCGACCGGTGCGCAGGCACGCTGGCTGGGGCTGCCGAGCGAGGAGATGTTTCGCGGCTTCGGGGTGTCGGCCTGCGCCACCTGCGACGGCTTCTTCTTTCGCGGCAAGGAGGTCGTCGTTGTCGGCGGCGGCAACACCGCAGTCGAGGAGGCGCTCTACCTGACCAATCACGCGCGGCGGGTGACCCTGATCCACCGCCGCGATGCGTTGCGCGCCGAGAAGATCCTGCAGCAGCGGCTGTTCCGCAACCCGAAGATCGACATCGTCTGGGACAGCGTCGTCGAGGAGATCCTTGGCCAGCCGGAGCCGCCGCAGGTCAGCGGTGTGCGCCTGCGCAACCTGCGCACCGGCCTCCTGTCCGATCACCCTTGCGACGGCGTGTTCATCGCAATCGGGCATACCCCGGTCACCGGGCTCGTCGCGGGCCAGCTCCCACTCGATGCCGATGGCTATGTCATCACCCGGCCCGATTCGACCGAGACCGATATTGCCGGGGTGTTTGCGGCAGGGGATGTCAAGGATAAGGTCTTCCGCCAGGCGGTGACCGCGGCTGGGATGGGCTGCATGGCGGCGCTCGAGGCGGAGAAGTTTCTCGCGGCGCAGGAGGAAGCCGCGACGATGCGGGTGGCCGAATAGCAACGGCCGGTGCCCACTGCGCCGCCGTCGATGTCGGGGGATGTGGGATGGATTGGGACAAGTTGCGGGTGTTCCACGCGGTCGCCGAGGCGGGCAGTTTCACCCATGCCGGCGAATCGCTGAACCTGAGCCAGTCGGCGGTCAGCCGGCAGATCAGCGCGCTCGAGGAGAGCCTGAGCGTGCCGCTGTTCCATCGCCATGCCCGCGGCCTGATCCTGACCGAGCAGGGCGAGCTCTTGTTCCGCACCGCGCGCGAGGTGTTTGCCAAATTGTCGATGGCCGAGGGGCTGATCTCCGAATCGAAGGACCGGCCCAAGGGCCCGCTGAAGATCACGACGACGGTCGCGTTCGGCTCGACCTGGCTGACCCCGCGGATCCGCGAGTTCCTAGACCTCTATCCGGAGATTCAGGTCACGCTAGTGATCGACGACACCGAGCTCGACCTGTCGATGCGCGAGGCCGACGTGGCGATCCGCATGTCGCCGCCGCGCCAGCCGGATCTGATCCAGCGTCACCTGCTCAGCGTGCCGAGCCATGTCTATGCGGCTCCCGACTACATCAAAAGGCACGGCATGCCGCAGCGTGCCGAGGATCTCGACAAGCACCGGCTGATCATCTACGGCGAGGATGCGCGGCCGCCGGTGCCCAACGTCAACTGGCTGCTCGACGCCGGCGCCAAGCCGGGGCAGGAGCGCCAACCGATCCTCGCGGTTAACAATTTCTACGCGATGCTGCGCGCGGTGATCAGCGGGCTCGGCCTTGCTGCGATGTCCGACTTCATCGCAGGCGAGCAGGCCGAACTGGTGCGGGTGCTGCCGGAGCTGACCGGGCCGCCGGTCGAGGCCTATTTCGTCTACCCGGAAGAATTGCGGGCATCGAAGCGAATCAGCGTGTTCCGCGATTTTCTGCTGCGCAAGGTGGCCGAAACCCGGCTCGGATGATCCAAGCGGAATCGACTGCCGGGCAAATCGAACTTTGCCGGAACCCAGAGGATTGCGGTTTTTGCAGACGAGCCAGAACGAATTCCTGGTGGTAAAGCCGCGTCGAATCGACCATTTTCCAAGCACGCGATGTGACGTCGCAACGAGCTTTTGGCGGTTGTTCCGCCAATACGGGTTCCCGGGATTTGCTCCCGGGAAGAGGGTCTTAGGACCCTTACGTCTCCCAGACGTGAAGCCTCCCTGTTCAAACTTGGCCCCGGGTTTTCCCGGGGTCATTTTCTTTGATGTGGATGAAGCGGCCATCGGTGCCGCTTGCCGGAGCGGCGGCGCCGGGAAAACCGCTGCCGATCGCCATCGGGGTGTTTGCAGATTGCAGCCGGGTGGTGCCGAGTGTGGAACCACACACGCCGGCGCCGACGAAAAAAGGGCGGCTTCCGCCGCCCTTCGCAAGGTTCGTCTCGGTCTCTTATGCTCCGCCCGGCGACCGATCGG
>Ga0335075_10015566_pt1 | contig 11391 bp, 11 predicted proteins | sample Lox_Sample_24_FD_206723 | JGI IMG/M metagenome (GOLD analysis project Ga0335075, IMG submission 206723) | Soil microbial communities from Loxahatchee National Wildlife Refuge, Florida, United States - Lox_Sample_2.4 | ecosystem: Environmental > Terrestrial > Soil > Wetlands | place: USA...
AGTCCATCCGCGAGCACTCGACAGTGGCTCTGTCCGGTGAGTCTGCGGACGAGGTCTTCGGCGGCTATCAGCAGTTCTTCGACCCAGAGGCCCAGCGTGCACGCACCTTCCCGTGGCTGGTGCGGTTCGCCAGGGACTTCGGCGATGACAACAGAATCCTCGCTCCTGGTCTCACTGAGGCGCTGGACCTGCCGCGCTATATCCAGGACGCTTACGACACGTCGGTGGCCAGGATCGGCCGGCTGTCCGGGGAATCGGACTTCGAGTGGCGGATGCGCAAGGTGTGCTACTTGCACCTGACGCACTTCGTGCGGATCCTGCTAGACCGTAAGGACCGGATGTCGATGGCCGTCGGCCTGGAGGTCCGCGTGCCGTATTGCGACCACCGGCTCGTGGAGTACGTGTACAACGCCCCGTGGTCAATCAAGACCTACGACGGCCGGGAGAAGTCATTGCTGCGGGGGGCGGCCCGTGACGTGCTGCCGCAGTCGGTGGTGGACCGCGTCAAGTCCCCGTACCCGTCCACTCAAGACCCTGGGTACACCGTGAAGCTGCAGAACAACGCACGGGAGTACCTGTCCAGCCCCAGCCACCCGGTGTTCCACCTCGTCAACATGGACTGGCTGGCCGGGGCTGTGGCGGCCGAGGCCCAGATCACGCAGGCATCTCGCCACGGCCTCGAACGTGCACTTGACCTGGCGCTGTGGCTGGACATGTACAAGCCAATCCTGAAAATCTCGTGATCATTAACGCGGCGATAGCGCATGACGTGCTGACATGACCAGTAAGTTCACCGAGCTTGCCGACCGCCGCCCCTGATCGTGGAGCTACAGATCAGAGCCTCCCTTGTCACTGGCGCCCATGCCAACTACAAGATCTGACGGTGTATGGCCGCGGCCAGGCTGGAACTATTGATCCACAGGCGGCTAGCTCAGGGACCGCCTGGGACGAGCGTGATCTTTTACGACAGTCTGGCCAGGGGGTTCGTGGTCATGTTCGACGGATTCGAAGAATTCGACATCTCGAGCAACGGTGCAGCGGTCCACGGAGTCCGCGGCGGCGACGGGCCGCCTGTGCTGCTCTTGCACGGTATTCCGGAGACGCACCTGATGTGGCATCGGGTAGCACCGCGCCTTGCCGAGCGCTACACCGTCGTGGCCACCGATTTGCGCGGCTACGGCGACAGCGGCAAGCCGCCGAGTAGCGCTGATCACGAGCCGTACAGCATGCGCGCGATTGGCGGTGACCAGCTGGAGGCCATGCGGCAGCTGGGCTACGACCAGTTCAGCATCGCCGGGCACGATCGCGGGGCACGTTGCGCCTACCGGCTAGCGCTCGACCATCCGGATGCAGTGCTCGGGCTCGCCGTGATGGACGTCGTTCCGGTCGGCGACGCCTATCAGCGTGCCGACAAGGACTTCAGCCTGTTGTACTGGCAGTGGTCATTCCTCGCCGCGCCAGAACCGGTACCGGAACAGTTCATCAATGCGGCACCGGCAACGATGGTCGACTTCATGCTTAACGAGTGGACCGTGGTCAAGGATGCATTCCCCGCCGAGGTTCGCGGCGAGTACGTCGAGAAGCTCAGCCATCCTGACACGGTGCACGCGATCTGCGAGGAGTTCCGCGCGTCCGCAACTTTGGACTACGAGCAGGACGAGGCGGATCGGGGGAACCGGAAGATCTCCTGTCCAGTGCTCTTCCTGTGGAGCCAGCGCGGTTCAGTCGGAAAACTCTACGATGACCCGCTGGCGATATGGCAGCAGTGGGCCGATAACGTCCGCGGCAGTCCGGTGCCAGTCGGTCACTTCATTCCGGAAGAAGCACCCGAGGAGACCACCCGCCAGCTGATGAACTTCCTGCCGTAATACCGAGATGGGTGCGGCCATCATGACGGACAGCACCGAACCCGCCAGGGAAGAAAAGATCTCCGAAGTCTGCCGGGACCGGAATCAGAGCGGTACGAAGTAGCCCTCGTCAGAGAGAATGCGGCGGGGCCAGTCCGGCCGCTGGGAGCGGAGCGTCCTTATGGTCTCGAGGAAGGCCGGATCCTGGTTGTCTCCCCGGTACACCGTCATGTCCTCAGCGAGCCAGGCTGGCACGGCCGCGAAACGGTGCACGGTGCCTGTCTGCAGGTACCAGGTGAGATGGACGAGCGCGCCGCTCTCCTCGTACCAGGCCGTCGTCTCGACTCCTGGAGCTACGCGCTGGTAGTACGAGTGCTGGATGGCGTGCCGTCCTGAGTGCGGGCCTTCTCTCAGCGTGTAGTCGACTGTGTCCGGCCCGATAGAGAACGGCTCGAAGATCCAGCCTTCGGCCAGGTGCAGCCTCAGGCGCGCGCCCACGATGCTGGCGATCATATGGATCAAGTACCCGCTGAGGTTATCCAGGACCAGCAGACCGGGCCCACCCCTTGCGACCTGCGGTGCGAGGTTGCTCCTACCAGAAGGGAGACAGCCGGTCGTGGCGGTGAACCGGCCAGCGAGCCCAGAGTGGACCTATCGGCGCCCGAGCAGGAGGCGCCCGGCAGGGAAGCAGGAGGCCGTGACCGAGTTCCTGGTCGACATCACCACTACTGTTCCGGAGGTCACCGACCCGGCCGAGGTTCAGCGGCGCCGCACCGCTGAGGCTGTCCGAGCCAGGGAACTGGCCGCAGCTGGGCATCTTGTCCGGCTGTGGCGCCCGGTCGGTGCACCGCGCAGCATCGGCATCTGGAAGGCAGCCGACGAGACCGAACTGCAGGAGAAGGTGCTCGGGACTCTGCCGTTGCGCCCGTGGATGACCCTGGCCGTCACCCCGCTTGAGTCCCACCCCAATGATCCCGGCAAGGCCGATGCCGCCGGCTAACTATCCGCCGGCCCGGGCTCTGTTGTCTGCGGCACCTGAGCGCGCAACCCGGTCGGCGTGGGGTCACGTGCTGCAGGCCGCGGCCGCGCTCGCGGCTGGCATGGGCGTCGGCCGCTTCGTCTACACCCCGATCCTTCCGCTGATGCATGCTCAGGCCGGGCTGAGCGCTTCAGCTGGGGCGAGCCTGGCTACCGCCAACTATCTCGGCTACCTGGCTGGCGCGCTGGCGGGCATCCTCCTCCCGCGGCTGGTGCGCTCCCGGTCCGTCCTGCGCGGCTCGCTGATCCTGCTGACCGTCACTTTGCTCGCCATGCCGCTGACCCACGCGGTTGCAGCCTGGTGGATACTGCGCATGGCAGCCGGCGTGGCGAGCGCATTGATATTCGTCATCGCCGTCAGTTCGCTCCTTACCCACCTCCGCGGCCATCCCGCATACCTGCCCGGATGGGGGCTCGGCGGTGTCGGCGCTGGCATCGCCCTGTCCGGCATCCTTGTCCTGATCCTCCGCTCGGTCGGCGACTGGCGATCTGCCTGGTGGGCGTCGGCCGCGCTGGCTGCCGTTCTCGCTGCCGGTTCGTGGACGCTGCGCCCGGAGCCATCGGCTGTGCCCGCTGCCAGCTCGGCCGGCGCTGGCGGACCTGCACGCCATCCGCGTACTCATCGCTGGTTCGGCGCGCTGTTCGCCTGCTACACCCTGGAGGGAGTCGGCTACATCATCGCGGGCACCTTCCTGGTCGCCGCCATCGAGCAGACGTCCCCCGGCTGGATCGGCGGCGGCGCCTGGATACTGGCCGGCCTGGCCGCAGTCCCGTCCTCGGCAGTATCGGCATGGCTGAGCCGGCGGTGGTCTCGCCCGGACCTGCTGCTCGTCGCGCTAGTCGTGCAGGCGATTGGCATCGCCCTGCCCGTGCTCGACGGCGGCGCACCGGCCGCCGTGATCTCGGCGGCACTGTTCGGTGCGACCTTTTTGAGCATCGCGACGATCGCGCTGTCCGCAGGGGCACACCTCCAGTTCCCCCGCTCTGTCGCACTGCTGACCGTTGGCTACTCCGTCGGGCAGGTTCTCGGCCCGCTCGTTGTCACGCCCCTGCTTCGCCACGGTTACCACCAGGCTTTGCTGCTGGCAGCGCTCGTGGTACTGGCGGCCGCTGGAGCAGCAGGTATCTTGCGGATCGGCTTCCCGCACCTGCTGCCGACGGCATATCAGCGGGCGGATCAACCAGGCTTGTACGGATCGTCGGCCGGCAGCCAGGCATCCGCGTCTCGGACGCCGAGGTCTCCGATTCCCGACGTCAGGGAGTCGACCACGGCCAGGACGGCAGCGCGGACTTCGCCGCGGCGCCACGTCAGCGACCAGGTCCAGTAGGGCACGGGGTCCACTACGGCACGCCGGACCAGGTCAGGAGGGAGCGGCGTGCTCTGACCCTTAGGGGAATTGACGATAGGCCGGGAGGAGCGGCGCACATGGTCGAAGAAGGCGGGTCCGGTGATGCCGCCATCGGAGATCCGTACTGGCTGTGCACCGGTGTCACGGGCAAATTGCCCGGCATAGATATTCCAGCTCCGCCAGGTCTTGGCGTCATCGTCGATCAGGACGACGGTGTCTTCGGCGCGGACATCGTGACTGGCGGCTCCGCGGGCGACGGCGTAGAGCCGGTCCGCGCCGATGAGCCGGGCGCTGAGGCCGTGTTCGTCAACGTCACGCGCCCCGACCCAGCAAACGGCGAGGTCCAGGCTCCCGTCACCAACACGAGCCGCCTGAATGTGGGAGGGCTCGACCCACGCGTCGATGTGCAGACGGGCTACCGCAGAGGTGCGGGCGGCAAGATCCGGGGGCAGCCAGCTGACGTAGCCGAGCCGGACCGGCTCGGAGCCCGCGATGCGCGCGGCCCTGTTCTCAAGGTCGTCAGCCCGGTCCAGCAAGGCGCGGGCATCGGGCAGCAGCGTCGCACCCGCGGGTGTGAGGGTGACCGACCGGCGGTCACGGTCGAACAGCCGCACGCCCAGCTCCCGTTCCAGCGCCTTGATCTGCTGGGACAGCGACGGCCCGGCAATCAGCAGCCGCTGCGCAGCCTTGCCGAAATGCAGCTCCTCGGCCACCGCGACAAAGTAGCGCAGCTGGCGCAACTCCACGCTTGCCATGCTATGCGCACGAGAGATTCGGCCTGTCTAGTACCCGGCGAGCGACTGCAGCGACTTAATCGCCAGGCTCGCGTGCAACAGGCACCCGTCCGGCATCACGGAGTCGTCGAACTGCGCGTATGCGCTGTGGTTATCGGGCGCTGACGCGTAGTCGTCGTGCGGGCAAGCACCCAGGAACAGGTAACAGCCGGGCACCTGCTCCAGTACCCGGGAGAAGTCCTCAGCGCCAGCCTCCGGATTCGCTTGGAGGGTGAACCGGTCCGGCCCGAACACCTCGGCGACCACGCCCGCAGCAAACTCCGCCTGACTGGCGTCGTTGACAGTGACCGGGTATTCCTGGTGGTAACGGACGTCGGCTCGCAGGCCGTGCGCGGCCGCAATGTCCTGGCACAGCCGCACCGACGTTTCCTCGATCTTGGCGCGAGCGCCCGGCGAGAACGAGCGCACGGTCGCCTCAAAGGTCGCTTCGCCTGGGATGATGTTCCGCCTGGTGCCAGCGTGGAAGCTGCCCACCGTCACCACCACGGGGTCGAAGATGTCGAACTGGCGAGTGACCATCGTCTGCAGCGCGACGACGATCTCGGCAGCAACGCTGACCGGGTCCTTGGCATGATGCGGCGCCGAGCCATGCCCGCCGGCACCGACGACGGTGACCGACAGCCAGTCGCTGGCCGCCATGAGCGTGCCGGGCCGCGTCGACAGCTGGTGGCGTGGCAGCTCCGCAGAAGCGACGTGGACGCCATACGCCCGCTGCACCCGCGTTCCGGCGGCGTCGAGGATGCCCTCGTCGATCATGTGACCTGCGCCGTTCATGCCTTCCTCGCCCGGCTGGAACATGAACACGACGTCGCCGTGCAGCACATCGCGGTGCGCGCTCAGTAGTCGCGCGGCGCCGGCCAGCATCGCCGTGTGCAGATCGTGGCCGCAGGCGTGCATCACGCCGTCGACCTTGCTGCGGTACTCGACGTCTGCCAGTTCATGCACGGGCAACGCGTCCATGTCGCCGCGCAGCAGGACGGCAGGCGCCGGGTCGGTCCGCTCCGCGGTGCCGCGCAGGACCGCGGTTACTGAACTGCAGGACCCGCCGACCGAGACCTCGAGCGGAAGCCCGTCGAGAGCCTCGAGGACAGCTCGCTGTGTTTCCGGCAGCTCGAGCCCGATCTCAGGCCGCTGATGCAGCCGGTGCCTGAGCGCCATCATCCCGGGCTGAAGCTCGGCGATGTTCGTACGGAGGCCGTCGGCAAGGTCCACGTGCGTTCCTTTCTTCTAGCAGGCGCTCAGTCGCCTGGTATCGGCTTCGAGATGCGCTGGGCTCGCAGATCGCGTCGGCGAAACTTGCCGGCCTCGTCGCGCAGCGGCTGATCGGTGTACTCGATCGATCGGGGAACTTTGTAGCGCGCGACCCGCTCGGCGGCAAAGGCCAGCAAGTCAGTCTCCGACACACTCTGCGGGTCGGCTTCGACGATGGCGTGCACGACGTTGCCCATGTCGGCGTCAGGCAGGCCTACCACGGCAACGGATCGAACATCGGGGTGTTCCTGAATTGCCGCCTCGACTTCGGCCGGGTAGACGTTGGCACCGCCAGTAAGGATCATGTCCTGAAGCCGGTCGCCGAGATACAGGTAACCATCCTCGTCCAGCCACCCCATGTCGCCGAGGGACTCCCATCCGCCTGCGCGAGTGCGGGCAGTGGCGCCGACGTAGCGGTACGTCGGCTCATCCCTCAGGTTGCGCAGCCATACCTCGCCTTCGGCACCGGCAGGAAGCTCGCGGCCGTCGGCATCGCCGATCATGACGGTGCCGGGCGCCGGGCGGCCTACTGAACCGCGGTGGGCGAGCCATTCGGCCCCGGTGATGATTGTGACCGCCTGCGCTTCGGTTCCCGCGTAAAGCTCGAGTACGCGATCCGGGCCGAGCCAGTCGATCCAGACCTGCTTGAGCCACTGCGGGCAGGGCTCGGCCAGGTGCCAGACAGCCTGCAGGGATGACAGGTCATAAGAATCCCGGATCACCTCGGGGAGCCGCCAGATTCGTTTCATCATGGTGGGAACGAGGTATACGGTGTCGGCCTGGTAACGACCGATCGCAGCGAGCGTGGCCTCGGCGTCGAACCGGGGCAGGATCACGATGTGACTGCCGTGCAGCCAGGCGGTGCACGACCACACGATGGGACCGTTGTGGTACAGCGGCCCCGGCATCACCATGCAACCATCGGCCGTGCCGAACCGAGGTGGAGCTCCCTCGTCAAAGACTGCCGGGTCGCCGGAAACAATCAGCTTGGGACGGCCTGTGGATCCGCCCGACGTGGGGGCTTTCCAGGCTGGTGAAATGACGTCCGGCAGCGGGTCGTCGGGCACGCTGGCGTCAGGCTGGTAACCGGCCGGCAGCACCCGGCGCCCCGGGGCCAGCCCGGCAGCAATGCCGATGACGGCCGATGGATCAGCGAGCGCGATGATGGCGCTGAGCTCGCGCTCGGGCAAGCGGGCAGAAACGGGCTGCGGGACAGCGCCGGCCTTCCAGCACGCGGCTACTGCGATGTACCAGTCCGTCGAGTTCGGCAGCGCGATCGTGACCATGTCGCCAATCCGGACACCTCCGGTTGCTAGATCGCGAGCCAGCCGGTTAGCTGCTGACTCGAGCTGGGCCCTGGTGAGGCTCTCCTCGCCGCAGGTGACGGCCGGGCGATCGGGGTCGGCTTCCGCGAGATCGGTCAGCCGTCTGCTGAAGGAGATCGTGCCCATAGCGAGGAGCTGCACTCCGTAGTTGACGAGCGAGGTAGCCGACCACCGAGGTAGTCCGAGCGAGCGCGATACCGTGCCGACTCATTATTTCATGCGTCGTCCCGTTTGGTACGACCACGATCGCAGCCGTGTGGCGTCAGCCGTGCTGCGGCCGGGATGTCCAGAACAGCGCGTGGCCGCCGTCACCCTCCGGCACGAACTCCTCGCGGTCTATCAACAGCCCAGCCCGATCCATCCAGGACCGGTACGTGGCGACGTCGGCATGACTCCACCACATCGACGCGCCGCCATCCAGCCAGTTCTCTTCGTAACCCGTCCAGGCCCAGTAGCCAGTTGTCGCCACGAAGAGTCCGCCCGGCCGGAGCCAGCCAGCGATGCGGCGCAGCAGCGGCAGCTGATCATCGAGCGGAAGATGGATCAGTGCGAAGAACGAGAGCACAGCATCAAAGGACTCAGGACCGAAGTCAACGGAGCTGATGTCCGCTCGCAGAAATTCGGCCGCCGGAACAAGCTCCTTGGCCCGCCGAATCTGCACCTCGCTAATGTCGACGCCAGTGACGTCGCACCCTGCCGCTGTCAGATCGCGCGCCACCGGGAGCCCGCTGCCGCACCCAAGATCGAGTACCGCTGCACCTGCAGGGATTCGCTCGCCGAGCTCCCTGAGCCAGGCGGAATACTTGGTTTCCCCGCCGGACCACTGGTCGTAGCGCACGGAGACGGCGTCATAACCGCGGCGTACGACATCCTGAGGATTCTCAGCCTCCACGCTGGCATAGCTATCGCCCATACTTGATCACCGCGGTACCGTCAGTCGACTCGCCCGAGCCGACAATGATCGCGGTCCCGAGCACGGAATGCGTCCCCGGAATAAGCCTCAGCTGCGCTATCCCGATCAGCTTGCCCTTGGCCGTCGGAACGGTGAACTTCGACCACCTGCCATGCGAGAAGTGCAGGATATAGGGCCGGGTGGCCGCCGCGTTGACGGCTGCGAGCCACACGCCGCCGTGTCCGTCTGAGGCGATTGCCCCGGTCAGCGAAGCATTCGGTAGCTTGCCGGAGACCTTGCTCCACCTTGTGCCGTTCCAGTGCAGCAGTACGAGGGTGGCGACGCCTGTGGTGGCGTTGGGGCTGAAAGTCGCCCAGACGTTCTTGGGGGACAGCGCCAGGATCTGCTGCGGGCCGAGCGCGGCCGAGGCCGGTCCGAGCCTGGCCGGGAACTTGAAGATCTGCCACTTCGAGCCGTTATAGCGCATCGCGGCTGGCCTGCTGCCGGTAAAGGTGAGCGTCCAGATGTTGTTGCTCGCTGATCCCGTCACGTAGCCGACGCTGCTGTTGGCGTCGGCGGCTGCTGGCAGCTTCTGGCGATGCCACCTGGAACCGTTGAAGTGATAGCCGTACGCGATCCCCGTGGTGAAGTCCTCGGTGAGCACCCAGGTGTTCTTGGGTCCCGTCGTCACCACCGGCGCGAGCAGGATGTCGTCCGTGCCGATCGCGAACGAGTGCGGATGCCAGCCATGCCCGGTAAGCCGGAAGACCTGTCCGCCGGGCACTCCTTGCACCGAGGCCCGTACGTTCGTTGCCGATGTCGCGCTCAAGCCATTGAGCCCGGTGCCTAGTCGCGTGGTGAGCGCTGTCTGGTGCAACGGCCCGCTGGTCAGCCGGTAGACGGCGGCATAGAACTGCCCGGCCGTCGGCTTGTACGCCATGCCGCCTAGCCATGAGGCGTGGTGACGGATGGCCACGATCGAATCCAGGTCAGTATTGTCCGGCCCGATTGTCCTGATGACGCGCCAGCCGGTGTTCCTGGCTGGCGCCGCCGCCGCCGCCGGCGATCCGGCGACCTGCAGCGCTGCGAGTGAACCCAGGATTAATCCCGCCGCGACTGGCCACGGACCAGGCCGCCACCTACCGCGATGCCACCTGAGATCAGCCATGGTGTTGCCCCTTCGCCTCCCGCGCAGACCTGACCTGTGGTGGCAGCATCCCAAGCCAAGCCGGCCGAGACAAGCGCACCGATGACGCGCTTGTCCGGGCGGGCAATGGTCATCTCATCCGGCTGACTCGCGGCTCGCCGGCAGCCACCCGGGGTCGCGGCCGAGGTAGCGGAGCAACTGGGCGGTGGCGTCGTCAGCTGGCTCCTCAGGAAGTGCAGCGGCGTAAGCGAAGCCGCGGAGCGGCTCGACGATGGCCCGGGCTGCAGGGAGCAGCTGACCGGCCAGTGAGCAGGGCAGGAACCTTGGGCAGCCGAGTGCGACGGCAATGTCCCAGGCGTGCACGGCCGCGTCGAGGGCGCAGGCTCCGGCGGCCACCCCGGCCTGCAGCCGGCCCTGCGGCAGCGGCGTCGGCACCGCGTCATCGTCGCTCCGTACTCCCGCCCACGCGGTGCGGGCGACATCCAATGCCGGCTTGATGAGGTCATCGATGCCGCCTTCGAGGCGCCCGGAGGGCGCAAAGGGATTCTCGGCGGGTCCGGTCCCGACGCCGAGCGCCGCCGCCCAGGCGAGCTGGTCTCCCGCGGCGTGCTGCAGGACCTGACTGACGGTCCACTGAGCGCAGGGAGTTGGCGCATCCCGGTTCACGTCGCTGATCTCCGCGGCGGCAGCGCGCAGAAGGTCGAGGGATTCGGTGATGACGGTCCAGGGCTGAGCTGTCATTACGGGCGGATCTCCTTGGTCGGAACGGAATGAACAGTTCCAGCATAACAGAGCAGATCGTTCCGTTCCAGTGCTAGCCTGAGAATGTGCGAAACACAGAGGGTCCGCTCAGCGGACGGCGCCGGGAGGCGGCCCGCAACGATGTCGAGATTCTGGAAGCGGCGCGCGAGGTCTTTCTCGCTGATCCGACCGCTCCGGTCGCCGCAGTCGCCGCCCGTGCCAACGTCGGGATCAGCGCCTTGTACCGGCGTTACCCCAGTAAGGAAGATCTGCTCAGAGAGCTGGCTCGGGACGGACTTGCGCGCTACAGCACGGAACTCGAACGCGCTCTCGCGGACGACCGGGATCCCTGGACCGTCTACGCCGAATGTCTCACCAGGATCCTCGACGGCGGAAGTCAGGCGCTAGCGCAGCGGCTCGCCGGGACTTTCACGCCAACACCCGACCTGACGGAACTAGCGCAGCGGGCCGGGAAGCTGGCGACGGCGGTGCACCAAAGGGCCCAGCGTGACAACGCCCTCCGCGGCGACGTGAGCCATGAGGATGTCGTACTGCTGCTCGAGACGCTCAACTCGATTACTCTCCCTGGAGACGACGGCGGCCAGGCGCTACGCCGCCGCTACCTCGCGCTGCTCCTGCAGGCGCTACGCGCCCCTGGCCCGGAGCCGCTGCCCGGCCGCGCGGCTAGCCCCGCCGAGCTCGCGGCCAGATGGCGCAGGCAAACAGAAGCCGGAAGCCATGGCTGACAGGGACAGCCAGCGGGAGATCGCGCTGCTGCGGCTGGTCGCGCAGGGCGTGACCGGCTCGCGGCGCGACTCCCCGGAGCGCGTCGTCCAGCGGCTGCTCTGCCTCCAGGCTCAGGATTACTGGAGCGGGATCGCGTCGGTGGCGCTGCGCAGCGCAAGCAGCGCCACGGCGGTGGAGGCCACGCTCAATGCCGGCACGGTGGTGCGAGGCTGGCCGCTGCGGGGCACACTCCATCTGGTCGGGGCGAGTGACATCGGCTG
>Ga0335075_10015567_pt1 | contig 11391 bp, 11 predicted proteins | sample Lox_Sample_24_FD_206723 | JGI IMG/M metagenome (GOLD analysis project Ga0335075, IMG submission 206723) | Soil microbial communities from Loxahatchee National Wildlife Refuge, Florida, United States - Lox_Sample_2.4 | ecosystem: Environmental > Terrestrial > Soil > Wetlands | place: USA...
AGCGCAGTAGCCTTGGTGGCCGAACATCGTTAGGAGTTGAACACGTGACAGTCCGGGCAATTCGCGGCGCCATTCAAGTCGAGGCCGACGACAGGGACGCCATCCTCGAGGGCACCGAAGAACTGATGGCCGCGGTGATGAGCCGCAACGACCTCACCCCCGACGACGTGATCAGCGTCCTGTTCACGGTGACCCCGGACCTGACCACGGAGTTTCCGGCGCTGGCGGCGCGGAAGCTCGGCTTCCACGCGGTACCGCTGATGTGCGCGACGGAGATCCCGGTCAAGGGCGCGATGCCGCGCGTCGTCCGGCTGATGGCGCACGTCGAGACGGACCGGACCCGCGCGGAGATCCAGCACGTGTACCTTCGCGGCGCGGTCGCGCTCCGCTTGGACATCGCGCAGTAGGTCGTGACGTGGTGGGCGGCGGCGGTGCCGCGGGCCCGAGAGGAAAGATTCTCGCGGCAAGTCCTTCGGAACGCCGCGAGGAATCTTCCCTCGGCCCGCTTTCCGGCACTGCGGGGGATAGCGTTATGGCCGTGCCTAAGCGTGTGCTTGTCTGCGGGGCGGGGCTCATCGGGACCTCGGTGGCCCTGGCGCTGCGCGCTAAGGGAAGTGACGTCTGGCTCAGCGATGCTGATCCGGCTACCGCCCGGCTCGCCTCTGATCTCGGCGCCGGGGTGGTCGTGCCGGACCTGCGGGATGCCAAAGGGATCGCCGATGTTGCGGTGCTGGCGATGCCGCCCGCCGCGGTCGGCCGCGAGCTCGCGTTCGCGCAGGAGTTCGGGGTCGCTGACGTCTACACCGATGTGGCGAGCGTAAAGGTCTTGCCAGTCACTCAGGCGCGGACGCTGGGGTGTGACCTGGAGAGGTACGTGCCCGGGCATCCGCTGGCGGGGCGGGAGCGGCATGGGCCCGCGGCGGCGCAGGCGGATCTGTTCCTGGGCAGGACGTGGGCGCTATGTCCGTTGCCCGAGACGGCGGTCGAGGCGGTCGAGGCGGTGACGGCGCTGGCGTTGGCCTGCGGGGCTGATCCGGTGACTACCGACCCGGAGACGCACGACCGGTGGGTGGCGCTGGTGTCGCACGCGCCACATCTGGTGGCGGTCGCGATGGCGGCCCGGCTGGCACCGTCGAGCGTGCCGCCGGAGGCGCTCAAGCTCGCTGGCGGGGGGCTCCGGGACGTGACCCGGATCGCGGCCGGGGACAGCGAGCTGTGGACGCAGATCCTCATCGCGAACGCGGGCCCGGTCGCCGAGGTCGTCGCGGCCGTGGCGGAAGACCTCGCGGCTGCCGCGCGCGCACTCGCAGCCGGCGTTTCCGCGGAAACGCCGGCTGGGGCTTCGGCGGTCACAGGGCTGCTCGACCGAGGTCAGGCGGGGGTCGGACGGATTCCGGGGAAGCATGGCGGGCAGCCGCGGAACTTCACGGTCGTGCAGGTCGTCATCGCGGACCGGCCGGGGGAACTGGCCCGGCTGTTCGACGCGGCCGGGGCGGCCGGAGTCAACATCGAGGACATCCGGCTCGAGCACTCGCCGGGCCTGCCGGTCGGCGTCGCGGAGCTCTCAGTCCGCCCGGACCAGGCGGGCACGCTGCTCGACGCCATGGAAGCCGGCGGTTGGCCCGTTCGCCGCTAGCCAGCAGACTCGCGGGCGAAGATACGGGATGGCCAGGCACACCGGGCTGTGATCGGTGATCCCCTGTCAGTACCGACGGCGGCTAAATGAGTCGCGCGGACCCGTAGGCGGTGTGCGAAGCTAGACGCTATGACTAAGAGCGCGAAGCAGGACACCCAGAAGGCCACGTCAGAGCAGGCCGAGCCGGAGTCCGCCGCGACCGAGACCACGGACGCCGTCGGGACCGACCCCGCCGCCGAGGCGGCGGAGCCGGCCACCGACGAGTCCGCGACGGCCGAGCCCGCGACGGCGGACGGCGCGAAGCCGGAACTGGACGACGTCAAGCGCAAGTTCCGCGAGGCACTCGACCGCAAGAAGCAGTTCCACTCCGAGGGCCAAGGCAAGGGCGGTCACGAGTCCGGCAAGGTCAACGGCGCTCACGGCCCGGCCGCGAGCCGTCGCAGCTTCCGTCGCAAGAGCGGCTGACCGGCCCTTCGCCACGCACCCGTGGTTCAGGGACTCGTGCCCTCGGCACCGGTGCGGCGTCTGCGGGTGCGGCGCGGGTAGGCGCGGGCCGTCTCGGCCAGCCGGGCGGAATGCTCCGCCGCTTCCGTGGAGGCTACCGGCAGCGGGTCCGCCGCTCGCTATGCCGGAAGCGCTGAGGTTGCGATTTAGGCCCTGTCGCAAGCACCGGTACCATTTCGGGGTGGGAAAAGCAACGCCGAGCGGGTTTGTCGTGGCCGTGGACGGTCCGTCGGGCTCAGGCAAGTCGAGCGCGTCCAGGGGTGTCGCGCGCGAGCTCGGCCTGCGATACCTGGACACCGGCGCGATGTACCGGGCGCTGACCTGGTGGTTCATGGACTTGGGGGCCGACACTGACGACACGGCGCTGGTCGCCGCCCGGGCCGCGGAGCCGGACATCGAGGTCTCGACCAATCCGGACGACCCGTGGACCCGCGTTAACGGCCGGGACGTCTCCGCCGACATCCGGACGCCTGAGGTGTCCGCGCAGGTTAGCGCCGTCGCCCGGGTCTCAGCGGTACGCGAGCACCTGATCGCGCTGCAACGCGGGATCATCGCCGCCGCCCCGGGCATCGTCGCCGAGGGGCGCGACATCGGCACGGTGGTCGCCAGGGACGCGGCGGTCAAGGTCTTCCTGACCGCCGACCCGCTGGCGCGCGCCCGCCGCCGCGCCGCCGAACTCTCCGCCACCGTTGGCGAGAGCACCGTCGGGGAGGCTACCGTCGGGGAGACCGAGGCGGCGCAAGCCCGCCGCGACCGGCTCGACGCGGCGCAATCCCAGATGGCGCCCGACGCGGTGTACATTGACGCGACCGACCTAACCCTAGCCGAGGTGATCGAGGAGATCACCCGGCTGGCCCGTGCGCGCAGTGAACTGGCCTGCGCGGGGGATAAGAGCAGTTGACGGGGAGAGAGACAAGTGACGGATTACGAGGCCGGGGACGACTCTGGCTGGGTGGACATCGGCGACGACTTCGACGACGGCGCCGGTTTCAGTGACGCCGACGATATCGACCGGACCTCCGGCGGGGAACCCGCCGACGGCGCGGCCGGCTTCGGCACGGTCGGCCAGCCGGTGCTCGCGGTCGTCGGCCGTCCCAATGTCGGCAAGTCGACCCTGGTCAACCGGATCCTCGGCGCTCGCCAGGCGGTCGTGCAGGACGTGCCCGGCGTGACCCGGGACCGCGTCGCCTACGACGCCAACTGGCGCGGGCGCACCTTCACCCTGGTGGACACCGGCGGCTGGCAGGCGAGGGCGCAGGGCCTGGCGGCCCAGGTCGCGGAGCAGGCGGAAATCGCGGTCGGTCTGGCTGACGCGGTGCTGTTCGTGGTGGACGCGCGGGTCGGCGCGACCGACGAGGACGAGGCAGTGGCCCGCGTACTGCGTCGGTCGGGCAAGCCGGTCGTGCTCGTCGCCAACAAGGTGGACGACGCCAAGGGCGAGGCCGACGCGATGTCGCTGTGGTCGCTCGGCCTCGGCGAGCCGGTACTCGTCTCGGCGATGCACGGCCGGGGCAGCGGTGACCTGCTCGACCTGGCACTCGACGCGCTGCCGGAGGCGCCGCCCGAGCGGCTCGCGGCGGGCGGACCGCGCCGGGTCGCGCTGATCGGCCGCCCCAACGTCGGCAAGTCGTCCCTGCTCAACAAGCTGGCCGGAGAGAAGCGCTCGGTTGTCGACTCGGTCGCCGGCACGACCCGCGACCCGGTGGACGAGCTGATCGAGCTCGGCGGCATCACCTGGCGGTTCGTCGACACTGCGGGGATCAGGAAGCGGTTCCGGGAGAGCCAGGGGGCGGACTACTACGCGACGCTGCGCACCCAGTCCGCGCTGGAGCGGGCCGAGGTCGCGGTCGTGCTGATCGACGCGTCCGAGCCGCTTGCCGAGCAGGACCTGCGAATACTCGCGATGGTGGTCGACGCCGGCCGCTCGCTCGTCATCGCCTACAACAAGTGGGACTTGACCGACGAGGAACGCCGCCACTACCTGGAGCGCGAGATCGACCGCCAGCTCTACCACGTCCGCTGGGCGCCGCGGGTGAACATCTCCGCCACGAGCGGCCGGCACGTCGAACGGCTGGTGCCGGCGATCGAGCAGGCTCTGGCGAGCTGGGAGCAGCGGATCTCCACCGGCCAGCTCAACACCTGGGTGAGCGCCCTCGTCGCGGCGACTCCACCGCCGCTGCGCGGCGGCAAGCAGCCGCGCATCCTGTTCGCCACCCAGGCGGGCATCAAGCCGCCGCACTTCATCTTGTTCACCACCGGCTTCCTCGAGGAGACCTACCGCCGGTTCATCGAGCGCCGGCTGCGCGAGGACTTCGGTTTCGCCGGCACCCCGATCAAGCTGACGATGCGGCTGCGCGAGAAGCGCGGCACCGGCAAGGGCGGTCGCCCGGTCACCCGCCGCAGATAACAGCAAGAAGCGCCGCGGGCGCGGCGCGACGAGCTCCGTGCGGGCGCCAACCGGGGGCGAGTCGCCGAGAGCCGGGGGCGCAGTCACGGTTCGTTCGGGATAATTCTCTTCATGACTGTGCCGGAGAAGCTGCTTGAGCTGGACAGACAGCGGGTCTGGCACCCCTACGGGCCGATGCCGGGGAAGATCCCGCCGCTCGTTGTCGAGTCGGCGCGGGGGGTAAGGCTGCGGCTTGCCGACGGCAGGGAACTCGTCGACGGGATGTCGTCGTGGTGGGCGGCGCTGCACGGCTACCGCCACCCCGTGCTCGACGCCGCGGCGCGCGAACAGCTGGGGCGCATGAGCCATGTGATGTTCGGCGGGCTGACCCACGAACCGGCCGTCCGGCTCGCCGACCGCCTCGCCTGGCTCGCGCCTGGCGGGCTTGAGCACGTCTTCCTCTGCGACTCCGGCTCGGTCTCCGTGGAGGTCGCGGTGAAGATGTGCCTCCAGTACTGGCGGTCGCGTGGATACCCCGCCAAGACCAGGCTGCTGACCTGGCGCGGCGGCTATCACGGCGACACGTTCATGGCGATGTCGGTGTGCGACCCCGAGGGCGGGATGCACCGGATCTGGGACGGCGTGCTGCCGGACCAGGTGTTCGCCGGGCTGCCGCCGGCCGGGTTCGGCGCGGGGGTTGATGAGGCGTACGCGGACGAGCTGCGGCGGCTGATCGAGGAGCACTCCGGCGAGCTCGCCGCGGTGATCGTGGAGCCCGTCGTCCAGGGGGCTGGCGGCATGCGCTTTCACGACCCCGGATACCTGCGAGTGCTGCGCGAGGCCTGCGACAGCCACGGTGTGCTGCTGGTCTTCGACGAGATCGCCACCGGGTTCGGGCGCAGCGGCGTGATGTTCGCGGCCGAGCATGCGGGGGTGGCGCCAGACGTGATGTGCGTGGGCAAGGCGCTCACCGGGGGATACCTGACGCTCGCGGCCGCGCTGTGCACAGCGGAGGTCGCGTCCGGGATCGCTCGTGGCGAGCTGCCGGTGCTGGCGCACGGACCCACGTTCATGGGCAACCCGCTCGCCTGTGCGGTGGCGAACGCCTCGCTCGACATCCTGCTCGGCTGTGAAACCGAAAGCGACGCCGGCCGGACCTACCCGAACGGCTGGCGGGCCGAGGTCACCCGGATCGAGGCCGGGCTGCGGGACGGGCTGGCGCCGGCATCCGGCGCTCGCGGCGTCGCCGATGTCCGGGTGCTCGGCGCGATCGGCGTGGTCCAGCTTGACCGCGAGGTCGACATTGCGGCCGCCACCGCGGCGGCGGTGCGGGCCGGGGTCTGGCTCCGCCCGTTCCGCGACCTGATCTACACGATGCCGCCCTACGTAACCGGCGACGACGACGTGGCGGTGATCTGTTCGGGGGTGCTCGCGGCCGTCGCGGCCGCCACCGGCACGCGCCGGTTACCGGCTCATTCGGGAAGGGTCGGCGAGAATCGGCTCCCGCGGCTACCATGTCCGTTTAATCGCATTTGCGTAATGCCTAAGGGCAGCGTAGTCACCCTACTCGCCAGTCACCACAGCGTTTCATGGAGTCCATGACGCAAGCCCGCGCGGTGCAATTGCGCGGGCTGAGAAGGCGGCGGTGAAATCGCGGATGAGATTTCACTTCGGGCGTTTTCCCTGTATGGTGCTTGTCAAGACCGTCTAGCGTGCCCAGACCCCGCACGCCTGTGGCTTGGTCTGGAAGCGCGGCAGGGAATTGCGGGTGTCCTCGTTCGAGGAGGTGGACCTGCGTTGAGTACCGGCCCGACCGTCAGAAGGCGGCGGCTAGGCACCGAACTCCGCAAGCTTCGCGAGTCCAACGGCTACAAGCTGGAGGAAGTGGCCGCGCAGCTGGGCGTGGCGTCGTCCACCCTGTCGCGAATCGAGACCGGCAAGGCCCCGACCAAGTCCTCGTACCTGAACCAGATGCTCGAGATGTACGGCGTAACCGAACCCGCGCAGCGCCAGGTGCTCGTTGACATGGCCCGCGAGGGGCACCGGAAGGGCTGGTGGGCCGCCTACGACGACGTACTGCTCAGCGGGTTCGATATTTACGTCGGGCTTGAGGCGGAGACGGCGTCGGTCCGCGGTTACGAGGTCTCGGTGGTGCCCGGGCTGCTCCAGACCCAGGAGTACGCGCGTGCCGTGTTGCGCGAGATGTTCCCGCGGCACACGCTCGACCAGATCGAACGCCTCGTCGAGCTGCGGATGGAGCGCCAGCGCCGGTTTGACGACGATCCGCCGCTCGAACTGTGGGCGATCCTCGATGAGGCGGTGCTGCGGCGTCCGGTCGGCGGCTGGGCGGTGATGCGCGAGCAGCTTGAGCATCTGCTCACGATGGTGGAAAGGCCGGGGGTGACCCTGCAGGTCCTGACGTTCGAATGCGGCGCCCACGCGGGGCATGGCGGCCCGTTCTCCGTCCTTGAGTTCCCGACCAGGTCCGACTCCGAGGTCGTCTACGTCGAGTCGGTGGCCGGCTGCATCTACCTGGAAAAGGACAAGGACGTGCGGGCCCGGGTAGACGCCTTCGACCGGCTGCGGGCGGTGGCGCTCGCACCCTGCGCGTCCGAAGAGCTGATCGCCAGGATCGCCAAAGAGTTTCCCTAAGGGAGCCGTGGCCGTTTGGGGTGGCTGCCACGGAGGTCCGTATCCGCGATGGCCAATAGATAAGGAGAAATTGGATGGAACTCGATCTTGGCCGGCTGCACTGGTTCAAGAGCAGCTTCAGCGCGGCCGGCAATTGTGTCGAAGTGGCACACCTGGCCGGCGGCGGCGTCGCCGTGCGCGATTCGAAAGACCGCGCCAAGCCGCCCCATGTTTACACCCGGAGCGAGTGGGAGGCGTTCCTCGCCGGGGCGAAGAACGGCGAGTTCGACCTGCCGGCCTAGGCCGGCGGCGATCAGTCGTCGTCGTCGCCCTGCTGCCGCAGGTCCTCGATGATCTCGTCGAGGACCTGCGGGGTCTTTTCCGGCTCGTGGGCCACGATGGCCAGCCGCTCCATGGCGAGCAGGTAGCGATCCACGTCGGCCGGCTTGTCGAGGTAGAGCGCGCTCGTCAGGTTCTCGACGTAGACGACGTCCGGCAGGTCCTCCTCGGCGAACCGCAGGATGTAGAACCCGGTCGGCGCCTCGTGCCCGCCCGCGCCGTAGGGGATGATCTGGAGCGTCAGCGACGGGGTCGCGCATGCCGCGCGCAGGTAGCCGAGCTGCTCCACCTGAACCGCGCGCCCGGCGACCGGGCGGCGCAGCGCGGACTCGTCGAGGATCACCCAGAGCTTCAGCTTGCCTTCCCCGAACCGCCGCTGGCGCTCCTTGCGCAGCATGACGAGCCGTTCGGCGTGCTCGACCGGGTAGTCACCGAGTGAGAACACCGCGGTCGCGTACTCCTCGGTCTGCAGCAGGCCGGGGATGAACTGCGCCTCGTAGAGGCGGATCGAACGCGCCGCCTCCTCCATTCCGACGTACGGCTGGAACCAGTCCGGCATGATGTCGTTGTACCGGTGCCACCAGGCGGGCCGGTTCGACTGCTCGGCGAGGGTGAGCAACCGCTCGCGCTCGCGCGGCTCAACGCCGTACAGCGTGAGCAGGTCGAGGACGTCGATCTCGCGGATGGCGTTACGGCCGAGCTCGATCCGGCTGATCTTCGACTCCGACGCGCGGATCTTGCTGGCCGCCTGCTTGGCGGTGACGCCCCGTGCCTCCCTGAGCCGGCGCAGATGGGAGCCGAGCAGGATCCGGAGAACAGTCGGTCCCTCGGAAGAGTCAGGCACGCCGTGGACCTCCTCATCTTCCCGGTGCCACCGCACGGCACGGCTGATCCCCCTAGGCGTAAAGCGCCGGTCGCGTCCTGCCGCTCTGCTCCGGTTCGTTCTCGCCCAATGACCCAATGCTATCTCGCATGGGATTGCAGACAGGCTATCCCACCCGCACATTGCCGCCCAATCTTGACTATTAAGTCCCAGTTCGTGATCTGCCCGTGATGTGACCGGTCAACATGGCATGCTGTGCGGGCAGCTCGCATTAATTGCACGGTTATTCAATGCGGTCCGCGCGGTAGCGGACCCAGCGTGGATCAATTACGGGAAAGCGCATTCCCGTTACGTGCCTATTGCGCGCGTAACGTCGGCCCTCGGGCGGCTTCCCGGCGGGCCGCGCCGGGCCGCGCGGGGCCGCGCCGGGCAACCCGCCCGCCGTTCGCTAGCCCTTCACCCCCGCCCGCCGTGACCTTTGCCGCGCTTCCGTATGATGCGGACCATGCGCTATCGGTCCCTGGGTGATTCCGGCCTGCTCGTCTCGGTGGTAGGCCTCGGCTGCAACAACTTCGGCGGACGGCTGGACGTCCAGCAGACCCGGGCCGTGGTCGACGCGGCCATCGACGCCGGCATCACGTTGCTCGACACCGCCGAGGCCTACGGCGGAAAGGGCGCCTCCGAGCGCGCGCTCGGCGAGGTCCTGGCCGGACGGCGCGACCAGGTCGTGCTCGCCACCAAGTTCGGCAACGTGAACTCGGATATGGGCTACGGGCCCGCGGCCGGCGCCAAGGGCAGCAGGAACTACATCAAGATCGCCGTCGAGAAGTCCCTCACCCGGCTGCGCACCGACTACATCGACCTGTATCAGCTGCACACCCCGGACCCGGTGACGCCGATCGATGAGACGCTCGCCGCCCTGAACGACTTGGTGACCGAGGGCAAGGTCCGGTACCTCGGGCACTCCAACCTGGCCGGCTGGCAGATCGCCGACGCGGCCCACACCGCGATCAGCTCGGGCAGCACCCCGTTCATCTCCGCGCAGAACCACTGGTCGCTGCTCGAGCGCGGCGCGGAGCGGGAGGTCGTCCCGGCCGCGCTGCACTTCGGCCTCGGCGTGCTGCCGTTCTTCCCGCTCGCCAACGGCCTGCTCACTGGGAAGGTCCGCCGCGGCATGGAGGTCCCGGCCGGCACCCGGCTGGCCGAGCCGCGTCGCGCGGGCTACGTCACCGACGCCAAGCTCGACAAGGTGGAGGCGCTGATCGCCTGGGGCGAGGCCAACGGCGTCTCGCTGCTCGACATCGCGATCGGCGGCCTGGCCGCCCGGCCCGGCTGCTCCTCGGTGATCGCCGGAGCCACCTCCGCCGACCAGGTCAAGGCTAACGCCGTGGCGGGCGACTGGATCCCGACCGACGAACAGCTCGCCGAGATCGACCTGATCGCCCCGCCGCCCTCGGCAGAAAGATAAAAGACATTTCCTCCTGAACGAACCGCGGTGACTGCCCCAGGTCGGTGACTGCGCGTGCCCGGGCGCGATGCTCGCTTCTCGCCCGGAACTCGACGGCCAGCGCCATCGGGTGCCGCGGCTGAGCGCCGTCACGGCGGCCACGGGCGCGGTGGCCGCGCTGCGACTGGTGGTGGCGGTCGCCGGCCTCGGGCTCGCGGTCAGACTCGGGGTGACGTCATACCGGTGATTGCCAGTCGCGGGTGAGTGGCGATACGACGTATGACTATCGTTCCGGATGATATTTAGCAGCTGTCTCCAATTTTCGCCTTTGTGGCGAAAATTGCTCGCGTGTCCATTGGCGCTGAGTTATTCTCTCGATACCGGCCGGTGACAACAGGCGCTGGCGGCACTTTTCGGGGACTCGCACTCATCTGCCGCACGCGGCCGGGCAACCGCGGGCGGCGCAGGGCGCGCAGGCACACAGCATTACCCCGGACGCGGTCCTCGGGCCGTGTCCGTCCGTCGCGGTACCGACGGGAGCGATTTCACATGTTCTTGGTCTTCATCCTCATCTTCGGTGTCGTCGTGGCAATCGGTTATTACCGGTCACTGAGAACTCACCCGTTTACGAAATGCAAGGCCTGCGGCGGCCGCGGCCGGTTCTACCACAAGTTCTTTCCCGACGCCTTCGGGCTGTGCAGCAAGTGCGGCGGGAACGGCCGCGAACTGCGCCGCGGCGCGCACCCACCCGAGCGCAAGTAACGCCGGTCCGCCGGGCCAGTGAACTGCCCGGGGGCCAGTGCGGCGCCGGGGCTTCCGGGCTGCCGGTCAGCCGTCCGGCGTCGCCGCCATCGCCCGCGCCCAGCGCCGGGCGAGCAGCACGGCGCGGGCGGCCAGCCAGCAGCCGAGGGCGGCCCACACGCCAGGCAGGCCGAGCCAGTGGAAGCGGAGCACGAGGGCGGCCAGCGGGACGAACACGAAGATCACGATGATCATGGTCCGGCGCATCGCGACGTAGTCGCCGAGGCCGAGGATGATCCCGTCGTAGACGAAGGCGAGCGCCGCCAGCGGCTGGGTGAGCGCGGCGCACAGCAGCGCGATGACCGCCTCGTGGCGGATGGCCGGGTCGGGGGTGAACGCGGCGGGCGCTACGAAGGCGAGCGCCGCGGTTAGCACCGAGAGCCCGATGCCCGCGTACCAGCCGAGCACGAGCGAACGACGGGCGGCGAGCCTGGCCGCGTCCGTGTCGCCGGTGCCGAGGGCCGCGCTGACGTACACCTGGGCCGGAACCGCGAGCGCGTCGAGCGAGATCGACAGCAGGTACCAGATCCGGTTGGCGACCTGCTGCCCGGCGAGCGGCACCGGACCGAGCCGGGCGGCCACCGCGGTCACCGCGAGCGGAACCACGCCGAGCGCGACGGTCCGGACCGACAGCCGGTGCCCGTCGCGGAGCAAGGCCGCGATGTCCGGCCGCACCGGCTGCTCCGGGCGGACGCGCGATCGCCGGGATGCCCGCGCGTAGGCGAGGGCGGCGATGACCTGCGCCGCGACGGTGCCCCAGGCGGAGCCGGCCAGGCCGGCGTGCGCCCCGAACACCAGGCCCGCCTCGAGCACGACGTTCAGCA